>Ga0308157_10000736_pt1 | contig 90941 bp, 70 predicted proteins | sample PhyBR1_FD_201035 | JGI IMG/M metagenome (GOLD analysis project Ga0308157, IMG submission 201035) | Phyllosphere microbial communities from UC Gill Tract Community Farm, Albany, California, United States - DLSLB.R1 | ecosystem: Host-associated > Plants > Phyllosphere > Unclassified | place: USA...
GGCGTCGCCATTCAGAACGGATGACTGGTAGCGCAATATATATTAAAATAAAATACTCATAAAATATTGATTATGAAGACGATTTTTAACTATTTTTCTCTTTTGATAACGTTGATTTTTACAACGATGGTAAAAGCTGCCGACCCTTTTATTTCTTTTACTAAAACGGAAAATTCGGTTGTGTTGAAAGAGCATAATTCAGGTTTGATGCTGTTTTCGGATAGCGATTCGGATAAAGGAATTCTGCGTGCGGTTGCGAATCTTCAATCTGATTTTCAAAAAGTAACAGGGGTTCACCATACTCTTATTTCCCAAAGTTCCGGAGCGAGCGGAATGCTCATTATTATTGGTGAAGCCGGGAAAAGCAAGACCATTGATGCATTAATCAAAGCTAAAAAAATTGATGGAAATTCAATCAAAGGAAAGAATGAAAAATTTATTATTCAAAATATCAGCAATCCATTTCCCGGCATTTCCGAAGCGATTGTAATTGCAGGAAGCGACAAACGCGGAACAATTTACGGAATTTACGAAATGTCTCAGCAAATCGGGGTTTCACCCTGGTATTACTGGGCGGATGTTCCGGTTGAGAAAAAAGAAAATCTATACTTTAAAAAAGGAATTTACACAGACGGAGAACCTGCGGTAGAATATCGCGGCATTTTCCTGAATGATGAAGAACCTTCGCTCGGAGGCTGGGCAAGAGCAACGTTTGGAGGAATCAATTCTAAATTTTACGAAAAAGTTTTTGAGTTGATTTTGCGAATGAAAGGCAATTACATCTGGCCTGCAATGTGGGGAAAAGCGTTTTATGATGATGACGCTTTGAGTGGACCTTTAGCGAATGAGATGGGAATTGTGATGGGAACTTCTCACCACGAACCGATGGCTCAGGCTCAAACCGATTGGCACAGATACATCAAGAAGAATAATCTTCCGAATGTCTGGGATTATTCAAAAAATGAAAAAGTTTTGCAGGAATTCTGGAAATTGGGGTTAGAAAGAAGTAAAAACTGGGAAAAATTAGTTACAGTAGGAATGCGCGGCGACGGCGATGAAGCGATGGGAGAGGGAACTAATATCTCATTACTTGAAAAAATCGTAAAAGACCAGCGAAAAATTATTGCTGACGTAACAGGAAAAAAAGCGGAGAAAACGCCTCAGGTTTGGGCTTTGTACAAAGAAGTTCAGGATTATTACGACAAAGGAATGCGCGTTCCGGACGATGTTATTCTGTTGTTCTGTGATGATAACTGGGGAAATGTGAGAAAACTTCCGGACCTTTCAAAACCTTTACACAAAGGCGGTTACGGAATGTATTACCACTTCGATTATGTTGGCGGACCGAGAAATTCAAAATGGATTAATATCAGTCCGATTCAGAGAGTTTGGGAACAGATGAATCTTTCCTACGAACATAAAGTGGATAAAGTTTGGGTCGTCAATGTAGGAGATTTGAAGCCGATGGAATTTCCAATCAGCTTTTTCCTGGAAATGGCCTGGAATCCGAAGCAATTCAATTCAAAAAATCTTTTGGAATATACTGAAGAATGGGCAGTGCAGCAATTTGGTGAAAAGTACGCCAAAGAAATTGCAGGAATGATTAATCTTTATACCAAATACAACCGCCGTGTAACACCAGAAACATTGGACTGGAAAACTTACAGCCTTCGAAATTATAATGAATTTGAAACGGTTTTGAATGATTATCGAGTTTTGGCATTAGAAGCTTTACGTTTAAAAGAGAAGATTCCGGCAGAATATCAGGACGCATACTTTCAGCTGGTATTATATCCGATTGATGCGTGCAGCAATTTGTATGAAATGTACTACGCAGTGGCAAAAAACAAAGAATTGGCAGCTAAAAAAGATGTTGAAGCTAATGTCTATGCGGATAAAGTCAAAGAATGTTTTGATAGAAATACTTATCTCGACAATCAGTATAACAACGTCATTGCTGGCGGAAAATGGCAGCATATGATGGACCAGATGAAAATAGGATATAAAGCCTGGTTTGACGGAAAAGAAAATATAATGCCTGAAGTTACCCGTGTTTCTGAAGCTGAAGTTCCGAAAGAAAAAGTGTTTCAGGAGAAAAACGGTTATGTTTCCATTGAAGCTGAAAATTTTGCAAGAATGAACAATTCAGACCGAATCCATTGGGAAGTGATTCCTGATTTTGGAAAGACAAAATCCGGTGTAACGACTTTCCCTCAAAACGCTTATCCGAAAGCTGATGAAAATATTTATCTGGAATATGATATGAATTTTGAATCCAAAGGTGAATTTGAAATCCAGTTGTTATTAGCCCCAACTTTGAATTTCAATCATAATAAAGGTTTGCGTTATGAGATTTCATTTGATGGCGGAACTACGCAGGTTGTCAATTTCAATGGTCATTACAAAGGGGAATTGGGAAGATGGCAGTCTGAACATATCATCAAGTCTACAACAAAACACCAGATTGCTCAACCCGGGAAACATACGTTGCGATTCAGAGTACTCGAACCGGGAATCGTGCTGGAAAAAATTCTGATTAACACAGGAGGTTTACAGCCTACTTATCTGGGTGCACCGGAAAGTGAAGTTTCCACAGAAAAATAACTATCCTTTATTTTTAATTATACTAAAAGTTAAAATAAGTAACCACTCAAAGACAATTCTTTGAGTGGTTTTTTTGATTTGTATTCTTTATAATTTCATTTTTAATTTTTGAAGACTATTTTGGTGAATTTGAAATTGATTTTCATATTAGATTTAGACTTAAATCAATGTAGATATGATATTTTTTTGTGATATTTAAGGATTAATATTGTTTTTTTAATTTGTTAATGTAAATACTTATCATAATGTAATATTACATAGCGAATACACTTTAAAATTTTCATTTTTAGAATATGCTTTTAAATCTACATTTCAATGTTACGTAATCATCAACGCAATGATAACATAATCATATTTAATCTAATTTTAAATTATTCTATTAAATAATAATTTCTAAAAATATTGTGAATTTTAGGGACTCTAGTATTGTTTTATTATGTTATTTATTATATTAGTGTTTAAATAACACTTAATTATTTAGTTAATAGATGGAAGCGAAAAATTTACTTTTCCGATAATCCGGGATAGGATTAAACAAAACTAAAAATCAGTTAGAAGTTTCTTTTTAACTGTTTTACGAAAATTTTTCATTCTCTACAAAGATGCTACTCAAAAAGCATCCGGACATTCTTATGCCTTATCTGAAAAAAACAAAATTCAAAAACTATTGTAAAAATCTTAAGCTATGAAAAAAACTATTTTAAAATCACTTGGCCAACTTGCCTTTATCGCGATGGCATTTCTAGGTTTTCTTGCAAATGCCCAAACACCGAAAGTCCGAATAGACAATACGCCACGGCAAAAAATTACTGGTTATGGTGGCTTCGTGTGTAGCCCGCAATTTGCTTACGATCATATGACACCTGCTGAAATCGAAAAAATGTGGGGAACAAACAGTGAAGCCGGATACAATATTATGCGACTTTATATTCCCACAACCAGAGAGAATTGGAGCTTGGCTCTCGCTACTGCACAAAAAGCGAAATCTCTGGGTCTGATTATTTTTGCAAGTCCGTGGTCGCCACCTGCAGAATGGAAAACCAACGGAAATGATGCTGGAACATACAATGGCGTAGAGGGTTTTCTAAAACCTGAGCATTACGGAGATTTTGCAAATTACCTGAATGATTTTGTTCTTTATCTTAGGAATAATGGTGTTGAGCTCGAAGGTATCTCTCTGCAAAATGAGCCAGATTATGTAGTAGAATATACAGGATGCACTTGGACAACTACTCAAATGACCAATTTTCTGAAGAATTATTCAGATGTTATTAGTTGTAAGATTATTGCGCCGGAAACTGTGGGATTGTCAAATAATTTTGCTAATGCACTTCTTGCCACAGATGTATTGCCGAAGTTTGAAATCTACGCTGGACATCAATATGGAGGAATAGGTTCTGCGTACAAAGGTTTCCTTAATACAAACAAAGAAATTTGGATGACAGAGTTTCTAATCAATTGGAATTCCAATGGTGGTACAAGAAATTTTTCTTGGAATACAGATGCATTTGACTTTGCAAAAAGCATCAACGATGTTATTGTAGGCGGTGGTAATGCCTGGATCCATTATGCTACAAAAAGATATTACGGAATGATGGGAGATGGGCTTTACGGAACGGTAGCTGGCGAAATCACCAAGCGTGGTCATATTCTCTCTCATTATGCAAAATATACAACGGGTTACAAAAGATTGGATGCTATTTGGAGCGACCAAGGCGCTATGCAGGGTTCTGCGTTTATCAATGATTCTGGAGATAAAGTGACATTGATGATTTTAAACTCATCGGCTAATGCTTACACTTTGAAGGTGGATTTGCCTTTCTACACGACTTCAGCACAAAAGATTATGACCAATGAAACTTCTAATATGGTTTCCTCTAATCAGACTTTTACAGAAACTTTCCGCCCGACTATTCAGGTTAATCCTTCAAGTGTTATCACTTTTGTTTTTGATAAAAGTAATATCAGAGAAGTTTCCAATATGACGGGTCAGGATGTTAATTACACTAAAATTGAAAGTCAATCTGTTACCAATCCTGCGTTTGGAACAACTTATCAATTGAGTGGCAAAACAGCAACTTTATATAATTCTACCCCTTTAATCAGTTCTAATATGAATGATGCAAACGGCTATGTCAGCATAGACGACCGTTATAATAAATTGGTTTTCCACGTGAATAGTTATACAACGAGCAATTTGCCAACTTCATCTAATACAACTTTATATTATGTTGATAATGCAGGTGTCGTGAAATCTTACAATTATGGAACTGTAAATTTGCCATCATCTGGGTCTTCCAATTTCGATTTGACATTTGATATCTCCAGAGCAGTTCTTACAACCGGTTGCAAGGGAATTATTGGACTTAGAAATGGTAACTTCAGCTCTATTCTGACATTCAATTTCGGTGATGTCTATTTTGCAATTTCAAATGAAAAATCGATGAAGTTTGCCGGTGTTTATTCAGATGGCGATAGCAATCTTATGGATGTTTATGAAAATACGTATTATACTTCATTGGATTTTACCAACACAACAGGTATTAATACTTCTGCTAATTGGAAGAGCAAAATGGCCAACTCCAACAGTATATTTTACGTTAGCAGTGGAGCAGGATTCCGCAAAGATTCTAAAGCAAGCAATACAAATGTTGTTTCAGGAACTGTTGCTGCATCGTTGGAATTATCCGATCAGGGCGGCGATTTTAATGTACCTTTCGCTTTCACTGCAACAGCCGCATCATATACAAAAACATTGAATGGATATGCCGTGATTGTATTACCTTTTGAAGCGAATGTTCCAAGTGGATTGCAAGCTTACAATATGCTGCCGTCATCATCAAAAGTTTTATGTACAAGTGTTCCAAATGGAAAAATTCCAGCTAATATACCGGTGCTGATTAATGGAAACGGAACATTTACTTTCACAGGATCCGGATCTGTTTCTACACCAAAAGCGATTGTTTCTAATCAGCTTAATGCAGATTACAGCACGGTAAAAGCTTACACAGGAGGATATGTTCTCAAAACAGTTGGAGGAGTTACAGGATTCTATAAAATAAGCAGTGGAAGCGAAACTGTTTCGGCGTTTAGCGCTTATATTTCTGAAGAAAATGCTTATTCAGCTTCACTTTTGCCATTGGAATTTGAAACACTTGCAGCTCAAAGTATATCTGATTCGAAAATGCAATTGTATCCAAATCCTGCTAAGAACGAAATCTTTGTTAATTGGAAATCGTCCGATACAGTTTATTCGATTATTGACGCTAAAGGAAGCCTGATCTCACATCAGTCGAAACTTGTCAGTGGTAAAAATAGAATTGATGTTTCAAAACTTGCTCCCGGACTATACTTTATTGAAATATACGAAGCAGGGAAAAACACCAGAACCAAATTTATAAAACAATAATTATCATATTTTCAAATCAAATTTTATTAAAAGTCACCCGTTTATTCTGGTGACTTTTTTAATTAATATGAGCCAAACCTATTATTCGAATAAAAAATATAGGTCAGTCGGCAAGCTGCAAATATTATTATTTTAAATTAAGTGTTAATTTTACATTTATATAAAATAGAATCTTATATTTGTTAATAATCAAATATCAAATGTCAGTTTTTGAAATCAATCTGATATTTTAAATCAATTATAATGAAAAGAATCCTGTTTTCCTTATCCATCTTCATCTGCGCAATCTATTCAGCACAGAATTTTAAATATCCTTTCCAAAATCCAAAACTTCCCGTCGAACAAAGAATCGAGAATCTTCTCGGATTATTAACAGTTGATGAAAAAATAGGGATGATGATGGATAATTCCAAAGCAGTTCCAAGACTCGAAATTCCCGCTTACGGATGGTGGAACGAAGCGCTTCACGGTGTTGCAAGAGCCGGAACAGCGACTGTTTTTCCGCAAGCCATTGGTTTGGCAGCAACCTGGGACGTTCCGGAACATCTCAAAACTTTTGAAATGATTTCTGATGAAGCCAGAGCAAAATATAATAAATCTTTCGATGAAGCCAGTAAAACCGGACGTTACGAAGGTCTGACATTCTGGACTCCGAATATCAATATTTTCCGTGACCCACGATGGGGAAGAGGTCAGGAAACTTATGGAGAAGACCCTTATCTGACTTCTGTTTTGGGTGTTGCTGCAGTAAAAGGTTTACAGGGAAATGACCCGAAATATTTCAAAACCCACGCCTGTGCCAAACATTTTGCCGTTCACAGCGGCCCGGAATGGAATCGCCATTCTTACAATGCGGAAGTTTCCAAAAGGGATTTGTACGAAACCTATCTTCCTGCTTTCAAATCTTTGGTTTTAGAGGGAAATGTAAGGGAAGTGATGTGTGCTTATAACGCTTTCGACGGACAGCCGTGTTGTGCAAACAACACCTTACTCACAGAAATTCTCCGTGGAAAATGGAAGTACGATGGGATGGTAGTTTCCGATTGTTGGGCTTTGGCAGATTTCTATCAGGAAAAATATCACGGAACACATCCCGATGAAAAGACAGCAGCATCAGACGCATTAAAGCATTCAACTGATTTGGAATGCGGAGATACATATAACAATCTTAATAAATCTCTTGCCAGCGGATTAATCACCGAAAAAGACCTCGATATATCAATGCGCAGAATCCTGAAAGGCTGGTTTGAACTCGGAATGCTGGACCCAAAATCGTCCGTGCATTGGAACCAGATTCCATATTCGGTGGTGGATTCGGATGAACACAAGAAACAGGCTTTGAAAATGGCTCAAAAGTCAATCGTTCTGATGAAAAACGACAAAAATGTTTTGCCTTTAAATAAGAGCATTAAAAAAATTGCGGTTGTGGGTCCCAATGCTGATGACGGAATTATGCAATTGGGAAATTACAACGGAACACCTTCTTCAACGGTTACAATTTTAGATGGAATCAAGGCAAAATTTCCAAACGCTGAAATTATTTATGAAAAAGGAAGTGAAGTCGCAGATCCTACGGCAAGAACTTCGCTCTATCAAAATTTTGTCAGTCAGAAAAACGGACAAAAAGGGATGAAGGTAGAATTTTTTAATAATAATGAATTCAAAGGTCAACCGGTCAATACATCAGTCAATAATACTTCAATCACGTATAATAGTTTTGGAGGAACACAGCTCGCCGCAGGTGTTGCCAGAGAAAATACTTCAGCAAGAATGTCAGGTATTTTTAAGAGCAGTTATTCCGGCGAAGTGATATTCTCTGCGGCAACATCAGATATTTACACGCTTTTTGTTGACGGCAAAGAAATCGCCACCAGAAAAGGTCCTGACGCAAGACATCCTTCGGAGTTTCCTGTGAAAATGGAGAAAGGGAAAGAATATCAGATAGAGCTACGTCACAGCCAGAAAGGAAAATATGTAAGCATTGCCTTTGAAGTGTACAGAAAAGACCCGGTAAATTTCGCTTCAGTAAAAGAAAAAGTAAAAGATGCTGACGTCATTATCTTCGCAGGCGGACTTTCCCCAAATCTTGAAGGCGAAGAAATGTTGGTAAGTGCCGAAGGTTTCAAAGGAGGTGATAAAACCTCGATAGAACTTCCAAAAGTTCAGCGTGAATTATTAGCGGAATTAAGAAAAACCGGAAAACCTGTTGTTTTCGTTTTGTGTACAGGAAGTTCGCTTGGTTTGGAGCAGGACGAAAAAAATTATGATGCGTTGCTGAATGCCTGGTACGGCGGGCAATCCAGCGGAACTGCAGTTGCAGATGTTTTGGCAGGCGATTACAATCCGTCTGGAAAGTTGCCGATTACGTTTTACAAAAATCTCGAGCAATTGGATAATGCACTTTCTAAAACCAGTAAGCATCAGGGTTTTGAAAACTATGATATGCAGGGAAGAACTTACCGTTATATGACAGAAAAACCCTTGTATCCGTTCGGTCACGGTTTGAGCTATTCAAAATTTACTTATGGAGATGCTAAATTGAGTAAAAATTCTATTAATTCTAAAGAAAATTTGACTATCACCATTCCGGTTACCAACATTTCAGAAAGAGACGGTGAAGAAGTTGTTCAGGTTTATGTGAAAAGAAATAACGATGTTTTGGCTCCTGTAAAGACTTTAAGAGCTTTTGAAAGAGTTTTGATTAAATCTAAAGAAACAAAGAATATTCAACTCACAATTTCTCAGGAATCATTCAAATTTTACGATGAAAAAGCGGATGATTTGGTTTCAAAACCTGGAGATTATACCATTTTTTACGGTGGAACGTCTGATAATTCAGGTTTGAAAAGTCTCAAATTACAGGTCAAATAAATTATGAAATTTAATCAAAACCTTTTAAAAAAAAAATTAGGAATTTAAAATCTGCTGAATCAAAAAGATCTGCGAGAGTTTAAACATCGTCCAAAAATAATCTATTAATGAAAACAAAATTCAAAATACTCACCGTAATATTTTCCCTGAGTGCAGCATTATTTTCCGCCCAAAACGGAACTGTAACAAAGCACTTCCTTGATTTAGACGGAACTTTCACCAACATTAAAATCCAGCCAACAATGTACGGAATCTTCTTTGAAGATATCAATTTTGCAGCCGATGGAGGAATTTATGCAGAACTCATCAAAAACCGAAGTTTTGAATTTGACGAACCTTTGACGGGCTGGAAACAACAAAACACGAAAACCCTTTCTCCAAATTTAGATTCAGGTTTTCTGACTATTTATTCTGATAATTCTAAAAACAATAAAAACTACGCGAGAATCACCGTTTATAATGACAAAAATTACATTTTAGAGAACGAAGGTTTCAGAGGAATTGGACTTCATCAAGGTGCAAAGTATGATTTCAGTTTCGACTTAGAAAATGTATCAGGAAATATTTCTGCACTCAACGCAAGTCTGATTGATGAAAACGGAAAGATAATCTCGACAGTTCCCATTCTCATTAAAGGAAAAGGCTGGCAAAAATATACGGCTGTTTTTTCTCCATCAAGAACAGTCGAAAAAGCAAAACTTCAAATCACTTTTACCGGAAACGGCGTGGCAAATATGGATATGATTTCGCTCTTCCCACAAGATACCTGGAAGGGACGAAAAAGTGGTTTGCGAAAAGATTTGGTTCAGAAATTATATGATTTGCAACCTGGATTTTTACGTTTTCCCGGTGGCTGTATTGTCGAAGGAAGAACCCTTGCAGAAAGATATCAATGGAAAAAAACTTTAGGAAATTTCGCCGATAGAGAATATCTCATCAACAAATGGAGTTCCGGATTTGCCCATCGCCTGACTCCCGATTATTATCAGTCATTCGGATTAGGTTTTTATGAATATTTCCAGCTTTCCGAAGATTTAGGAGCAGAACCTTTACCAATTTTAAGTTGTGGAATGGCGTGCCAGTTCAACACAGCCGAATTGGTTCATTTGGAGGAATTAAATCCTTTCGTTCAGGATGCTTTGGATTTAATTGAATTTGCTAATGGTGATATAAATACAAAATGGGGAAAAATACGTGCTGAAATGGGACATCCAAAACCATTCAATATGAAATATATCGGTGTTGGGAATGAACAGTGGGGAGAAGATTACATAGAGCGTTACAAGATTTTTGAAAAAGCCATTCATTCCAAATATCCTGATATTAAAATCATTTCAGGAAGCGGACCGTCGCCCGACGGAGAATTTTTTGAATACGGCTGGAAGGAACTCAAGAAACTCAATGCACAAATTGTCGATGAGCATTATTACAATTCACCCGAATGGTTTACAAAAAATGCCGGAAGATATGATAATTACGACCGTTCCGGACCAAAAGTTTTTGCAGGAGAATACGCTGCCCAATCTGTTGGAGTAGTAAAACCTGATAATAAAAACAACTGGCAGACTGCACTTTCCGAAGCCGCTTTTATGACCGGATTGGAAAGAAATGCAGATATTGTCACAATGACTTCTTATGCACCGCTTTTTGCCCACGCAGATGGTTGGCAATGGACACCGGATTTGATTTGGTTTAATAATTTACAATCCTACGCAACACCAAATTATTACGTTCAAAAATTGTTTTCAAATAATAAAGGAACCGATTTAATTAAAATTTATGAAAATGGAAATGCCGTAAAAGGTCAAAATCAGCTTTTTGCATCTGCAGTTCTAGACAGCAAAAAAGGTGAAACAATCATCAAAATTGTCAATACAAGTTCTCAAGAAAAATCAATTGAAATCAATCCAAAAAATATCAAATTGGGAAGCAAACTGACCAAAACAACCTTAACTGCGTCACAACTTTCGGACGAAAATAATTTCCAAACAGAAAACATAAAACCTCTTGAAGAGAATTCTGTGATTAAAAAAGGGAAATTTTCTGTTCAAATCCCAGCCAGTTCTTTCGTTGTTTTAAAGATAAAATAGCTGTTAATTACCATCAATAAAAGAAAAATTAAAATTAAGTGTAATATTTACATTTATTTAAAATAAAAATTTATATTTGTTTAAATCTCTCAATAAGAGAAATGTAAAAATTTATTAAAATTTAATTCATTATAAAAATGAAGAAATATGTTATCGGGTTAGACTATGGAACAGATTCAGTACGTGCAGTCCTGATTGATACAGAAAACGGAGCCGAGCTCGCAACATCCGTAAGCTACTACCAAAGATGGAAAAAAGGAAAATTCTGTCAACCGGAACAAAATCAATTCCGTCAGCATCCGCTTGACCATATTGAAGGCTTGGAAAAAACCATTTCCGATGTTGTCAAAGAAAGTGGAGTTGCCCCCGAAAGTATTGTCAGCATTTGTATCGATACCACTGGTTCATCGCCACTTCCGGTAAACAAAGAAGGAATTGCATTGGCTTTGACTCCTGGATTCGAACAAAATCCAAATGCAATGATGGTTTTATGGAAAGACCATACGTCTATTAGTGAAGCTGAAGAAATCAACCATTTGGCTAGAAATTGGAGCGGCGAAGATTACACCAAATTTGAAGGCGGTATTTATTCTTCCGAATGGTTTTGGGCAAAAATTCTTCACATCAACAGAGTCGATGAAAATGTAAAAAAATCGGCTTACAGTTGGATGGAACATTGCGATTATATAACATTTCTCCTTTCCGACAATCAAGATTTATCGACTTTTAAGAGGAGCCGTTGTGCCGCAGGTCACAAAGCAATGTGGCACGAGTCGTGGGACGGACTTCCTTCCAAAGATTTTCTTGATCAGCTGGATCCTTCGCTCACTGAACTTCGAGACAGATTATATGATAAAACTTATACATCCGATGAGGTTGCAGGAAATTTGAATCAAGAATGGGCAGCAAAACTAGGCTTGACAACTAACACGGTAATTGCAGTAGGAACGTTCGATGCCCATTCCGGAGCAGTCGGAGCAAAAGTGGAAGAGAATACTTTGATTAGGATTATGGGAACGTCAACCTGCGATATTATGGTCGCACCCAACGAAATTATCGGAGACAAAACCGTGAAAGGAATTTGTGGACAAGTAGATGGTTCAGTCATTCCAGGATTAATTGGACTGGAGGCTGGTCAGTCGGCGTTCGGTGATTTGTTGGCTTGGTACAAAGATATTCTGATGTGGCCAACTCAAAATATTCTGATGAATTCAAATATCATTGATGACAATCAAAAACAACTTTTAAAAGAAGAAATAGAAAACAATCTCATCCGAAATCTCACTTTAGAAGCCGAAAAAATTCCTCTTTCCGAAGCCGTTCCTATCGCCTTGGATTGGGTGAACGGACGTAGAACGCCCGATGCCAATCAGGAACTGAAAGCGGCTATCAGCAATCTTTCACTTGGAACAAAAGCACCGCATATTTTCAAAGCATTGGTGAATGCAATTTGTTTTGGTTCCAAAAAAATCGTCGACCGTTTCGAAGAAGAAGGCGTGAAAATCGAAAAAGTCATCGGAATCGGCGGTGTTGCCAGAAAGTCACCGTTCATTATGCAGACCTTGGCAAATGTCCTGAATATGCCTATCGTCGTAGCTGCATCCGACCAGGCTCCGGCATTGGGAGCCGCAATTTACGCAGCCGTTGCAGCAGGAATTTATCCGAATGTCCAAGACGCAAGTCAAAAAATGGGTTCCGATTTCGAAGCCGAATATTTCCCGCAGACAGAACACGTGGAAAAATATGCAGAATTAATGAATCAATATCAGATTCTCGTTGACTTCACGGAGAATAATATCAAATCAAAGAAGAAGTTGATTGTTGACAGTTTATAGTTGATAGAAATCACATTCAATTTTAAAATAATAACTAATAACCAAAGATTTTATGGCAGCTTTATCCGCCCTCCGTTCCCGCTTTTTTGTTCCGCTTTGCTACACAAAAAGAGCTCCACTCAGGTCGGGCTGCAGATTCAACATAAAAACAACGATTAACATAAAAACACAATTTTGTCATTCCGTAGGAATCTCTACAAAATTTGCTTAGATTCCTACGGAATGACAAAGGCAACTTTAAAAAATAAATAAAAAAACTTTGCGCTCTTTTTGCGTTAAAAAATATAATAAAATGAGCATCTATAAAGAACTCCAGAGAGAATGTTACGAAGCCAATATGCAGTTGGATGCCTTGAAGCTGGTTGTTTACACATTCGGAAACGTAAGTGCCGTCGACCGTGAAAAAGGAATCTTTGCCATCAAACCAAGCGGTGTTCCTTACGAATTGTTGAAGCCGGAAGACATCGTGATTTTAGATTACGATGCCAATGTGGTCGAAGGAAATTTAAGACCATCTTCCGACACCAAAACCCACGCTTATCTTTACAAAAACTGGGAAAACATTGGCGGAATCTCACATACGCACGCCATTTATTCGGTCGCTTGGGCGCAGGCTCAAATGGACATTCCTATTTTCGGAACCACCCACGCAGATCATTTGACGACAGATATTCCCTGCGCACCGCCAATGCGTGATGACTTAATCGAAGGAAACTACGAGTACAACACTGGAATTCAAATTCTTGATTGCTTCAAAGAAAAAGAATTGTCATACGAAGAAGTGGAAATGGTACTTATCGGAAATCACGGACCATTCACTTGGGGAAAAAATGCGGACAAAGCCGTTTACAACAGCAAAGTTCTGGAAACCATTGCGGAAATGGCATATCGCACAAGACAAATCAACCCGAATGCACCACGTTTGAAAGATTCTCTTATCAAAAAACATTACGAACGAAAACACGGCAAAAATGCCTATTACGGACAGTAAACGGCTATTAGCTTTTGGCAATTAGCATCTAGCTTTTAAAATCAATCAACAATCAACCAAAAACAATCAACTAAAAAAATATGTTAACACCTCTCAATACAAAAGAAATCTGGTTCATCACCGGAAGCCAGCATTTATACGGACCTGAAACATTAGCGCAGGTTGCAGAACATTCACAGAAAATTGTTGAAGCGCTTAATATTTCTTCATCAATTCCGGTAAAAGTTGTTCTGAAACCAACGGTAAAAACTACGGAAGAAATTTTCGAAACACTTACAGCCGCCAATTTTGCAAAAGACTGTATTGGAATTGTAACCTGGATGCACACGTTTTCACCTGCTAAAATGTGGATTCGTGGCTTGACTGCTTTGCAAAAACCAATGCTGCATTTACATACACAGTTCAATCAGGATATTCCGTGGTCTACGATGGATATGGATTTTATGAATTTGAATCAGGCAGCGCACGGCGACCGTGAATTCGGGTTTATGGTAAGCCGTCTCCGCAAAAACAGGAAAGTAGTTGTCGGACATTGGGCGGATGAAAGAGTTCAGAAACAAATTGGCGATTGGTCGAGAGTTGCGGCAGGTTGGGACGATTGGCAAGGTGCGAAATTCGCCCGTTTTGGAGACAATATGAGATATGTTGCCGTAACCGATGGTGATAAAGTAGAAGCAGAAACCAAATTCGGATTTTCGGTAAACACTTGGGGAATCGGGGATTTGGTAAGTGTTGTCAATTCCATTGGCGATGGCGAAATCAAAACTTTGATGGAAGAATATGAAGCCTCATACAAAATGGCTGAATCTCTCCTTTCAGGCGGAAGCAACAGAAAATCTCTTGAAGCAGCTGCAAGAATAGAATTAGGATTAGAAAAATTCCTGAAAGATGGAAATTTCAAAGGTTTCTCAGATACTTTTGAAGACCTTCACGGTTTGGAACAACTTCCCGGAATTGCCGTTCAAAGATTAATGGAAAAAGGGTACGGATTTGCAGGAGAAGGCGACTGGAAAACGGCTGCGCTCGTTCGTGCAATGAAAACGATGGGACAAGGTCTGGAGGGCGGAAATGCCTTTATGGAAGATTATACCTATCATTTAAACCCTTCAAATCCCTCGGTTTTAGGTTCGCATATGTTGGAAGTTGACCCTGTTTTGGCGGTTGACAAACCTTCTTGTGAAATCCATCCGTTAGGAATTGGGGGAAAAGCTGATCCTGTTCGTCTGGTTTTCAACTCCAGAGGAAATATTGATTCTCTGAATGCCGCTTTGATGGATTTCGGAAATCATTTCAGGCTTTTAATTAATAAAACAAAAGCGTTGGAAATTACCGAAGAATTACCAAAACTTCCTGTGGCAAGAGTTCTTTGGAAGCCGCTTCCTGATTTGTACACGGCTGCAGAAGCCTGGATTTTGGCTGGTGGAGCACATCACACGTGTTACAGTGAAAACATCAGTGCAGAGCAGCTGGAAGATTTTGCAGAAATTGCAGGAATTGAATCTCTTGTTATCGATGAAGACACAAAAATCCGTGATTTTAAGAATACCCTTCGCTGGAATGAAATTTATTATCGTTAATCTTGCAAAATCATTCAGACTATGAAAAAAATAACTTATAACCTGATTATTATTGCGCTTTTATGTATTTTCGGGTGCAATAAAAAAGAAAATAATAATCAGCCTCAAAAAGAGAATATGGAAAACATACAGGTTTCAGATTACGGAGTAACAGCGAAAGGCGATTCCATCAAAAAATATACTTTAACGAATAAAAACGGGATGAAGGTGGAAGTCATCAATTTTGGAGGCATTATCACCTCACTCACAGCTCCCGATAAAAACGGAAAATATGAAGATGTCGTTTTAGGTTTCACAAAACCGGAAGATTATTTCAACGGAAATCCTTACTATTTTGGCGCTTTGATTGGTCGTTACGGAAACAGAATTGCCAATGCAAAATTCACTTTGGAAGATAAAACCTACGACATTGACAAAAATGACGGACCCAACACTCTTCACGGCGGAAAAGAAGGATTCCATACCAAATTCTGGAATATCGAATCGGTGAAAGATGCCAAGTTCCCAACCTTGAAACTGACTTACACCAGCGCAGACGGTGAAGAAGGCTATCCTGGAAAATTAACGACAACGGTTTTGTATACTTTGACGGACGACAACGCTTTGGAAATTTCTTACGAAGCGGAAACCGATAAACCGACTGTGGTGAATTTGACTCAGCATTCGTATTTCAATCTTTCAGGGAATTTCTCAAAAACGATTACCGACCACGAATTACAAATCAGTGCAGATAAATTCTTACCTGTAAATGAAACCTTGATTCCAACAGGCGAACAGAAGTCTGTAAAAGGAAGTCCGTTTGATTTTACGGTTTCAAAACCAATCGGAAAAGATATAAACGCAGATGATGACCAATTGAAAAAAGGAAAAGGCTACGATCACAACTGGATTTTGAACGGAAGCGGACTGAGAAGTATCGCCAAAGTGTATCATCCTGAATCGGGCAGAATGATGGAAGTTTTAACAGACGAACCGGGCGTTCAGTTCTATTCCGGAAATTTCTTGGACGGAAAATTTGATACCAAAACAGGTGGCAAAAATGAATTCAGAACGGGTTTTTGCTTAGAAACCCAGCATTTTCCGGATTCTCCGAACCAAGCTTCTTTCCCTTCAACAGAACTGAAGCCGGGACAAAAATATCAGACTAAAACGATTTATAAATTCTCAGTTAAAAAATAAATTATGGGAAACTTAGCAACGATTGATATCATCATATTTCTTGTTTATTTTGTGGTGGTAGCCGGTTACGGAATCTGGATTTACAACAGAAAAAAATCTGCAGCTACTGGCAGTAAAGATTACTTCCTTGCCGAAGGTTCACTCACTTGGTGGGCGATTGGCGCCAGTTTGATTGCTTCCAACATTTCGGCGGAACAGTTTATCGGGATGAGTGGGGAAGGATTTTTTGTAGGGATTGCTGTTGCAGCTTACGAATGGATTGCTGCGATTGCATTGATTATCATTGCGGTTTGGTTTATTCCTATTTACCTTAAAAATAAGATTTATACAATGCCCCAATTTCTGGAAACCCGTTACAACAAATCGGTTTCTCTGATTATGGCTGTTTTCTGGCTGTTTCTGTATGTAATTGTAAACCTTACTTCAATTCTTTATCTTGGAGCTTTGGCAATTGATACATTGTTGGGTGGAGATAATCTTCATATTATAATGGTCGGATTACTTCTTATGGCTTTACTGATTGGTTTAGGAGGAATGAAAGTAATCGGATATACGGATGTGATTCAGGTAGCAGTTTTGATTATCGGAGGTTTTGCAACGGTTTATATGGCTCTTCAGATTGTTGACCAGAGAATCAACGGCGTGGCTGTAGGAAATGCTTTTGCAGGTTTTCAGACTTTGATGAACGAAGCACCGCAACACTTCAAATTAATGCTTGATAAGCCAACGACAACTACTACAACTTTGGCAATGCCGGAAAATCTGAGTGTTCAGAAATATGTGGTTTTGCCAGGGTTGGCGATGTATTTTGCAGGTCAGTGGATTGTAAACCTAAATTATTGGGGATGCAACCAGTACATTACACAACGTGCTTTAGGTGCTGATTTGAAAACAGCAAGAACAGGAATTTTATTCGCAGGATTTTTAAAATTATTTATGCCGATTATCGTAATGCTTCCGGGAATTGCAGCGTATGTTTTATATACAAAAGGGCATTTGCCAGGTTTCAATGGGGTCAAAGATGGTGCTTATTCTGCGATTTTAGGATTTTTGCCGACAGGACTTAAAGGACTTGCAGTTGCAGCATTGACGGCGGCAATTGTTGCGTCTTTGGCTGGAAAAGTTAACAGTATTTCGACGATTTTCACTTTAGATATTTATAAAAAATACCTGAAAGCAGATGCGACTGAAATTGAAATGGTAAGAACAGGACGCTGGGCCATTATCATCGCAATGGCTGTTGCATTGGCGTTTACTTGGACGGATGTTTTGGGAATCGGAGGAGAAGGTGGTTTCACATTTATTCAGAAATATACAGGATTCATCAGTCCGGGTGTTTTTGCGATGTTCCTTTTGGGAATGTTCTGGAAGAGAACAACAGGAACAGCAGCTTTGGTCGGCGTTCTTCTTGGTTTTTTACTGGCGATTTTCTTCAACAGTTTTGCAGTAGATATTTTCGGGAAAGAAACTTGGCTGTACACTGCTTTTACGTATGAAAAACTAGAGAATGGCGTAGTTCACACGATTACAGAAATTCCGTTCCTGATTAATATGGGATGGTCGTTCTTTATCACAGTTGTTGTGATGGTGATGATAAGTTTATCCGGCCCGAAAGTTAATACAAAAGCATTTGCGATTGATGCAACGATGTTCAAAGTAGATAACAGAACTTTGGTTATGATTGTCGTAACGGTTCTTTTACTGACCGCACTTTATGTGAGATTCTGGTAATTTTAAAATCAATAAAAAATAGGATGTCATTATTGGCGTCCTATTTTTGTTTAAGGCTTAAAAGTGTAAAATTTTGTAATTTCAAAGTAATTAATATTAGTTTTTAAATAGAATGCACAAATGAAAATAACGACAAAATCAAAAACAGAAATTATTAAACAAATTACTGAAATCGCAAATAATTTTGATTCAACTAAAGAAAATTATCTTATTTCTTATCCTCATTTTTTAAGCTATTTCAAAAATATTGAAACTTTAAATTTGGAAAATCTAATTATTGGAATAAGCTTTACATATTCGTGGATGCCGACAATTTTAAAATCAATAAAACTTGAAAATCCAGAAGAAGTAATTTCAATTTTAAACAATGTGAAAAATGGAAATCAATTAAATGAGAATGAACTTGCGATTTTGAAATATTCATTTAACAATTCACTAGTTGGAATTTCAAAGTTGTTACACTTCATAAATCCAAAACAATATGCAATTTGGGATAGCAAGGTCTTTCGATTTTTAAAAAATGAAGAGCCTCATAAATATAAATTAGAAAATCCTGGGATTTATCTTGAATATATTCATTTTATTGATGAGCTGAAAAATGACAATGATTTTGAATTTTTTTATAAGTTAATGAAACAAAAAGTTGGGTACGAAATTACTGAATATAGAGCTTTAGAACTTGCATTTTTTAAAGGAAAATGATTATGAAATTAATATTTACAAGAGAAAAATGTCTTAATAATCAGAATAAATTGTAACTTTTTTTAAATCGAAATTTTTAAACAACCTTTGAAAAAACACCTCCTTTTCATAGACATCGAAACAACGGGAATTCCAAAACGTTGGGATTTACCTTATTCGGACACAGATAATTGGCCTTCAGCAGTTCAGGTTTCGTGGATTATTTATGATGAAAACGGTAACGAAATTAAAAGAGAAAATTGCTACATTGATGTTGATGATTTGAAAATTAGTGTCAAATCATTCAAAATACACGGAATTACCAAAGAATTTTTAAGTAAAAACGGACAAGCAAGAAGTTTTGTTTTAGAAAAACTTTCGAAAGATATTCAGCAATATCAACCGTTGATTATCGGACATTTTATTGAGTTTGATATTGATACATTGAGCTGTGACTTTTACAGAGCAAATCTGGAAAATCCTTTTCAGCAAAGTCATTTTTACTGTACAATGCTTAAAAGTAAAGACTATAATTTGAATCCAAACGTCATTTATCTTCGTTTGAACCAGCTTTTTGAATTTCTTTTTAATGAAAAGATGGAACGTTCTCACGATGCTATGATTGATGCTGAAATGACGGCAAAATGTTTTTTTGAAATCCGTTCCCGTGGAGAAATATCGGAAGATGAATTTCAGAAAATACATCACGAAATCCAATCTAAATTGAAATTTTTAACAAATAAAATGAAATAATAACTATGCAGGAAAAAGTTATTTCACTATTAAAAATAACAGAACCTTTCCATCTTTTACCTGAAACGGTTCTTGCCGAAATCTCCGAAACCCTTACCAAAATAGAGTTTTCTAAAGATACGTTGATTTACCGTCAGGAAGTGACCGATATGACAGGGGTGGATATTATTTCATCAGGAGAATATGAAACTTTCTTTTTTGATGCTGCAGAAAACAAAAGATGTGTGACCAGGCATCATTCGCCATATTGTTTTGGTGGAATTTCGGTGGTTTTGAACAGAGTGCGTGCATTGAAATCTGCCATAGCCAAAAAAGGAACTGTGGTTTACACCTTACCCAGAAAGGAATTTTACGAATTGTGTAATGCCTACGAAGATTTTTTCCATTATTTCACTTCAGATTTTGGTAAGAAAATGTTGGATGAGGAGTTTTCTCATTTTGTAAAAACACCCGCCACTTTCGAGGAAAGTTATTTCGCAGCCGACCAGTTGTATTCCAGAAAAATTGAAGGCATTGCTTACAAAAGCATCGTTTCGTGTGATGAAAATACGCCTGTTTTTGAAGCTGCTAAAATGATGGCAGCCAATAAAGTAAGCTGTATTTTTATCAAAAAGTTTAGGAGTGACGAGATTATTGGTTATGCGACAGATATTACTTTAAGGGATAATGTCATCGCTCGTTGTCTGGATTCAAAGATTGCCATTTCGGAAGTGATGGATAATCCGATTGTTAGTATTTCCAGCGACGCTTATCTTTATGAAGCGGTTCTGATGATGTTTAAAACCAAATCAAGATATCTTCTCGTAAAAGATAATGGCGAATATGTAGGTTTTCTGAGTAGAAATCGCTTGTTGAGCGAGCAAGGGCAGAGTCCGCTTGTTTTTATTCAATCGGTAAAACAGGCTGAAAGTGTAGAAGAACTTAAGAAAAAATGGAAGCAGGTCCCTGATATTATTACTCAATTATTGGGAAGGGGAGTTCACGGGGAAATTGCTAGTCAGGTCATCACAACAATTGCCGATACAATAACAGTAAAAGTAATAGAAAAAGTTATCAGGGAGATAGGAAAACCTCCTGCAAAATTTGCGTTTATCGTGACCGGGAGCGAAGGCCGGAAAGAACAGACTCTAAGCACAGACCAGGACAACGGAATTATCTATGAAGATAAAGCCAATGAACACCGCGAAATGGTAAGGGAATATTTTCTGGATTTTGCCAAAAAAGTTTCGGATGATCTCAATACGATTGGGTTTGAATACTGCAAAGGAAATTTTATGGCAAGCAATCCCAAATGGACCCATTCTCTTTCTCACTGGAAAAGAAATTACAACCAATGGATCGAAGAATCGGTACCGGAAACTGCAATGAAGCTTTCAACTTTTTTCGATTTCCGTTTTATTTATGGTGAAGAAAGTATTGTGAAAGACCTGAAAAACTATATCAAGGAAAAATTAGCTTCACCCAATCAGCTGTTTTTTGCTCATATTGCCAAAAATGCTTTACATTACGAACCGCCTTTGACTTTTCTGAAAAGAATTAAAACCCAGACCATCGGGAAATCAGAGGTTTTCGATATCAAAACTGCGATGTCGCCAATTGTAGATTTGCTTCGCGTGTATGCATTGAAAAATCAGTTGGAAATAGAAAATACCGGCGAACGAATGAAAAAGCTGACGGAAATGGGAGTTTTCACACAGCAGCAATACAACGAAATGCATCAGTCTTACTATTATCTGATGGCACTTCGACTAAAAAATCAGGCAAACCAGATTAATATTGATAAAAAGCATCCTGATAACTATATTGAAATCAGTAAACTTACCAAAATAGAGCGTGTCACTTTAATCGAAATCTTTAAAACCATTGCCAATTTCCAGCTGGGAATCAAAGTAAAATTTACAGGAAGTTTTTAAGTTTAAATCCTGAACATAAACCCTTCCGCAATTTTCTTATTGTATTTTTCTTCATCGAAAGTGTAAAGAAAAGACCCTTTTTTAGACGAACTCATATCTTTTCCTTCCGTTTTCACAAGAATATCCAGCGCATTGATTTTGCTGATGAAATTCCGCTTGTCATACTGTTCGTTGAAGATGGCTTCGTATAAAGTCTGCAGATCTTTCATTGTGAATTTTTCCGGCAGAAGCTCAAAACCGATAGGTCTTGTAGATGCTCTTCTTCTCAGCCTCAGAACTGCATCTTTCACCATTTCATTATGGTCAAAAATCAGGCTCGGAAAATCCTGCAGATCAAACCATTTCGCACTGTACTTTTCATTGATCTGAATATTTTTTTCAATATTGATCAGTGCATAATATGATATCGACATAATTCTCGCCGTCGGTTCACGGTCGATTTGAGTATAGGAATTGAGCTGTTCGAGATAAATATTTTCCAGTCCGGTAAGTGTGTTCAGGACACGCTGTGCCGCTTCATCAGAGGTTTCTTCGTCCCCGATAAAACCGCCCATTAATGACCATTCTCCCATTTTCGGTTCAAAATTCCTTTGTACCAGAAGGATCTTGAGATTTTCGCCATCGAACCCGAAAATAATGCAGTCAACAGCTACCAGATGTCGTGGAAAATGAGAATAGTCTTGTGTCATCGATTATAATTTTTATGCAAAGTTAATGCTTTTAGGCTTTGATTTTACAGTTGGAACCATATAAATGTATTTTATACACTTTATTTTACTTTTTATTTTTAAAAAATCCAGATTTCATCATTTACCTTAATATTTTGGGAGCAATTAATAGCTCTGAAGCTTATATTTTATTCATTAAAAACATTAAAAATAGATGAACTCAACGTTAAAAATATGTTAAAATTAAGTTTCCTTTCATTTTAAATTTACCCGAAAACTATAGTCAAGGCTTAGTCTTAAAAATACGATAAGTTATTTGTATAAATTACTGATGCCTTCACTCGGTATTCCGCATTCATTTTTATACAAGCGATTTAGCCGTATGGTTCTGATTATCGTGATTTTTAATAATCTTAATTTTTATGATAAGTCCTTGCCGTTTTCAGCTTTTTTTTAAGACTTTAAAATATACTTTTTTTTGATTCTATCTGCTTATTCTGCGAAATTCTTTGTCATATTGATTCTTTCTTTTATTTTTAGAAATGTTGAATAGACATTTATTAATGAACAAAAAATCACTGATATTATTTTTAGGCTTTACTTCGCTTGCTTTCGGGCAGGTAAAGAAAAATGTTAGCTACTTTCCGCTCAACAAGGTTCATCTATCTGAAAGTGTTTTCAGCAAAGCGATGCAGACCGATGAAAAATATATTCTGTCGATGGATGCAGACCGGCTTCTTGCGCCATATTTGAAGGAAGCAGGACTGAAACCCAAAAAAGAAAACTATCCCAACTGGGAAAATACAGGATTGGATGGTCATATCGGCGGTCATTACGTTTCCGCTTTGGCATTGCTGTATGCTTCCACAAGCGATCCAAAAGTTAAGGAGCGTTTGGATTATATGATTGATGAATTGGAACGTTGCCAGAATCTTTCAGAAAACGGTTATCTCTCAGGCGTTCCGAACGGTAAAAAAATCTGGAAAGAGATTGCCGATGGAAACATTCGTGCTGCAACTTTCGGTTTGAATGACCGTTGGGTTCCTTTATATAATATTCACAAAATATATTCAGGTTTGCGCGATGCCTATTGGTATGCAGATAGTGAGAAAGCAAAAAAAATGCTGATAAAGCTCACGGATTGGATGGCTGATGAAGTCTCCGGACTTTCCGATGAACAGATTCAGGATATGCTTCGCAGCGAGCACGGCGGTCTGAATGAAGTTTTTGCCGACGTTTATGACATCACAAAAAATCCAAAATATCTAAAACTTGCCCATCGTTTTTCTCATCTTGCCATTTTAAACCCATTGCTGAATGGTGAAGATAAACTCACAGGAATTCACGCCAATACACAGATTCCGAAAGTGATTGGTTTTAAGCGTATTGCAGATTTAGAAAATAACAAAGATTGGAGCAATGCAGCCGATTTTTTCTGGACCAATGTCACCCAAAAAAGGTCAGCGATTATCGGAGGAAACAGTGTAAGCGAGCATTTCAATCCCATCAATGATTTCAGCGGAATGATTAAAAGTATCGAAGGTCCGGAAACCTGCAATACTTATAATATGCTGAAACTTTCCAAAGAATTGTATGCAACCAATCCAAAATCATCTTACGTAGATTATTACGAAAGAGCTTTGTACAATCATATTCTTTCCACACAAAATCCCGAAAAAGGCGGTTTTGTCTACTTCACGCCGATGCGTCCCGGTCATTACAGGGTTTATTCTCAGCCGGAAACCAGCTTTTGGTGCTGCGTAGGTTCGGGAATGGAAAATCACGCCAAATATGGTGAAATGATTTATGCATATTCTGATGAAGATTTGTACGTAAACTTGTTTATTCCTTCCATTTTAAAATGGTCAGAAAAGAAAATAGTTCTGAGACAGGAAAATAATTTCCCTGAAAATCCATCAACAAAACTGATTCTTGATATTGCTCCAAAATCAAATATAAATTTAAAATTAAGAGCGCCGGAATGGGCAAATGCTTCTGAAATTACAATTTCAGTGAATGGCAAAAATATCAATGTTACGGTTGATACTGAAGGCTATTTTACCATCAAAAGAAAATGGAAAAAAAACGATGTCATCGAAATGAAAATGCCGATGCATCTTTCCGCAGAGCAGCTTCCTGACCATTCGGACTATTTTGCGTTTAAATATGGCCCGATTGTTTTGGCTGCGAGATACGGAAAAGAAAATCAAGACGGACTTTTCGCTGATGATAGCAGAGGCGGACATATCGCGCACGGACCACAAATTCCTTTGAATGAAATCCCTACAATTTTGGGAAGTTCAGATTCGGTTTTAAGCTATTTGGAAACGGTGAATGGTAAGGGTTTGACTTTCAGATTAAAAGGTTTGTATCCTCAGAATAAGTTCAGTAACGGATTGGAGTTGGTTCCGTTTTATAAAATTCAGGAAGAACGTTATATTATTTATTTTCCGCAGGCGAATCAGGATAAAATCGAAATGATTCAGAAACAGAAAGCCAAAGAAGAAGAGGAAATCAGAAAACTGGACAACATTACAACTGATAAAATTCAGTTGGGTGAGCAGCAGCCGGAATCCGACCATTTCATCGACAGTAAAGATTCCAACACCGGATATATGGAGGACCGACATTTCCGTGAAGCAAAAGGTTGGTTCAGTTATCAGATGAGAAACAAAGATAAGAATGCAAAGTACCTTTATCTTATTTATTTTGATGCCAACAATAACCGAACTTTGAATGTAGAAATCAATGGAACAAAAGCAATTTCTAAAAATTTCGACGGAAAAATGGGCGGTTCTCCACAATCTTTATTAATCCCAATTCCTGAATCTGAAAGTAGGAAAGAGATTCTTAATGTAAAATTTAATACAAATGAAAAATCGCTTACACCAAAAATTATCGAGGTAAGATTGCTGACCCAAATACCAGATAAAAACTAAATAAACTGCAGAATTCAAAATTGCTATGAAAAACAGAATCTTTTTTAAAATATTAATTTTATTCGTAGGCTCATTATGCATTTCTTTTATTAATGCAAAAATCAAACTTCCGGCACTGGTTTCAGACGGAATGGTTTTGCAGCGTAACCAAAAACTGAATGTCTGGGGAAAAGCCGATGCAGGAGAAAAAGTGGAAGTGAAATTCCTCAATAAAAATTACAAAACCATTGCCGACCAAACTGGAAACTGGAAAATCATACTTCCCGAGCAGAAAGCCGGAGGTCCTTACACGATGACCATCAATGAAATTACATTGAAAGATATTCTAATCGGTGATGTTTGGCTCGCTTCCGGACAATCGAATATGGAATTGCCGATGCGCAGACTGACTCCGCTTTATGCTGACGAAATTAAAAATGCAAATAACCAGAACATCAGATTTTTTACAGTTCCTCAAAAATATAATTTTAAGTCACCTCAAACTGAGCTTGATGGCGGAAAATGGGAAGCTACAAATCCACAGACGATTCTTAATTTCTCGGGAGTTGCTTATTTTTTCGCAAAAGAGTTAAGTGAGAAAAACAAGGTGGCCGTTGGAATTATCCACGCAAGTTTGGGTGGTTCTCCGATTCAGGCGTGGATGGATGAAAATTCTCTGAAAAAATACCCTGAATATCTGGACGAAGCCAAAAAATGGCAAAATGATGATTTGATAAAATCTACCGAATCTGGCGAACAGGCGTTAAGCAAAGCGTGGTACGCTGAACTCGACCAAAGCGATATCGGATTAAACCAACATTGGGAAAATTTCGACCTAAACGATTCTGACTGGAAAACAATGAATATTCCAGGTTCTTGGGAAGATAAGGAAGGTTCTTTCGAAGGTTCTGTCTGGTTACGAAAAGAAATTAATTTAACCAAAAATCAGGCAGGAAAAGCCGCTTTTTTAAATTTAGGAAGAATAAAAGATGCTGATGTTACCTACATCAACGGAACAAAAGTCGGAAATGTAACCTATGAATATCCGCCGCGTTGGTACGATATTCCTGCAGGCGTTTTAAAGGAAGGCAAAAATGTTATTGCTGTAAGGATTACCAACGGAAGCGGAAAAGGACAGTTCATTGCAGACAAACCTTATTACCTCGAAATTGACGGAAATAAAATCGATTTAAAAACCGAATGGAAATATAAAATCGGTGCTAAAATGGGAAAAATGGCTCCCGGAACTACTTTCATCCGTTGGAAACCGACCGGATTGTACAACGCAATGATTAATCCGCTTATCAATTATAGCATCAAAGGCGCCATTTGGTATCAAGGCGAAAGCAACACCGGAAAACCAAAAGAATACGGCGATTTGCTGACCATAATGATTACCGATTGGCGAAACAAATGGAACCAGAAAGATATGCCTTTCTTCACCGTACAATTGGCAAATTTTATGGAATCAAAAACGCAGCCTGTTGAAAGCAATTGGGCAGAATTAAGAGACCAACAGCGTCAGGTTTCGCTGAAAGTTCCGAACACAGGACTGGCCGTAATTATCGATATAGGAGAGTGGAACGATATTCACCCTTTAAACAAAAAAACAGTCGGAGACAGACTGGCTTTGCAGGCATTAAAAGTTGCCGACAAAAAGAATATCATCGCAGACGGACCGGTTTATCAGTCAATGAAAGTAGAAGGAAATAAAATTATTCTTTCCTTTAAAAATGGAACCGATGATTTTGCATCCGTTTCAGAACTGAAAGGTTTTGCCATCAAAGGAAAAGACGGAAAATACGAATGGGCAAAAGCAAAAATGGAAGGCAACAAAATCATTGTCTGGAACGACACCATTTCAAATCCAATTTCAGTAAGATACGACTGGGCAGACAACCCTGATGGAAACCTTAAAAATAAGACCGGACTTCCTGCATCACCATTTACTACAGAATAATCAATTATCATTTATCAATTATAAATTATTAAAATGAACAACTCATCTCAAAAAATATCTGTCGTTGAGAAAATCGGCTACAGTTTAGGAGATTTAGCCGCCAATCTGGTTTTCCAGACTTTGGTGACGTATTTAGCTTATTTTTACACCGATATTTACGGTTTAAAGCCGGAAGATGCATCCATCATTACACTTACGGTCGGTTTATTGGCTGGTTTTGTTTTTAATCCGATGATTGGAGCTTTGGCAGACAGAACCCGCACAAAATGGGGGAAATTCCGTCCTTGGATTTTATTAACGGCAATTCCGTTGGGTGCTGCGGCGCTTTTTGCGTTCAGCACACCCGATTTTTCTTATAAAGGAAAAATGATTTATGCAGCAGTTACTTACTCAGTTTTATTATTGCTTTATGCAGCCAATAATTTACCTTACGCAGCTCTAAGTGGCGTAATTACAGGCGATATGAGCGAAAGAAACAGTATTTCATCTTACCGTTTTGTTGCCGTTATGTTTGCACAGTTTTTCGTTCAGGTATTTATGTTGCCGATTATTTTGTCTGTGGGACACGGTGACAAAGCAGCCGGAATCGAGGTTGTAATGACCTGGCTTGCAATTATCGGAACGGTAATGTTGCTCATCACTTTTCTCACGACCAAAGAAAGAGTCATTCCAAAACCGGAACAGGAATCTACTTTAGGAGCTGATTTAAAAGATTTAAAGAAAAACAAGCCGTGGATTATTATGCTAACTGTTACGGCATTGATTTTCATTACGTTGGCAATGAAAGGTGGTTCATATGTGTATTATTTTAACAATTATGTAGATGAGACCTCACTTCAGCAATTTATATCACCGATTACCAATTTCTTCAATTCCATTGGGATGAATTTCTTCGGAGAAGACCCTCGTTCAGCAGGTTTCGGGTTATTCAATGCAGGCGGAATCATTATGATGATTGTTGGAATCACTTTCTCGAAAAAGTTTGCAGATAAATATGGCAAAAGAGATGCATTTATCGCTTCACTTTTTATTTCAACACTATTCGTTTTAGCATTTATATTTTATCCGCCAAAATCAGTCGGATTAATGTTTTTATCCCAGATTTTACACGGTTTCTTCTACGGAATCGGAACGCCATTGCTTTGGGCGATGATTGCCGACGTTGCCGATTATTCAGAATGGAAAAATAACAGACGTGCGACAGCAATTATTTTCTCAGCAATGATGGTCGGTTTGAAGGTCGGATTGAGTATCGGAAGCTCATTAGTTGCATTAATTATCGGAAAATATGGTTACATTTCCTCAGAAGGTACAGTCAAAGTGATACAGCCGGAAACCGTTTCCACAGGTGCCAAAATGCTGGTCAGCGTATTTCCGTCAATCCCGTTCTTTTTAGCATGCGGATTGCTGATGTTCTACGAAATCAATAAGAAGAAAGAAATCGAAATCGAGCACGACCTGAAAGAAAGAAGAAAAGCGAAAGATTAATGATATAATAAAAATTTGGGCAGCTTTATCCGTCTTCCACTCCCAATCTTTTTTGCCAAAGCTTTTCCAGCCGCAAAAAAAGGATTTCCGTTCAAGCCGGGCTGCGAACGATTCGGCGTATTAAAAATAATTAGAAAAATAAAATTATGAAACGAATTATAGCATTATTAGGAATTTTAACCTTAACTGTTTCGTGCAAGACAGCCAACACGGCAACTTCCAACGATTCCCTGAAAAATGCATTCAAAAATAAATTCTACATCGGAACAGCGATGAGTCTTCCGCAGATTCACGAAACGGATGTAAAGTCTGTAGAAATTATCAAAAATCAATTCAGTTCCATCGTTGCAGAAAACTGTATGAAATCGATGTTTCTTCAACCTGAAGAAGGTAAATTCTTTTTTGATGACGCTGATAAATTTGTGGCTTTCGGAGAGAAAAATAAAATGTTTATCATCGGTCATACTTTGATTTGGCATTCGCAGCTACCAAAATGGTTTTTCGTGGACAAAGATGGAAAAGATGTTTCTGCCGAAGTCTTAAAACAAAGAATGAAAAGTCACATCACAACAGTTGTTTCCAGATACAAAGGTCGCGTAAAAGGTTGGGATGTGGTGAATGAAGCGATTATGGAAGATGGAACTTACAGAAAATCTAAGTTTTACGAAATTTTAGGCGAAGAATTTATTCCGTTGGCTTTCCAGTACGCTCAGGAAGCAGACCCGAATGCAGAACTCTATTACAACGATTACAATGAATGGCATCCCGGAAAAGTCAAAACGGTGAGCAAAATGGTTCAAAACCTGAAATCCAGAGGAATCCGCATCGATGGAGTAGGAATGCAGACGCACGTGGGTCTCGACACACCTTCAATTACAGAATATGAAAAAGCAATTCTTGACTACGCAGCAAACGGTGTAAAAGTAAATGTTACTGAAATGGAAATCAGCGCACTTCCTTCACCGTGGGGAACTTCTGCTAATGTTGCAGACAAAGTGGAGTATGATGCGAAAATGAATCCGTACACTGCAGGACTTCCAGAAAATGTAAAGACAGAATGGGAAAACCGCTATCTGGATTTTTTCAGATTATTTCTGAAACATCAGGACAAAATCAGAAGAGTAACCTTGTGGGGAACAACTGATGTCCAATCCTGGAAAAATGATTTCCCGGTAAAAGGTAGAACCGATTATCCATTACTTTTTGACCGGAATTATCAAACAAAACCTGTGGTAGAAAAAATCATTCAGTTAACAAAAGAAAAATAAGTCTAATATCTAGTTTCTAAAATCTAACTTCTAATTAAAACAATGAAAAAATCAAAATATCTATTCCCGAAAGATTATATGGCAGACCCGTCCGTACACGTTTTTGAAGGCAAAATTTACATTTATCCATCACACGACCGCGAAAGCGGCATCGAAGAAAACGACAACGGAGACCATTTTGATATGAACGATTATCACGTTTTCTCGTTGGATGATGTAGAAAACGGCGAAATCACAGACCACGGTGTTGTCCTTTCGGTAAAAGATATTCCTTGGTCGGGAAGGCAATTGTGGGATTGTGATGTGGCATTCAAAAATGGTAAATATTATATGTATTTTCCGTTAAAAGATAAAAATGACATCTTCAGAATCGGTGTTGCGGTAAGCGACAAACCTTATGGACCATTTGTTCCTGAAAAACATCCGATGATGGGAAGTTACAGCATCGACCCTTGTATTTTTGAAGAAAACGGAAAACATTATATGTATTTCGGTGGAATCTGGGGCGGACAATTGCAGCGTTACAGAAACAACAAAGCCTTAGAATCTGCAGTAATTCCAAATGATAACGAACCGGCAATTCCTTCAAAAGTTGTTTTATTGAGCGATGATATGCTGGAGTTTGGAGAAGAGCCGAAAGATATTTTAATTCTTGACGAAAATGGAAATCCATTGCTTCACGGCGACAAACACCGCTTTTTCGAAGCGTCCTGGATGCACAAATACAACGGCAAATATTATTTCTCATATTCTACCGGTGATACGCATTTGATTTGTTATGCCACAGGAGACAATCCTTATGGACCATTTACTTTTCAGGGAGAAATTCTGACGCCTGTCATTGGATGGACAACTCATCACAGCATTGCTGAATTCAAAGGAAAATGGTATCTGTTTTTCCACGACTCTGTTCCGAGTGAAGGAAAAACCTGGCTCAGAAGTATGAAGGTAATCGAACTTGAATATGACAACGATGGTAAAATTAAAACCATTGAAGGTTTAGAAGAATAATCTATAAAAAGTCCCGAAGGGACGATTTAACGAAGGATAGGATGAAATCCTATCAATAGAAACGGGCTTTAGCCCGTTTAAAGATGAAGAGATACAATTTGGCTTTAGCCAAAACTTATTTAAATAAAAATTAAAAGAAAATCTAATGCGCTATTTCCGACTGTATATCCTATTATTTCTAATAATTCCATTAACAATTTTCGCAGAAGACGGCAGTCAGCTTTGGCTTCGATTTCCGGCTAAAAATGGAATTTCAGCAGCTAAAATCATTTCCAAAGGAAACAATCCGACTTTAAATATCGCCAAAAAAGAATTAATGAATCATTGGCAAGGTCAGGAAATTGAACTTCGAACCGACAAATCATTAAAAAATCTGAAAGGCGGTTACACGATAAAATCAGTTCAGAACAAATTGGTCATCTCTGCCGAAAAAGAAATTGGATTGTTGTACGGGGTCTACCATATTTTACGTTTGCAGCAGACAAAATCTATATTGGCAAATTTGAATATTACAGAAAAACCATCCTACGATGTCAGAATTCTCAACCATTGGGATAATCTGGATGGAACCATTGAACGCGGTTATGCAGGACATTCGCTTTGGAAATGGGAAGATTTGCCGAACACCATTTCGCCGAGGTACGAAGAGTATGCAAGAGCCAACGCTTCGATTGGAATTAATGCAACCGTTCTCAATAATGTGAATGCTTCACCAAATATGCTCCGTAAAGACTATCTTGAAAAGGTAAAAATTCTCGCAGATATTTTCAGACCTTACGGAATTAAAGTTTATTTATCAGTCAATTTTTCATCACCTAAAGTTTTGGACGGATTGGAAAATTCTGATCCTTTAAATAAAGATGTTCAAAAATGGTGGAAAGACAAAGCATCAGAAATTTATAAATTAATTCCTGACTTCGGAGGATTTTTGGTTAAGGCCAATTCTGAAGGCCAACCAGGACCGCAGGATTACGGAAGAACGCACGCAGACGGTGCTAATATGATGGCAGACGTTTTGAAACCTTATGGTGGAATCGTGATGTGGAGAGCTTTTGTTTACAGTCCGAGCAAAGAAGACCGCGCAAAACAGGCTTATCTGGAATTTGTTCCTCTTGATGGAAAATTCAGAGATAATGTGATTGTTCAGATTAAAAACGGACCTGTTGATTTTCAGCCTCGTGAAGCGTTTAATCCACTTTTCGGAGCTTTGAAAAAAACTTCCGAAATGGTTGAATTTCAAATTACTCAGGAATATTTAGGGCAAGCCAATCATCTGGTTTTCCTTGCGCCATTATTTAAAGAAACTTTAGACAGCGACACATATTCTGACGGAAAAGGTACTACAATTGCGAAAATCACAGACGGAACTTTAAGACCTGCAAAATTAACCGCAATTTCTGCTGTTGCCAATACCGGGGAAGATAAAAACTGGACAGGTCATCATTTTGCACAGGCCAATTGGTATGCTTTCGGACGTTTAGCTTGGAACCACGATTTGACTTCGGAACAGATTGCCGACGAATGGATTAAAATGACCTTCACTGACAACGAAAAATTCCTCAATCCTGTAAAACAAATGATGCTCACTTCAAGGGAAACGGCGGTAGATTATATGATGCCACTTGGTTTGCACCATATTTTTGCAGGAATGCACCATTACGGACCGGAACCGTGGGGTGACTATAATGGTACGAGAGCAGACTGGTCACCGGTATACTATCATCAGGCAAATACGCAGGGTTTAGGTTTTGACAGAACCAAAACGGGAAGCAATGCTGTTTCACAATATTTTCCTCCACTCAACGACATCTACGGAAATATCAAAACGACTCCCGAAAACCTTATTCTCTGGTTTCATCACGTTCCGTGGGATTATCAGATGAAAGACAGTAAAACCTTGTGGGAAGAACTATCATACAAATATGATACAGGTGTAAAAAATGTCAGAGATTATCAGAAAATCTGGGACAAAATGCAGCCTTATGTTGATGAAGAAAGATTTACCGAAGTTCAATCAAAATTAAAGATTCAGGCAAAAGATGCCGTTTGGTGGAAAGATGCGTGTCTGCTGTATTTCCAGACGTTTTCAAAAATGCCGATTCCTTACGACATAGAAAGACCGGTTCACGAACTGGAAGATTTGAAAAAAATTAAACTCCCAATGGGTCATCACAATTAAATAAAAATTTAAGCAACAACTTTCTGAATCTTTTTAAGACAGGAAATTGTTTGTTTTATTTATTAAGTGTAAATTTAACACTTAAATATAATTTAAAATATAAACATTCACTTTGATAAATTATAATCAAATTTCAACAACACCTTTGTCATTCCGTAGGAATCTAAACTGCTTTATTCTTGCTGTGTTGAGATTCATACGGAATGACAAAAGACTGCTGAATGGAATGTAATAATCAAACCTAATTACTGAACTAATAACCAATAAATAATTAATAACAAATAAAAATCTATATATGAAATTTTTTATCGACACTGCCAACTTAGAGCAGATAAAAGAAGCTAACGACCTCGGAATTCTGGATGGCGTTACAACCAATCCGTCTTTGATGGCAAAAGAAGGCATCAGCGGAACAGAAGCTATTTTGCAACATTACAAAGACATTTGCGAAATTGTAGACGGCGATATTTCTGCGGAAGTCCTTTCCACGACTTATGAAGAAATGATTGCAGAAGGCGAAATTCTTGCAGCAATTCATCCAAATATCGTGGTGAAAATCCCAATGATAAAAGACGGCGTAAAAGCTTTAAAATATTTTTCCAATAAAGGAATCAAAACCAACTGTACATTGATTTTTTCAGCAGGTCAGGCGCTTTTGGCAGCTAAAGCTGGTGCAAGCTACGTTTCTCCGTTTTTGGGAAGACTGGATGATATTTCAACAGACAGTTTAAATCTTATTGAAGAAATCCGTCTTATTTTTGATAATTATAGCTACGAAACAGAGATTTTAGCAGCATCTGTAAGACACAGTATGCATATCATAAATTGTGCAAAAATTGGTGCCGATGTCGTGACTTGCCCGATTCAGCCGATTCTTTCTTTATTAAAACATCCTTTAACAGATTCAGGACTTGAGCAGTTCATCAAAGATTCACAAAAAATGCAATAATTTATGGAACACGATATTTCAAAACTTAATCACATCGCTTCGCAGGTCAGAAGAGATATTGTACGGATGGTTCACGCCTGCCAGTCCGGTCATCCCGGCGGTTCGCTCGGATGTGCAGACTTTCTGGTCGCTCTTTATTTTGATGCGATGAAAAGAAAAGAAGGATTTGATATGGAGGGTAAAGATGAAGACGTTTTTTATCTTTCAAACGGTCATATTTCGCCTGTTTTTTACAGCGTTTTGGCGCACGCAGGTTATTTTGATAAGTCAGAATTGGCAACTTTCAGAAAACTGAATTCAAGATTACAGGGACATCCAACAACGCACGAGCATCTTCCGGGCGTTCGTATTGCTTCCGGTTCTCTTGGGCAAGGAATGTCGGTGGCAATTGGTCACGCAGTCGGAAAAAAATTGAACAAAGATGAAAATCTCGTTTTCACCCTTCACGGCGATGGCGAATTGCAGGAAGGACAAAACTGGGAAGCCATAATGTATGCCTCTCATAACAAGGTTGATAATTTGATTGCAACCATCGATTACAACGGTCAGCAGATTGACGGTCCGACTTCAAAAGTACTTTCTTTGGGCAATCTTAAAACCAAATTCGAAGCCTTCGACTGGAAAGTTCTCGAAGTAGAAAACGGAAACAATATGGAAGAAATTCTCAAAGTTTTGGACGAAGCAAAATCATTGACCGGACAAGGTCAACCAATTTGTATTCTCCTGAAAACAGGAATGGGTCACGGTGTCGATTATATGATGGGAAGCCACGCCTGGCACGGAAAAGCGCCTAACGATGAGCAACTGGCAAAAGCATTAGACCAGCTTGAAGAAACTTTGGGAGATTATTAGAATTTAAATTATTTGGGCAGCTATTTCCGCCCTCCGTTCCCGCTTTTTTCTGTCATTGCGAACGAAGTGAAGCAATTTGTAGAACTTTTAGACCATCGCAATAACAGAAAAAGAGCTCCACTCAGGTCGGGCTGCGAGCAATTCGCTGTTCCAAAAAAACGTTAATTTTAGTAAGGATCAACTAATAAATTCTTTGCTGAGCGAAATCGAAGATTCGACGAAGTCAAACGCCTTTGCGAACGAAAAATATCCTCAATAAGATAAAAAAAACTTTGCGCTCTTTGCGTTTAAAACAAACATCAACAGATTAATCAAATGAAAAAATATACCTACACAGAAAAAAAAGATACCAGAAGCGGTTTCGGAGCCGGTCTTGCAGAACTGGCAGACAAGAATCCTGATGTCGTGGCACTTTGCGCCGACCTTATCGGTTCCCTTAAAATGGAAAAATTTATCGAAAAAGCACCGGAACGTTTTTTCCAGATTGGAATTGCCGAAGCTAATATGATTGGAATTGCGGCAGGTTTGGCCATCGAAGGAAAAATTCCGTTCACAGGAACTTTCGCCAACTTTTCTACAGGAAGAGTGTACGACCAGATTCGTCAGTCGGTGGCGTATTCCGATAAAAATGTAAAAATTTGTGCTTCTCACGCCGGATTGACTTTAGGTGAAGATGGCGCAACACACCAGATTTTGGAAGATATTGGCTTGATGAAAATGCTTCCCGGAATGACGGTCATCAATACCTGCGATTATAACCAGACAAAGGCAGCAACGATTGCCATTGCTGATTATGAAGGTCCGGTTTATCTGCGTTTTGGAAGACCTGTAATTCCTGTCTTTACAGACGAAAATCAAACATTCGAAATAGGAAAAGCTTGGATGGTGAATGAAGGAAAAGATGTAACAATTATTGCAACCGGACATTTGGTTTGGGAAGCGATAAAAGCCGGAGAAATCCTGGAAGAACAAGGAATTGATGCTGAAATTATCAACATTCACACCATCAAACCTTTGGATGCTGAAGCAATTTTAAAATCAGTAAAGAAAACAGGTTGCGTTGTAACTGCCGAAGAACACAACAGACTAGGCGGTTTGGGCGACAGTATTGCACAGCTTCTGATCACAGAATATCTTGCGCCTCAGGAATATGTTGCCGTAAACGACAGTTTCGGAGAAAGCGGAACTCCAGATCAATTGATGGAAAAATATGGATTGACCGCCAATGACATTGTTGAAGCCGCAAAAAAAGTAATGAAAAGGAAATAATTGCTTGATTTAAAATATGCCACGAATACACGAATGTTTTTTTAGAAAATTTATTTTTTATTTGAATATTTGTTTCGGAAGGATTAGTAAAAAGTTATTTGATTTAAAATAAATACGCCACGAATACACGAATGTTTTCTTTAAAAAAATATAAATTTTTATTCGTGCATTTGTGGCAAAAAAGATTTAAAATCATAAATTGCAGTCACCTATGCAGGAGAAATTAATCAAACATACCAAAGAGGCGTTTCAATCAGCCTTTCAATCTGAGCCTGAAAGTTTTTTTCTGGCTCCTGGAAGAATTAATATTATCGGTGAACACGTTGATTACAGCGATGGTTTCGTTCTTCCTGCCGCCATCGACAAACATATTTGTTTTGCTGTAAAAAAGGTGGACGACTCAGAAAATTGTACTTTTTTTGCCAAAGATTTTGATGAATCTTTTAGTTTTAATATTCATCAAAAGCAGACTCCGGTTGAGCAGACCTGGGTCAATTATTTGCTTGGCGTTTTCAATGCCATTCAGGAAATCGGGAAAGAGATTGGTGGTTTGCAAATCGCTTTTAGTAGCACAATTCCGATGGGTTCCGGCTTGTCGTCGTCGGCAGCTTTGGAATGCGGATTTGCTTACATTCTCAATCAGATTTTTGATTTAAATTTATCTAAAAAAGAATTGGCACTGATTGGTCAGAAATCCGAACATACCTTTGTTGGTGTGAAGTGCGGAATTATGGACCAATTTGCATCCGTTTTTGGCAAAGAACATCAAGTAATTATGCTCGACTGCAATTCTCTGGAGCATCAGTATTTTGAAGCTAATATAGAAGGGTACAGCCTTGTGCTTTTTGACAGTTGTGTAAAGCACACGCATCTGACTTCCGGCTACAACGACCGAAGAAAAGATGTTGATAACGGGAAAAAAGTTTTGTGGGAAAAGTTTCCTGAAATAGAAAAATTCAGGGATTTCAGTTTTTCAATGCTGGATGAAGTGAGAAGGGAAATAGGGGAGACGTCTTACAAAAGATGTCTGTATCTTCTAAAGGAAATTAAAAGGGTTGAAAAAGCCGCCAAAGCATTATCAGAAGGTGATGTGAAATATTTAGGACAGCTTCTAATCGAAACACATTCCGGACTTTCTACTGAATTTGAAGTGAGTTGTGAAGAACTCGATTTTATGGTGGAAGAAACTTTAAAAGAAAACGGTGTTCTGGGCGCAAGAATAATGGGCGGTGGCTTTGGCGGTTGCAGCATCAATCTTATTGAAGATGAAAATGTGGATGAAGTGATTAAAAATATCAGTGCAAAATACAAAGCAGATTTTGATATCGAAATGAAAGTGTACCGTGTAAAAATATCAGATGGGATTAATGAATACAAAAGGAATGAATTCGTCGTTTAATCGAAAGCAGCACCCTCACAGAAGATACAATCCGCTTTTGGATGAATGGATTCTAGTGTCTCCGCAACGAGCCAACCGACCTTGGCAGGGACAGACCGAAAAAGTAGCCGAAGAAAAACTTCCTGCTCACGACCCGAATTGTTACTTGTGTTCAGGAAATATACGTGTGAATGGTGATAAAAATCCTGACTATAAAGGTGTTTTTGTTTTTGACAATGACTTTGGTTCTTTGATGAAAGATGATGTTGAATTTTCTGAAGAACAATCTGATTTTTTTACATTAAAACCGGAACGAGGCATCAACAAAGTCATATGTTTTTCGGAAAACCACAGCTTGACTTTACCAGAAATGGAAGTTGATGACATTAAAAAAGTGGTAGATGTCTGGCAGCAGCAGTACGAAGATTTGGGAGCTGAAGATTACATCAATCACATTCAGATTTTTGAGAATAAAGGAAGCGTGATGGGTTGCAGCAATCCGCATCCGCACGGACAGATCTGGGCGCAGTCTTCGATTCCGTCAACTGTTTTGAGAACGCAGGAAAATCTGAAGAAATATTTCGAGAAAAACGGAAGTTCACTTTTGGAAGATTATGTCAAAAAAGAATTAGAAGCCGAAGAAAGAATCATTCTGGAAAATGAAGATTTTGTGGCATTAGTTCCGTTTTGGGCAGTCTGGCCTTACGAAACAATGATTATCAGCAAAAGAAAAGCGGAAAATATCCTTCAGTTTTCTGATTTCGAAAAGCTTTCTTTAGCTTCAATAATAAAAGATTTAACCACAAAATACGACAATCTTTTTGAGATTTCTTTCCCGTATTCAGCAGGAATCCACCAATCTCCAACGGATCGGAAAGAGCACGCTGAATGGCATTTTCATATGCATTTTTATCCGCCGTTGCTGAGAAATGCAGAAATCAAAAAATTTATGGTTGGCTACGAAATGCTGGCAGAACCACAGCGTGACATCACGCCGGAACAAAGTGCTGAAATTTTGAAAAATCTTTCGACAATTCATTATAAAAGTAAGTAAAAAGATAGTTTTATCTTTGCGTAGCTCTTATTAATCATAGAAAATCAGACGATTTTTCTATAAAATTAAATTTATGAACGACATTAAACTGATTGTCACCGATATGGATGGGACTTTTCTTAACTCAAATTATGAAGTAAGTCCTGATTTTCCTCGGATTTACCAAGAATTGAAAAAAAGAAATATCCTTTTCGTGCCTGCAAGCGGAAGACAAATGCCCGGAATTACGCAGTATTTTACAGAAATTGAAGATGAAATCGGTTTTATTGCGGAAAACGGCGGTTATGTGGTTTATAAAAATGAAGAATTGTTTGCAGACAAATTAGAACATCAATTTGTCATCGATATCATTAAAACAATTCGTGAAATTCCTGGCGCAAGAGCGGTGCTTTCTGCGAAGAAAAAAGCGTATTATGAAAGTGATGATAAGACATTTGTTAAGTATTTCACCAGATATTACACAGAAAATCAGAAGGTTGATGATTTGACTTTGGAAGTCGATGATGACGCTTTTAAAATTGCCATCTATCATCCGGAAGGTGCTGAGAAAAATATTTATCCATATTTAAAACATTTCGAAGATGAAAATCTGGAAGTTGTAGTTTCGGGGCAATGTTGGGTTGATATAATGAATAGAAATATTAATAAAGGAAAAGCTTTAGAAATAATCCAAAAAAAACTGAATATCCTTCCGTCTCAAACAATGGCTTTTGGTGATTATATGAATGATATCGAAATGCTTAAAAATTCAAAATATTCTTATGCGATGGAAAATGCACATCCTTCTGTGAAAGAAGCTGCCAATTATGAGGCTGGAAATAATGATAGTTTTGGGGTTTTGGAAGTTATTAGTGCGTATCTAAATCTTGATTATAAAAGAGTAATAAAAGTCTGAATTAAAAAATATAGAGACAGCGACAGAAGCTGATGTTAAAGTTCAAAGTAAAAAGGAATTTAGAATAAGGTTAATTGAAAATTTAGAGATTATTTGGTCACTCTTTCGATCGTTTAAAAATGAAAAACCTCTTAAAATCAAAGATTTAAGAGGTTTTTTGTACCCAGTGCCGGAATCGAACCGGCACATCTTTCGATACTAGAGTTTGAGTCTAGCGCGTCTACCAATTCCGCCAACTGGGCCGATGTTTGTTTTAAATTGGTGTGCAAATATAGGATTATTTTCTAACCAATGAAAATGAATTTGAATTATTTTTCTCATTAATTCGTAACATTTTGTTAATCAGAAAAATATTTTTATCAAAATTCTATTTCCAAACCATCATAAGCCAAATGAATATGGTCCGGAAGCTCGTTTTCGACTTCCTCGTGGAAACCAAGATGATGACTAATGTGAATCAAATATGTTTTTTTCGGTTGAAGTTCTTCTACCAATTCCAAAACCTGTGGCAAAATGAAATGTGAATGATGAGGTTCTGTTTTTCTCAGGCAATTAATAATAAAAAAATCTAAGTCCTTCAGTTTCTCTTTTTCCTTATCATCAATTTTACTTGCATCTGTTATGTAAGCTAAATTTTTAAATTTAAAACCAAGAATATTTATCTCAGAATGGATAATATCAATTGGCTGAACTTTCACTTCATCAAAAAGTGTAAACTGATTATCAATTTCAAATAAATCGAAACTTGGTGCTCCTGGATATTTATGGTCTTGGAAAGCGTAAGGAAAACGGTCTTTGATTTCTTTAGCAACACGGGAATTACAATAAATTGGCATTGAAGCTTTGTTTTTGAAAATCAAAGGTCGCAAGTCATCAAGACCAATTATATGGTCATTATGTTCGTGCGTAATCAGCACCGCATCGATTTGCTCCTCCTGATTCGTCAACATTTGCTGACGAAAATCGGGACCACAATCAATTAATATTTTCTTTCCAGAGTCGGATGTTATTAGTGCAGAAGTGCGTAAACGCTTATCTTTTTGATCTTTGGAAAGACAGACAGGATGATGGCTACCAATAACAGGAATGCCTTGTGAAGTACCAGTTCCTAAAAATTTTAAAAGCATTTTTGTTTTTGCTGTTATTTTGGTAAATTTACAAAATAAATCTAATTCTTTGTGATAAAGCCAAAACTTACCCCAAAACAGAAAGCTTTAGCTATTAATCTCGATTCTTCAATTTACGGAACTTTTGCAGAGATAGGCGCGGGACAGGAAACTGTTCGTCATTTTTTCAGAGCTGGCGGCGCTTCTCAAACTATTGCAAAGGCAATGTCTGCTTACGATAAGGATTTTTCCGATGCCATCTACGGTAAGGAAGCTAAAAACCGATACGTAACTCAGAACAGACTCAGAAAAATGTTGCGTTATGAGGTGGCGCTTATTGAGGAAAGAATCCCAAGAGAGAACAATCCCGGTAAAAAATTCTTTTCTTATGCCAATACCGTTACAACCATCAATTTTGATAAAACGACCAAAGGTCACGGTTGGGTAGGAGTAAGGTTTCAAAATTCTGAAAATGAGGAGTATAACGAAATAATCATCCACGTAAAATTCAAAGAAACCAATCCGACTTTGCAACAGGAAACTTTGGGAAGTTTGGGTGTTAATTTGATTTATGGTGCATATTTTTATACAGATAATCCCAGAATTCTTGTAGAATCTTTGTACGACGACCTTTCGTTGGACAGACTGGAGATTGATATGATAGACTTCAGCGGACCGGCTTTCAAATATGTAGACAATCGTTTGATGAGTCTTCAGTTGGTGAAATTGGGGATGACAGACGCTGTTATTTTCAATTCTCAGGGAAACAATATGTTACCAGCGGATATTCTTTACAAGAAAAATATTTTTGCAGTAAGAGGTAGTTTCCGACCTGTAACAAGAGTGAATATTGATATGTTCGAGCACGGTTTGGAAATGTTCAATCAGGATAATTCCTGCGACCACGAGAATACACAGATTCTTTTCGAAATTACGATTTCGAATCTACGAGCTGCTGGAGATATCGATGAAAGAGATTTCTTAGATAGAGTTGATATTTTGGGAACTTTGGGTTACACAGTGATGATTTCCAATTTCTCCGAATATTACCGAATGGTAGATTATTTCTCTACATTTACCAATCAGCATATTGGCGTTGCAATGGGTGTTAATAACCTTTTGGATGTTTTCGATGAGGAATATTACAAAAATCTTCCGGGAGGAATTTTGGAGGCGTTTGGTAAGTTCTTCAAAAAGGATATGCGCGTTTATCTTTATCCTTACAAAAACCCTGAAGATGGCGAGTTGCTGACTTCTGAAAATCTGAAAGTTCAGGATAATCTGAAAGAATTATACAAATATTTCAAACTCAATAAGAGAATTGTGGACATTCATAATTACAATCCGAAATTCTTGGAAATCTATTCCAGAGAGATTCTTAAAAAAATCGTTACGCACGAGTTGGGTTGGGAAGAAGAATTGCCGAAAAGTGTGGCAGAAATGATAAAAGAACGCGGAATGTTCGGTTACAAAGAATTAACTTTTGAAGGATTAAATTAACAACAATGGTAGAACTTAAAAAAAGACTTTCAATCATCTTGGAAAGTCCACAAGATACAAACGTAAAACTTCTGAAAATCTGTCAGCTTTTGGATAAAGAAATTGATTATTACAACTGGACAGGTTTCTATTTCAAAAACGGCGACAAAGACGAGTTAGTTCTTGGACCTTATGTTGGCGCAGTTACTGACCACGTGATTATTCCTTTTGGAAAAGGGATTTGCGGACAGGTGGCAGTTTCTGGAGAGACTTTCGTAGTTCCGGATGTTCATTCTCAGGATAATTATTTGTCTTGCTCCATTGATACAAAAGCAGAAATTGTAGTTCCAATCTTCAAAAACGGAGAAAATATTGGACAAATCGATATCGATTCTCATACCATTGACCCATTCACAAAAGAAGATGAAGAAATGCTGAAATGGCTTTGTGACGAAGTTGCGAAGATTTTGTAATATTAATTTTGATTATCAACGATTTTGAGAAAAGTATCAAAATTTGAGAATGTTGAATATTGCGAATCTAACAAAGCGTTATATCTTGTCTTATCTTGCATTTTGATTTTTGGGATACTCTTTTTGATTTTAATTAAAGTCCTCAATCCTATTTTTGTTTTCTCAATTTCATTTTTATCTGCATTTATTTTTTATAAATCGTTAAAGCATAGATTTGTTTCTATTTCAGATTTTCGAATTGATGATGAAAAGATTGATTTCGGAAATAGGATTGTAAAGTTTGAAGATATTTTACATTACAGAACTGAATTTATAAACGGTGCAGTTCTGAATATTAAACTTAAATCAGGAAAAAGAATCAACTTATCTTCAAATAATCATATCTGTAAAACTTCAATATTTGAAAATTTTTGTAAGTCGTTAGAAAGAAGAATTAATGCGTTAGAAAATTTAAATATTGAAAGAAAAAGATCTGCTTATGAATCTAAAGTATATTTCTATTTTACTGTTGTTTTTACAATAATTGCAATCAGTGCTATTTTATTTTCAATATTCTCTGGAAAAAAAATGAAATTTCAAACATTAGGGTTAATTTTACTAGGCTTATCAACAATGTGGACAGGGATTTTGAATAGGAAAATCATTAATTCAAAAAAGAATACTCATCATAAATCTTCTGATAATACCCGATAATATTCCCCACACTTCGCAAGATGTGTCCCATACCAAGAAAAAGCTTCGCCGTCAACAATCCTAATTTTTTGATTTTGACAAACTTCTTTGATTTCATCAATATGTTTTTCTTTGAAAGGAAAAGGCTCTGACGAAAGAAAAATCAAATCTGCATCTTTCAAATCTTCTAACTGGATTTCCGGATATCGTTTCTGGTTTTTAAACAAATTCTCAAATCCCAGTTCTTCCAAAATCCTCGAAATAAAAGTATCGCCACCAACTGTCATATAGGGATTTTTCCAGATCAGATAAGCAACTTTTAACCTTTTTCCGGATTTAATAATATCAAAAGCTTCATAAGTTTTCAGGTTGAAAAACTGCGCTTTTTCTTCTTTCCCGAATAGATGCCCGAGTTGTTTCAGTAAATAATAATTGTCTTCCAAAGTTTCAACATTCGTGACTAAAACTTTGAAATCTTTCATCAATTCCTCAACTTGCTCTTTCACGTTTTCCTCTTTGTTGGCAATGATGAAGTCTGGTTTTAGTGATTTGATTTTATCTAGGTTAAGGTTTTTTGTACCACCAATCATTTCAACTTTATCAACCACATCTTTTGGATGGATGCAGAATTTTGTCCGACCAACAATTTCGTCAGTCGTCAAACCCAAATCAAACAAAGCTTCCGTAATCGAAGGAACTAATGAAATAATTCTCATAAATAAAACGCTTTGATTTCGCTCAGTGTGACAATAATTAATTTCTCGAGATTGAGGCTCTCGAAGACCTTAAATATAAAAAAACTCTCTCGAAAACAAGAATTTCTGAGAGAGTTTAATATTGTAAAATTAATAATGATAAATGAATTGAGGAATTTTCAAATCATCAAATCAACTTATTATCATATCAAATTAATCTTCTTTTTTAGTAGCTTTTTTAGCAGCAGGCTTTTTAGCTGGGGCTTTTTCTTCTTTAGCTTCTTCTGTTTTTTCAGCAGTCTTTTTTGCAGGAGCTTTTTTAGCAGCAGTTTTTTTCTCTGCTTTTTCAGCTTTCTCTTCAGCTTTTGGCTCTTCAGCAACTTCTACAGCAGGAGTTTCTGGTTTTACAAAACTTTCAGGTGTGATGTAACCCGCTTTTTGAAGCAAGTTGTACCATTGAGCCAATTTTTTGATATCAGACTCATAAACTCTTTCTACATCATAGTTAGGAAGAGATTCAGCCATAAAAGCTCTTAATTCTTCACTGGAAGATTTGTGGTTGATCGTTGGTTTGTAGTCGTATTTTTTTGCAATATTTTCAAAAACTTCGAACAAAGGAACTTCTTTATCAAATGTGAACATTGCGATGTTGTCAAGAAGACTTACTTGGCTAGAGTTCGAGATGCTCGCTTTTTTCTTAGTCGTGATGTCCTCAACGATAAAACCGTTTTTAAGTTGAGAAACCAATTTGAAAAGTCCCGGTTTTCCGGAGATTGAAATAATTTTTTCTAACTGCATTTTAATATTTTTCTTTAGTATATTTTATTTTAATTTGTCTGATGTTCGATGATGGATATAAGATGTTTTCTAAGTTACAGGCTTCAACCTTACTTCGGAAATCTCATTTTATAACTCACTGCTACTTCGCCATTAGCAATTTTCTGAAGTTTTCCTTTCACGATTTTTTTCTTCAATGCACTCAGGTGGTCTGTAAAAAGAATTCCCTCGATATGGTCATATTCGTGTTGAATAACTCTTGCCCTGATGTCGGAAAATGTATCGGTATGTTTAACGAAATTTTCGTCGTAATATTCTATTTTGATGGTCGATTTACGTTTCACATCTTCTCGAACCTCTGGGATGCTTAAACAACCTTCATTGAATTTCCATTCTTCTCCAGATTCTTCCAGAATTTTAGCATTGATGAAAACCTTTTTGAAGTCTTTCAGCTCATCAGCAATATCTTCATAATCTTCGTCATCTGAAAGTGGGGAAACATCTACAATGAAAAGTCTGATGTCCAACCCAACTTGAGGCGCAGCCAAACCAATTCCGTTCGCTCCGTTCATCGTTTCAAACATATTATCGATTAGGGTTTGCAACTCAGGATAATCTTTTTCGATTTCGTGAGCTTTTTTTCTCAAAACGTTGTCGCCAAAGGCTCTAATTGGTAAAATCATCTTTTCTGGTCTAAAAAATTTTGCAACAATATCGTCGCACTTACTTTGTCAATCAATCCTTTTTCCTGTCTTTGTTTTTTGTTTTTTCCGCTTTGACTAATATAAAAAGAAGCCATTTTGGAAGTAAAACGTTCATCCAGACGATTGATTTTTTTATCAGGAAAATCCTTTTCAAACACTGAAATAAATTTCTGAATCTCAGTTTCGATTTCGGACATATTTCCTTTCAAATCTGTGGGAAGTCCTATGACAACTTCGTCTACACTGTTTTCAGAAAAATACTTTTTCAGAAAATCGATAAGTTTCGGAGTTTCAACCGTCGTCAGTCCGCTTGCAATAATTTGTAAGTCGTCTGTTGCAGCAATTCCTGTTCTTGCTTTTCCGTAGTCTATTGCTAGGATTTGTCCCATAAGTCTGCAAATTTACAAAAATTTTCAGCTTATGAAAATTAAAAAAAGCCCTGTAAAGTTGATAGGCTTTACAGAGCTTTTTGCTAGATGGATTTGAGTTAATTTTGTTTCATTTCCTCAACCAACAATTTGATTTTATCGATGTATTTTCCATAAAAATGTCTGAACCACCAGTTTCCAATAAAGTATAATAAAGATAATCCGAAAAGAACAGAACCAATGAAAACAAACGTCAAGTAGCCGTTAGTGTAATGATGTGTATGTGGAATAGACTCTATCACGATAATCATTTCACAAACGAAAAATGGGACAAAACTTAAGTAAAAAGACAAATAATATTGTTTGTTCAGTTCAAATTGATGCAATAAATCTTTTAACGAATCGTAAGTTCCCAAAGTTGGATTACTTATTTCCTTATAAAGCTTAAAGAATTTGCTAAAGAAAAATACAGTTACCAAAACCATAGAAACAACCAAAATTTCGATGTATAAAGTGAATCTAAAAGGCAGTGGGAAAAACCAGATAGCAATCAAAACAAAAGGCATCAAAACTACAGTTGACCAAAATTCATAGCGCATATTTTTCCTAATCCTTTCCAAAGGATGGTGTATTTGTCTCTGTTTTTCTGGCGAAATCTCCGGTGTTTCGGAAACATCTTCTTTATTCCAAAGGGTTTTAAGATTATCTAGGTCCATATCTTTATAGTTGATAGTTGTTGGCTGTTAGGCTGAGGCTCTCGAAGCCTGTTTATTAATTAATTCCTTTAACTTTTCTTTCGCACGGTTCAGTTTTACTCTTGCATTGCCTTCCGAGATTCCCATTTGTTCCGCCATTTCTTTTCCGGAAAAATCTTCCAAAAAATAGAAAATCAAAGCTTTGTCAATTGGGTTCAGTTGTTGGATAGATTCATACATCAGCTTTAGGTTTTGTTCGTCTTCAAAGTTGTATTCCTCTTCTTTTATTTTGTAGAGCGAGACATCATCGTTTTGGATAAAAGTCCGTCTTTTCTCAGATTTCAGGAAGATGATTGCTGTGTTCAGAGCGATTCTGTAAAGCCAAGTCGAGAATTCTGATTTTCCTTCAAAACTCGAGAAAGACTTCCAAACCTGATAAACAATTTCCTGAAAAAGGTCATTCTGGTCATCACGATTATCCATATACATTTTAGAAATCTTGAAGATGATTCCTTTATGTTTATCGATTTTCTCTAAAAATTCTTTCTCAGACGAACCCATTTTTGTTTAACTCTATTCGGTTAGTAATGATATCAAAAATTTGTTACAAAAAATAATTCTTGAATTTGATTTGGGCGCCTTTATCCGCCCTCCGTTCCCGCTTTTTTCTTTTTTCTCAAAAAAGAAAAAGAGCTCCACTCAGGTCGGGGCGCGCTTCGCCAAGTTTAAACATTTGTCTTTCAATTGACATTTTTTCAACTATCCAAGTTTTCATATCCTTAATCATAATATTTGTCATTCCGTAGGAGCCTCAACCGTTTAGATTCTTTTAAGAATGACAAGGTTTGCGCTTAATTCTTCTCTGAGCGAAGCGTCTTTGCGAATCTTAAATAGTTTCAATCAATTCAAATAATCTTTGCGGACTTTGCGTTCAAAAAGATGCAGTAATTTTCATATTTTTGTAAAGATTAAAAATCACTCATAATTCATCACTTATAACTAACTCGATGTCTTTAAAAATTTCAGGACTTACAAAGCATTTCGGAGAGCAAATTGCACTCAACGATATCAACATCAATATCGCTAATAACGAAATCATCGGATTACTCGGCCCAAACGGTGCTGGAAAATCCACCTTGATGAAATCCATCACAGGCGTTCTGAAAATCGATGAAGGCGAAATTCTCCTCGATGAAAAAAACATTTCAGAAAACGAAATCGAATCGAAAAAGAAAATCGGTTTCCTTCCGGAGAACAATCCACTTTACAACGAGATGTTTGTGAAAGAATATTTGCAATTCGTGGCGAATCTTCATAATATTAAAAAAGAAAGAGTAGAACAGGTCATAAATTTGGTTGGAATTACGCCGGAAAAATCAAAGAAAATTGGTCAGCTTTCCAAAGGTTACAAACAGCGAGTCGGCTTAGCGCAAGCCATTCTTCACGAACCGGACTTGTTGATTCTCGATGAACCAACCAACGGACTCGACCCAAATCAAATCGTCGAAATCAGAAATGTCATCAAAGAAATCGGAAAAGCAAAAACTGTGATTCTGTCCACGCATATTATGCAGGAAGTGGAAGCGCTTTGTTCACGCGTAATTCTGATTCATCAAGGTAATATCATCCAGGATTCTCCGATTTCAGAATTCAAAGGGAAATTTGCAAGTCTGGAAGAAGCTTTCCAAAGTTATACAGTTTAATTATCGTTTAAACGCTTCGACTCCGCTCAGCGTGAAAATGCTAAATAATCAACTTGATTTCTTGTCAGTCCGAGCGGAGTCGAAGACTTTTAATATATCTCATTAATTTGCCATAATCAATCAAAATTGCAATTCGCTCAAATCATTCTTCCACTCAATCTCAAAGGAACTTTCACGTACAAAGTTCCAGCAGATTTTTTAGATAAGATTGAAATTGGAATGCGGGTTTTGGTTCCGTTTCGTGGAAAGAAAATCTACACGGGAATTGTTGCGGAACTATTCGATGATTTTGAGGAAACTTTTGTTCCGAAAGAAATCATCAATCTGTTAGACAATCAACCGATTGTTCCAAAACAACAATTGGATTTTTGGAATTGGATGAGTTCCTATTATCTCTGCAATTTGGGCGAAATTTACCGTTTGGCTTTTCCTTCTTCTCTTAAGTTGGAAAGTGAAACTTATGTCAGATTATTGTCAGAAAGAACAATTGATTGGCAAAATCTGGATGCAAACGAAACTTATCTTCTACAAGCTTTGGAAGTTCGACAAATGTTGAATTTACAAGAAATTGAAGCCTTCATTCCAAAAAAAGAAATCATCAAAACCATCAATGCGCTGATTGATGAACGATATATTTCTGTGGATGAAAAAATCACTGAAAAATATAAGGCAAAAGAAATTGCTTACTTGAAAGTGAATAATGAAGCTTTGGTTTCAGAGAATTTGGCAATGATTCTTTTAAAGCTTGATAAAGCTAAAAAACAAAAAGACCTTTTCCTCAATATTCTTTCAAAACAAATTGATAATCCAGAAAATCCAATCAGGAAATCTTTGGTTTTTGATGAAGGGAATTTTGTTAATCAACAACTTAAATCTTTGATAGAAAAAGGTTGGGTTACGGAATATTATCTTGAAAAAGACAGAATTGATTCTTACGAAGGTGAAATTGAAGAGATTGAAGAACTGACAGATAATCAGAAAAAATCAATTTCAGAAATCAATCAAGCTTTCGAAGAAGATAAAAATGTTTTGCTTCACGGTGTGACTTCGTCTGGGAAAACGCATATTTATCTTGAGAAAATTGAAGATTGTATCAATGCTGGGCAAAATGTGCTATTGCTTTTGCCGGAAATTGCTTTGACCAAACAAATTACAATTCGTCTCGAAAAAAAATATGGTAAAAAACTCGGGTTTTATCATAATAAATTGACGGATTTTGAAAGAGTAGAAGTCTGGCGAAAAATCAAGAAAAATGAAATTAATATCCTGATTGGAACTCGGAATTCTTTGTTTTTGCCTTTTGAAAATCTAGGATTGATTATTGTGGATGAAGAACACGATTCGGCTTACAGACCAAGAGACCAGCACTTCTTTTTCAATGCGAAAGATTCTGCGATGATGCTGACAGAATTTTATCAAGCCAAATTGATTTTAGGTTCGGCAACGCCTTCTTTGGAAAGTTACGATTTGGCGATGAAAGACAAGTTACGTTATGTTTCCATTAATGAAAGATTTGGGAAAGTTGATTTGCCAAAATTTGAAATTATTGATGTTAAAGAAGCGCAAAATCAGAAGAAGATTGTAGGAAATTTCAGTCAAAAAATGGTTGACGAAATCAATCTTCAATTAGACCATAAAAAACAAACCATTATTCTTCATAATCGCCGTGGTTATGCCAATGTCATCGAATGTGAGACTTGTGGTCACGTGACTTATTGCAGTAATTGTGATGTTGTGATGACCTATCACAAAGCTTCGAATGAGCTGAAATGCCATTATTGCGGACATCGTGCAGGAAAACCAACCAATTGTCCAAGCTGTAACAGCGACAATCTGAATACAAAAGGCGTTGGCGTTGAACAAATTGAAGAGGAAACGCAAAAGATTTTTTCTGATGCTGAGGTGGACAGAATGGACGTTGACGCTATGCGAAAGAAGTTTGCTTATGAAAAACTTTACGAAAAATTGGAAAACGGAGAAACCGATATTTTGGTTGGAACACAGATGATTTCCAAAGGTTTGGATTTTGATAACATCGAACTAGTGGCAATTCCAAAAGCGGATTCTTTAATTCACGTTCAGGATTTTCGTGCGGAAGAAAGAGCTTATCAGTTGATCACGCAGGTCGCTGGAAGAGCAGGAAGAGTTTCCGGAAATGGAAAAATTCTGATCCAGACCTATAATCCGTTGCATTCGGTTTTTGAATTGATTAAAAATCAGAATGTTAAAGAGATCTATAATTATTTCCTTGATGAGAGGAAAAAGTTTCTCTATCCACCATTTGTGAAATTAATAATGATTGAACTGAAACACAGGAAAGAAGATAAAATCAACAGAGCCTCTCAGTTCTTGGGTTCGATTCTTAGAAAATATATTCCGGAAGAATGCATTCTTGGTCCGGAGAAATCCCCTATAGCAAGGCTTAATAATCTCTATCAATATCAAATTCTTCTCAAATTCCCCAAAAACAAAAACTACAGAATCTACAAAGAATTGCTTTTGAAATCTTTTGATGAATTTGACGAGATCACGGCTTACAAATCTGTGAAAAAGGATTTATTTGTTGATTTTTAACAATTTTTAACGGCTTTTCAGATTTTTTATTACGGTTAAACCATAAATCGACGGCAATATTCTCTAACTTTACTTAGTTATGATAAAAAGATTAGACAATCTTAAACCTTAATTAATAAAAATTCAATAAAAATTGTAATTGTTTTGAGAATGAATAAAATCAAAAATTATTTTTCAATCATCGCAATTGGTTTTTCCTCATTTGTATTTTCGCAAGGGAGCGTCGCAGTTTCTACATTTCCACAAGTTGCTGATCAGCAAAGTCTTGTAAAGGATATTACCGCAGAAAAGGCGCTGTTGTCTCCGAAAGAACAAATTGAGTTCAATATCAATAAGATGTTTACAGACCCGGTTCTGAGAAATGCCAATTGGGGGTTTGTGGTTTACGACCCCAAAACAGAAAAAATTGTAACGGCGTACAACGAAACAGCACCGCTGATTCCTGCTTCTACAACCAAATTATTAACAACAGAAACGGCATTTTCTTTATTAGGAACGCAGTACAGATGGAACACCCAGTTGGAATATTCTGGCAGTATTGATGTTGAAGGCGTGTTGACAGGAAATCTCTATATCGTCGGAAGTGGCGACCCTTCTTTAGGTGGAAATAGAGGCGGCGCAGCAAGTTATACGCAGATTGTTAATCAGTATCTTGATGCTATCAAAGAAAAGGGTATTAGAAAAGTTACGGGAGATATTATCATCCAGACGGCAATTTTCAAAGAGAATAAAAAGCAGGAACTTCCGCAAAATATCGTTTGGTTAGAGCAGGCTAATTATTTTCTACCAGTTGGAACAACCAAAGATATTGATCCGAAACATGAAAAGTTACTTATTAGTCAATCTAATAATCCATTTAATCAAGCAAAAAAGTATTTCTATGTTTCGCCTTATACCAGCAAGGTTGTCTATGCCGATAAATTTGAAGGTGCTTGGGTAACGACAAAAGTGGCTGAACCACCTGCTTTTTTAGCTAATAAATTGAGAGAAAGTTTGGTTAAAAATAAAATCACCGTTTTAGGAAAAGTGACTCCAAAAATTGTTGACAGAGAACCGGAACCAAGAGAAATTTTGACGATTTACAAATCGCCGACTTTAGCTGAAATCGTTAATTATACCAACCAAAGAAGTGATAATGGTTATGCAGAAGCTTTGTTGAAGTCTAACGGTTTTCAGAAATTAGGCGACCAAACGGTAGAATCCGGAAGATTGGCTGTAACTGACCATTTACAATCTATCGGTTTCGATTTGAACGGACTGAATTATATGGACGGAAGTGGATTGTCAAAAGCACATACTGTAACACCGATTTCTCAGGTTAAGTTTTTGGCCAAGATGATGAAGTCGACCTATTATAAAGAATATTTCGAATCATTGCCAATTGCGGGACAATCCGGAACGTTGAAACATATGTTTATGGTGAATTCCAACGGACAGATTTTTGCTAAAACAGGAACTTTAAATGGTGTGAAATGTTTAGCAGGATATATCAAAACAAGAAATAACAAAACGCTGGCTTTTTCTTTATTGATCAACAAATTTTCTGGTTCTGTTGCTCAGGTAAAAGACAGAATGGAACAGTTGCTCGACCCAACTTTAGATTTGTAATAATCAACGTTTTATAAATTAAAAACTCATCTCGTCGGGATGAGTTTTTTTTGTAGATTTGAGGTAAAATTTTTAAATAAAATGAAACATTTTTACACATTAATAATTACTTGTTTAACGATTAATATTATTTTTGGACAAATTCATAATATTGATCGAAAAGGTTTGATAGAATCTGAAAAAAAATCTGCCTCCCGCTCGATTCTGGATGTAAATGTGAATCCGAATACATTAAATTATGATTTACAATATGTTAGAGTAGAATTTGATCTTGATCCCACTCAGCAGTTCGTTTCCGGAACTATGACTTCCCATTTTAAGATGCTGGCAAATTCCTCTACTATTTATTTTGACTTGGCAAAGATTCTGACAGTTTCTACGGTAAAATATCACGGTCAGAATTTAACCTTTCAGCAATTGAGTTCAGATGAAATTAAAATTAATTTCCCGGTAGCTTTAACAGCCCAGACTACAGATTCTTTATCAATAACATATAGCGGAGTTCCTGTCAATACAGGTGCCTTTGCCAGTTTTGAAGCAGGAACTACACCTGCCGGAGATCCGGTTTTAGCAACATTGTCTGAGCCTTATGGGGCAAAAGGTTGGTGGCCAACCAAACAAAGTATGAATGATAAAATAGAGAAAATGGATATCAAAGTGACCACTCCTGCTCAATATACAGTAGGTTCAAATGGAAAACTGATGTCTGAAACTATCTTAGGAAACGGAAAAAAGCTGACTTATTGGCAAACTAATTATCCAATTCCTGCTTATCTTTTTGCGTTAGGAATTTCCAATTATACAAAAATGAATTCCACTATTACAACTACAGAAAGTTCTTTTCCTTTCCTGAATTACGTTTATCCAGCTTATGCGAATGCAAATACCCAAGCAAGTCTCGACTGGACTACAAGTTCTATGCAAACTTTTGAAGACCATTTTGGATTATACCCTTACAGAAATGAAAAATATGGTCATATGATGTTTAACTGGGGCGGAGGAATGGAACATGCAACAATGACATCTATGGTTAATTTTGGGCAGGGATTGATTGCTCATGAGTTGGCTCATCAATGGTTTGGAGATAAATTGACATGTGGTGCATGGAATGACATCTGGCTGAATGAAGGTTTTGCAACATTTGGTGAACATTTAACTTATGAAAAATTATTAATGAGCTTTTCTCAGTTTCAAAATTATCTTGCAAATGAGATAAGTGATATTACAAGTAGCCCTGGCGGAAGTGTATACGTTCCTGATGCTGGATTGAGTGATATCGGCAGAGTTTTCGACGGAAGATTAACTTATGCTAAAGGAGGTTTTGTTTTAAGGATGATAAAATGGATTCTTGGTGATAGCCAGTTCTATGCGATGTTAAAAGCTTATCAGAACAATCCTGCTTTTGCTTACAATTATGTAAAGACTAATGATTTCAGAGATTTTTTAAGCTCTTTTACAGGAAAAGATTTCACAGAATTTTTTAATGACTGGATCTATGGTGAAGGTTATCCGAGCTATCAGATCAGGTGGACTCAGAATACCACAACCAAAAAACTGACTTTCCGTGTCGGGCAGACAAGAAGCAGTTCTACTGTCAGCTTTTTTGAGATGCCGCTTCCAATCAAAGTGACAGGATCTGGAGGACAAACCGCTTATTTTGTTTTGGATCATACTTCCAACAATCAATATTTCACACAAGATGTGACTTTTGATGTGACGAGTGTTGAATTTAATTATGAAAAACAAATCATTACAAAAGGTTCTACGGTGACCAAAGATAATAATCTGGCTGCTAATGACATCAATCAAAAAAATATCAGTGTCTATCCAAATCCAGCAAAATCCTTTATAAAAATTTCTGGTCTAAGTAAATCAACAGATTATGAAATTCTTTCAATCGATGGAAAATTAATCAAGAAGGGAATTTCAAATCCAGATTCAGAAATCAATATTTCTACCTTAGTTAAAGGAACTTACATTTTGAAATTCAATAATCAATCAGTTAAGATTATTAAAGAATAACTCAAAAGATAATTTATCAAAAAAAAGCGCTTTATTACAGTGCTTTTTTTATTTTTGTTAAAATCGAAAATCAATAAAAATGATATCACAAAAATTCCTTGAGAACATCACAAACGAATTAACAAACATAGAAAACGACGGACTTTTCAAAAGAGAAAGAATCATCACATCACAACAGAGTGCCGAGATAGAAGTTGCTGGGAAAAAACTTTTGAACTTTTGTGCCAACAATTATTTGGGATTATCCAATAATCCGGAGGTGATGAAAGCTTCTCAAGATGCTATAGAATCTCACGGTTATGGGATGTCGTCGGTTCGTTTCATTTGCGGAACACAGGATATTCATAAAGATTTGGAAGCTAAGATTTCCAATTTCTTAGGAATGGAAGATACCATTCTTTATGCCGCTTGTTTTGATGCGAATGGCGGTGTTTTCGAACCATTATTCTCAGAAGAGGATGCAATCATTTCCGATGAACTGAATCACGCTTCGATTATCGATGGAGTAAGGTTGTGTAAATCTGCAAGATACCGTTACAAAAACAATAATATGGAAGATTTGGAAGCACAATTGATTGCCGCTTCTGAAAAAAATCACAGATTTAAAATCATTGTGACTGATGGTGTTTTCTCAATGGACGGAATTGTTGCAGACCTAAAAGGTGTTTGTGATTTAGCGGATAAATATGATGCATTAGTTATGGTAGATGATTCTCACGCAACAGGATTCATCGGAAAAACAGGTCGTGGAACGCACGAGGCGAATGATGTGATCGGAAGAGTCGACATCATTACTTCAACTTTAGGAAAAGCTTTAGGTGGTGCTTTAGGTGGATTTACTTCTGGGAAAAAGGAAATCATCGATATGTTGAGACAACGTTCTCGTCCTTATTTATTCTCAAATTCATTAGCACCCGGAATCGTCGGAGCGGCTTCCAAAGTTTTGGATATGATTTCTGATGACACTTCTTTGAGAGATAAAGTGATGGAAAATGCAGAATATTTCCGAAAAGAAATGAAGGCTAAAGGTTTTGATATTCCGGATGGCGATGCAGCGATTGTTCCGGTTATGCTTTATGATGCGAAATTATCTCAGGAAATGGCCGAGAAACTTCTGGCAGAAGGGATTTACGTTATCGGATTCTTCTATCCGGTTGTTCCGAAAGGAAAGGCGAGAATTAGAGTTCAGTTATCTGCAGCTCATACCAGAGAACATTTGGACAAAGCTATTGCAGGTTTTGAAAAAGTAGGGAAAGAGTTAGGAATTATCTAAGATAAAAGAAAAGCTTACAATAATTTGTAAGCTTTTTTATTTCACAAAAAAACCAGCAAATAGTTTTGCTGGTTTTGTATTTTTCGAGAAAGTCTCAAGATTATTTCTTAGCGTAAGACTTATCCTTGATTCTTGCTTTCTTACCTCTAAGATCACGGAAGTAGTAGATTCTAGCTCTTCTAACTTTACCTTGTCTGTTAACTTCAATTTTCTGAAGTGCAGGCATGTTGATTGGGAAAACTCTCTCTACTCCAACATCACCAGACATTTTTCTGATTGTGAAAGTTTTTGTAGCTCCAGTTCCTCTCAATTGGATAACAACACCTTTGAAGAACTGAGTTCTTGTTTTGTTACCCTCTTTAATCTCTGTGTACACAGTGATGGTGTCACCGGCTTTGAATTCTGGGAATTCTTTTTTCGTAATGTACTTATCTTGTACGTACTTTAATAAATCCATTTTTTATAATAAAAAATTTGTTTTGTCAAGCTAAGCAACATTCACGTCCTTCGTCAGAGGTTGATTAACAGGTTGCAAAAATATAAATAATTTTCATAACTGCAATACAATCTGAGAATTAAATTCTAATTATTTAATTTCCAATAACTCCACGTCAAAAACCAAAGTACTGTTGGGACCAATTTCTTTGCTGACTTCCTGCTGTCCATAAGCCAAATGTGGCGGAATCGTAAACCTGAATTTACTTCCAACAGACATCAACTGCAAACCTTCTGTCCAACCTTTGATAACTCTATTAAGAGGGAATGATGCTGGTTTTCCACGTTTTACAGAACTGTCAAAAACTTTGCTTGTAATGGTCGTCCCGTGATAATGACATTTCACTGTGCTTTTAGCTGTTGGTTTTGGACCTTCTGTTTCTACAAGGATTTCGTATTGCAAACCGCTTGGTAAAATCGTTACACTTTCTCTTTTTCCATTTTCAACCAAATAATCCTGACCATCTCTCAAGTTTTTTTCGGCCAATTCTTTTTTTCTTTTCAATAATAAATCCGCTACACCCATTTCTAAATTTTTTCCAAAGGTATTTATTCTCAGTCGATTCATCAAAAAATTGCAATTATTTCCCGTAACTTTGATGAGATAAGAAAAGATAAAGCAATAAATTAGGAGCTTAATCCCGCTGTCCACTATATCTTTTTTATTTTTTTACAAGTTTTGTCACTTCGATTGAATCGAAGTCCATAAAAAATAAAAAAGGATGCCGTTTCCATCGGGGCTAGGTGTTTCGTCAACGATTCAAGTTTTGTTATTAATAGTAAGATTTGTCAAAAGATTAAAATTAAAAAGCATTAAAAAGTCAAAATCAACAACCAGTTTGTCATTAAGTTTTACGTCTTCGCGAGCCTTAAAAATATTTTCAATAATGTCCAAAAAATCTTTGCGGACTTTGCATTAAAATTATTAGATTATACATTATGAACAAAGAAACCGAAAACAAACTCATCCACAAAAATACCAAACCAACAAGTATGAGAATTCTGGTCTACGATTTTCTGAGTTCCCAACCATTTGCCACCTCACTATCCGAAATCGAAAACCATTTTCAGAATGCCGACCGAACCACCATTTACCGAACCTTGAAAACCTTCGAAGAAAAAGGAATCGTTCACAGCATTCAGGAAAATGCAACCACAAAATATAAGCTTTGCCACGATGATTGTGACGAGAAAACACACAAAGACTGGCATCTCCACTTCTACTGCAAAATCTGCAAACAGACCACCTGCAAAGAAGATATTTCGTTCCCCGAAAGTATGAAAACCAATTTCAGGATTGATGAAATCAGACTTTTCGCTAAAGGCATCTGCGAAAATTGCCTCGAATCGACTTTCAACAATTAAGTAATTTGTATAAGTCTGAGGCCCTCGAAGATATTATTCCATAAAACTTTGCAATAGTATTGCATTTGCATTAGCAATATCTTTGTTAAAAATTATTTCGACATGGAAGAATGTTGCAGTACAAAACCGAAGAAAGGGCACAACCACAGAGCTCAAGACCATAGTGACCACGACCATTCTCACGGTAATTCAAAAATTGCATTATACATCAGTTTAATCATATTTTTCTCTGGACTCATTTTAGATTTCTGGATTAAAGCCGATTGGTTTACCAGCAACATTTGGCTGAGATTTAGCTGGTATTTCCTGTCTTATATATTAGTGGCGTTCACAGTTTTCAAAGAAGCGTTGGAACTGGCAAAGAATTTAGATTTCTTCAATGAGTTTTCATTGATGGGAATTGCAACAATTGGCGCTTTTGCAATTGGCGAATTTCCCGAAGGTGTTGCCGTGATGCTATTTTATACAATCGGCGAAATGTTCCAGGAATCTGCAGTTAACAGAGCTAGAAATAATATAAAATCATTATTAGATGTTCGTCCAAAAGAAGCCACGGTTTTCCAAGATGGAAATTGGAAAACTATTGCTCCAGATGATGTCAAAATCGGAGAAAAAATCCAAGTGAAGGTTGGTGAGAAGATTCCATTAGACGGGATTTTATTATCTGAAAAAGCAAGCCTCAACACATCAGCTTTAACAGGAGAAAGTAAACCTTCATCAATCCAAAAATCGGAAGAAGTTCTTGCCGGAATGCTGAACCTCGACCAAGTCATCGAAATCGAAACAACCAAATTATTCGAAAATAGTTCGATTGTCAGGATTCTCCAAATGGTTCAGGATGCAAGTTCCAGAAAAGCCAAAACCGAATTGTTCATCAGACGATTTGCAAAGATTTACACGCCAATTGTTTTCGTTTTAGCTCTTTTGGTAACACTTGTTCCATATCTCTTTGTAGAAAATTATGTTTTCAAAGATTGGCTTTACAGAGGTCTGGTTTTCTTGGTGATTTCTTGTCCTTGCGCACTTGTTATTTCAATTCCGTTGGGATATTTTGGCGGGATTGGTGCCGCTTCCAGAAATGGGATTTTGTTCAAAGGTTCTAATTTCCTCGATATCATTGCGAATGTAACAACAGTTGTAATAGATAAAACCGGAACGTTGACAAAAGGTGTTTTCAAAGTTCAAGATATTGTTCCGGAGAACATTTCGAAAGAAGATTTTCTTTCCATTTTATCATCGGTTGAGAGTCATTCTACACATCCTATTGCAAAAGCCGTTTCAGAATTTCATCCTTCCAATCAGATTCCGGAATCTGTAGAAGAGATTTCCGGAAAAGGAATCAAAGCGGTTATTAATCAACAAAGAGTTCTTGCAGGAAATACAAAACTTCTGAAAACTTCTAATATCAATTATCCGGAATTCTTGGAAGAAATTGTAGAAACAACTGTTGTTTTGGCTATTGATAATGAATATAAAGGTTACATCACAATTTCCGATGAGGTTAAAGAAGATTCGGAATTGGCGATTAGTAATTTGAAAAATAACAACATCAAAACCATGATGTTCAGTGGTGATAAAGACTCTCTAACTCAAAATATTTCTAAAAAATTAGGAATCGATTCTGCTTTCGGTGGTCTGCTTCCCGAAGGAAAAGTTGAGAAATTGGAAAATCTGAAAAGTAATCCAAAAGAAGTTGTTGCTTTTGTTGGAGACGGAATCAATGATGCACCAGTTTTGGCTTTGAGTGATGTTGGAATGGCGATGGGCGGATTAGGTTCCGATGCTGCGATTGAAACTGCGGATGTTGTTATTCAAACAGACCAACCTTCGAAAATTGCAACAGCTATCAAAATCGGAAAAGCGACGAAGAAAATTGTTTATCAAAATATAGGATTTGCTTTTGGAGTCAAAGTGATTGTTCTGATTCTTGGAGCCGGAGGATTAGCAAATATGTGGGAAGCCGTTTTTGCAGATGTTGGTGTGGCACTTTTAGCAATTTTAAATGCAGTTAGAATTCAGAATATGAAGTTCAGGTAATCAATTTTAACAAATTTATTTTTTGCTAACAAAATAGTATTATCTTAGTAAAAAATGAAAATATGTTAAGAACTACCGTTTTATGCGCTTTATTATTGTCTCAATTTGGGAACGCTCAAGGCTTTCTGAAAACTCAGGGTCAAAAAATTGTTAATTCTAAAGGTGAAAATATTTATTTGAAAGGTCTTGGATTGGGCGGTTGGATGCTTCAGGAAGGTTATATGCTTAAGACGGCTGATTTTGCCGGACCACAATATCAAATCAAAGAAAAAATTGCAGAAGTAGCAGGCGAAGATGGAAAAAACGAATTCTACAAAGCTTATCTCAAAAACGGAATTACTAAAAAAGACATCGATTCTTTAGCAAAATGGGGATTCAATTCCATCAGACTTCCGATGCATTATAATCTTTACACTTTACCAATAGAAAAAGAACCTGTAAAAGCACAAAATACTTGGTTGGAAGAAGGTTTCCAAATGACGGATAATCTTTTAAAATGGTGCGAGGATAACAAAATCTATTTGATTCTTGATCTTCACGCGGTGCCTGGTGGACAAGGAAACGACGCCAATATTTCTGATAATGACAAATCAAAACCGAATCTTTGGGACAGTGAAGAGAATCAGAAAAAGACAATTGCACTTTGGAAAAAACTGGCAGAACGTTATAAAGACAAAGAATGGATTGCTGGTTATGATATGATTAATGAGCCGAATTACGGTTTTACAGGGAAAAATCCAAATGGTACAGATGAGATGTCTAATGCACCACTTTGGAAACTTCAGAAAGAGATTTCTGATGCAATCCGAGAAGTGGATAAGAACCACATCATCATTTTGGAAGGTAACGGTTGGGGAAATAATTACAATGGTTTACCGAAACTTTGGGATGATAATTTAGTTTTAAGTTTTCACAAATATTGGACAACTAATTCTCAAGATGCTATCCAGAATATTATCGATTTAAGAGAAAAACTAAATGTTCCAGCTTGGTTAGGCGAAACGGGCGAAAATTCTAATGTCTGGTTTACAGAACTGAATCAATTGTTATTAAAAAATAACATCGGTTACGCTTATTGGCCAATGAAAAAGATTGATAATATCGCCGGTGTAACCAATGTGAAAATCACTCCGGATTATCAAAAGCTATTAAATTATTGGAAAAATGGCGGAACTAAACCAACGAAAGAATTTGCCAAGAAAACATTGATGAAGATTGCTGATAATTATAAATTGGAAAATGTAGAAGTTAAAAAAGATGTTATCGATGCATTGTTTCGCCAGGTAAATGATGAAAGCACAAGACCTTATAAAAATCATATTGCGCCGGGAAGAATCTTTGCAACGGAATATGATTTGGGAAGATTTGGAAGTGCTTATTCTGATAATGATTTCCAGGACCTTTGGGTAAGTACAGGCAATCATACAGAATGGAATTCAGGTAATAAAATGAGAAATGATGGGGTTGATATCTACGCTTGTAATGATAAAATCACCAACAAATATTATGTGGGGAAAACCGAAAAGGGAGAGTGGCTACAATATACGGTGAATAGCAATCTGGCTAAGAAATATAAATTGAACATTAGATATAATAATGATTCTGCTCAAGCTTCCGAATTGGTCATCAAAACAGAAAATGGCGATGATTTGGGCAATATAAAATTAGCTCCAACAGGAAAAGCTTGGAAAACAGTTTCTGTAAATAACATCAACTTGGTAAAAGGAGAAAATAAATTGAGATTGTACTTTGAAGCTGGAAATGCTAACCTTAATTACTTCGAACTTCAATAAAATTGAATTTAAACTAAAACTAATAAAACCGAATGTTGAAAAATGTTCGGTTTTTTCTTTGTAAGACAAACTTTGGCTTGATATTGTATAAGGTAATTTGTTGTAATAAATTAATTTGTAAATTAGAAAGAAGAAATTTCGTAACAATACCGGTAATTTTTTGACTACTTAATAAAACTAAACTATGAACAAAATCTTTTCTTTAATCTTTCTGTTCTGTTTTTCATTTGTTTTTTCTCAAAGCACGCTGAGTGTTTTTAGAGCAGACAATCATAAACCTATCAAAGGCGCAAAAATCTATTGTAATAACCAATACATAACGGAAACCGATGAGAAAGGTGTGGCAACTTTCACAACCAAATGTTCCAAAGTAGATGTGGAAATCAACGGATTTATCGGGGATGAAGTGGTTGTTGACAAAATAATGGAATTGGAATTGGACAGACAAAACGCCAAGACACACGAGATAGAAGGCGTTGTACTTTCCAACGAAAGCGATCCGAGAGCTTTGGCAATCATAGATAAAGTTTTCCGAAATTTTAAAGATAATTCTCCTAATGCATTAGATTCTTATTCCTACAAGTCGTATGAAAAAATGTCTTATGATGTGGATGAGGACAGCATTAGAGAGTACAGAAAGTTTATAGATGCTAGAGAAGATTCGTTATCGAAGCTTCCGAATCGTGAGTTTTCCCAGAAAAATAAAAAGAAAAAAGATTCGATAGAAGGTGAACAGATGATGTCGGTTATCAAGGACAGCAAAATGTTTCTTTGGGAGCGTGCGATGCAGTTTTTGTATTCTAAGAAATATGGCGAGAAAGTCAATATCCTGGATAACAGAATCTCCGGTTTGAAAAATCCGGTTTACGAAATGCTGGCGCTGAGATCCAACAGAGACAAAATCCCAAGAGAGATTCTCCCAGAAAACAGAAGCCTTTATAGATATTTCTTAACAGACTCTATCGAGATTGATGGCAGAGAGAATTTCGTCATCCGGTTCCGTCAGGTAGATTACAAAGTGCCTGTTAATCGGAGAAAATATAACGGCTATCTCTACATCGATAAAGAAACTTATGCCATCAAAAAAATCGAAAGTAACAGCAAAGTAAGAACAGACGGAAGCATCACTTCGGTTTGGATTCCGATTCAAAACAAATGGTTTCTGAAGACCGAGAACCTTAAAATCAAAATGGGATCATCAGAATTTTCGACGGTTAAAAAGAAAGATAAAGAAACGGCTGAAGAGAAGAAAGAGCGATTATCCAAAACCAAAAGATTTGGGAATTATGCTTATATGAAAGCCGATTATTTCGACTTCCAAACGCCTGTAGATCTCAAAGCATCGCAGTTTAGTGGCTATACAATGGGCGTTCAGAACGCAGATGGAACATTGTTGGATCAATACAGAACAGACAGCCTTACAACCAGGGAAAAGCAGACTTATGTCAAGATTGACAGTCTCGGGAAAAAATATACGTTGGATAGCAAAGTCAAAGTTTTAACGGCGTTATTGAGAGGGAAATTCACAGTGGGACTGGTAGATATTGATCCTTTACAAACCAAATACAACCGTTACGAAGGTTTCAGATTGGGCGCTGGTTTTAAGATGAATGAGCGTTTCAACCGGTACATTTCGCCAGATGTTTATTTGGCTTACGGCTTCAAAGATAGAGGTTGGAAATACGGTGCAGGGATCGATTTCCGAACAACTTTGGAAAGAAACTCTTTCTTCCGGATCGAATATTTCCACGATGTGGCCGCTTCTGGAAGGTTCAGTCAGAATCTTTGGAATATGAAGATGTCCATCAATAATACCGGAATGTCTATTCAGAATGATAAATATTACAAGTATGACGGTTTCCGCGCAGGTTATGAAATCGATCTTTCTAATTCTCTGACCCTGAATGTCTCTGCAAAAAGACAGACCGAAGAGGCAGGATTTGATTATCAGTTTATGAATCAGTCCGGCCAGTTTACGACATTCAGCTCTTTGGCAACGGTCAAATTCTCTCCGAATAGTAAAAACATAATGACGCCTTCCGGAAAATATACTTTTGATCAGAACTTCCCGGAGGTTTATTTTAATTATGAACAAGGCTACAAAACTCTGGGCGGTGATTTCAATTACAGCAGATTGGACGTTTTATACACACATCAGTTCAGAACCATTTTAGGAAATACTGGGACAAGAGTTTATGGTGGTTATTATCTTGGCGAAGCACCTATATGGCACGCTTTCGAGATGGGCGGTTTGGATTCTAATAAGAATACGGGCATCTTATCCAATTTCAATTTCACGACCTATCTTGGATTCGCTACGATGACTGCAGGGAAATATTTCAATGATAAGTTTGCAGGATATTTTATCACACACCGCATACCGTGGTATTTCAAAAGTTTTGGTAAGAATACATCCAGCTTCGATTTTATCTATAAAGGGGTGATTGGTAATATGAAAAATCCGGAGTATCATCAGTTTGAGTTTTCGCCTTTGGATCATCTGTATCAAGAAGTCGGTTTGGAATATAATAACTTCCTGAGCTCACGATTTAACTTAGGTTTCTTTTACAGAGTCGGACATTATGCCAACAATAATTTTAAAGATAATTTTGCTGTGCAGCTAAAGCTTAAACTTCTAGAATTTTAACAATGAACGATCTATTCAAGCAACAGGTTTATGAAGTCACCAGACTGATTCCCAAAGGTCGGGTTTCCACCTACGGCGCTATTGCAAAAGCAGTGGGTTATCCCAATCATTCCCGCCACGTAGGTAATGCGATGGGCAATTGTCCCAAAGATGTTCCGGCGCACAGGGTTATCAGCAGTTCCGGAAAGTTATCGGTTCCATCGTTCCGGGAAAGGTTGGAAAAAGAAAATGTGGTGGTACAGGAAAACTGGAAGATCAAAGACTTTAAATCCCTCTTTTGGGATCCATTGAAGGAATTATAATTAATAAATGTCCCTTAGTTACGAGCTAAGGGATTTTCTTTTTTTATAATTAATGACAAAAATTGACTCCGATTTTTAATGAAATTAATCTCAAAAAATGCCCTTCTGCAAGTCCTATGAACAGGGCGTTTGCGTAGGTGGCCCAAAACACACGAGAGTTTTTAGCAGAACACATGTGTGTTTTATATTGTATTTGTAGATTTTTATCTATAGATGGAAAATATTAATTCAATTTACTTTTTTGTTTAATTAAAATTTATACTTTTATCTCATTCAATAAAATTTAATTTTTAATTAAAAACACAAACAATGTCAATTAAATTTAGTGTGGTTCAAAGAGCCAATCCTCAAAAAAGAGATGATCCTGCGAAGTATTACGCCAATATCGTAGGTGATGGTAAAACCACTTTGTCTGATCTTGCAAAGCACGCCAGCACAATGTCCACTGTTTCAAAAGCCGATATCCTTGCCGTCTTGGAAAGTACTTTCGAGAAGATCGCACAGGATGTAGCCGATGGTAAAATTGTTTACGTAGGAGAATATTTCACCTTGCAAGCTGGCGGATCCAGTGTGGGTGCAGAAACAGAGAAGGAAGTGACTGCTGCCAATATCAAAACTGTAAAAGCGGTGTTCCGCCCCGGTAAAATGATAAAAGATGCTTTGAAGCTGGCCACGTTCCAGAAGAAAGGCTAAGTTTTTGGTTGATGATTTTCCTGCAGATCTCATAGTATTGGTTGGTGGATTGTACTGTCTTAATCATTTGTGTTTTTTTGCTATTTTGGTCTGCGGGATTTATTTCTTAAAATATAACTTAATAAAAAAGCCATCTCAATTGAGATGGCTTTTTTATTGATATTCGTGATGAGACTTTATTTAAAAGCTTCAATTGTTTTGTTAATGGCGTCAATCTGTTGATTAATCGTTGGGCTGTTCGGATTGTTTTTCAGAACTTCCATTTTCTTGTTCAGTCCGTCTTTCAGCATTTGTACAATCATCATTTTCACTTGTGGATTGTCTGGCATTTGAGATTTTGCCTGAACCAAAACTTTAGTTACTTTTTCGGTTGCTTTCAGGTTGTCAGAACTCATAATCCAATTGTATCCTTCCTCAGCAGATTTACCTAAAGTCGGATCCTGGAATTTGATGAAAGGGTAGAAGGCAACCGTTGTCCCGATAGCCGGCATTTGTTTCTCAATCTTATTCTTCACAATAATTGGAAGCAACTTCGAAATCAAATCATCCGAAGCACCGTATAGATCAATGTTTTCAATAGATACTGCTGCTTTTGACGGATCCAATTCTGCAATTCCTGCCAATGAAGAACCTTTTACAGCATTAGAAACGGCATTCAATCCTTTTTCATAGATAGAACTGTACTTAGCATTTTTAGTTTTTGCTAAAGCTGAAATTGCTGCTGCCTGAACCAGAGTTTTCGGATCATTAGAAGCCAATTTTTCAACCTCAACAGTCAAAGCTTTTGCCTGATCCGGAATGGTTAAATCAATTTGCTCCAATGCCTGTTCTCTGATTCTGAAGAACGGATCTTTCAATGCTGCTGCCAACAATTTGATACCTGCAGGATTTTTTCCAGCTTCTTCTTTAATATTACTCAGCGCAATAGATTTGCTCTTGTATTCTTTAGATCCCGTGAACTGAAGGAAACTTTGTTCTGGTGTTTTAGTCTCCGTAACATCTGCAACCAGGATTCCGTCAGCATTAATATTAATCAAGTCAGGTGTTTTAGAAGAATCAAAAGTGAACGTATTTTTCGCTTTGGCATCTACCCAAACTTGTTTTCTGATTGGTTTCCCGCTATCATAAACATCAATCGTTAAAGGAAACTCGAAAGGCTGATCCTGAGATTGATTGATGACCACAGTCACTTGCTTTTTAACAGGTTCGTAAGTTGAAGTATAGCTCAATTTTGGATGTCCGCTTCCGAAATACCATTGATTGAAGAACCAGTTCAGGTCTTTCCCAGACACTTTTTCGAATGCTAATCTTAACTGATGCGCTTCGGCATTGCCATATTCATACGTTTTTAGATAGTCATTCATTCCGGCAAAGAAAGCATCATCACCAAGATAATTTCTCAACATATGAAGAATCCCGCCACCTTTCTGATAAGTAACCAAATCAAAAACATCTTCACGGGAAGCATAATCGAATCTCACCAAATCTTTTTTGAAATCTCCAGGATTGTGAATGTAATGATCCACATCTTCCATCTGGTGATAATCGGCTTGATCTTTTCCGTACTTATATTCGTTCCAAAGATATTCTGAATAGTTGGCGAAAGATTCGTTAACCGTTAAATTACTCCAGCTTTCTGCCGTTACTAAATCTCCAAACCAATGATGAAATAATTCGTGAGCGATGGTGTCTTCCCATTTGTTCTCATCGATTAATTGTCCAGGTTTCTGAAGAATATCACTTCCGTGAAGAGTCGCTGTTGTATTTTCCATTGCTCCGGAAACATAATCTCTTCCCGAGATTTGCGCATATTTTGCCCAAGGATAATCGTAGCCTAACTTCTTAGAAAAGAACTCAATCATTTCCGGCGTGTTTCCGTAAATCTGTTTTGCATAAGGCTCATATTCTTTCTCAATGTAATAATCTACAGGAATATTTCTCCATTTGTCTTTCACGACCGCATATTCTCCAACGCCCATAAAGAAAAGGTAAGTCGAATGTCTCTTATCCATCACCCAATGGTCTGTTCTTAGATTTCCAGATTCTTTTTGAGAATCTTTCAGGATTCCGTTGGAAAGGGTTACATATTTATCAGGAACGGTCATATAGATTTCCTGAGTTGTTTTCTGGTTTGATTTATCAATTGTTGGGAACCAAGCAGATGAAGATTCTGTTTCTCCCTGTGTCCATATTTGAGTTGGTTTATCTGGGTCTTTGCCTTGAGCATTGATAAAATAAAGACCTTTCGCATCGCTGATTGCTTTGCTTCCCTCTTGTTTTACTTCATTCGGACGGGCTGTATATTTGATATAAACCGTGTAATCCTGATTTTTTTGATAAGTTTTATCAAGTGTGATTTTCAACTCATCATTTTTATAATCGAATTTTAAAGGCGACTTAGAACCATTTTTGTCCAAAGCCACTTCGTGAATCAACATTCCTTTTGCATCAAGAACCAGTTCGTTGGTTGCATAGAAGAAAGGACTTGCTGTCAGCCATTCTTCACCATTCATCTGTTCTTTCTGATAATCGAAATTGACTTTCAGTTTGGTGTGTTTTAGCTCTGTAGTTTTGGTATGAGTAGCTCTGTAAGGAACGTTTCTGCCAGAAGTCTCTGTCTGTGCAAAAGCAACATTTGAATTAAAAATTGCACCTAAGAAGAGTGCAGCAATGAATATCTTTTTCATTCTTACGAATTTATATCGTTGATTAATTAAAGAGTTATAAGTATTGATTTTTAAAGAATTGTTACAAAAAAAGTGGGAAATTCCCACTTAATTTTATATCGCCACAGGCGCTTTAATCCCCGGATGCGGGTCATAATTTTCCAAAGTAAAGTCTTCAAAATCAAAATCAAAAATATCTTTGATTTCCGGATTTAGTTTCATTGTTGGTAAAGGTCTTGTTTCTCTTGAAAGTTGTTTCTGAACCTGTTCGAAATGATTGTTATAAATATGAACATCGCCAAAAGTATGAACATAATCGCCAACTTCCAGTCCAGTAACTTGCGCAACCATCATCAATAAAAGTGCATAACTTGCAATATTGAAAGGAACTCCCAAGAAAACATCCGCACTTCTTTGATAAAGTTGAAGCGATAATTTTCCATCAGCTACATAAAACTGAAATAATGCGTGACAAGGCGCCAAAGCCATATTTGGAATTTCTGCAGCGTTCCAAGCAGAAACTATTAATCTACGGGAATCTGGATTTTTCTTGATTTGTTCAATCACTTCAGAAAACTGGTCAACCACTTTTCCGTCGGCTCCGTTCCAGCTTCTCCATTGTGCGCCGTAAACAGGACCTAAATCTCCGTTTTCATCTGCCCATTCGTTCCAAATAGAAACGCCGTTATCTGTCAGATATTTAGTATTCGTATCTCCTTTGATGAACCAAAGCAACTCATAAATGATAGATTTTAAATGAACTTTTTTAGTCGTTACCAAAGGAAATCCTTTCGACAAATCATAACGCAATTGGTAACCGAAAACGCTTCGTGTTCCAGTTCCGGTTCTGTCAGTTTTATCGGTTCCGTTATCTAAAATATGCTGAAGTAAATCAAGGTAGTTTTGCATTTTGAAAGCTAATAATTATGAATACAAAATAAAGAATTTTAAATTTAAAAAGCATCCAAAAACACAAATATTAGTGATAGAAAAAAGCATCCACAAAAAGTGAATGCTTCTTAAAATATGTATTTCTAAATGTTAAATCGCTGTATAACCACCATCAACAAGATAATAACCGCCAGTCATAAAAGAAGATTTATCAGAACTTAAGAAAAGAACCAATTCAGCAACTTCTTCAGGTCTTCCCAATCTTCCCATCGGATGTTTCGCAACCAATGCTTCTTTCATATCACCGCTTGCACTTTCCAAAAGTGGCGTTTCAATATAAGCTGGACCAACCGCGTTACAACGGATGTTTTTTTGTCCATATTCCGCTCCAATGTTTTTAGTTAAACCAACAACTGCGTGTTTTGAAGTTGTGTAAGCCGAAGAAAGTGGCGCAGCCACTGTTCCGTGGATGGATGCGATGTTGACGATAACTCCACCTCCGTTTTTCTCCATTTGCGTCAATTCATATTTACAACCATAGAAAACACCGTCAAGATTCACGTCAAGAACTTTTTTCCAACTGTCAATGCTGTAATCTCCTGTTATTTTTTGTTCGCCACCGATTCCCGCATTGTTGCAGGCAATATCTAATCTTCCGTAAGCTTCAACAGTCGCACTGACAAGAGCTTCAACCTGTTCAGGATTTGAAGTGTCTGCTTTTACAAAAGTTGCTTCTCCACCTTCCGATTTGATTTCTTCAACAGCTGATTTCCCGTGTTCTTCATTGATGTCGGAAACCACAACTTTTGCGCCTTCTTTAGCATATAATTTTGCGATGGCGAGTCCAATTCCTGAACCTGCGCCTGTAACCAAAGCTACTTTATTGTCTAGAATTTTCATATAAATGAAATTTTAATTTGTTTATTGATGCTCTATTTAAAGCAAAAATGATGCAAAGCAAACGTCTCTGACAGTTAATTATTTCTTAAATGTTTCATACTGAATCAATGGTAGAATTTCTCATCGAAACAATTTTGACCTTCTTCTATGAAATCCCTCGGTTTGTCTATTAGATTTGATATTATTTTCTATATGAGACAACTTTGTTCCCGTAAAACAGACGAACAATGCGAAAATATATCATCATATTGCTTTTCATCGGAATCCTTGCTCCGGCTCAAAAAGTATGGACACTTGAGGATTGTCTTGATTACGCTGTACAAAATAACATTACCGTAAAGAAAACGGTTTTGGACAAGACGACCGCTTCCTTGAATTATCAACAGCAGAAGAACAACAAACTTCCGACAATCTACGGGACAACTTCTTTAGGTTTGACGAATGGTTCCAGCATCGACCCGATTACAAGTTCATTTACGAATCAGAATATTTTGTCAAATAGTTTCGGTTTGAGTGGAAATATGACGATTTATCAAGGGAATAAATTGAATCTTCAAATCGAGCAGAACAAAATGATTCTCGACCAGTCTTCATTATATCAAAAACAAGCTGAAAACAGTATCGTTTTGAATGTTCTGAATGCCTATTTACAAGCTTTATATTATTATGAAGGAATTGAAAGTGCAAAATACACAGCCAGTTCTTCTGCTCAGGAATTGAAATTGACTCAAACCAAATATAAAAACGGAGCGATTTCAAAATTGGACTTGGCTGATGTTGAAACTCAGGACGCACAGAATCAATACACGGTTGTGAACAGTGAAAATCTTTACAATCAACAGGTTTTAAAATTGAAACAATTATTGGAACTTGACCCAAGCGTTGATTTTCAAATTGAAAAGATAAAACTGACAGATTTAATGGAATCAATTCCGGATAAACAACAGGTTTTTGCTCAGGCAATCGAAAATCTTCCGGATTTGAAAATTTATGATTCTCAGAACGAGATTCTTGCAAAAGCACTTCAAATCACAAAAGCAGGTTACAAACCGACACTTTCTGCAACCGCTGGATTGAACACAGGTTTTACAAGCACTCAAGATTACAGCTATTTCAATCAGTTTAAAAACAATTTCAACAAGTCGGTTGGCTTATCTCTGAATGTCCCGATTTTCTCTAAAAAGCAAAATGATACGAATGTGAAATTAGCTCAAATCGATATCGAACAGAATAAACTCGATAAAATAAGTGCCAGTAAAACTTTGTATTCATCCATCGAAACAGCTTGGCAGAACGCAATCGCCAATCAAGCTCAGCAAAAATCATCGAAAGTGGCGAGAGACAATGCAAAGCTCGCTTATGATTTAGCCAGTAAAAAATATGAATTCGGAGGTTTGACAACAACGGAATTGGCCGTTAGCAGAAACACTTATTTGACGAATGAGCAAACTTACCTTCAGTCAAAATATATGTCGGTTCTATACACTCAACTGCTGAATTTCTATCAAGGAAAAACATTAACTGCCAATTAAAAATAACAGGAAAAACATCAAGATTATGAATCCAAAATATAAAAAATACTTCAAAAATTCTATTATCGTTCTTGTTTCAGCGATTGTTATTTTCTTCGTTTATAAATATTTTACAACAGAAAAAACGAGCAATATTGAGGTTCAAACGGTAAAATTAACGAAGCAGAATGTTACAACTTCGGTTACTGCGACCGGAACTGTAGAACCTGTTGACCAGGTAGATGTGGGAACGCAGGTTTCAGGAATCATCAATAACATTTATGTTGATTATAATTCTCAAGTTAAAAAAGGTCAGCTTTTGGCAGAATTGGATAAAACCAATCTTCAGGAATCTGTGAACAATGCTTTGGCGCAATACAATGCATCACTAAACGAACTAAATTATTACCAGCAAAACTATAATCGTCAAAGTAATATGTTCAAATCCGGCGTTATCAGCAAGGCAGATTACGAGCAGGCTTCTTATCAGGTTAAAAACTCTCAGGAAACCGTAAGTCAGAGAAAAACAGCTTTGGCGCAGGCGAGAACCAATTTGAGTTATGCCAATATTTATGCTCCGATTGACGGCATTATTTTGAGTAGAGAAGTGGAAGAAGGGCAAACTGTACAGGCAAGTATGACAACGCCAACGCTTTTCACCATTGCAAAAGATATTACTAAAATGCAGGTGGAAGCGGATGTGGATGAAGCAGATATTGGTGGAGTAGAAGTTGGTCAGCGTGTGAGTTTCACGGTGGATGCCTATCCTCAGGAAGAGTTCAGCGGTCGAGTTCGTCAGGTTCGTTTGTCTGCAACTACAGAATCCAATGTTGTGACTTACACCGTCATCATCGACGCCGATAATCCTGAACAAAAATTAAAACCAGGATTGACGGCAACCATCACGATTTTCACTCAGGAATTAAAAGATACCAATACAGTTCCGGCTTCGGCAATTGCTTTCAGTCCTGATAAGGAAACTTTGAAAAAATATTATCAGCAAAATCAAATCACAGCAAAAATTCCTGAAATCAAAACAGGAAAAGGCAAGGAAAAATACATTTGGATTAAAAATAACGACGGAAGTCTTTCCCAAAAACAAATCACAATCGGAATCAATGATGGAATCAATATTCAGGTGGTTAGCGGACTTTCAGGAAACGAACAAATCGTAACATCACTTGACGAACAGACAGAACCAGTTGTAAAATCGAGCGGAGACGGAAGCAGTCCATTTATGCCGAAAAGACCAAATAATAACAATAAAAAGTCAAGTTCAAACCAAGGTCCACCGAATTAAAGTTTAATTATTTAGTTAATCAGTTTGTTAGTTTTAAGCTAATCAGTTATTACCGAAATAACGATTTAACAATTTTACAAATCAACTATTTAACTAAAAAACTGACAACTAATTAACTAACCAACAAATCAACTACAATGAAACCCATCATCAAAATAGAAAACCTGAAACGCGAATTCAGAATGGGCGACGAAATCGTTCACGCTTTGAAAGGCATCGATTTGACCATCAACGAAGGCGAATTTGTGACGATTATGGGAACCAGCGGTTCGGGAAAATCAACATTCCTCAATGTTTTGGGATGTCTCGACCAGCCGACTTCTGGAACTTACGAACTGGACGGCGTTTTGGTCAAAGATTTAAACAAAAACCAACTGGCGCAAATTAGGAATACCAAAATCGGATTCATATTTCAATCCTACAATTTATTGGCTAGAACCAGCGCGCTGGAAAACGTAGAGTTGCCTTTGCTTTACAATTCCAAAGTGTCGGCGGAAGAGAGAAGGGAGCGCGCTGTGAAAGCCTTAAAACAGGTCGGCTTGGAAAGCAGAATGGGACACGTTCCGAGCCAGCTTTCCGGCGGACAACAACAGAGAGTTGCGATTGCGAGAGCCTTGGTAAACCATCCGATAATCCTTTTGGCAGACGAGGCAACCGGAAATCTCGACACCAGAACTTCCTACGAAGTGATGAATCTTTTTCAGGAACTCAATGACCAAGGAATCACGATTGGATTTGTAACCCACGAGGACGACATTGCGAGATTCAGCAAACGAACCGTGATTTTGCGAGACGGAATCATCAAAGAAGACAAACAAGTAGAAAACCGATTGATTGCCCGAGATGAATTAATAAAACTTCCAAATGCAGAATAAATTTTTGACTCCGTTTAACCACTTTGTTAGGTTTGGGTAGCTAATCCGCCTTCCGCTTCCAATCTTTTTTGCAGACGATTTCAGTCTAAATAGAACTTGATGGTTGGCAAAAAAGGATTTCCGCTCAAGTCGGGCTACGAGTGATTCAACGAAATAATAAACTTATTCAGATATATTTAGAAATCAATGAAGATGAATTAATGAAGTAAACTTTTGTAAACCTAAAATGCAGACAGAAATGCAGGTGCAATGAAAAAGTAAGATGAACCCGACAATGAAAAAGACAATGAAGAGGCTGGTTTACAAAAGTTTTATAAAAAGATTCAAGCTTAGAGAAGCCGAAGGCTTCAATATAAGTAGCCTCGGGTGAAACCCGTGGATTAAAAAATCAAATTCAACGAACCCGAAGGGTTCAATATCAATAGCAGTAGGTTTTAACCTATGGAAAAAAATGAAGAGGAATTAATGTTGTGAACTTTTTGCAAACCTCCAATGCAGACGAAAATGTAGAAGTAATGAAGCTGAAAAAAAGAACCCGACAGTGAAAAGAATAATGAAAAAGTCAGGTTTGCAAAGAGTTTTTTTAAACGTACAACTAATCGACATAGGATTTGGAGGCGTTAAGAAATTTTGAAGAATTTACGTCAAGAAAATTCTACTGTTTGAAGCCGATGCTGGAAAAGCGGAGGAGGCAAGTTTTAGAATTTTTAGGAAATTATTTAAAATTTTAGCCGTAGAATCCAAGTCTTGAACTTTTGGTTCTTTTGTTTCAAGACAAAAGAACTTAAATAAAAAAATAATCAAAATGAATTTCACCAATTTATTAAAAATAGCCTGGAAAGCCATTCTCCTCAACAAAACCAGAGCAATGCTGACAATGCTCGGAATCATCATTGGTGTGGCTTCCGTGATTGCGATGCTGGCGATTGGAGAAGGTTCCAAAGAAAGCATCAAGAAAAATATTTCCAGTATGGGCGCAAATCTCATCACGATTCGTCCAGGAGCTGGAATGATGGGCGGCGTTCGTTCAGACCCTTCTGCGATGCAGACTTTAACTTTAGCAGATTACAATACGTTGAAATCTCAGGCAAAACTCATCAAAGAAATTTCGCCTTTGGTCAACGGAAGCGGACAAAGTATCGCAGGTTCCAACAACTGGCCGACCTCAATTTACGGTGCTTCTCCGGAATATCTGAAAATCCGTGATTGGGGTGTAGATGAAGGTTCTATGTTCACGGAAGACGACATTGAGTCGTATGCGAAAGTTGCCGTTATCGGAAAAACGGTTCAGGAAAATCTCTTCCCGAATGAAAATCCGATTGGAAAAATGATTCGTTTCAAAAATATCCCGTTCAAAGTGATTGGCGTTTTGAAGGAAAAGGGCGAAAATACATTTGGGCAAGACCAAGACGACATTATCATTGCGCCTTACACAGCGGTTCAGAAAAGGATTTTGGCTCAGACCTATCTTCAGTCGATTGTCGCTTCATCTTTGAGCGAGGAAGATTCTGAAAACGCAGTGAATGAAATCAAATCCATAATGGAAAATCAGCACAAGATAAAACCCGATGAAGACAACGATTTCAACGTTTCTTCTCAACAGGAGATTATCTCGATGTTCAGTTCAACGAGCGAAATGTTAACCATTCTTCTCGTTGCGATTGCAAGCATTTCCTTACTCGTCGGCGGAATCGGAATTATGAATATTATGTACGTTTCCGTAAAAGAAAGAACCAAAGAAATTGGTCTGAGAATGGCGATTGGAGCGAAAGGGAATGACATCTTGATGCAGTTTTTGATAGAATCAGTTTTGATTTCCATTACAGGCGGAGTTCTCGGTGTTTTGATTGGTTTGATTTCTACATTTTGTATTCAGCAATTTGCAGGCTGGCCGGTAAGTGTTACAGCGAGTTCAATTGTGATTTCTTTTGTGGTTTGTACGATTACAGGTGTGTTTTTCGGTTGGTATCCTGCGAGAAAAGCGGCGCAGAGTGACCCGATTAATGCATTGAGATACGAATAATCGTTAATGGTTTTTGATTGATAGTTGTTAGTAATTTTAAAAATGAAAAAGAATTATGCTGGAAAAAATCTTAAATTCACTTCTTGAAAACTTTCACAAATCCAATATTTTTAAGGGTTTGAGCAAATTCAAGTTTTAAAACAAGATGAGAAGTTGCTAATCTTTTAATCTTCTTAATCATTTAATTTTTTAATCTAAAAATGATAAACCTTAAAAATAAAAACCTCGAAATCAGTCTTCATCTTTTGATTTGGCTGGTTTTGTTCTTTCTTCCGGCGGCGTTTACGATTGGCTCGGAGACGGATTGGAGTGCGATTTTCAGACACTTTTGGTTGCAGTTGTTTTTTCTTGCGATTATATTTTATCTCAATTATTTTATCATCGTCAAATGGCTTTTTGAGGATAAAAGATTGTGGTTTTTCACATCCAATTTTTTACTGCTTGTCATACTTATCATTGTTAAAAGCCAGATTTTCGAACTGCTTGAGCCAGACCGACCAAAAATGTTGGGAAAACGTCCGCCAGAAGGAATGCGTTACTTTTTCGATTTCCTGATTTATCTGATTCCTGTCGCGTTTTCGATTGCAATCAATGCAAGTAAAAAAATGCAGAAAGCGGAAGAAATGAAAATCGAGGCCGATAATATCAAACTTCAATCTGAACTTAAACATCTGAAATATCAGTTACAACCGCACTTTTTCTTCAATTCACTTAATAATATTTATTCCTTAATTGATTTTGATTCCGAGAAGGCAAAACAAAGTGTTCATAGTTTGAGTAAATTGATGCGACATCTTTTATACAAAACCGATGTTGATAAAATCAGCCTTTCAGAAGAAATCGATTTTTTGAATAAATATATCGACTTGATGTCATTAAGACTGAATGACAAAACGAAAGTTTATACCAATTTTCCAACGAAAATTCCGAGTTTGGAAGTTGCGCCATTATTGTTTATTTCGATTGTAGAAAATGCTTTCAAACACGGTGTTTCGGCAACGCAACATTCGGATATCAGTTTTAAAATGGAAATTGTTGAAGACGAAATTCACTTCACAGCATCCAATTCCAATTTCCCAAAAACGGATACGGACAAAAGCGGTTCAGGAATTGGCGTCGAAAATTTACAAAAAAGACTTAACTTGCTTTATCACGAAAAGCACGAATTTCATTCTTGTTTGAACGACGGAATGTACATCGCGGAAGTGAAATTGAAAACGAAATAAGATGAAAAAAATAACCTGCTTAATTGCCGACGACGAACCAATGGCGTTAAACTTAATCGAAAGTTATGTTCTGAAAACACCTTTTTTAGAACTGAAAGCCAAATGCAACAGCGCAATCGAAGCAATGCAGGTTTTGGAAGAGCAAAAAGACATCGATTTGTTTTTTCTTGATATTCAAATGCCTGATTTGACAGGTCTGGAATTTTCAAAATTGCTTCCTCAAAACAGCCGAGTGATTTTCACAACGGCTTTTGACCAATATGCGATTGACGGCTATAAAGTGAATGCCTTGGATTATCTGTTGAAACCTTTTGATTATAATGAATTCTTAAATGCTTCCACAAAAGCCAGAAATTATTTTGAGTCTCAGCAATCTGTCTCAGTTACAAAACTGGAAAGAAAACAAGAATTTTTCTTCGTAAAATCAGAGTATAAACAAATCAAAATCAACTTTTCCGAAATCCTTTATATCGAAGGTTTGAAAGATTATGTGAAAATTTATTTGAAAGACAATCCGAAACCAATTCTGACTTTAATGAGCCTGAAAAAATTGGAAGAAGAATTACCTTCCGATAATTTTATGAGAATTCATCGCTCTTTTATCATTGGATTGGATAAAATCGAAGCGATTGAAAGAAACCACATCGTCATCGGAAAAGAACAAATCGCAATTGCGCCAAATTACAAAGATTCCTTGATGGAATATATTGGAGGAAAAAGTCTTTAGAAGAAATTAGATTCATTCGATATCTAAAATTTTCTGATTCATATTATTCAAAGAAAAATCCTCACCTTTCTGTTTTCCGTTCATCGCTTTTGCCAATGGAGATTCCGGAGAAATACAGATGATTTTCTCATTCTCAATTTTGATTTCGCCTAAAGAAACCGAAATGAAAAACAAACCTTTTTCAGTTTTTACAATCGCTCCTTTTTCAGCTTTATCGGATGGTTTTGGGAGAACAGTTTTTAAAAAATCCTTTTGTTTCAGAATTTCATTCAGCTGAACCTGAAGATTGTTGATTTCCTGCTGAAGCATTTCTCTTCCCGTTTCGTATTTGTCGCCCATCGAACTTTTGGTATCGTTGCTGGATGCACGGGTTTCGGCTATAAGATTCTCGAAATTTTGGATTTTTTCGGAAAGTTTAATTCGGATAAGTTGTAATAAGTTTGATTTCTCCATAGAGATTTTTAAAGTTATAATTCTCGCTGATTTGTCAGATTAAGCAGATTAAGCAGATTTTTTTAACTATTTGAATTCCTTATGCTATTTTTAATTTGATATTTTAAAAAGAATATTTCTGAAATTCCAAAAAGCCACCAAGTAGGAAATCTAAAATAAGTATATAAAAAAGTAAAGCTATCAATTTCTTTGATGTTTTTACTCGCATTTTTTATTTCAAAATCAATAGAGAAAAAAGGAATTATAAATCCAAATAGAAGAAAAATGGACAAATAAAGAATTTTACTTCCTTTCTTAATTATTTTATATTTCCAAACTCCAATATTGAAAATTAAAATGACTACTAATAATATATAATCGAATATTCCTAAAAGCATTTCATTGCTATTTTACCAAAGTCAATCCCAATTTCTCAGCTTCACTTATCACAAATTCTCTGGCTTCAATCTTATCATTTTGAATCACGCCTTCCAAAATCGCTTCCTTCACTTTTTCTTTCAAAATTCCAATTTCTCTTCCAGGTTGCAATCCAAAAAGTTCCATAATTTCTTCCCCAGAAATTGGTGGTTGGAAATTTCTCACTTGGTCTTTTTCTTCAACTTCTTTTATTTTCGTGGCAACATATTCAAAATTCTTTTTGAATTTGGCTTGTTTAGAATAATTCTTGGTCGTAATGTCGGATTTGCATAATGTAAACAAATCTTCCAAATCTTCCCCAGAATCAAAAAGCAAACGTCGCAACGCAGAATCCGAAGCATCATCTGTAATCAGCGCAATTGGTCTGGCGTGCATTCTCACAAGTTTTTCCACGTATTTTTGTTCCTGTCCAAGTGGAAGTTTCAATCTTTTAAAAATTGATTTTATCATTTTGGAACCCAGAAATTCGTGACCGTGGAAAGTCCAGCCTATGCCTTCTACAAACTTTTTCGTAGGTGCTTTTCCGATGTCGTGGAGTAGAGCTGACCAACGCAACCAAAGCTTATCGGTGCTTTCAGAAATATTATCGACAACAGCCAAAGTATGATAGAAATTATCTTTATGCGTCTGTCCGTCGATATCTTCGATGCCTTTTAATGCGGTAAGTTCTGGTAGAATATATTTTAACAGTGAAGTTTCTTCAAGAAGTTTCAATCCTTTTGAAGGTCTGTCGGAAAGCATTATTTTATTAAATTCCACCATTATTCTTTCCATCGAAACGATTTTCATTCTTTCCGCTTCGTCTCTGATGGCTTTCAAAGAATTTTCTTCGATATCGAAATCCAAAGTTGTTGCAAAACGAATCGCTCTCATCATTCTCAAAGGGTCATCAGAATAAGTTTGATGAGGTTCCAACGGCGTTCTCAGAATTTTATTAGATAAATCCTGCATTCCGCCAAATGGGTCAATCAGTTCTCCAAAATTATCTTTGTTAAGGGAAATCGCCATCGCATTGATGGTAAAATCTCTGCGTTTCTGGTCATCCTCAATGGTTCCAATTTCCACGGAAGGTTTTCTGGAATCCTCGCTATAGCTTTCTTTTCTTGCGCCTACAAATTCCAGTTCCAAATCTTTGTATTTGAACATCGCAGTTCCATAGGTTTTGAAAACGGCGACTTTTGTCTTCGGGTCGATTTCTTTGGCAATGCTTTCTGCAAGTTCGATTCCGCTGGATTCTGTTACGAAATCTATATCTGTAGAAGCTTTTCTTTTCATTAACAGATCTCTTACGAATCCACCAACAGTGTAAACGGTTTGTCCGTTTCTGTCGGCAACTTCAGAAATGATTTTGAAAAGTTTGAGATTCTTATTTTGGTTTAAGTTTATGAACATTACTAAAATTAAGAAATGAAATCCTTATATATAAGGACTCCTTTATTAAGTTACAAAGATAATTGTTTTTAAAGTTATTGTCTTGTTTATTGAAAGTCAGGACTTTTTGTCTTTTTTAGCTTGTTTGAGCTATTGAAAATCAGACATTTTGCTATAAAAATAGGAGCGGTATTCTTTTTGAGATTATTGTAAATACAAAAAGTAGTTTTTTTTCATAGTTTATTTTTCCGGCGGATGGTCTTGCAAGAGGTCATCCGCTGGTTTTTTTATTCACGAAGAACTTTGATTTGATTATTATTCCAGACTTTGATGACGGACGAACCGGAAAACTCCGAAACCTTATCGTGATTATCTTCTACTATTATATAGTCAACCGAATTTTTAATTTCCTCAGAGATATCACTAAATTTCATTGGAGATTTTTGTCCGCTGAGATTAGCAGATGTTGAAACGAGAGGTTTGTTAAGTTTTGAGATCAGTTTTTTGCAATATTCGTTCTTCACGATTCGGATTCCAACGCTTCCGTCTTCTGCCAGCAATTCTTTTGGAAGATTTTTTGGGTTTTCGTAAACAATAGTTACTGGTTTTTCGCTCAAATCGATAATTTGCCAAGCCATCTCGGGAACGTCCACCAAATCCTGCAGTCTTTTTTCAGACTCTACTAATATAATAAGAGATTTGTTTTGCTCTCTTTTTTTGATGTCAAATATCTTTTTAATCGCTTCCGGATTGGTCGCATCACAACCAATTCCCCAGATTGTATCTGTTGGGTAAAGTAGGGTTCCGCCGGATTGTAAAGTTTCTATTGCCTGAGTTAAGTCCATTTGAGTGCAAATTTTGGTAAAAATCAAATATTAATGACTGTTAAAGTTTTTAATTAGTTGATTTTCATTGATTTAATTGGTTCGTGTGAAATTTCCAGATAAAATTATCTACTGCAAATTTAACAAATAATGAACAGACTTTTAAAACTCATTAACCTGTTAAACTTGATTTAACATAATATGATTTTTCGTAACGCTTAATTAAAGAATATTTAAAAAATCTTATACATTACGATTGCTTTCCATATTATTTCTTTGGCAACGAAGAAAAAGGAAAGTAAAAAAATGAAAGCAAAAACTATAAGCATCAGTGCTTTGTTTCTTTGTATGTCAACCACAATGTTGTTGGCACAAACTACACAGGATACGCTGAAAGGCGAAAAGAAAATCGATGAAGTGAAGATCATCGGGAACTCTAAAAAAGGTAGTGAATCAAATATAATCACTGCTCAGAAAAAAGCAGTAGAAGTAATAGAGAGAGTTGGTTCTGTCCAACTTGAGAAGCAGGGTATTGGCGATGTTTCTGTAGCAGTTACAAAAGCAACAGGTTCTCAAAAGCAAGAAGGAAGCGGACAAATTTTCATCCGCGGACTAGGAGACAGAAACAATTCAACAACTATCAATGGTCTTCCAATTCCATCCAACGATCCGATGTACAAGAACCTTGATTTATCTATTATAAAAACGGATATGATAGATTTCGTAGGTCTGGAAAAAGTATATCAGCCAAAATTATGGGGCGATATGTCTGGAGCCAATGTTGATATCGTAACCAAAGTTTACACAGGAAAACCATATTTCAAGATCAATCTAGGATCATCTGTTAATTCAAATGCAATCCGCAAAAATAATTTTTACCTACAGGACGGTCCGGATTATTTTGGATTCAAGCAGATCAACAGACCTTCCAACGCTCGCGTAGCTACACAAGGCTACGCATTCTCTACATCTTGGAACAACAAGGAGAGATTGACGCCAATCAATTCTAATCTTGGAGTTGATTTCGGAACTAATTTTAAAATCGGAAGCCAAGGCAGACTGAGCATTTTCGGATATGGATCTTTTGATAACGATTACACTTTTGTAGAAGGTACCATCGGTTCATCTTACAACAACACAGGTTCTGCATTGAAAGACCTTTACGGACAAGAATATAGATACCTCACCAATACGACTGGTCTACTGAATGTTAATTATAGAATTAATCCTAATCATTCCATTAATTACAGTTCTAATTACATCCACACGACCGAGCAAAAACTTGGAAATTACAGCGGATACATCCGTGATGTGAACGAACTTCTGAATGAAAATCAAGAAAGAATAGAGGTTGCAAATCTGAGAAGAGCTTTGTACAAGACCAATGATCTATTCATCAATCAGCTTCGCGGTGAACACAAATTGTCTGATCCTTTAAAAATCGTTTGGAACGTTGGTTACAACAGGCTGGACAGCAGAAGACCAGACAGACAGCAGAATATCTCTGTATTCAATACCGAAACAGGAAATAATTATTTTGCTAATAGTAATCCCGGTGCAAACCAAAGATACTTCGATAAGTTGATAGAGAACGATTATGTAGGTGACCTTCATGCTGATTACAATTTTTCAGATGATCTAAAAGTGACTTTAGGATACAGCGGAAGAATGAAAGACAGCGATTTCCGAGCGTATCAGTACAACTTCAGAATCCTTCAGCCACAAGGAAACTATTATCTGGATCCGCAAAATTACGATGGATTCTTTAATTTGAATAATTACACCACAGGAAATCTTTTTCAGATTTCAACCTTTTGGGGCGATATCAAAGATCCTCAACAGGCTTTGAAACCACAATATTACCAATCAAAATTATTCAATAACGCAGGATATGCAAACATAGAATATAAGTTTAGTGAAAAGTTTACAGGACAGCTAGGACTTCGTTATGACAATCTGGATCAAGAAATCACCTACATGACGGCAATCTTTTCAAATGGTGGGATCATCAACAAAAATTATTCAAAACTGCTTCCGGCACTTAATCTGAAGTATGCTGTGAACGATAAGAATAATCTAAGATTTTCTGCATCCAAAACTTACACCACGCCACTTTTGATAGAGCTTGCTCCTTACGAATACGAAGAGATCGATGAGCTGAGCTTCGGAAACGTGGACTTGAATCCTGCAGACAACTACAATGTGGATTTGAAATGGGAATGGTTCCCTAACAGAAATGAGGTGATTTCCTTAACTGCTTTTGGGAAATATATAATTGATCCTATTGCCAGGGTAACTGTTAATTCATCATCCAATTCGGTTTCGTTCGTCAACACTGGAGATAGCGGGAGGGTTTTCGGAGTAGAAGCAGAATTGAGAAAGGATCTTTATCAGGTAAACAATACACGTTTTTACACATTCCTTAATGCTTCATATATCAATTCGCAACAGGACTTGAACAATGATAAAGTTGTTGCAGAAAATCCAAACTCGAGGGTTTCTGTAGATTTTATCAAAGATAAAGACAAGATGCAGGGTGCATCAGATTTCCTTGCCAACGTAAACTTAGGTTGGGAACAAAAATGGGGTGATAAGAACGCATTCGATTTTGTACTTTCTTACTCTTACATTTCAGACAACATTTATGCATTGGGATATCAGACCAAAGGAAATATTGTGGACAAATCGATCAATACTTTGGATGCCATCCTAAAACTGAAATTTGCTAGCGGACTAGGGATTTCGTTTACTGGTAGAAACTTAATAAATCCAGATTACAAAAGAGTACAGGCCAACGATAATGGTGATGTAACGGTAAGAAGCTTCAAAAAAGGAATGAATTACGGTGTAGGATTCTCCTACGAATTTTAAAGAATCAAAAAATAAATTATAATAAATAAATCAAAAAAAATGAAAAAGTCTTATTTAAAACTGATTGCGGCAGCATTCATTATTTCAACAACAGCAGTATCTTTTGTAGCTTGTAGCAATAACGATGATGATGAGATCCCAGTAGTATCTCCTACAGGTATTGCTTCTAATCCAAACGATTTCAAAGGTGAAGTAAAATCAGGCGAAACAGTAACACTTGATGCAACTAAAGTTTACAAAATTACTGGTTCTGTTATCGTACGTGATGGAGGGAAATTGGTGATCCCTGCAGGGACAAAATTAGAAGCTTCTGGTGGTACATCTGCTTTTGTAGTAGTTGAGCAAGGTGGTCAGATCTTTGCAAACGGTACAGCTACTTCACCAGTAGTTTTCACATCTCCTGCTGCAACTCCGGGAAGTTGGGGTGGTGTAGTAATTTGCGGTAGAGCACCTATCAACAAAGGAACTACGGCAACTTCAGAAGTTGGTAATGCAACCTATGGTGGAACAGTTGCAAATGATAACTCAGGATCTTTGACATTTGTTAGAATTGAGTATGCTGGAGCGATTTTCACAGGTGAAAAAGAATTCAACGGGCTTTCTCTTTTCGGTGTTGGTAATGGAACAAAAATAGACAACGTTTCTATGATAAACGGTTCTGATGACGGTATCGAATTCTTCGGAGGAACAGTGAATGTATCAAACATCGTATCTTTTGGAAATGAAGATGATGCTTTTGACTGGACAGAAGGATGGAACGGAACGGCAACAAACATCTATACAAAAAGAAGAGCTAATGGCGTTGGAAACAGAGGGATTGAGGCAGATAACAATGCAAACAACAGAGATGCAAATCCAAGATCGAACCCAACCATCAAAAATGCAACTTTCATAGGGTCTACTTCAGGAGAATCAGACGGGATGAAATTGAGAGAAGGGACTTATGCTTCAATTGATAATGTTGTATTGTCCAACTGGACTACAGGTATCAATGTAGAGCACGATCAATCTGTAGCTTACTTCAACGGTGCTAACAAGATCACGAAAGTAAAATTTGATAATGTAACTACAAAAGCATCTGTTAAAGCAACTGCTGGAAGTGCTGCTGCTACATTATTGGCAAACACTTTTACAGAAGACTCTTCAGCTAATGGTGCTGGAAACGGAACATCTACGCCTACTTGGGCTTCTGGATGGGCTGGATTATAGACTTTTTGATATTATATGCTAGAAACTAGGTAATTAAAATTCTACTTTCGTAGATAGCCGTCAAGCTATTTACGAAAGAGAATTTTATTACATTAATAAAACCATAAAACTCCTTAAAACAATTACTAACATGAAAAACATCTTTATTCTTTTCTTAAGCTTTTTTAACATAATTGCTTATTCACAAAATCAGATATCGGCAGCAAAATTACCGTCACAAACACCTACACAAGTACAAACCATTAATGCATCTAATTTTAAAGTAGAGTTAGATAAAATTAATAATTATATACATTGGTCATTTAATTTTAGTGGTGATTACTTTAGAGTGCAAACAACTGTCTATAAAAATTCCATATCAGAAAGTAACAGAATTGCATATGGAATTAAAGAGGATGAGGCATGGTATGAACCTATCCACTATCCAGATGGTTCAATTTACAGTGATTGGAATTTTAATCCAAACAGTTCTGCATTTGTAAATGTTACTAAATATGTACTTGTTATAAAAGCTTGGGAAGTGACTAATTCTCCCGAACTTACATTAACATTAGAGTATACCCCTCCTGCACCTCCGGTTAACGTAACTCCCAATTTATCCATTGCAGCTATTCAGGTTTTTAATTCAAGTAATGTAAAAATATACGACTCAAGCACCAATCCTGGTGGCAGTTTTTCGCTGAAAAAAAATAATACTTACACATTTATAACTAAAGTGAAGAAAACAGGTAATGTAGCTGTCAATAATGTAAGACTAGATTTATTTCAATACGATAGATATTGGGGAGACTATCCTAATACCTCTCCAAGTACGCCTCAGACTCAAAATTTAAACTTTTCAGCAGGTGAAACTGAAAAAAATGTTACTTTTTTAACTAATATAATCAATTTTGGTGCTCAGGCAAATGCAATGGGTGTAGCGTTTCACGTAGATAAGAATAATACAATTGCAGAAACAAATGAAAATGATAATATAGGAATTGTTGTCGCTGGCTATCAAAATAGAATTGCATCGCCAGAAATTGTAGATGTTAGTGTATATGATGCCAATGGTAATTTCATTAAAACAGTAGAAACTACTTCAAATGATTCTGATTTTATCAATGTTAAATCTAAATTAGGTTCGGGAAAATATATTTTAAAATCTAAAGAACAATCACGACAAGTACTAATCAAATAATTTCTTTTTTCTTCATATCAAATCAAATTTATTTGAGCCCACAATTCATTTTGCGGGCTTTTTTATTTTGAATTTACCAATTAAAATAATTACAGAAAGCCGCAGAGCGGTGCACTGTTAATAGAAAAACATCAAGCAGTAGAAGCAAGGCTCCGTAGGAGCGACCTATAAAAAGGTAGCAAGAAACTTTCCCAAATTATATTGCCATATTCTGAAATAATATTCTTGCTCCTGTGAGTCATATTCTTGCACCTGTAAATAATATTCTTGCACCTGTAAGTTATATTCTTGCAACTGTAAACAATATTCTTGCTACTGTAAATTATATTCTGATAACTGTAAGTTATATTCTTGCACCTGTAAACAATATTCTTGCATCCAGAAGTTATATTGGAGCATCCGGAAACAAAATTCCTGTATTTGGAAAATAATTTTAAAAAACTTCAAAATATTTTCTACCGCCATAATAAAACATTTCCCGAAATTTGAACCATCAACCATCAACCATCAACCATCAACCATCAATATGAACATCATCCTCGCATCCACATCCACACTCTTCGGTGGTCAATATTTAGAATATCTCAAACCAGAACTCCAGATTCTTTTTAATAATATTAATGAAATAATCTTTATCCCCTTTGCAAGACCAGGCGGCATCTCACACGAAGATTATACAGCCAAAGCAAAAGAATTTTTTGCGACAATTAATATTAATGTTAGAGGTCTTCACGAGTTCGATGATAAAGAAGAAGCAATTAATTTGGGCAAAGCTTTTTTCACCGGTGGCGGCAACACCTTTCTCTTAGTTAAAACACTTCATGAATTAGGGTTATTGACTGTTTTAAAACAAAATGTAGAGTCGGGGAAACCTTATCTTGGGTGCAGTGCAGGAAGTAACATCGGCGGAATCAATATGAAAACAACCAACGATATGCCGATTGTCTATCCACCAAGTTTTGATTGCATGGGATTAGTACCTTTTAATATCAATCCTCATTATCTTGACCCAAATCCCCAAATCAAACATAATGGAGAAACCAGAGAAACCAGAATCAAAGAATTCTTGACTCAGAACGATATCAAAGTTATTGGGCTGAGAGAAGGAAATTGGATCAGAAAGATAGATGATAAGATCACTGTAGAAGGGTCTGAGCTGACTAAAATCTTCGAAGTAGGAAAAGAACCTTATGAAGTAGAATCAGGAACCGAATTATAAAACCAGATCAATGAAAAAAAATATAGGATTTATATTAGTGTCAATTGGTCAATTGTATTTGGCTCAAAATCAATTCGAGATCAGGGATGGTTCAAAACAATTCGATGCAAGGATCACAGTCCAGAATTGTGAGGGCGATACTTGTAGCGGAGAAGGCGTCGTAGAATTAATTAATAAAAAATCGAAAAAAATTTTCCAAACACTCAGATCGGATGACCTTTATTTTTATTTGAACAATAATCAAAAGCCAAGCGTCAATGTTATCCAATTGTACAATGAGCAGAGTCCTCTGATCTTTGATGATTTCAATTTTGACGGAACAGAAGATATTGCTGTAAGGAACGGAAATCAAAGTGGTTATGGCGGACCATCTTATGATATTTACGTTTACAATTCTATCAGGAAACAATTTGTTCCTAGCGAAGAATTAACAGCCTTGGCCTACGAAAACCTCGGAATGTTCCAGACAGATCACAAACGTAAACGTATTATTACTTTTGCAAAAGACGGTTGTTGCTGGCACATTACCACAGAATATGCAGTAATTCCCAAGAAGGGACTCCAGAAAGTCTATGAGTTTGAAGAAGATGCGATGGACGGCGAGTATGTGACAGTCACTACGAGAAATCTCATCAATAATAAGTGGACAAGTAGATCAAAAAAATATAAGATCAAAGATTATTACAAAGATTAAAAAATGAAGATACAGAAAGAAATAGATTTCATCCTGGCTGTTGATACCTTGAAAAATGTACAGAGAAGAAATTACAATGCGGACGATTCCCGAAGAGAAAATACAGCCGAGCACAGTTGGCAGATCATTATATTGGCACAGATTCTTTATCCTTATGCCAAAAACAATACGGAAATTAATTTGTTGAGAGTTATCAGAATGTTGTCGATTCACGATTTGGTAGAGATAGATGCTGGAGATACATTTCTTTTTGACGAAGAAGGAATGAAGGGCAAATTCGAAAGAGAAAAATTAGCTGCTAAAAAAATCTTCGGTATTTTGGATGAACCAATTTCAGCTGAGTTCTACAATCTTTGGATAGAATTTGAAGAAGAAGAAACACCAGACGCTATTTTTGCTTGTGCTATTGATAGGATTATGCCTTTCATTCTTAATTCTTATACATCCGGTAAAAGCTGGACAGAAGCCGGTGTTACAGAAAAGCAAGTTAGAAATATGTTAGAAAACGCCATCTGCAGAGCTTCAGACGATATGGGAGATTGTTTCCAATTACTGATGAAAAAATGCTTCGATGAGAATAAGTTTTCTTAAAACAATATAAAAAACGCTTCCAAATTGGAAGCGTTTCTATTTTATAAATAAGTCTTAATTATTTAGTCGCTGGAGTTTGTGTAGCAGGAGCACTATTTGCTGGTGCTTTTACAGGCGCTTCAGATTTCGCTGGTGTAGGAATAGAAGGTGCTGTTTGCGATGGCTTTCCTGTAAGGATGATACTTAGGAAAATCAAAACTACGATTGTAGTTCCTAAAGTCCAAGTTGCTTTTTCCATAAAATCATTGGTTCTCTGAACCCCGAAATTAGCAGCAGAAGCACCTCCGAAAGTTCCGGAAAGTCCGCCTCCTTTTGGATTTTGCGCCATAATGATGATAACTAATAAAATGCTAGCAATGATAATTAGAATCATAAACAGCGTAAATATTGTGCTCATAGTATTGTCTTGATAATAAATTTTGAAGCGCAAATATAGGGATTATAAATCAATAAATAAAAACTTATTTTTTAATAAACTTCACAATATTAGTTTCGTTGTCTAATGATTTTAGTTTGATGAAATAAAGACCCGCCTTCAAATTACTAATATCAATTTTAGAAGATTTGAAATCCTTATTCAAGATTAATTTTCCAGACTCGTCAATAATTTCGTAGGCAATGAAATTTTTATCCGATTCTATATTCACATAATCCTGCACTGGATTTGGAAAAATTTTAACAATAGCAATTTTTTTCGATGGGTCATTTACAGCTAATAAACAAGCTGGTGGATTAGAAATTGGTCCTTCAGAATAATCATAGAAAATAGTATCTTCTGAAGTGATTGTAAATTTATCATAATCAGGAAATATCATCCCACTGAAAGCTTTACAATTATTAAACTCAATATAGGCTTTATTAAAAGCATAAGTTGTTTTGTACCAACCCTCGCAAGCACTTGCCATCTGATTGCCTGGAGGAAAAAAATCGATTGTAACGACTGGGTCAATGTAATTCATGAAAGAACATACATTTGTCCAGTTTGCCGGTGGTTTAAAATAAATTGTTCTATTGGGCAGATTATCAGATTGTGCAAAATTTAATTGAGAAACAGCTAGTAATAAAAAGAGTAAAAGTTTTTTCATAAAAATTAGTTTTAATTGGTTGAACCCAAATTTACTTAAATTTTTAATAACTTCGTCCGAGTTTTTTCAAAATGATAATTATAAATAGATGAAAATCAAACATTTCATGGTTGCAGCTGCAACAGCGCCTTTTATGATGAATGCACAACAGGTAATGACGCCTGAAATAATGTGGACACTCAATCGCCTTGGTGTTCAGGCCGTTTCGCCGGATAATTCTTCTCTGATTTACAAAATCAGCAAAACAGACCTTAAAACCGAAAAATCAAATTCCGAAGCTTTTTGGCTTGATGTTTCCGGAAAATCAACCAAGATTGATTTAGGAAAGAAGAGCTTGATTCAATGGGATAATAATGGGATTTATGCTCTTGAAAATAATAAGATTTTCTTGTCAAAAGATTCAGGAAAAACTTGGTCAGAATTTTATGATGTTGGCGAAGTTGAAAATATCGTAATTTCTCCAGATGGAAAGAAAGTAGCTTTTAGTAAAGCTGTTCATATCGAAAATCTTCTTGGAAAAGATAAATACAAAGACTTACCGAAAACAACAGCTCAAATCTATACAGACCTTAATCATCGTCATTGGGACGCTTGGAATGAAGGTTCTTACAATCACGTTTTCGTGATTAATGTTTCAGAATCTGCGGATAAAGCGAAAGATTTATTGGAAGGAAAATCTTTTGATTCGCCTCAGAAACCATTTGGTGGTGCGGAAGATTTTGTTTGGAGTCCGGATTCTTCGGAATTACTTTATGTAACCAAAGCAAAGTCAGGTGCTGAATATGCTCAAAGTACCAACACAGATATTTTTGCTTACAATCTTGCTTCCGGAAAAACTACAAATCTTACAGAAGGAATGAAAGGTTATGATGTTAATCCAAAATTCAGTAATGATGGGAAACTTCTCCTTTGGAACTCTATGGAAAGAGACGGTTTCGAAGCTGATAAGAACGATATCGTAATTATGGATTGGAAGTCGAAAGCAAAAACCAATTTGACCAAAACTTGGGACGAAAGTGTGACGGGCGATGTAAAATGGGCTTCGGACTCCAAATTAATTTATTTCACTTCGGCTTTCAGAGGGACAAAACAATTGTTCTCTGTTGATGTTAAAAACAAAACGGTAAAACAAATCACAAAAGGCGATTTTGATATTAATGATGTTGTTTTGGAAAACAAAGGCAAACTTTGGGTTACAAAAACCGACATCAATCACAATGCAGATTTGTTCGAAGTTGATGCAAAAGGTTCTCTGAAACAAATTACTGACATTAATAAAGAAAATTATTCCAAATTGGTTCAAGGAAAATCTGAACTTAAAATGGTAAAAACGACGGACGGAAAAGAAATGGGCGTTTGGTTTCATTATCCACCGAATTTTGACCCAAGCAAAAAATATCCGACTTTGGTTTATTGCCAAGGCGGACCACAATCTGGATTAACTCAGTTTTTCTCCACAAGATGGAACTTCGCTTTGATGGCTGCAAACGGTTACATTGTAGTTGCTCCAAACAGAAGAGGAATGCCAGGTTGGGGTGTGAAATGGAATGAAGAAATCAGTGGCGATTGGGGCGGACAACCAATTAAAGATTATTTGTCTGCTACAGATTTTGCGAAAACTTTGCCTTATGTAGATGGAAATAGAGTAGCGGCTGTGGGTGCGAGTTACGGCGGATATTCTGTATTTATGTTGGCTGGTGTTCACGAGAATAGATTCAAAACGTTTATTGCGCACGACGGATTATTTGATATGAAATCCTGGTACGGAACGACTGAGGAACTTTGGTTTGCCAATTGGGATTTGGGTGGAAGCTATTGGCAGAAACCAACTCCGAAAGCTTATTCGGAATTCAATCCGAGTAATTTTGTGGACAAATGGAACAAGCCGATTATGGTCATCCAAG
>Ga0308157_10000737_pt1 | contig 90844 bp, 84 predicted proteins | sample PhyBR1_FD_201035 | JGI IMG/M metagenome (GOLD analysis project Ga0308157, IMG submission 201035) | Phyllosphere microbial communities from UC Gill Tract Community Farm, Albany, California, United States - DLSLB.R1 | ecosystem: Host-associated > Plants > Phyllosphere > Unclassified | place: USA...
CAGTCACTTGCTTTACTGCTTCAATTTTGAATTCTTCAGGATATCGTTTGCTACTGCTCATAAACACCTCGTTAATTAGCCATTTTATCTAACTAAAGAGTGTCTACAAAATCGGTGGCTATTCAAAAGCTAGCTAATAATTTACTAAATTTTATAATCATCAATAGTATTTTTTTTGCACAATTGTCCTGTAAATGTAATCGTGTCTTGTTAGATAAAACTTACAGGAATATATTAACTCTACAGTAGGTCGTTAAAGACGCTACAAAGAGGTTGGACGGATCAATGACAGCTCGTTGAGTTTACAACCTTAGGTTGAAACAAGAAATCAGCACTAGCCTTCCAACATAAAAGCCCGCAGAAATGTGGGCTTTTTTTATTTTGATTTTCTTGGATTTGAAAAGCTCTCTACACTACTTTATGAACTCATCAGCAATACAGGTTTAATTAATATGTTTTTATTACTTAAAATAAATTCCAAATATCTATTTATAAAAAGTTACATTGCCAAAAAATCTAACATCTCTAGCGAATGTTGAGAGTAGAACATATGTTATAAAAAGATCCATTAAATAAAATAAGTAGAGAAATCTAATGACGCAAATGATTGAGGTGAAGGTAAAAGATCAGTTTAGTAAGATACATGAAGTGCAGGCATTACTTCGGGATCTTCCTGAAAATACTGAGTTGAATAGGCTTTCAATATTTCAAAGAATTGAACATATTATTATAGAGGGGGAAATTATACGGCCCAGTATTGAGCTGCTCTTTGAAAGTCGTAATTCGGATAGTATTTATCGGATTATTGAGTGACACACATATGCTTAATGATTGGGTGAATTTAAATCAAAGCATGATATACAAAGAACTCATCAACAGGGTGGGTTTTTAAATTAGCCCCATTTTATCTGCTTTATATTTATCTAAAGGTAATTCTTTTTGAGGAAATTAATAAAAAAAGCTCACCGAAGTGAGCCAAGGGCTAAAACTTATAACAAATCAATATCTACATCATATTTTTTAAATTCTTGAATAATGCTTTGAATGACCTTAATTCCAATTTCATCATTACAGCTAAACTTTTCATCCTTAGTTTTTGTGCTGTCATAACATTCAATCTGCTGGATCAACCAGCGACTCTCAATTTCTGTTTGCTCAATAATAATTCGAAGGGGCTGGAGGTTTTCACCCACTTGGCGGGGAAGGACACTGGTCATTGCAAGTTGGATATTGGCCAATTCATCTCTAGAATTTAAAAATGTCAGCACCCAATTGCCTACTTTTTTTAAATACCTGGGATTGTCAGCTGCATCAAATTCCAAATAACGTAGAGACGACATAATTGATTCCCCTAAAATACCTATTATATGAGGTTTTTGGAGAAGTGAGACTATTGAGCAAAAGTCGTAATTAAAAGAATTTTTCTGCTTGAAAAGAAAGGTCGATACTTAAGGAAGAGTAAACCTAATTGTTTTATAAAAATAAAATTTCATAACACTGGTCTGGTTAAGACATGAAATGAATTATGACACAGGAAAATACTCTTAATTTTTATACAGCATTCAGCTTTTGTAGAGAGTGGTTGATTTGCTGTAAATTTTGCCTCAATTCTGCTGGAGCAATACGGCTTTCTTGTAACTCTGTAATCCATTGCATCTGACACAGTTTTAAACTGCGTAAATCTTGGGTTTGTAAGATGCGATTAATTAGTTGTTTTGCCATTAAGCCGCAGTTTTGCTGGAGTAGATGAGCCATCAATTGTTTAACTTCTTCAAAATCTAGAGTATCGATAATAACTTCTATGATTTCATTCGGCGTTTCTATTGCCTGAGAATTGTCATTACTGGATGAAATAGAGGAAGCGCTAGACGTAATAATGGGTTCGGCAAACCTCTCTGCAAGTGTTGAGGTTGGAGTAGTGAGGTGGGTTTCAATTTCACTCACAAGTGTAGCGGAAGAAGGCGGCGTTTGAGCTTGCTCTGGGAGAGAACAAGTGATTAATCCCATATCTAGCAATTGTTCGAGCAATTCTAATGGCGCAATCCGATTTTTAAATTGCTCGTTAAGGAGGTTAAAATCTTCGGTGCCAATTAAAAGTAATAGTCTACGTTGGCGAGCATTCAAATCCATTGAACGCTGTTTTAAACTTGCAATGCCTAAGTCGGTTTTGTGATATTGAGACATACCTTAATTTACTCTCCAAAATAAATTAAGGCAGATTGTAGTCGGCAATAATGACAATAATATGTAAAAAATATTACAAATCAAAAGATTATAAGGTAGCGATTTTTGCGTTTTCGATTGCCTTACGTAAGTAAGGGTCTAGGTCTTCTTGACGAAGCAGCCACTGCATATAATCCGCAGGTAAATCAGTGATAGCAGTTCCACGATGTTTGCCAAAATTAATGCTACGTGGAATACGGGCATCTTCAGATGCTTTATAAAGTTCTTCAAGACTTTGAATTTTTAGATGATGAATTTCATGCATCAAAATATTTGCGGTCAAAATAATATCCATATCGGCACGATGTGCTTTTTTAATCATTTCGCGGGCTTTTGCGCTGCCTTTGGTAATCATATAAATGAGCGCAGAAATATTATGTGCTTCTGCATCTGGCCAAACTAAGCGTGCAAGTGCAAGCGTACAAATGGCCTTAATATGTTTGGAATCTACGCCACATTTTTCCAGAGCGCGAATATCGTAATCAATGTTATGCCCAATAATATAAATGGTATCGTTAGGAAGCGTGAAAGTCTTATAGTGAGGTTGATCGACTAATTCCGATTCCAAAATATGATGTACTGCCATTGCTGCATAAGAAATGGGTTCATCTACGCTATACAGTTGATCAAAAATTTGTGTTTTATCGAGAGTCAGTTTGCCTTCATCAATTTGAACAGGTGCATAGGCAATCTCAATCGGCTGTCCATTTAAAGTATGGGTTTCTGTATCGAGAATAATTGCTTGCATGACCTGATCCATAACTGTAGCGAAAGTTTAAATAAATTTAACACTTTCAAATACGCAGACACAAACCGAAAACAGCGACTTTGAGTTATTCTTTCTTATTTCTTTCTAGAGATGATGTTTAAATAGTCTTGTTTTAATTCTTCAACCGAAATTAGACCTTTATATAGATACAAAGGCACTCCACTTCATGATTCATCAATTTAATAAGCTTGAGTATCATCACGGTATTCAAATATGCACATGGCATAGAGGCGCGATCTAAAAGAATAAAACATTGTTGCTTGATGGCGATGTCAGGATTGATAAAGAGTTGTTTGAGTAACTGTAAAAATTCACTTTGAGGTTAGCTTAATTTATTAATTTTAGGGGTTCAAATGCTCTTATTTTGATCATGGTTTTAGATAAAGCTCAAGAAAAATTTGTTCGTAATGAATCGAGAGAAATAACGATACTAACTTATTTAATAAATTTTATTTTTTAATAGTTGTTCAACTTAAATAGATAGAATTTAAGAAAAATAAGATGAATAAGTTTGTATTTTACCAAACCTAAATTGTTGTATATTTGTAATTAAGGTGAATACAAGATAATAAAAATCAACGACTTAGATTGGGTAAAAAATTATTCAATTTTATTGTGTTTATTTGATCTGAAATTACATTGTTTAAAATTAAGAATAAAGGTAATAATTCTTATCTTCATGATACTTAAATCATCACAACAAAAAATGTATAAGGAAATGCACATGAAAAAAACATTGCTAACAGTGTTAATGAGTAGTTCGGTCATATTTTTAACTGCATGTGGAAGTGGAGATGGGGATTCAGTCTTCAATGGTCCGAATAATGGAATTCCGGTCAATAATATTCAGAATCCTGTAGTTTCTACCCCCATAGCCTATGACAAAACAAATATGACTAGTGTAGCAGGGCAAAGCGTGGTCATGACTTATAAGATGTTGGGAGTTAATGGCAAGGAAGTTCAAGCGACTGCATTGGTAATCACACCGAAAACACCTGCACCTGCAAAAGGTTGGCCAATTGTGGTTTGGGCACATGGGACAACGGGTGTGGCAGATCAATGTGCACCTAGCCGAAATAAACTGGATGTAGATATTGAGGGTATGATTACTCAACTCTTAGATGCAGGTTATGTGGTGGTGGCACCTGATTATGAAGGCTTGGGTGAGCCAAGTGGTAATGAATTGCATCCTTTTTTAAATTTAAAAAGCGAGGCTTATTCTATTACTGACGCAGTGGTTGCTGCACGTAATTATTTGGGGGTAAAAGTATCTAATCAATGGATGGCGGTAGGACACTCACAAGGCGGACATGCAGCATTAGGAGCAGCTCAATATGCTGAGCGCGCAAATCTTGACTATAAAGGAACTGTTGTAGTCGCACCGGCCTCTAATTTAAAAACTATTTTTAATACAGGACAACAACTTGTAGCGAATTTACCAGCCAAAGATCAAGTCCCTACCTTGGCTTCTTTAAATACTTATGCCGCACTAATTACTGCAGGAATGCAAGGTCAATCTTCACCACCTACATATGCTCAAGTATTTGAACCCAATGCAGCAGCAATAGCCGCTCAAGCTGAAATAATCTGCTCAGAACCATTAGGACAGGATTTTGGTACTGAAATGGGCACTGCGGCAGTGACAACTAATTCATTGGCTGGTTATTTAACACAAAGTAATTTTATGCAAGTACCTGCAATTTCAACATTTTTAAATACGACTTCTCAGCCGTTATCTGTGAAAGTTACGACACCAGTGAAGATATATCAAGGTGGATCGGATAGGACTGTACCAGCAAATGCAACAGCTGACCTTATTACCAATGCGACGAAACTCGGAACTTCTAATATAGTTTTGGAATATGACTTAGCATGGAATCATACAACTGCATATACTGGAAATATTCCTAATATCGTGAATGATGTTAAAGAGATGATGCCAACATCTACTCCATAATTTGCATTGACATAAATAGCTCATGTTTTTAATTAAACATGAGCTATTTTTATTTAAAACTGAACAAAGTTCATTCTCGATATTTATAAACTTCATGCTACAATACGCGCCAATCTTAGCACGGCTTAAAAGCCCTAATTTATAGGACCTCGCTAATGTTTGCCAATATCTCGATTTCTGAATTCGACCCAGAATTAGCTAAAGCAATTGATGCTGAAGGTGAGCGCCAAGAAGCGCACATCGAGCTAATCGCTTCTGAAAACTATTGCTCTCCAGCAGTTATGGAAGCTCAAGGCTCAAAACTCACTAACAAATATGCGGAAGGCTACCCTGGTAAACGCTATTATGGCGGTTGCGAATATGTAGACATCATCGAACAATTGGCGATTGACCGTGCTAAAGAACTCTTTGGTGCTGACTATGCTAACGTTCAGCCACATGCCGGCTCACAAGCAAACTCTGCTGTTTACCTAGCGCTTCTTAACCCAGGCGACACAGTTTTGGGTATGAGCTTGGCTCACGGTGGTCACTTGACTCACGGTGCAAAAGTTAGCTTCTCTGGTAAAACATATAACGCGATTCAGTACGGCTTAAATGTTGAAACTGGCGAGATCGATTATGAAGAAGTTGAACGTTTAGCTGTAGAACACAAGCCACGCATGATCGTAGCTGGTTTCTCTGCCTATAGCCAAATTGTTGACTGGCAACGTTTCCGTGAAATTGCGGATAAAGTTGGTGCTTACCTGTTTGTAGACATGGCGCATGTTGCTGGTCTGGTTGCTGCGGGTGTCTACCCAAGCCCAGTACAAATTGCTGACGTAACAACAACGACTACACATAAAACACTTCGTGGCCCACGTTCAGGTTTAATCCTTGCGAAAGCAAATGAAGAAATTGAGAAAAAACTTCAATCTGCAGTATTCCCAGGCAACCAAGGTGGTCCATTGGTTCATGCTATTGCAGCTAAAGCAATCTGCTTTAAAGAAGCAATGACTCCTGAATACAAAGAATATCAAAAACAAGTTGTGGTAAATGCTCAAGCAATGGCTGAAGTATTAATCGCACGTGGTTATGATGTAGTATCTGGCGGTACTGAAAACCACTTATTCTTACTGTCATTGATCAAACAAGACGTGACTGGTAAAGAAGCGGATGCTTGGTTAGGTGCTGCTCACATTACTGTGAACAAAAATGCTGTACCAAATGACCCACGTTCTCCGTTCGTAACTTCTGGTATCCGTATTGGTACTCCAGCTGTAACAACACGTGGTTTCGGTGAAGCTGAAGTACGTGACCTAGCAGGTTGGATTGCTGATATTCTAGATGCCAAAGGCGACGAAGCGGTAATTGCTGCGGTTAAAGAAAAAGTTGCTGCTGTATGTGCTAAATTCCCTGTTTACGCAAAATAAGTTAAAGACTTGAGAAAGCCCCCCTCAAGGGGGCTTTTTTTATATATGATTAAAGGTCATATTCTTCAAATATCATATTTCTGCTATAACAGAATAATACTCCATAAAAGATATAACTCATTTTGCTATTGCTGTAATGACATCTTTCTTTCAAAGGAAACAGGTAAATGGCTAGACCAACAATTATTATTTCACAACAAGATCTTCAGCGTTTAGAAACCATGCTTGAGCATCAATCTAAACTGAGCCCAACGATGCAGCATCTTGAAGACGAAATTGCCCGTGCTGATGTAGTGGCTCCCCAAGATGTCCCTCAAAATGTAGTCACTATGAATGCGCGTGTGCGTATTATCATTGCACCCGCTAGTGAATCTACGGATATTACCCTGGTTTATCCACATGATTTCCGCGGTGAAAAAGGCCAAGTCAATATACTTGCACCGGTAGGCGCAGCAATTTTGGGACTGGCAGAAGGACAGGAAATTGAATGGCCACAGCCAGATGGTCATTTAATGAAAGTGAAGATTGAAAAAGTGTTGTATCAGCCAGAACGTGAAGGCGATTATCTATAATTGTTTTGAATAAATAGCCCCATATTTAGGGGCTTTTTTAATGGGTAAATTAAGCTTAATTTTTTTCTTACTTTACTGAAGACGCTGCTAAAAGGTCACTGTGTAAATCAGAAAACTTCAACACTTCAGCGCGTATTGTAGTGATCACTGTCAAAGCTTTGACAATGTTTAGGGCGTATTAAGGGCAGACTGTATTTCAACAACATAACCTTGCAATAAAAATTGAAATATAAGGAATAGCCAGAAGCCAAACTCAAATAAATTCCTAGGTTCAAATTACCAATATCAACCTATTCAAGTGAAACCGATTACCTGTCGCATGTGTGTAGAAATTGAAGGAATCAAATTCTCTTCCAAGAAGTGTAGAACTATTTCTTTAAAAACCAAGTATTTAATCAATAATGAACAGGCAAAAGGCTTTACTGCATTAGCAGGTACGCCTTTGAACCATCCAGCAGTACCGGTAAAAAATGGAACAGCCAAGCTGATTGAGGTGGATTCACGTGGTAGCAAAGCAGACACTTGGCATACCGACATCAGCATTATTGAGGATTATCCAAAAAGCTTCCATTTAACGCAACAATAGATTTTACGTTCTCAACAAAAATTGGGTGATAGGTATATGTTATTGTCTGGGTATATGCAGATCGGTTAGCTGCTTAGTGACGGTAAGTTTAAAGTCAGTGATTAGGTGAAAAGGTATGCGGTGTTTAATTGGGTACTATTTTTACAGCAAAAAACGCTAATTTGTGATTTTTATGCGGTCTATAAAAAGTCAAAGTTGCCGTGATGGCTGGTGTTCCGACCAACCTTAAATAAGCAACTGCAATATTTTATCCAACAACGCATTGTAGAGTGGAGTTATAGCCAAATTCGTATTATTGATATGCAGCGTTTAAAACAAATGAGCTAGTTATAGAAATATTACTAAACTTACTCAACACACTGAAATTTTCTAAAATAATTGAACAGGTTATAAAAAAATTAAGCCAATAAAAAAGGCAAAGTAAAACTTTGCCTTTTTTGATCTGTACCGATCTTAGTGATGGTGACCACCTGCGCCGTGTACATGACCGTGTTCTAATTCTTCAGCAGAAGCTTCACGAATTTCAACAATTTCAACTTCGAAAGTTAAGTCTTGACCAGCAAGCGGGAAGTTAGCATCCACAACGATTGTGTCGCCTTCAACTGCTTTAACAGTCACGATTTGCACGCCATCATCAGTTTGAGCTTGGAATTGCATACCTGGCTGGATGTTGTCCACACCTTGGAACATTTGAGCAGGAACTTCTTGAACCATTTCTGGGTTGTATTCGCCATAACCTTCAGCAGCAGGAACGTTTACAGTAAATTTATCACCAACAGTTTTGCCTTCTAAAGCATTTTCTAAACCTGGGATGATGTTACCTGCACCGTGCAAATATGCAAGTGGTTCACCTTGTGATTGGTCGAGAGTTTCGCCTTCTGCGTTAGTCAACGTGTAGTGGAAAGAAACCACGAGGTCATTTGCAATAGCAGTCATGTTATTGATCCATTCAATTTTTAAAGGGGACATCATAAAGTGAAAAGCAGATTTTGTAGATCATAATTATCAAAAATCTGCATTTTCTACATTTTTAATGGCATTTTGTTAATAATAGGGGCGGTTTTTTAAATTTCAATGCAATTTTATCTTTGGACCTGTTTTTCTTGTGACAAAATCTTTGGCAGTCAAAATTCCCGCATGGGTATAACCATGAATCGCGGCTTGATGCAGTCGATATAAAGAAACATACATTGATTTCGCCAGAAAACCTTGTACATTGACTTGGCCGAGTAATTCTCCTACTGCTTTATTATGACTTAATGACACCAGTGAGCCTTTGTCGGAAAATTTAAACATCGGCTGTGGTTTGCCTTGAATACGAGCTTTCATGGCTCTGACCAAGAAACTAGCCTGTTGACTGGCTACTTGAGCACGTGGGCCAAGTACAGGTTCATCTGCAGCCGGTTGGCAATGAGCGCAGTCACCAAAAGCAAAAACATTCGGGTCAGATAAAGTTTGCAGCGTTGCATACACTTTTAGCCGGTGAATATTGTCTTTTTCAAAGTCTTCTAATTTTTCCAGAACAGCAGGGGCTTTAATCCCTGCCGCCCAGACTTTCAGGTCCGCGTCTATAGAGTTTCCATCGGCAAAGTAGACTTTCTCGTTATCTACTTTGGATACTTGATGCTGGGTTAAAACCGTAATACCGAATTGCTCTAATTGATGACTGGTATGCTGTGCGATGGTTTCAGAAAGCGCAGGTAATATCCGGTCGGCCGCTTCTATGACAGTAATATTGACATTTTTCGGATGAATTTTATTTAGCCCATATTTAAAGAAAGTCTGCTTGGCTTGATACAGTTCGGCTGCAAGTTCGATACCGGTTGCGCCTGCACCAATAATGGCAATATTTAAGGTACGGCTGATTTCATGGTTCTGTGCTTCTAAATATAAATGCAATAAATCTTGCTGAAATACATCTGCCTGTTTGCGGCTATCCAGAAAATGACAGTGCTGTTTCACGCCTTCGGTATTAAAGTCATTCGAAGTCGAACCCACGGCAATAATGAGGGTATCGTAATCCAGACGAATATTTTTTTGAGTTCGATCAAGTTTGGATCGCTGCGATGTTTCAAGAACGATTTGTTTGCTTTTCTGATCGATCTCGATAAAGCTCCCTAAGACAAACTCATAATAATGTTTGGCAGAATGGGCGAAATAATTGGTTTCTTCGGCGTGTGGATTGAGAGTGCCTGCCGCAATTTCATGTAATAGCGGTTTCCAGATATGGGTCAGTTTCTGATCGACCAAGGTGATTTTGGCTTTATTACTTTTACCTAAAGTATTGCCCAGTTGGGTGGCCAGCTCTAAACCGCCGGCACCACCACCCACAATGATAATTTTATGTAGATTGCTCATATTTAACCTATTTATTATTTTCAAGACAAAAAAAGAAGACGGCATCAATATGCCATCTTCAATTCATTGCTTTTGTTTAGATTGTTATACAGCTTACATAATTTAAAGAAATGTCACGCAATTAGCCTAGAGGATACGTTTTAACTTCCACTTCATCACTAGAGAAGAAAGTGAAAAGCTGTTTAAACCAAATGGCAATTTTCTGGAAGAAATTGGCTTCTTCAATTTGTACATTATCTTCAATGGCAATGGTGCGAATCAACTGGTTGTTTTGGTAAACCTGTACGGTTGCCAATTCCATCACTTTAGCTACTGGAGCGGTCAGGAGTTTTTCTTTGATTTCGACATTTAAGTGAGTTTTGGTTTCTTGTAATGGGTCGATCGCCTGAATTGTTCCATTACCTGTATTCAACATAATGCGCTGGTTCACGGTGTCATAGGCTTGCAGATCAATCGCATAAGGCTGGTCATATAAAGACGTGGTAATAATTTGCGGTTTGCTGGTTTCCAGTTTGAACATTTTTAAAGTGGACTTAATCACCGGTAATTCAGCAATCAGCTGCTTGTCTTTAATCGCCACTTCATTACGCGTATAGGTATAAGCCATGTTCAGCAGGGTATGGGCAATTTCAGCACGTTTTAAAGCATTTTTTGTACCCATAACCACCACAACCAGACGACGTTCAGGCAATTCAGGATTACCAGTAGGACGGTGTGCAGTAAGTGCCAGGTTATAACCTGCGGCTTTGGTAAAACCTGTTTTTAAACCATCAACACTTGGGTCAAATTTGAGTACCAAGTTGGTTGCACGATGAAAACGCTGGTTATAACTGAAACTTGGCATAACCGAGTAATGCAGGTATTCAGGTGTCTCTGCTGTAAGTGCCTGACCCAACAGTGCCATATCGTATGCTGAGGAAAAATGATCCGGCATGGTTATACCGGGTGCATTGGCAAAATGCGTATCGTTCATCCCTAAAGCTTTTGCCTCAATATTCATGCGTTCAATAAAAGCTGGAACCGTACCTGAAATACGTTCAGCTAAAGTCACCGCAGCATCATTGGCTGACATCACCACCAAACCTGCAAGCAGCTGGTCTATTGAAATTTGCTCACCTTCTTTTAGATACATTTGTGACTCATCCCACTGCACCATTTTTACCACTGGTGTCGCTGTGATGATTTCATCCCTTTTTAGATGACCCGCTTGAATTTCTTTAAGTGCGATATAAGCCACCATCATTTTGGTCATGGAGGCGGGTGCACGTTGTTCATGGCTGTTGTGTTCAGCAATGATTTGTCCAGAATGGGTATCTAAAATAGCCCATGCCGGAGCTTCAACGCTTTCGGGGACAAGATTCAGTAATGCAGCATTGACTATCGTGGAGCACAATAAACAAAGAGACGAGAGGAGGTAGATAACAGCTTTCAATGATGTTCCTTTATTTGCCAATCCATTGACTTTAAAAATGCAAAAAACCTTGGGCATGCTATGCTTTTTTCTTAACATTGGCTAGTCAGAATTGTAGACAATTGCGACAGTTCAGCATTGTTTTACAAAAAAATGCTAAGCTAGCCCTAAGTTCAGTTTTTTATTTTGTATTGCCCATTATGTTGCATTATCAAATCGAATTTGACGATTATCGTCAGCATTTAATTCACGTAACTCTTCGTTTTTTAGCAGATCCTACTCAAGTATTATCACTGCCAACCTGGATTCCGGGAAGTTATCTGATTCGCGAGTTTTCCAAGCATCTTGAGTCAGTTAAAGCCTACGATGAAGATGGCCGAATTCTACAAATCCAGAAATTCGAAAAGAATAAATGGCGTTTATTTAATACCGATCATGAACTGATTACAGTTGAATATGATGTATATGCCTATGACCTGTCTGTACGTGGTGCATATGTCGATCAAACACGTTTATATGTGAATCCGGCTTGTGCATGCTTGGGACTGGAAGGTCAGGAAGATAAAGCCATTGAAGTTGAAGTATTCCTTCCGGAAGAACTGAAACACTTCCAATTGGCTACAGGATTGGAAAATAAGAGCTTGGTTAAAGGCCGTCATACCTTAAAAGCCAAAAACTATGCGCAGCTGATTGACTCGCCATTTGAACTGGCAGAGCAAACCCGTTTCAGCTTTGAAGCCAATGGTATTCCGCATGAGTTCGTGGTTTCAGGCAAACACAGCATGAATGCTGAACGTATGCAGCAAGATATTGAAAAAATCTGTAGCACGGAAATTTCAATGTTTGGTTCGGCGCCATTTGAAAATTATACCTTTATGACGATGGCAACAAATAGCTATGGCGGTTTAGAACACCCGAATAGCACTAGCCTGATTACACCACGTGATGACCTGCCAAAAATGGATGAGCCTGTTGAGCCTTCAAAAGATTATCAACGTTTCTTGGGTTTATGTAGTCATGAATATTTCCATTCTTGGCTGGTGAAATTTATTCGCCCAGAAAATTTTGTTAATTACGATTTGAATAGAGAGGGCTATACCTCACTGCTTTGGATCTTTGAAGGCTTTACTTCTTATTATGATGATCTGATTTTGCTGCGCAGTGGTGTCATCAATCAGGAATCGTATATTGCTTTATTAAAAGCACAGATAGATCGTTACTTGCAAAATCCAGGTCATGCGATTCAAACCGTGGCAGAATCTAGTTTTGATGCATGGGTAAAATTCTACCGTCAGGATGAAAACTCGAATAATGCAGGCACCAGCTATTACAACAAAGGTTGTCTGGTTGCACTGTGTCTGGATTTAGGCCTTCGACTGAAAGGTTCAAGCCTTGATGCACTCATGCGTAAGCTGTATGAAAATGCGCAGAAGGGCATTCAAGTAAATGAGCGTACCATCTTTGATTTGTGTCATGAGTTGACGGGTCATAGCTGGCTTGAGCAAATTAATCATTTGATCAATACCACAGACGAATTGCCACTGGATCAGTTGCTGCCCGAATTTGGTCTAAGCTTTGAATTGAAAAATGAAAAAGCTTTGCCATTCGGACTCAAAGTTGCAGACAAACCTGAAGGTGTGGTGATTCAACAGATTCGCCGTGATAGTGCAGCGGCTAAAGCCGGTCTTTCTGCTAATGATGTGATTGTTGCGATTGATGGTTTAAAAGCGTCTGAAAAACTTGTTGAGAAATATTCGAAACAAGAAGGCACTTTCGCTGTGTATGCATTCCGCCGTGATGAATTTATTCAGTTTGAAGTCGAAGGTGGTGCAATTGATTTGACCACGGTTCACTTGAAAGTGGAAGATCAAGCGAAAGCAGAGAAGTGGTTGAAGGCTTAATTTGCTAGTTTTATCAAAGTCATGTAAAACCGATGCTTAGGCATCGGTTTTTTATTAGAAAAAATGAATCAGAAAAGTTTAAATTGGGGAATTGGAATTACGGTCATTTGGTTGGTTGTGATTGTTGCATTTTGGATCTTTGGAGGGTTGGAATCACCAACATCGTTAAATGAATTGGGTGATTTTCTTGCAGGTACATTCGCACCTGTCGCTTTCTTTTGGTTGATTTTAGGGTATGTACAGCAAGGGAAGCAGTTAGAACAGAATTCTCGTGCAATAAAATTGCAGGCAGAGGCTTTAAATCTCCAAATTGATGAATTTAAGAAACTAGTTGCTATTCAGGACAAGCAAAATTTTGATAAAAAAATGAGTGTAAAACCTAAGTTTGTCTTTAAAGACGGAGGATGCATAAAAAAATATGAAGAAAATGAAGAGGAAGATATGTTTAATTTAAGCTTGCAGCTTTTAAATCAAGGTACTGGTGATGCATTTGATATTAAAGGTCATAATAAGCAGCAATATTCTTATAATCTGTTTGAGGTTTCTAAGTTAAAGTTGGATTCATCAGTCTTAGTTAATTTCTGCCTTTATATTTCTAGTTTTGATCAATATTTAGAGGGGTTAATATATCGAAAATTAATACAAGTTGAGTTTAAGGATAAGTTTGGGAATCAGTTTACGGAAATCTTTACTTTATATATTGGTAGAAAAGAAAATGATATGGGAACATCTTTTGTGTCAGTTCAGGATGGTATAGATAATACTTATGATCTAGTTACTAGGGAAAATAAAGACTATTAACCTAAAATTATTTTTATATATTTTCTAATTTAAAGGAATGGATTGATTAACCTTTGCTAATCTTCTGGGTAAATCGAATAATTATAAGGACTTAAAAGTAGCGGAATATGGTATTGCTCTAAATTAGCATCAATCAAAAAACTACAGGTACTTTAGGAAAATACGTTATTTATCATTGTTCACACTTTCATTTACTTAACCATTTATCACCTTGCTGAGCTTCAAGTACAACCTTTATATCTTGGACTCTCCCACAATATCCTGTTGAAAATTACCGCTCGAAAGCTTTTAAAGTTTAGTAAAACTTAAGTGAGAAGCCCATACCTCACAATGATAACTTTTTCGACTTATTAGTACAAAATTTGCAGCGTATTCCTTAATAGATAATTTATTTGCATGATACCCAACATGTTTTAATAAATTGGGTTGTAAAACAGTAAATCAATTAGTTTGGATTTTAATCAATATTGTGAGTTTTTTTGATTTAAATTATTGATAAATATATATTATATCTTATTCAAGCCTTGATTCATTACTCATGCAGTTAGGTGTGCAGATGTAGCTGTAGATAACGACTACAAGTACCTATATTCGAAAAGAGACGAAATTTCAAGTAGAATATAAGGATTGGTGAACAACACCGATGTATACGAATTTTCAGCCAGACAGCAAGATGAAAAGATATTGTTGTTTAGCTGAGGTGCAATGAGCACCGATACTTTCGATGTTTTATTTAAGCAAATCGGTTCGCAGGGTCGGGTCAAAAGCTCGATCCTCAAAACTCAATCCAACGCAAGGGGCTATATATGGCTGGTGGAAAGTCAACAATCATTTACACACTGACTGACGAGGCGCCATTGTTGGCGACTTATTCGCTACTGCCGATCATTGAGACCTTTACTAAGCCGGCCGGTGTCGAGATTGTCAAAAGTGACATCTCTGTAGCGGTTCGTGTGCTCGCAGAATTTGCAGACTGCCTAAACGAAGAGCAGAAAGTTCCCGATACCCTCACGGAGCTAGGTCGTCTTACTCAAGATCCAGACACTAACATTATTAAATTACCGAATATCAGTGCCTCTGTTGGCCAGCTAACAGCGTGCATCAAAGAGCTTCAATCTAAAGGCTACGCGATCCCTGATTATCCGGAAAATCCAACGACTGAAGAAGAAAAGTCAATCAAGGTTCGTTATGGCAAATGCTTAGGCTCTGCTGTAAACCCGGTATTACGTGAAGGTAACTCTGACCGTCGTGCGCCTGCTGCTGTAAAAAATTATGTGAAAAAACACCCGCATTCAATGAGCGAGTGGAAACAGTGGTCACAAACCCACGTTTCACACATGAGCGAAGGCGACTTCTATCACGGCGAAAAGTCAATGACCCTTGACCGCGCTCGTAACGTAAAAATGGAACTTATCACCAAGAGCGGTGAAACCATCGTTCTTAAGCCAAAAGTTGCGTTGAAAGATGGCGAAATCATTGACTCAATGTTCATGAGCAAAAAAGCGCTTTGTGACTTCTACGAGAAAGAACTTGAAGATTGTCGTGAAGCAGGCATTTTGTTCTCTTTACACGTTAAAGCAACCATGATGAAAGTTTCGCACCCGATCGTATTTGGTCACTGTGTGAAAATTTACTATAAAGAAGCGTTTGAGAAGCATGGCAAGTTATTTGACGAGCTAGGCATCAACATCAATAACGGTATGGCGGGTCTCTACGAGAAACTTGAAACTTTACCTGCATCTCAGCGTGAAGAAATCATCCGTGACTTGCATGCGTGTCAAGAACACCGTCCAGCACTTGCAATGGTTGATTCAGCAAAAGGCATCACTAACTTCCATTCACCAAACGACGTAATTGTAGATGCTTCTATGCCTGCAATGATCCGTGGTGGCGGTAAAATGTGGGGCGCTGACGGCAAACCTTATGACTGTAAAGCTGTAATGCCTGAATCGACTTTCGCACGTATCTACCAAGAAATGATCAATTTCTGTAAGTGGAATGGCAACTTCGATCCAAAAACAATGGGTACTGTACCTAACGTTGGTTTGATGGCGCAAAAAGCGGAAGAATACGGTTCACACGACAAAACTTTCGAAATTCCTGAAGCGGGTATTGCCAACATCACCGATCTTGAAACTGGTGAAGTGTTGATGACTCAAAACGTTGAGGAAGGCGATATCTGGCGTATGTGTCAGGTGAAAGACGCACCGATTCGTGACTGGGTGAAACTTGCGGTAAATCGTGCGCGTAACTCTGGCATGCCTGCGATCTTCTGGCTTGACCCGTACCGTCCACACGAAAATGAATTGATCAAGAAAGTTGAGAAATACTTGAAAGATCACGACACGACTGGTCTTGATATCCAAATCATGTCACAAGTACGTGCAATGCGTTATACGCTTGAACGTGTTGCTCGTGGCCTGGATACGATTTCTGTAACGGGTAACATCTTACGTGACTACCTGACTGACTTATTCCCGATCATGGAATTGGGTACGTCTGCGAAAATGCTTTCTATTGTGCCGTTAATGGCGGGTGGTGGCATGTACGAAACGGGTGCAGGCGGTTCTGCTCCTAAACACGTACAACAGTTGGTTGAAGAAAACCATTTACGTTGGGATTCACTCGGTGAGTTCATGGCGTTGGCTGTTTCTCTAGAAGAGATGGGCATCAAAGAAGACAATGCTGCTGCGAAGTTACTGGCTAAAACTTTAGACCAGGCGACTGGCAAATTGCTCGACAATGATAAATCACCTTCACGTCGTACTGGCGAGCTCGACAACCGTGGCAGTCACTTCTACCTAGCGAAATACTGGGCTGAAGAACTTGCTGCGCAAGACGAAAATGCTGAATTGAAAGCGAAGTTTGCTCCGCTTGCAAAAGCATTGGCTGAAAACGAAGACAAGATTATTGCTGAACTTGCTGAAGTTCAAGGCAAACCAGCAGACATCGGCGGTTACTACGCTGTTGATCAAGCGAAAGTAAATGCTGTGATGCGTCCAAGTGTAACGTTGAATACAGTGCTTGCAGCTGTTACAGCTTAATGAATGTAATGCAAAGCCGACTTTGTCGGCGATGCAAAAAAAGCCGGTGCATATGCACCGGCTTTTTTTGTTCGTAAGCTTACGATACAAACTTTCCCAAAAAAGGAACCTGTTTAAACTAAATCTTAACGACCATTACGTCCACGACCACGAGGGGTTTTGGTATTTGGGCGTGTCGTACCATTGGTTTTACGACGAGGTTTATCTGCATCGTCCATTTGCCAAATACGCGTTGTACCACCGCCAGCTTTTTTCTTGCCTTTAAATGGCGCTTCGCCTCTTTCTTCACGAGCTTTATCTTTAGCAACCGAAAAATGCTGTTTTTTGGTCGGGGTCTTTTTCGCAAAAGAACGACCTTCATACGGTTTATCCGCAGGAACATCTTTAAAGTCTGGGTAAAGTAAAGGCTCGATCTCAACTTGCTCACCTGGTTGCAAGCCAAGTTTTACAATGCTAATGCTACCAATTTGAGTGCGAATTAAACGTAAAGTAGGAAAACCAACTGCAGAGGTCATACGACGAACTTGACGATTGCGCCCTTCACAAATTTGAATTTCCACCCATGAAGTTGGAACACTGGCACGGAAACGTACAGGTGGTGTCCGTTCCCATAACCAATCAGGCTCGTCAATTTTTTTTGCCTGAGCCGGCAGGGTGATGCCATCTTTAAGCTCAACGCCTTTACGAAGTTGCTCTAAGGCTTCTTCAGTGATGTCACCCTCGACCTGTACTACATAAGTTTTAAACTTTTTGTTGGCAGGGTTGGTAATGAACTGGTTCAAACCCCCATGATCCGTCAAGAACATTAAACCTTCTGAATCTAAATCAAGACGACCAGCAATACGCAGGTCAGGATCTTGAGTAAAATCAGCCATGGTTTGATGTTTCTCGTCGGCACGGAATTGGGAGAGAACGTCATAAGGTTTATTAAGAATAACTATTTTCACAGTAACCTACTAAAAAGATTAAATATATTTTGTTGTGGTTTTCGAGTTACCCGTTTAGTTACCCGTTTTGGGAGGTGGGGGTAAAAGGTGTTAAAGAAAAGCCCACTATGTGGGGGCTATCATATCAGATTCTGTTTTGTGTTCTTCAACTTTATTCTTGACCTATTATGAATACTAAGACCTATTTTTTTCTAAAAGTTGAATAGGATGTTTAATTTTGTAGAGTTCAGCAAGGCATGAACTATTTAGTCCGAATGTTGTAAACAATGTCGACTTATGAAACCTCCTTTAAAGTTTGTAACCTTAAGAGATAACCTCATTCCTCGGTCAAACTGTTTATGGGGGCTTCTGAAATCAATCATTCTGCGATAAATGACATTCAGGCACCCAAGAGCTGATTTTTTAATTTCGTATATGATGACTTACATATAGTACAAAAAATAATCAAAAGTGATTTGGAAAGCTACAAATTTGAATGATAGTTTAATATTCATATATTTATTTTAATAATTTGAGGTGAAGAATGAAAATGCTGGCCCTATTAAGTGCAGGTATAGCAGCGAGCTATTGCTATAAAACCGTGAAGACGAATAAGCAAAATTCGTTAAAACCTAATTTTGATGAAATTATTAAACAATCTCTACTTAAAGATTTCCTGGTCTAACGCAGGAAAATATTAATTTTGATAGATTTGATAAAATAAAGAGATTATTGAAATGATATCAGTGGAAATGAAATGATACGAGTAAAAACTCAGTTATAAAAATTTTATTAACCCTATTAAATTTTGGAAATTTAGATAAATTTCTAAAAAATATAACTTAACTATGATATTTGGAAATAGACCAGTTTTATAAAACCTACTTATTCAACAGGGTAACAGTAATATCTTGTTTTCACTCCAATAACTTAAAAACAAAAAATATAAAATTGTGAATTAAAGAGCCTATTTAAGTTGAGAGAGTTAGGTAGACTTTTTACTAACTTCTAAATTAAATAATATGCTTACCATGTACAGGTGGTAACAATGAACTTTCTGTATCTATGGATAATATATTAAGAGATTTTAGATCGCATAAGTATGATGCTGACTGGGGTTCAAAAGAAAAATGATTTAGTCATTTTAACTGAACCTGGCGATATCACGATCAGTAAAATTTACTTTACTTTAAAGATACCGGTTTTATATTCAATAAAAATTGATTGAAAAAGATTAAAGTTGTAATTAGGTGTTTTTAACTTATATAGAGTAGATAAATATAATTCATTAAAGAATAAGGAATGCAGAAATATTAAGAATGACGACTTTCATAAAAAATGACCAATTTGATAATCATCAAGACCGGAGCGTTGAGTTTTATTTCAGCGAAAAATGGGGTTATTTCCCGTCTAAATCTCCAAAATACTAAAATTCGATTAAAGTATTTATGCAATAAGATAAGAAAAGTTGAAAGTATTGCTGTCTGACAATTATTTTTAAAGTCATTTGCTACAAAGGGAGAACTTGTACAATGGGTTATCAGAAAATCATAGTTCCTGTGGATGGTAGCAAAATTACCGTAAATGCAGATTTATCACTGAATGTTCCAAATAATCCGATCATTCCTTTCATTGAAGGGGATGGAATTGGGGTAGATATTACACCAGCGATGAAAACTGTAGTAGATGCCGCAGTTCAAAAAGCCTACGCTGGCAAACGTTCGATCGAGTGGATGGAAGTTTACTGCGGCGAAAAAGCAGATAAAATCTATGGGACTTACATGCCGGAAGAAACGTTTGAAGCGCTTCGCGAGTTCGTTATTTCGATTAAAGGCCCATTAACCACTCCTGTGGGTGGTGGTATTCGTTCTCTCAATGTCGCTTTACGTCAAGAATTAGACCTTTACGTATGTGTACGTCCAGTTCGCTGGTTCGAAGGTGTTCCTTCTCCAGTGCATCATCCTGAACTGACTGACATGGTGATCTTCCGTGAAAACTCTGAAGATATCTATGCGGGAATTGAATGGAAAGCGGATTCACCAGAAGCCAAAAAAGTCATTAAATTTCTGAAAGAAGAAATGGGCGTGACTAAAATCCGTTTCGAAGATAACTGTGGTATTGGTATTAAGCCAGTCTCTAAAGAAGGGACTCAACGTCTGGTTCGTAAAGCCATTCAATTTGCAATCGACAATGACAAGCCTAGCGTGACTTTAGTTCACAAAGGCAACATCATGAAGTATACCGAAGGTGCATTTAAAGAATGGGGTTACGAAGTCGCGCTTGAGCGTTTTGGTGGTGAACTTCTTGACGGTGGTCCATGGGTCAAAATCAAGAATCCTAAAAATGGTAAAGACATCATCATTAAAGACGTCATTGCCGATGCGTTCTTGCAACAAATCCTGATGCGTCCCTCGGATTACTCCGTTATTGCCACGTTGAACTTAAACGGTGACTATATTTCTGATGCACTTGCAGCGGAAGTGGGTGGTATTGGGATTGCTCCTGGTGCAAACATCGGGGGTGCAATTCAAATGTATGAGGCGACTCACGGTACTGCACCTAAATATGCTGGCCAGGACAAAGTAAACCCGGGTTCAATCATTCTTTCTGCGGAAATGATGCTGCGTGACATGGGGTGGACTGAAGCTGCTGACTTGATCATTAAAGGGATTTCTGGTGCCATTGCCGCTAAAACTGTGACTTATGACTTTGAGCGTTTAATGCCTGACGCGACTTTATTACGTTGCTCTGAATTTGGTCAAGCCGTCATCAACAACATGGAATAAGTCACAGACTTGAACTTTGTATGGGAAAAACCTGCATTTGTTGCGGGTTTTTTTATATTTACAGAAATCATATTTCATTCAATAGAATTAAAAACTTAAGATGAAATTGATTAAATCACTTTAATTCTTGAAATTAATGAATCAGCATCGAAAAATATTCAAAAAGAGTTCCTACATATGTTTAATGATGACATTCATGCTGCTTTCAGGTTGTCAGCCACCATCGTCTGGCGAAGCAGTGGGCATTCGTTATCCAGTTTTATATATGCAATTACAACAAATGGACTTGCCTGAACAACTTGCAATGCCGGTTGAAAATATTAAAGCTCGTCAGATTAATGATACTTGGGGTGCAGCACGTAGCGAAGGACGCAAGCATGAAGGCATTGATATTTTTGCCAAGCGAGGCACTTTTGTACTGAGTGCAACACAAGGGATTGTCACTCGAGTCGGAACTAATAATTTGGGGGGTAAGGTGGTCTGGATTACTGGGCCGAATTTAAGTCGACATTATTATGCGCATTTAGACGATTATGCGGATCAGATTCAAGAAGGAGACTGGGTAGAAGCCGGTCAAGTGATTGGTTATGTAGGAAATACCGGTAATGCTAAAAATACACCGCCCCATTTACATTATGGTATTTATTTCAATGGGCAAGGTGTGATCAATCCTTATCCTTATCTGGTTCCAGATTCTTAAAAGTATCAGAATAAATCAGATTTCTTTCATCTTCTGACCTTGATCCGAGCGGGTATACCAAGCCAATTGTAAAGTTCCCAATAATAGAACCACAGTAGCCAATATAAACTGTTGATGATAAGTTACACCGAAATGTTGCAGGGCACTAAAACTTAATCCGCCAATCAGCTGCACAGATGCAAAACACAGCGTGGCTATACTCCATAGTTTTTTATAAGCCAGACCATAGAGTTGTAAAATCGTATAAGAGGTCAAAAACACCACGGCCGGATTGAGCATTCCTGTAAAGAAGGAGGAAGCAAAAGTCAGCAGCTGACTGGTGTTTAATGTGGTAATAAAAATCGCCAGGATATATAGACTATACAGAATTTTCAGGCTGGTAAAATTGCCAAATTTTCTTGCCAGTGAGTAAGCGGCAAAAGCCCCCAAAGCACTGCCTACGCCATACAGAATCCAGTTAAAATTAATCCAGAACAGAGTCAGCCCCAGTTCATGGCTGAGATAGTCAATCCAGAATAATGAATGCGGAATATAGGCAAATGCACTGCAAGCATACACAATCATCAAGCTATAAAAGAGTGCATTGAGTGGAGTCTTAGGTACACTCTGAACGGTTTGTGCAGACAAATGATGCTTAAATTGTTGCAGCAGCAGACTTAAGCAACCACAAATAATCAGTGCAAACCCACATAAAATAAGCCAGGCTGTCTGTATCGAAATTTGATCCAGATAAGGCAAGAAAAGCGTAGCTATTAAAACCCCGAGACCAATTCCACTAAAGCCAATAAAATTAATTTTAAAACGATCCTGAATGTCGCAGCATTGTGCAACCACACTAGGGGATAAGATCATTAACAAGCCACCGCTGATCCCCGAAACCACACGCCAGAAGATATACCAAGCTTGAGGGAAATTTGCAAAAGCACAGCACATTAAACTGAACATTCCCGCAAGTGCGGCAATTTGAATGTAAAGGGTCATGCTTTTGTTTTGAGGCAGTCGCATGGCTACAAAAGCGCCCATCAGATAGCCGAGTAAATTGGCACTCCCTAAAAGACTGGCAAAACTGCTTGACCAGTCAAATGCTTCACGTGTGCTGGGTAAAAGTGCGGTATAGGAAAAACGTAAAATACCAATTCCTAAACACATGCTGAGGCATAAAAAAAGACTAAGCCTGATATTGTTTGGGGACATCCGTGTGCTCGTAGCTCTTGGGTATTAATTCAATATAATAAATAACATGAGTACTAAACAATGAATAGGATCAGACCTTACAAACGCTGCACAAATATCGATGTTTGACCCATTAAGCAATATTTAAGACAACTCTTATAGAGTTGGGCGGCAGATAGCCCTTTATTTTGAAAATTGAATTTTTTCAATAAAGGCATACAATGCCGCTACTTTATTATACTTTTTAGAATTATGAATTTCTCATATCGCGCTGATATAGATGGCTTAAGGGCTATCGCCGTTTTATTGGTGATTTTTAACCATATCGGATTATCTTTCTTTTCTGGAGGATATATTGGTGTCGATGTCTTTTTTGTGATTTCAGGTTATTTAATTACCCTCATTTTAACCCATGAAATTCAGTCCAAACGGTTTTCTATCGCACGCTTTTACAAGAAGCGCGTGGTACGTCTAGCACCTGCTTATTTTACGGTGCTCAGCGTGGTTAGCATCATTGCTTGGCTGGTGATGTTACCAGGTGATCTGACTCAATATTTTGATAGTGTCATGTACGCAACTTTGCTGATGGCGAATATCTATATGCGCAATGAAGTAGGAGATTACTTTAGCCAGAGTGCTGAAAGTATTCCTTTATTGCATTTGTGGTCGCTTGGGGTAGAAGAGCAGTTCTATATTTTCTGGCCTTTATTATTATTGCTGTTTGTTGGAAAGGTATCACGTAAATATAGCTGGGCTATAGTCACGACATTAATCGTGGCCTTATTGTTTTATGCCCAGCATAAATTGACGCAAAATGCAGAGAAGGCCTATTTCAGTATGCCAGTACGTGCCTTTGAGTTGCTCATTGGTGCATTGATTGGCTTTTTGCCACAGCTTAAGCTGCCAAAAAAAATAGTGCAAAGTCTGGTTTGGGGCAGTTTAATCGTATTGTTTGCGGCAGCAGCGTATTTTAATGAAAAGACTCCATTTCCGGGAGCAATGGCGCTTATCCCATGTTTGGCAACAGCTTTCATTATCTATTTGGGGCAATGTTCACCTTCAACTAACCTGTTACTCAACAATCCTCTGAGTACTTGGATTGGAAGGATTTCCTATCCTCTGTATTTATGGCACTGGCCTATTATTGTATTGTTTGGCATTTATATGCGGCCATTAAATACAGAAAATCAGGCTGTGATTGTACTATTGTCTATCCTGTTGGCATTTTTAACTTATCAACTGATTGAAAAACCAAGCAAACGTTTTGTGATGATGGCCAATTACAAAGTGATAATCATCGGTTTTCTGGTACCCGCCCTCAGTTTTATTGCTGTTGCAAAGACCATCAATATCAATAAAGGTTTTCCAGAACGATTCCCTGAATCTATTTATATCAAGCAACAAGCACTCAATTCATTTGCCCATGTGATCCGAAATAAATGTATGGATATTGAAGATCCGAAAATATTACCTGAGCAGGATGATTGTGTTTTGGGCAAAGCGAAAGCTAGTATCGATTTTTTATTGATCGGTGATTCTCATGCCAATGCTTATACCGCAATGCTGGACGTATGGGCTAAAGATGCCAATTTACGCGGTTATGACGTTACTCAAAGTTCAACTTTCTATTTGCCTGGTGTGCAGCGTTTTGACTCTAATTTTAATCGATGGGAAGAGCTGAGTGAATTTAAATTAAGAAATGAGGCCATTACCGCTCATCTTGCAAAAACACATTATCCAAGCATTGTTTTAGCGGGTTCATATGTACCGTATTTTGGTCATGAGATAAAACTTGAAGATGATATTCATCATTCAAATGAAGAAATATTCAAAAACGGTTTCATGAAAGCGCTGGAAATTGCCTATCAGTCCAGTGATCAGGTCATATTGCTCAATGATGTCCCTTGGTTAGATCAAGATGGAGTGCCGGCAGATTGTAATCTACGCAATGAAATTTTAAACACAGAGGCCCAATGTACTGTTTCTAAAAGCAATTATGAAACACAGCTCATGAAATTTAATCGGATTGTTGCAGAAGCAAAACTGAAATACCCTGACTTGAAAATTATTGATCCGACGAAGGTGATGTGTAATCAGCAGACCTGTAAAATTATGCTCAACAATGTGCCTTTATACCGAAATAAAGACACCAACCACATTAATAATCAGGGTTCTCGGCAATTAGGGATTGAATATTTAAAACGATATGGTAATCCGCTGAAAGATCAAAAATGAATTGCAGACATAAAAAACCGCGCTATATAGCGCGGTTTTTTAGCATTTTTAATTAACGCATTTTTGCCAGGAAGCGACCTAAACGGGTAATCGCTTCACGTAATTCATTTTCAGCCGGCAAGAACACTACACGGAAATGATCTGGAGTCGGCCAGTTGAAACCGGTCCCTTGAACCAGTAACACTTTTTCAGCACGCAAAAAGTCGAGCATGAATTTTTCATCATCCTGAATTGGATAAATCTCCGGATCCAGTTTAGGGAAACAGTACATTGCACCTTCTGGTTTGACACAAGATACGCCGGGAATTGCATTCAGCATTTCCCAGGCGATATTGCGTTGTTCATATAAACGACCACCTGGACGAATCAAGTCATTGATGGATTGATAGCCACCAAGTGCTGTTTGAATGGCATATTGCGCTTGATGGTTGGCACATAGGCGCATTGAAGCCAACATGTCTAAACCTTCAATGTAGTCCATTGCACGTGATTTATCACCGGTAATGGCCATCCAGCCTGAGCGGAAACCTGCAATACGATAGGCTTTAGACAAACCGTTAAACGAGACACACAGTTGATCACCAGCAAGTGCAGCCACTGCCACATGTTCAATGCCGTCATAAACGATTTTGTCGTAAATTTCATCTGCAAATAAAATCAGGTCATATTTTTTTGCAAGTGCAACAATTTGTTCCAGTACATGACGTGGGTAAACTGCGCCTGTTGGATTATTCGGATTGATAATCACAATACCACGGGTATTGGGGGTGATTTTACTTTCCATATCCGCAATGTCAGGATACCAGTAGTTCTCTTCATCGCATTTGTAATGAATCGCCGTACCACCTGACAGGTTTACCGCAGCAGTCCACAAAGGATAATCCGGCATGGGAACCAGCATTTCATCGCCATCATCCAGTAATCCTTGCATTGCCATGACAATCAGTTCGGATACCCCATTACCGAGATACACATCATTGACATTCATATTCAAAATGCCTTTTTGCTGGTAATACTGACAAATTGCTTTACGCGCAGGAAAAATCCCTTTCGAGTCTGTATAACCTACGGCATTCGTAAGGTTTAAAGCGACATCGTTAATAATTTCTTGTGGTGCTTCAAAGCCAAAAGGGGCAGGATTACCGATATTGAGCTTAATAATCTTATGCCCGGCTTCTTCCATTTCGTTGGCCGCTCGTAACACAGGTCCGCGAATGTCGTAGCATACATGCTCGAGCTTAGACGATTTTTTAATTTCGCGAGGGGTTTGGAAAGTGTTCGGCATTTTAATGTTCTCGGAAGGAGTGGAGGTCACTTTTGCATAACGATATAAATAACTTTTAAATGTCTCAGTTGTTACTAAATCAAGATTGTGTTCATCTCGAAGTAAAGCAACAATTTTTTCGTGCGTAAATCCTGCCTGTTGATACTGTCTAATCAAAGGAAGCAAATTTTTAAAAATAACGCTCTTTTTTTGCGACATTTTTTAATCCTGAGCAAGCTTATGATAAAGAGTAACACTAAATTTGCTCACAAAAAAGCATTTCTTAAATGAATTGCTCACTCTATTTTTAAAATTTGCTTACTTTTTGCTTTTTTAGAGAAATTATAGGTCTTTTGTAAAATGTTAACGAAAGACTAGAAATTTAAATATGAATGACGTAAATATAGGATTATTTTATTTTAAATAGCAAGAAAGAAGGTGCGTAGCCATGGGAAAACTCAATAAATCAGACCGAGAATGGCAAAGAGAGTTATCACCTGAAGAGTTCCGTATTACACGTCAAAAGGGAACAGAGCCTGCATTTACAGGTAAATACTGGAACACAAAACAAGATGGTACTTATGTCTGTCGTTGTTGTGGCGAGCCGTTATTTAGCTCAGAGACAAAATATGATAGTGGTTGTGGTTGGCCAAGCTTCTATAAAGCCTTAAATAATTCTGCAATTGAAGAACATCAGGATACGACCCATGGTATGGTGAGAACTGAAATTGTTTGTCATCATTGTGACGCACATTTAGGGCATGTTTTTGAAGATGGTCCACAGCCAACAGGGTTACGCTATTGCGTAAATTCAGCTTCATTAGAATTAAAAACACAAGAAAAAAATGACGAGGAAACATATCCATGACCAACATTTATCAGTTTGAGGCTGAGTTGTTAGATGGAAAAAATAAATCATTTGCCGATTATGAAGGTAAGGTTTTATTGATTGTAAATACTGCAAGTAAATGCGGTTTTACCCCCCAGTTTGCAGGTCTTGAAAAGTTGTATGAGAAATACAAAGATCAAGGTCTCGAGGTTTTGGGATTCCCCTGTAACCAGTTTGGCGGTCAAGATCCTGGCTCTAATGAACAAATCGGGGCTTACTGCCAAAAAAACTATGGGGTAACATTTCCCATGTTTTCAAAGGTGGATGTGAAAGGCCCAGAAGCGCACATTTTATTCCGTTATTTGACTAATAACAGCAAAGGAATTCTAGGCAATGGGATTAAATGGAATTTTACCAAGTTCTTGATTGGTAAAGATGGCAAGGTGTTAAACCGTTTTGCACCGACCACGAAACCTGAAGAATTAGAAAATGAAGTTGAAGCTGCTTTGGCAAAGTAGTCAAAAGCAATTACTGACTAAAGTAAAATAGGGCGATCAATTGATCGCCCTAAATTTATCTAAAAAAATGCTGTTTAGATTTTTTAAATGAGTAGAGTGTTTATAAAATCGCTTTTAAACGCTGAATGGCTTGTTCACACTGCGAAATATCTGCAACCAAAGCTAGACGTACATGGTTTTCACCCGGATTGCCTTGTTCGGTATCACGAGACAGATAACGTCCAGGAAGCACTTTAATATGCGCTTTTTCCATTAACATTTTTGCAAAAGCTTCATCATTGTCGACTTTTAACCAGTAATAAAAGCCTGCATCCGGTTTTTTCAGTGGCAATAACTGACCGAGTTCATTTTGAAATAGTTCAAATTTGGCACGATACAGTTTACGGTTTTCTTCCACATGTGCTTCATCATCCCAAGCGGCAATAGACGCCAGTTGATGTTGCACCGGCATTGCTGCACCGTGATAAGTACGATATTGCAAATACGGTTTAAGTAATGCTGCATCACCCGCTACAAAACCTGAACGCATACCCGGTAAGTTTGAGCGTTTAGAAAGTGAGTGAAACACGACACAGTTTTTATAGTCGTCACGTCCAATTTCAGCACAGACTTCAAGTAAGCCGACTGGTGCTTGATCAAACCAGAGTTCTGAATAACATTCATCCGACGCAATGACAAAGTCGTATTTGTCTGAAAGTTCAATCAATTTCTTGAACTGTTCTTTAGACAATACCGCACCGGTTGGGTTACCCGGTGTGCAGACAAACAGTAATACTGTTTTTTCCCAGACTTCTGCAGGAACGGCATCAAAATCACCGAGGTAATTGTTTTCTTCAGTACAGTTAATGAAGTACGGTTTTGCCCCTGCAAGTAAAGTTGCACCTTCATAAATTTGATAAAAAGGATTTGGCATAACCACATAAGGTGCATCTTCACGGTTCACCAAAGCTTGAACAAAAGAGAAGATCGCTTCACGTGTACCAGATACAGGAAGAACATTACTTTCAGCACTCATGCTATTCAGCTTAAAACGACGAGTAAGCCAGTGGGCAATGCTTTGACGCAGCTCTGGTAGGCCTTTACTGTTTGGATAAGTCGATAAATGCTTAAAGTTGTCAATAATTGCCTGTTTTACAAACTCTGGCGCAGGATGTTTCGGTTCACCAATCGATAATGGAATCAGTGGTAAATCTGCAGGTTTTATATCCTGAAAAAGTTTATTTAACTTTTCAAAAGGATAGGGGTGCAACAGTGACAAACTTGAGTTCATGAAATCGATACCGCTTAATTTAAGTTAATGTTGGCCAGAGACTTGATTCGAGGCTTCATCCAGTGCCAATTTTAATTGAGCAGCAAAAGTTTGAGCTTCTGAATCGGACATGGGAATGCCATCTTTTTTAGTGACAAAGAAAATATCTTCTGCGCGTTCACCCAAGGTCGCAATTCTAGCAGAGTGAATATCCAAACCTTGCATCATAAATAAACCGCCTATTTTGGCAAGCAAGCCCGGATGGTCAAGTGTTGCTATTTCCACCATGTTTTGCTGTAGCGCAGCATTCATGGTGATATCAACAGTATTTTCAATATCAAAATGACGTAACTGGCGTGGAATGCGACGTTGCATTAAACCTGGATATTTATCCGATTGACTGAGTGCTTTGACTAAAGCCTCAATCACGGTTTCTTCACGTTCAGGATCGGTCAGCAAGGTACCAAAACGGTCAAGCACTACATAGGTGTCCAGGCTAAATGCAGTGGATGCCGTAATAATTCGTGCATCTTGAACGTCAAGATTCATCCGGTCAAATACAGCCACTGTAGTGGCAAATAAATTGGGCTGATCTTGCGTGTAAATAAAGATCTGAACCGCATCTTGGGCATATTGACGATGGGCACGCATTAACACCAAAGGTTCAGTATTGTTGCCATGTTGCAAGATGGCACGGGTATGCCAGGCAATTTCATCGGCTGATTCTTTAATGAAATACTCATCGCCAAGTTCCTGCCAAACCGTTTCTACATCGTATAGCGAGAAATCATTGACCAGCAGTTCACTTGCTGCAAATTTGGTGTCCTCAATCAGCATTTGATAATCGACAGGACGCCCCAGACCGGTACGAATTACATCACGGGCATGGGTGTAAAGCTGACGCATTAAGGAAGCACGCCAGGTATTCCAAAGTTTTGGATTGGTCGCGTTAATATCTGCCACCGTCAAGGTATACAGATAATCCAGATGTTCCATATCACCAAGTTTTTCAGCGAAAGCTTGAACCACGTCAGGATCGGAAATATCTTTTTTCTGCGCCGTCATCGACATGAGCAAATGGCTTTGAATCAGCCATGCCACCAGATTGCATTCACGTTCAGTAAAGCCATGTTTGCGACAGAACTTGATTGCATCTTCTGCACCCAATTCACTGTGATCACCGCCACGACCTTTGGCAATGTCATGGAATAGAGCAGCCAAATAAACAATATCGCGACGTGCCAGACGCTGGAACACTGAACTGACCACAGGGAAATTTTTTGCAAATTCAGGCTCTTTAAAGCGGTTTAAATTGCGCAGCAATAATAGGGTGTGCGCATCTACGGTATAAATATGGAACAGGTCATATTGCATCAGGCCCATAATTTGGCCAAATGCAGGAATATAATTGCCTAAAACGCTATATCGCTTCATCGCAACCAAAGTGTCATAAAGACGATGCGGTGAACGAATAATCGCCATAAACAAGGCTTGATGTTGAGGATTATCTCTGTAGTTTTGATCAATACGTTTTGCAGCAAGGATCAGAAGACGCAAGGTACGTGCGCGAATGCCTTCAATTTCAGGGCGATTGGCCAATAAATAGAAAATTTCTAGAATTGCGCTTGGACGTTCTGAGAAAATTTTATGATGCTGTACCGCGAGTTTGCCATCCACCAGTTTGAAGTTTTCATTAATTTCTTCAATTTTGCGTTCATAGTTGGGCAAACGTGGCGTAATCACCGATTCATTAAAGTAAGCCAGCAGCATTTCATTGAGTGTTGAGACTTGCTGCGCGCTACGATAATAACGTTTCATGAATTGTTCGATTGGATAGTTGGGTGGCTGATGTTCTTCACGGGTGTAGCCAAACAGGGCTGCAATGTCGCGTTGGTAATCGAACAACAGACGGTTTTCATCACGCTTGGTTAAGCGGTGTAAATGATGGCGGATTTCCCACAAAAAACTTTCCGCTTCTTCTAATACCCCTAGTTCAAAATCGGAAATAAAACCTAAATGTACCAGATCATAAATGCGATTGACCCGAAAATGGCGTTTTGCAATCCAGCCAATTTGGTTAATATCACGAATACCGCCCGGTGCATTTTTAATATCTGGTTCTAAATTACTTTCAGTATTGTTGTGCTGGGCATGACGTCGTGCCTGCTCATCCATTTTGGCATCAAAAAAGGTTTTATCTGTCCAGGTTTGCGAAACAATACGACGCGGCCATTTGGCTAAATGTTGATTGCCAATAATCAAGCGTGACTCAATCAGGGCAGTGGCTACAGTTAAATCGCTGGTAGCCTGTTCCACACAGTGGGAAATGGTACGTACACTAATGCCCGGTTTAAAATTACCGACATCCCAAAGGGAGGAGATAAAGGTTGAAATCAACTTTTCCTGATCTGGAGTGATTTCATCTTCTGATAAAATCATGATGTCGATATCGGAATAGGGTAACATTTCCCGACGGCCATAACCGCCAACGGCAAATAGTCCCAGATCAGTCTGATCCAGTTCAGCATGCCTCCAGAGGAATTCCAATGCCTCATCAATCAGATTTGATCGGGCCAAAATGATTTCTCGGATTGACTGTCCATTTTCAAAACCTTCCTGAAGCTGATTTTCAACATCGGTGCGCCATTGATTGATCGCCTGAATGTCATGGTTACTTTTAACGTAATTCAACAGCGGAGAGGTATTGATCATGAACAGAGATCCATAAATAAGGTGATACGTTTAGTTTTGCTGAACAATGACTTGAGTCGCCGTATGCAATGCAAGTTCACGTGCTTGATCGGTTGTTTCGGCACGTGCCGTTGCCACACCCATGCGACGACGTTTAAAACCTTCGGGTTTACCAAAAAGCCGTAAATCTGTGTCCGGATTAGATAAAGCAAGATTTAAGCCAGAAAAAGACAGATTGTGATCATCAACACCCGCATAAATAACTGCACTTGCTGCAACGCTATGGCGTGTTGTATTCACAGGCAGGCCTAAAATGGCACGTGCGTGCAGTTCAAATTCGCTCTGGAATTGCGATGCAAGTGTCACAAGCCCCGTATCATGCGGACGTGGTGATACTTCACTAAACCATACTTTATCGCCTTTGACAAACAGTTCGACTCCGAAAATACCGCAACCGCCCAAGGCTGCTGTTACTTTATGTGCAATCCGTTTAGATTCCTCTAAAGCTGCTGGAGTCATAGCTTGAGGCTGCCAGCTTTCGACATAATCGCCAGCATCTTGACGATGTCCGATCGGGTCGCAGTATTGAGTTTCGATTTCACCCGTTTCTGCATTTTTAGCCCGAACTGTCAGTAAGGTAATTTCAAAGTCGAAATCAATTTGTGATTCCACAATGACTTTGCCTTGATTCACACGACCGCCAGTTTGGGCATATTCCCAAGCTGCATCAACCTCATCAAAATTTTTAACCCGCGATTGTCCTTTACCTGAAGAAGACATCACTGGTTTGACGAAATTCGGATAGCCAATATCATCACAAGCCGCGCGGAAAGATTCAATCGAGTCGGCAAAACGATAGGCAGAAGTTGGTAAACCCAGTTCTTCGGCGGCCAAACGGCGGATACCTTCACGGTTCATGGTGAGGTTGACGGCTTTTGCTGATGGAATAACAGTCGCAATATTTTGTTGTTCAATATCAACTAAAACTTCAGTCGCAATGGCTTCAATTTCAGGAATAATGAGGTTGGGTTTAACTTGTTGTATCAGTTGTTTGAGTTGTTCGGCATTTGCCATATTTAAAGTATAAGCATAATGTGCAACTTGCATGGCAGGTGCGTGATCATAACGGTCAGCAGCGTGAACCTCCACGCCGAGACGTTGCAGAGAAATCACCACTTCTTTACCCAACTCTCCTGAACCTAATAGCAAAACTTTAAACGCAGAAGCTTGAAGGGGAGTACCAATAGTCACGCTCATGTAAATCATCCATGCTTGATTTTATGGGCTTTTAGCATAGCAGAACTGATGGGGGTGATAAGCCTGGATTCATATAAAATAATGATATTGTCTAACAATTTTATTTATAAAGTTATTTAAAAAATCTCCCTAAATTCCTCTTTATAAAAGAAGGATCTTGATAGGGAGTTTAGATATCTAGGCTTTAGAAATAAAAAGGCAGGTAGGTATAAATCAAACCATAGGTCACGGCTGCGGTTAAAGTCGCAGGAACAATTTGCTTAAACTTAAAATACAGCCCGGCTAAGGTTAAAAAACCCATCAACATGGCAAAGCTTTTATTTGGTGTTTCCATCAGCGGCGGAAGAGTGGCGACCACTAACATGGAACTAATCGCGGCAATACCAATACTGCCTAAAGCAATTTTGATCCAGACCGAGCCACGTTTTTGTGATTTTTGCTGATGTTTTTGAAGCACATAAAAAGGACCGAAACGTGAAGCAAAATTGGCAATTCCGACAATGATCCCCACCAGAATAATTTCAAGATTCATGAGGCTCTCCAAATTCATCATCATGCTGTTTTAAAATATAGTGCTTAAATAAACCGGCTAAAATACCGGATAAAATTCCAATGAAAATCGCAGCCGATAAATTAATGAAATAACAGGCGATAGCGGACACAATTAAACAAACAGCGACGATAAAAGTATGTTTCTTTTCAAATGCCGCCAGCAGGAAGCTCAAGAATAGGGCAGGAAGCAGGAAATCCAGCGCGGCTTGCAAAAATTGCGGTAAGTGACTGACTTGGTCCGCGAATAAGCCCCCTAAGAACGAACCCAAAGCCCATGATATCCAGCTGAACAGGCTTACCCCCAACATCCAGGACTCAGACCATTCCTGACGACGTTGCGATAGTTTAATCATCCCGGAAGCAAACACTTCATCGGTTAGACCCCACGCCCAAAAGGCTGTCTTTTTTAGGTTTAATTTATCTTGAATCAGGTTTTGAAGGGCTGGACCATAGAGTAGATGACGAATGTCTAAAGCAATCACGGTGAGGGCTGTCATCCAGATGGATGTACCACTACCCAGTAAAGCCACCACTAAAAACTGACTGGCACCAGCATACATAGAGCAGGATAAAAACAGGGCCTCCCAAGGAGTAAAGCCAAATTGTGTTGCAGAAACACCGAAAGCAAAAGAAACAGGAAGATAGGTAAAAATAATGGCTTGACTATCTTTAGCGCCTTGCCAAAAGCCAGCAGCTTGTACTGGAAGGATTTTGTGCTCAGACACGACACACCTAAGGAGAATTAGACAATGAGGGGAAAATGTTGATTGAGTATTCTACCCGAATTCACTAGCATAGTGCCGAAATGTTTGTATAGGCAGCGGATATGTTTGCGTTCAAATCACGTGCAATCGTGATGATTTCTGTACTGTGCAGTATTTTTGCATTGCAGGCTTGTGGTAACTCATCTGAAGAACCGAAACAGAAAGTTGAAATTAAGGCTGCACCCAAGCTCACTAATGATGCGACCAGCTATGCCAATGAAGCCTGGAAATTCATGAATCAGGTTGACGGTTTGGTATATGCAAAACAACTGGACGTACTTGAAGAACAGGTTCGTAAGCCGGCCCGCAAGTTAAGCACCGATTGGCGTATTAATGTCAAAATGACCGATTCTGTGACTGAAGGCAAATATGCCCTGTGTCGTAAAGCATTGACCAGTCTGGAAATATGGGCGCGTGAAACAATAGATCAATCCAGTTCGGTTGCACAAAAGCAGACAGATTACGAACGAGATAAGCAACAGTGTAAGGATGCAATTGATAATCCTGAACTTGGAAATACTGACCCGAAAAAGAAAGGGGTTTAATATAGTTAAAACGAGGCAAAGGCCTCGTTTTTTTTCGTTCATTTTTTGAATTTTATTTCTACTTATAGTTTTAAAGAATGAATAAAAGAATAAAATGAAAATACAATAAGTATATAAAATTATCTCCAAGTGATAATTTATTTATAATAATTGGTGTTATTTTATATTTGTTTGGATTAAATTCTAATTTTATTTAACTCTAAAATTATCAGGAGTAAAAAAAATTGTTTCATAAAGTGTTTTTATCAATAAGTATGGCTGTTGTTTTGAGTGCTGTGAGTAATGGGGTAATTGCAGCAGAACAATTACAGTCAATCCAATCTACATCAGAAAGTGAAAATGAAGTTGCGCCTTGTAGCAATGATTTTGATAACGTTAATGTTTGCCAATTACGTTCGTAATGGATTGCTATAAGAATAATAAGTGCGATATTAATCTAGGCCTAATGATGCCTGAATAAGATAAATATTGTAACGGTACTGCCTCTCAATCATTCAGATCTTATTTATATATATTCTGTTATTTAAAAGTCTGAAGATGCATGTGCGATTCGATGCAATTTACCCAGATCTAAAATTTCGATTTTCCGAAAAGAAAGCCGCAAAATACTCTGCTTCTCTAAGTCTTGCAGTTCCTGGTTTACGGTTTGTCGGGAACAGGTCAGCATTTGCGCCAATTGTTCTTGAGATAAATGAATGGTATTTGTTTCAATCATCAAATGATTGCCATAGCCATTTAATATAAAGAGTAAGCGCTGCGCTAAACGTTGCGTGAGGCTTTGCGTCTGAATTGCAATCAGCTCTAAAAAAGCAAAGCGTAACTTTTGACTGGTCAACTGTGCAATGTGATACCAGAACAGAGGATATTGTTGCAGTAAATTTTTTATCGCTGCACTGGGAATGTGTAAGATCAGGCTCTTTTGAGTCGTAATGGCATTGTGGGAGCGGGGCTGGGCATCGACCAGTGATATTTCGCCAAACCACATAATTGGTTCCACAATCGCCGCTACAGATTCTTTACCTTCAATATCGATATAGCCTAAGCGAACCGCGCCTTCTAAAACAGCATAGATGCCATTGAATGAATTTCCTGAACGAAAGATGGCCTGTTCCTTAGCAAAATGCTGTTGAACAGCATGACTGACAATAAATTCCTTGAACATTGAAGGTAATTGTGAAAACCATGCATTATGTTCTAAATGATCAATATAAATGGGTTCTAGCACTTCAATTCCTTTTTTGAAGTCAGTTGTCATTTAGCCGACAACTTTGTCTTGGGTTTTTTTATATAGTGAAAGGATGAGTGTAGCAAGGAAGAATAACATGACCAAATTAGAACAGCTGTTAAGCCAGTATGCAGCGTATCACCTAGATCACAAAAATATTTTGACGCATTTTGTGGGTATTCCTTTAATTGTGTTTGCGATTCTCTGCTTAACTGCAAGAGCAGGGGGGATGCTGTCAGGAATGGAAATCACCTTGGCATTAGTGCTGATAGTAGTCACCAGTATTTACTATTTTAGCCTCGACCGAATTTTTGCTTTAATTATGTTGATCATTCTGATCGCTGCCTATCCCTTGGCTTTGAAAATTGCCCATCTAGAACTCGTAGTTTGGTTAAGCTTAAGTATTGGTATTTTTGTGGTAGGTTGGGTATTTCAGTTTGTGGGACATTTTTATGAGAAGAAAAAGCCTGCTTTTACCGATGATATTATTGGTTTAGCGATTGGGCCCTTATTTGTTTTGGCAGAACTGGTATTTATGCTCGGTTTTCGTAAGGAATTGGAGCAGCGTATGCTTGATCATGCACGTCTATTACGCGCTGAAATGGATGTCAAGACTGTGAATATCACTTAACATGCATAGCTTAAACATAAAAAAGCCGGTTTATTGAACCGGCTTTTTTATGTACCGTTATGAGGCAGGCCGTTTTAATATTTGGATGCCTGTTTTTCAGGGGTTTTGTTTTCGTGCATATTTTCATGCATAGGGGCTTGAGGTGCAGTAGTTTTAGAGGCGGAAGTTGCAGCTTTTTTATCCGTTTTCATCATGTTGTGATCTGAGTTCATCATTTGATGCTCTGCTTTTTTCTCATGATTTGCTGTATGTTTTGGAGCATGGGCAGTTGAAACACATTTACCGCCTTTATGATTTGGACCTGTACCTCCCGTCATGGTGGTGCCTTTAGGGCAAGCAAATGCAGTTGCACTAAGCATAGTGAGGATAGCTGCTGTAAAGATTGTGCTGAGTTTTTTCATTTTCATTATTCTGAAATAAAGGCATTAGTGCCTGTAGATAAATTAGGCAAATTTGATTAGGGATTGAGTTGTAACATGGTTGCTAAACAGCAAGATTTTAGGATGAAATTGTCGGCATATTTTTAGTTTTAAGCTAGCATTAAGCTTATGCGGGATCTGATTAAATCAGAATAAAATAGTGGATTGCGCTTATATTAAATAGCCTAAGTTATTAGGCATTAAAACCATTCATATTAAAAACTGGATCTAATGCAAAATTATAAGGTATCTAATTAACTCTCAAAGTTGAATTAGTCAAAATGGAAAAGTACGGGCGGGTTAGCACTTCTTTTATAAACAATGTTTCGAGGCTTCCTGAACTTTAAACTATCTCCCTATTTAGCCGGAAAAAGAAGGGATATTTCAATGCTCGGATTAAAGCTGCATGTTGTAGGGACTTAAAGGTTTATCTTAAGTCAATTTTAACAATCTAAGAAAATAAAAAAGCCAGCGTAGCGCTGGCTTTTTTGCTGTCGGATTAGACGTTAAAACGGAAGTGTAAAACATCACCGTCTTGAACGATGTAAGTTTTACCTTCTAGACGCCATTTACCAGCTTCTTTTGCGCCAGCTTCGCCGTTGTATTGAATGAAATCATCATAAGCAACACATTCAGCGCGAATAAAGCCTTTTTCAAAGTCAGTGTGAATCACACCGGCCGCTTGAGGTGCAGTCGCGCCAACCTTAACTGTCCATGCACGAACTTCTTGTACACCTGCAGTGAAGTATGTTTGTAAGCCAAGCAGTGAATAGCCTGCACGGATTACCACGTTAAGACCTGGTTCTTCCATACCCATTGCTTCAAGGAATTCAGCACGGTCTTCATCTTCAAGCAAAGAAATTTCTGCTTCAATCTGGTTGCAAAGTGGAACCACAATCGCATTTTCTTCAGCCGCTAATTTTTTAACTGCATCCAGATGTGGATTGTTTTCAAAACCATCTTCAGCCACGTTGGCAATGTACATGGTTGGTTTTAAAGTCATTAAACCAAAACCACGCACCAATTTACGTTCATCATCATCAAGATCAGCTGCACGAGCCGGTTTGCCTTCATCCAGTAATGGTTGGATTTTCTCCAAAATTGCTTTAACAGCAATCGCTTCTTTGTCGCCACTTTTTGCAGATTTTGTTAAACGGGTGATGGCTTTGGCAACGGCTTCAAGGTCAGCCAGTGCAAGTTCTGTGTTGATGGTTGCGATGTCATCTAGCGGATCAATTTTACCATTTACATGAATCACGTTTTCATCTTCAAAACAACGAACCACGTGTGCAATTGCATCGGTTTCACGGATGTTGGCAAGGAACTGGTTACCCAAGCCTTCACCTTTAGAGGCACCTGCAACCAAACCTGCAATATCAACGAATTCCATAGAAGTTGGAATCACGCGTTGTGGTTTTACAATGGCGGTCAATTTGTCTAAACGTGGATCAGGTACAGGAACAATACCGGTGTTTGGTTCAATGGTACAGAACGGGAAGTTTTCTGCAGCAATCGCAGCTTTAGTCAATGCATTGAAAAGTGTAGATTTACCAACGTTCGGCAAGCCGACAATACCGCAATTAAAACCCATGTAATGACTCACAAAGTATACTTTAAAAATTGTGGCTGATTTTACATGAAAGCCACCACAAAGTCAGGTCATGGCTTTCATGTTTATTGAAAACAACTGAAATGTATATCCTTTAAATTTTACGTTTGTCCAGTTGGTTGGCAAGGGTGTCGCCCGTTGTTTGAATGAGCATGACTAAAACAATCAGTACAACAATAACGGCAAGCATGATTTGCATATCAAAACGCTGATAACCATAACGGTAAGCAATATCTCCCAAACCGCCTGCGCCAATAGCACCAGCAATTGCGGATGAGTTGATCATGGTAACTAAAGTGACGGTAAATCCTGCCACAATACCGGGTAGCGCTTCTGGAAGCAGTACATGCCAGACAATCTGTTTGCGGTTACAGCCCATGGCTTGTGCAGCCTCGATCAAGCCCTGATCGACTTCACGCAAACTGACTTCCGCAATACGTGCAAAGAAAGGTGTTGCAGCTAAGGTCAAGGGAACAACGGCTGCCCATACCCCATAACTGGTGCCAACGATAAGTCGAGTCAATGGAATCAGTGCGACCATTAAAATCAGGAAGGGAATGGAGCGGGTAATATTTACGATCCATCCCAAAGACTGATTAATGCTTTTCGAAGGATAAATACCGTATTCCGAAGTATTGACCAAAATCACGGCCATCGGCAGACCAATCAGCAAGGCAAAAAATGCTGAAACCCCGACCATCACTAAAGTATCGATGGTGCCAGTAATCAACAGATCAATGAGTTGGTCGTGCATAGCCCAATACCTCTAGATGCGCAATCTGGTTTTTTAATTGTTGCGTGAGTTGCTGGAGATCAATATCTAGATCAGCTATACCAACGATTAACGTACCGACTAAATGATTTTGTATGGTATCAATATGACTTTGATAGAGATGTACCGAATGCCCAAAGCGATTTAAAATTTGTGCAAGATCAGGAGAATGTCTAGCTTCACTGGCATATTTCAGTTTTAAAATGGTATGTGAAGCCGCATTGTCCTTTTCTGGATAAACGGTAAATGGCAAATTCAGTTGTTCCAGATTGAGTAGCTCTTGGGTAATCGGCTGTTCTGGATTAGAAAACACAGACCAGACTTGCCCAGACTCTACAATTTCGCCTTTCTCAATTACCACCACCTGATCGCAGATTTCACGGATCACCTGCATTTCATGGGTAATCAACACAATGGTAATTCCCAGTTTCTGATTGATTTCTTTGAGCAGGGAAAGCACAACCGAGGTACTTTCAGGATCGAGTGCAGAAGTCGCTTCATCGCAGAGTAAAATTTCAGGATGACTAACCAAAGCACGGGCAATCCCGACACGCTGTTTTTGCCCACCCGAAAGCTGTGACGGATAATGTTGCGCCTTATCGCTCAGCCCGACCAGTTCCAGCACTTCATTGACGCGCTGTTGAATGTCCGCCTTATTAAAGTTGGAAATTTTCAAAGGCAGGGCGACATTTTCCCAAACGGTTTTTGCCGACATTAAATTGAAATGCTGGAAAATCATGCCAATTTTTTGGCGCAACTGAATTAAATCCTGATGACTTAAGGTGGCTATTTCCTGTTGATGAATATGAATATTGCCTTCATTGGCCTGTTCCAATCCATTTAGGGTACGAAGCAGCGAGGATTTGCCTGCACCACTTTTACCAATAATGCCCAGAATCTTGCCTTGTGGAATATCTAGATTAATATTCTTTAAGGCATGTACCTGTTTGTCCTGTACATCATAAAATTTATTCAAGTGCCGGATTTGAATATGCGGCACGGAAAAATCGATTTGTGAACCGAAACTCACCATGGTTATTCTCCTTATTTCCAGCCTTCAAACCACATGCCTTGGCCAAAATCTTCATTCAAAATTTCGCGAACTTTGGCAGAGTTTTGAAAGGCTTGGACAAAAGTCGCCAGTTTTTGGTCTTGATCCGGGTAGTCTTTACGCGTCACAAATAAAATGGCGTATTTTTTATCCACTGGGTCGACAATTAGGGCTGAATTTGGGTCAGCGACTTTGGCCATTTTTAAATAATGCGGGAAGCCCATAATCAGGTCAGCTTCGTTATACGCATGCGCTGTTTGTGGACCTTCAACTTCAATTAACTTGAGCTGTTTCGGGTTGCTGGTGATGTCCTGCAATGTAGTCAATTCATTGTTGATATCTTTTACAGTAAGCAAACCTGCACGAGCCAATAGCGTCAAGCCACGGGATAAGTTCACAGGATCATTCGGCACCACTACTTTGGCTTGATCTGGAATTTGATTAAGCGAACGATATTTTTTGGAATATAAACCGACATGACTGCCAGAACCTTTGCCAAAGGCATGCAGGTTATAACCCGTTTCACGTACGGCATTGGCCAGAAACACACTCTGCTGAAAGAAGTTGGCATCAATATCGCCGTTCTGAACCGCAACATTGGGTGCTTGCCAGTCTGAAAACTCGATCAGTTCGACATTAATACCTTGGGCTTTAACATCGTCAGCCACACTTCTTAAAAGTTCAGCATAGGGTGGGCTAATACCTATTCTAAGGGTGCTGCTGTTTTTATCGCTATTGATCCAGCGATAGCCTGTCAACCCGACCACAAGTGCAATCACTACTGCTGCGATGACCCAAAGTTTGGTATTGTTTTTAACTGTATTTGACATGATCTTATTTCCAGCCCGGGAACCAGAGTTTGGCACCAAAATCGGTATCTAAAGCTTGTTTCACTTTTGCAGAGTTCTGATAGATATCAACAAACTTTTTCAGCTTGTCATTTTTATCTTCATAGTCATCACGCACGGCAAACAGGATGGCATAGCGTGTGTCAGTGTTAGAGTCAAATAACAAGGCTTGTTCCGGATCAGCCGTTTTCGCCAGACGTAAGTAATGCGGGTAGCCAAAAGCCAGATCGACATCATCAATGGCACGTGCGGTTTGTGGGCCTTCCACTTCTACAAACTGTAATTTTTTAGGGTTGGCCGCAATGTCTTTCAGGCTAGATAAATAGTTTTCAGGATCTTTAAGGGTAATCAGTCTTGCCTGTTGTAAAAGTAATAATGCACGGCCCTGATTCACTGGATCATTGGGAACGACCACTTTGGCATTGTCTTTTAATTCATCAAAGCTTTTGATTTTCTTTGAATACAAACCCACATGCGTTGCAGCTCCTTTAGCGAATGCCTTGATCTTAAAGTCGGTTTTCTTTTTCGCGTTATCCAGAAAAGGCTGATGCTGAAAGAAATTGGCATCAATATCGCCATGATTCAGGGTGATATTCGGTGTGTTCCAGTCAGAGAATTCTACCAGTTTCACATTTACGCCTTGTTGTTTGGCCTCATCAGCTGCGACCTGTAACGGTTTGGCAAAGGAGGGACTAATACCAATCACTAGTTCATCAGGAACAGATTTTTTTTGTTGATTCCAGACTGCCAGTCCAATAATTACGGCGGCAATAATCACCCCAATAATGGTGAATTTGGTTTTCGCTGTTTGTGCCATGTTGCACCTCAAAATTTATGCGGATTGTTTTTGCTTTAAGTTAGAGTTCGAAGTTGAGGCGGAGCTTTGACATCGAAATTGCTGAACAGGATGTGAGGCAGACAGTCGGTCGCCTTGATTAAAGAGTTTGTGTCTTAAACTGCCGTGTTCATATGCGGTTTTATAACGGTCACGCTGTTGTAATTCAGGAATCACCAGTCGGACAAAATCGTAGTGCGATTCAGGGGCAACGGTACGGGTCAGGTTAAAACCATCGATTCCTGTTGCATCCAGCAGTTGAATCAACTTTTCAGCGACAGTCGTACCGCTGCCGACAATTAAGGGATAACGTCCACCAAGTACATGCTGCGCTTTTAAATCATTTTTAGTGATTTTCTGTTCTTTAAACTTATTGTTCACTGAAGCAATGCTGTTGGTCTTTTGATAGGGAATGGCTTCGTCATCGGCAAATTTAGATAAATCAATACCGACTGAACTGGAAAAATGGGCAAGACCCGCTTCAGGACTGGCATAAGCAATATATTCATCCAGTTTTTGCTGAGCCAATTGATCAGTTTCAGCAGTCACCACGGTAATGCCGACAAAAATTTTAATTGCTTCAGGATCACGTCCTTGATCGGTGGCTTGCTGACGAATTTGATCGACCTGTTTTTTGATTTTTTCCGGTTGATCGCCCCCAATGAACATGCCTTCTGCATGCTGAGTCGCAAAAGCTAAACCATGAGGAGACGCGCCCGCCTGAAATAAAACAGGGGTACGTTGAATCGATGGTGAAACCTGAAACACACCCTGACTTTGGTAAAACTGACCTTGATGCTGAACTGGATGAACTTTAGCGGGATCGGTAAAAATACGATTCTGTTTATCTTTTAAGATGGCATCGTTTTCCCAGGAACCTTCCCAGAATTTATAGCAAAGCTGTAAAAACTCTTCGGCTTGCGCATAGCGCAGATCATGGTCTTTCAAGCCTTTTTCACCAATCAGGCGTTGTGCGCTGTCTAAGTAACCGGTGACAATATTCCAGCCGATACGGCCATGGGTCAGGTGATCTAAACTCGCAAAACGGCGGGCAAATTGATAGGGTGATTCATAGCTTAAATTCACCGTAATACCAAAACCTAGATTTTGTGTCACGGCAGCCATAGCTGAGACCAGGGTAGAGGGATCATGGCTCGGCAGCTGAATTGATTCTTTTAAAGTCAAATCAATGTCATTTTGATAGACATCATAAACCCCGGTAATGTCAGCAATGAATAAGCCATCAAACAGACCCTGTTCTAGGGTTTGAGCCAAATCCGTCCAGTAACTGAGTTCATTAAAACGATGTGACTCATCACGTGGATGGGTCCATAAACCGTGGTTGATATGCCCGACACAGTTCATGTCAAAGGCATTGAGCAGAATTTTTTTTGCTGTATTTGGCGTTGAGGTTGTTGTCATTACAATGTCCCCCGACGTGGCGGTAATACACCGTTTAACACATGATTGGCTATGAAATAGTATTTCCATCGAGAGGCATCATGCAGGGTATGTACACGGGCATTGCGCCAAAAACGGTCCAGCCCATCTTCACGCTGGCTGCCACGACTGCCTGCCAGTTCAATCAATTTTGACGATGCTTTCAATGCAGTTTCAGTACTGTGTGCACGCACCTTTGCGACATCGATTGAAGCTTTAGCAATATTTTCAACGGTCGGTTGTGGCTTGGCAGCGTCAATAGAACGTGCTGCCTGTTTCAGTAACACTTCAGAGGCACGCACATCGGCAACAATACGACCCAGTTCAAACAGGGTGAGCGGATCATCAGTGGCTTTGTCTACACCTGAATCAATCCATGGGCGCGCTTGACGCACACGAATCAGGGTTTCTTCAAATGCTGCACGGGCAATTCCGGTTTCAATAGAAGCATGCATCAATTGGGCAAACGGGCCGGAAATGGTCGGCTTTAAATAGGCAGTATCAAATGGAATAACATCTTCCGCTTCTACAAAAACATTACTAAATTTAACGGTGCCGCTGCCGGTGGTACGTTGTCCAAAACCCGACCAATCATCTACTAATTCCAGGCCTTGACTTTGACGCGGAATAAAAGCCAGAAATTCACGGCCATGTTCATCTTTGACCAAGGTCGGAATGCGATGTGCAAATAAACTGCCGGTGCAATAAAATTTTTCACCATTCACAATATATCCGCCGTCGACTGCACTGATTGCAGTTTGCTTTTGTGCAGCAGTTTTGGTTTTAAATTCGGCCAAGGCATTGCCAAAACGGGCACCTTTTAAAACTTCGGCATAGAGTTTTTGTTTTTGTTGTTCTGTGCCGGTATTGCGTAAAATTTCCAGTCCATAAAAATGATTTTGCGGAATCTGACCAATTGAACCATCTACACCACTCATTAAGGCGATGACTTGCGCCACGGTATAGCTTGAAACCTCTGCACCACCATATTGCTTGGGTACGGTAATGGCCCATAAGCCGGATTGGCTGTACGCCTCAATTTCTTCAAAAGGCAGAATTCGCTCGGCATCACGTTGTACAGCATTCTGTTTAAACTGTTCTACTAAAGCACGTGCAATTTCCAGCGCTTCTGCATCAGACTGAATAATATGTGCATGAACCAATTGTTGTGCTTTATACTGGTTAAGTTCTTGATATAAAGTCATTTTTATTACTCCTTAAATCCAGGCGTGACGGGCAGGTAGCTTATGATTGAGGTAGTAGTCACCTAAAGCATGCAATTTCCATCGCACGGGATCATGTAAGGTATGCACACGGGCATTGCGCCAATGTTGATCAAGGTTGTGCTGACTCAGACTAGAACGGCTGCCACCAAGTTCCAGTAACTTTTCAGAAATGTGCAAAGCAGCATCATTGGCATAGATTTTTGCTTCAGCCACTAAAATAGAGGCTTTTGCTGCTTGTTCATCCGTTACGGAATCGAGTTGATCCAGTTCATCTAAATACTCAGCCGCTTCATCGAGTAACAAGATGGCAGCATCCAGTAACACATTCGATTTACCGACTTCTTGCAAGGTGTAATGTTCAAAACTGGCTTTTTCAACTCGTGCATCGACAATCGGACGTGCTTTCTGTACGGCTGTAACGGTATCGGAAAAGGCTGCTTCAGCAATGCCGACATCTATCGCTACTTGCATCAGCTGAGAATAAGCACCCCGATAAGATGGTTGCGCTGATAATTTACGTTCATCAAAAATCAGTAAGGGATCGACTTCAACATGGTCGAGTTTGACCGTGCCACTTGAAGTGGTACGCTGACCAAAGCCATTCCAGTTATCAACAACTTCAACACCGGCAGCATCACGATTCACAATGGTTAAAACCACATGACCTTCTGGATGAATGGCTTTAATCGCCAACCAGTGGGCAAAACTACTACCGGTCGAATAAAACTTTTCACCGTCTACAAAGTAATGACCATCTTCAAGGGTTAACAGCGTATTTAAGGTTTTACTGTCTTTGGTATGACGTTCCGGGCCGCCATTGGCCAAGCGTTTGCCTTGTAAAATTTCTTGATAAATAAACTGTTTTTGCTGCTCTGTCCCCATAATCTGGATCATATTCAATAAGGCAATCTGGTTTTGCGGAATTTGTCCCACACTGGAATCCGCTTTATTGAGAATACGAAATACATGTGCCAAGGTTTTATTGGAAACGAATGCACCACCAAATTGTTTTGGTATTCGAATGCCACCTAAGCCTTTCTGACTGAATAAATCAATTTCAGCAAAAGGCAAGAAGCGTTGTTGATCACGGTCATTGCGACCTTCCAATGCAAAATCTGCGACATGATAAGCAGCATGAATGGCTTCAAGATCGTTTTCAATTACATGAATATTTTCTGAAATTAAACGAGACATAATGACACCTTAAATCGATATCAAAACGCTACAAGTAAGTAGCTTTAAAATTAAGTAATTGCTTTAGCAAAGCTTATGAAAAATGATCTTTAGGATAAAAAATGATAGTTTTTGAATGAATTCGAATATGTTAAGTATTTAAAAATCTTCATAAATTAAATTTATTAAGTTTTTTATTTAAAGTTTTTTTAGTGGTTTATCTGCTTTAAAGATAATCAAGACAAAAAAATGTATAAAAATAAAGGGGCTAGCGTTAAAGATTAAACGGCTATTTTTGAATAAAAAGTACATTGTATTTCTAAGATAGGATGTCTAAAGTATCCGACCAAGGGCGCTGGTTTTTTATAGCCAGAGCTAAAAAAACAACTGTGGAGATTTTATGCGAATTTTATACCAGTTTCCTTTATCTCATTTTTGTGAGAAAGCTCGCTGGTTGCTCGATCATAAAGAATTAGATTATATTGCCCATAATCTGATCCCAGGTGTGCATCGTGCATTTGCACAATTAAAAACAGGGCAAAACCGTTTACCCATTTTACGTGACCAAGACCGCTGGATTGCGGATTCGACTGAAATTGCACTGTATTTAGATGAAGTCTATCCAGAACATTCTTTGCTACGTGCTGATTTGCAACAGCGTGAGCTAGCTTTAGAAATTAATCATCAAGCCACAGAGTTGGGGATGCATGTGCGTCGCTGGGGCTTGGCGCATACTTTGACTGAAAGCGAGGAATCTCTCGATATTCTGATTGGTGAAAAAGGCTATTTACGCCAATTTGAAAAATATTCAAAACCAATTATCAAAGCATTGTTGTCTAAAGGTTATCAGCTGAATTCAGATAAAGTGGCAGAGTCTAAACAGCGCATGGATGATTTGGTTGAACTTCTGAATCAGCGCTTAATTGAAAATCATGGACGTTATTTTGTCGGTGAGCGTTTAGGTTTGGCTGATATTGCTGTCTGTTCAATGCTTGCACCACTTTTGGAAATCCCGGGTACGCCTTGGGAAAAAGAGCATGGTGAAGATTTGTCTGAAGAATTTAAAAAATATAAAGAGACTTTAACTGAATTGCCGATCGGGCAATATGTACTGCGGATTTATCAAACCGAACGCAATGCTCGCGTAGACTGGCGTGGTATTTAAAACGTAATTCAGAGGAACATACACTCTATAGTGCTTATTTTTATGCTTACTCAGTGACTTACCAAATCCCACTTAACCAAATGCAATCGGCTGACCGAGTTCTAAATTGGGTGTTAATGTTGGTAAAGATGATGCATCTTAACTCGGTAGTGTGCTGCTACCCAAAATTTTGCGAATTGAATTTGTAATACTCTGAATCCCTTCGACGATGCTGCCGAAATCAAAACTGTTTTAAAGCAGATGAAATATCTTCTATACCGCCAAAATTTAGCTTGTTGTCATTATTGAAATTACTTAATACTCAGCTTAAGTCTATAGCATTGAAGTCGCATTCACTTAGACTGCCAAGGTCAGTTCGTGAGGGCAGAAATGTCGATATGGTTACTAATTAAGCCGCTTAGTGAAGTTTTTGTTTGCGTTTCCGCAGTTACACAGGACCCAGGTTGGTTTTTATGAGGCTTAGAAATTTAGAAGCTGTACCCCTTGCTTGTGTAATATATGTTTTTAAAAATGCGCTATTTTTATTTTTACTAGGACGCTTCTCTTTCAATCTATTTTTATACAGCTGTAGAAGATAGCTGGTGGTCGTGTTTTGGATACTCCAATTGATCAGTTTTATCTTAAAGTTAGTCCTGAATTCAAAGAATTTAAAAATAAAGATTTAATAGAAATTACCATGGGGCATTTTTTTATAATTAAATGACCAATAGTCATCTAACTCAGCATGAATCAAAATTTTCTCTATGAATGAATTTGGTCTTTGGAAAATATTTTCATAATATTAAAAATTTATGAAAAATAAGTGATTATTGTATGACGGATATAGGGTAGTATTTTACGTATTTATTGGATATTGAGAAAGAGTATAAAAATGGAACTGGATCGTTTCGATAAACAAATTCTGGAAATTTTGAATCAGGAAGATGCGAATTTAAATGAACTTTCAGAACGGATTAATCTTTCTGTAAGCTCTGTGCATCGAAGGATTAAGCATTTGATTGAAGCCAATATCATGACGCATTTAAAGCGTGATATTAACTATGCCAAGTTGGGTTTTAGCCTGCATGTTTTATTACAGGTATCTTTAAATAAACATGACACCGATACTTTCGCTAAGTTTTTAGAAGAACTGGAAAATATTCCTGAAGTAATTAATGCCTTTTTAGTCACAGGTCAATCTGCCGATTTTATTGTCGAAGTGGTCGCAAAAGATATGGAAAATTACAGTGAAATTCTTTTAAAACGTATTGGTAAAATTGAGCATGTGGTGGCATTGCATTCGAGCTTTGTGATTAAAGAATATAATGTGTTGAACTGTAGCGGCTTACTCAACCGGGTATGAGGCGAAAATTTATTTTTATATTGGAACAATGATTATTTGTTTTTTTAAGCTTATAAAAAACGCACCATGCGGTGCGTTTTAGATTAGAAAAGATATTAGCCTTCAAGTTGCTCTAATACTTCATCTGAAAATTCTACGTTAGTATAAACGTTTTGAACATCATCAAGATCTTCAAACATATCAATCATTTTCAAAATCATTTTGGCTTGATCGACGTCTGTAATTTCAGCTTTAGTTGATGGACTCATCACAACTTCAGCGTTGTCAGATTTTAAACCTGCCGCAGATAAAGCATCCTGTACGTCACCAAAGCTTTCAGGGGTCGTGATGACTAAGATTTGATCTTCATCAACTTCAATATCTTCAGCACCCGCTTCTAAAGCCACGTCCATGATTTTATCTTCTAAAGAAACGTCTTCAAAAGTAATTTCACCACGTTTGGTAAATAGATAAGCCACTGAACCTGCTGTACCTAAGTTACCATTGGTTTTAGAGAAGCAATGACGAACGTCAGGTACAGTACGGTTTAAATTGTCTGTCATTGTCTCGACTAGAACAGCTACACCACCCACACCATACCCTTCGTAAGTGACTTCTTTTAAGTCATCGTTATCTTCGCCACCCGCACCACGTTGAACAGCACGGTTGATCACATCACGTGTCATATTTACAGACAATGCCTTTTCGACAACAGCACGTAGACGAGGGTTACTTCCCACATCGGGACCGCCGAGTTTTGCAGCTGTGGTTAATTCACGAATGTATTTGGTAAAAACTTTACCACGGCTCGCATCTTGTTTTGCTTTGCGATGCTTGATATTGGCCCACTTGGAATGACCCGCCATGCGAAATATGCTCCTTGTAGATTGGCTTTATGCCTAATCGAATGTGTCAAATTCTACCATAAGCCCTTTTTTCTTAGAAAGGGCTAGGTTTTGAGTTTTTTAAACAAATGTCACTTAGATCTTATCTTCAGTAATTTTTTTAGGTTCTGGAATAACAATATCCAGACCTACCTTATCTTTATAGAGTTGTTTAAGTAAACCTAAGTCATGGTTGATTTCAGTCGGGTATATTTTTCCTAAAATGCCACCTTGCTTGGTATTTGAATTGGCATACATTAAAACGATAGGAACACCAGCTGCTTTGGCAATATGCCAGAAACCTGTACGTATCGGTCTTCTTGTTTCACCAGTTTTGGCACGCGTGGCTTCAGGTGCAATCACCAGATTGAATTTTTCATTTTGCTGAAAATGTTCAACCATAACAGACACGATATCCTTATTGGATTTACGATCGACTGCAATACCGCCAATGGCTTCTAATAACGGTTTCATCGGACCCTTAAATAATTCTCTTTTAATCAAGGTATGAATTTTCATATCATAAATCTGAAAGAGGGCAAGGGAAAGAACTGCATCCATCATCGAAGTATGTTCAAAGCCTACAATGACCTGTTTATTCTCAAGTACATCGGGTTCAACATGATAGGTCCATCCCGCAAGTTTAAATGCGGATTCACCAAGTAATTTTTTTAACATAGGAGGAAATTAGACAATTCGAAAGTCAGCTAATTTCTGCTTGTTCGTATTTATAGTCAAGAGGATATGTGTTGAAAATGAACAAATAAATACAGATGAATATAGTTTTAAAAATGCATGTATTAATTGTTTTTATATATAAACAGACCTTAATAAATATTTTAAAAATATTACTTAATATAAATTAAGTCTTAATAATGAGTTAAAATGACTATTCAGATCAAAAAATAACTATTAGACTTTTGTCGAAGATATAAGTTTCTGAACAGATGGTTCAACTTCGCTTCTGTTTAATAAGGATTGAAAAGAATGATGTATTTTTCGACTTTTTTATTGGCGTTCGGGTTGTTTACGCTGGTTATTGTGTGGTCTTTGATCGAAATTCTTCTAGAATCCCGTAAAGAACGCAGTTTTGGTTCTTAAGTAGGTTGCTAATCTAATGTTTAGAAAAATTAATTCCTCTTTTTAATTTTTGAATAAATACTGAAAATAAGGGCTAAGTAATTAAATTAAGACCTTATAAGTATAATAAATTTATCATTCTTTTAGCATTTAATGTTGAATATTAAAATTGCCTGAGTGGTATAGCAGATATTTTTATTATCTGGATTTATTTTTTTAAAATAAAAAAATTATGATTACTTAATTTTATCAATCACAAGTTTTTTAAAATATAAGTTATAAATAAATGATTAAAAGAATTGTTGTGTTACTGTGCAATTAAAAGCGAAAATGCTTGTTTTTTGAAAAAATCTTCGTTAGTATTGCCTCGCTTGAACTTGTTGATATATAACAATTTCAGCTTATAAGGGCCTATAGCTCAGTTGGTTAGAGCAGCGGACTCATAATCCGTTGGTCGACAGTTCAAGTCTGTCTGGGCCCACCATATAAAACAACCACTTACGTGTACTAATCGTAAGTGGTTTTTTAATACAATAAAAAAGGTAGCAAATAGGTAGCATTATGTATGATCTGTTTGGGGGTATAGCAGCCAAAGAAGAAATTGAGAGTAAAAAAAGGTTGCTGGAAAATGAAAGACTACAGATTAATGAATCAATACTTTGTCTAACTTTAAATAGTGATTTATATAAAGTACCCGTATATAAAGCTTTACAAATTTTAGTTAAAGAAGCAGAAGGAGATTCGAGTAAAATTGAGCAACTAGCTGAAGCAGAAATTGTGAAATATTATCAATCTATTTTGCTAGTTTTTCAGAGTGCTATGAAGCTACCAAAAAAAATTATTGTTATTGAGTCAGAGAAGTTTTCTTTTCCTATCACAAACCCTTTCTTAGATTTTTTAAAGGAGGAGAATAACTTTAATAAAAATGGGTTGGGGGAATGGTTGAGTTTTTCTACTAGGTGTTCAGATTTTTACATACCAATAACTAATATTAAAAAATTGCTTTTAACATTAAAATCTAATCAAAATTATTCTCCTCAAAAAAGTTCCCAGACTACTAAAAGTCGTCAAGAATTTCTAATTAAAACTTTTAATTCTTTATGTGAAGAGGATCGAGCCTTATTGTTTGACATACCTCAAGGAAAAACTGGTCTAAAGAGCAAAATTCGAAAAAGGATTTCAGATAGAGAATTTAAGCTTTACTTTGCAGATATTGATCATAATTTTGATAATGTATGGAAAGCTGTAAGAAAAATATTGAAAAAGGAAAATTAATTTAAAGCAAAAGGATAATTATCTTTTATTTTTATTATTTTTTAAATAAAGTTAAATAAATTACTGATAATGAATAATATTATAAATATTTTTATTCTTATATTTATCTTTTTACTTATCTTAATTTTTCATCAAAACTATTTATAACTTCTTTACGTTGTTGGTAAATTTTTATGAATAGTAGTGATTTGAATATTGATGAGATTAATGATTTAGCATTGCTCACAACTAATCAAACAGCCCAGATTTTCGAGTTACAGCCTCAAACATTACGTAAGTGGGCAATGGATGGTAGCGGGCCAATTCAGCCCATCAAAATTGGTAATCGTTTAAGGTGGAAATTAAAAGATATAAAAAAACTTTGTAAGGCTGAGGGAGATGAATAATGAAAGATATCTCACCTCTAATAGTACCGCCTCTAGTAGTGCCACCTCCAGTGCCACCTAAGTGTGATCTAACATCATTTCATTTTCTTGCAATTGAAGTAAATAATTTCTTATCAAGTCTTGAATGGATTTCATTTAATTATGTCGAAAAAGTTGCATTCTTTAATTTATTGCTCAAAAGTTGGCATCAAATTCCTTGTTCTAGTCTTCCTAATGATGATGTGCTTCTAAAACATTTTTCAGGTGTAGGACAAAAATGGGGAAAAATAAAAGAGAACGTTCTTTCTGGATGGGTGTTAGCTTCAGATGGGCGATATTATCACCCATATGTTGCAAAAAGAGCTTTGGAAGCATGGTTAATAAAATTAAATGCTTCGTTAGATGCAAATAAAGGTAATGAAAAACGTTGGAATGTATCAATCGATAGTTCTGAGTTATTAGCTGATTTAGAAGAAGCATTGCAATGTTTAAAAATATTAAATCCAACATCTAAAACCTTAGAAAGTCATGTTTTAAAAGCAATAGTTCGCGCTAATAAACATATAGATAATTATGTAAATTTATCGAGGGGCGATCCCAATATAAATAAACATAATCAAACTAAAAAAATATTAAATAAAAAAGAAGACATCAATGCTTCGTGGGAACGTAATGATCTGACTTCTCAAATTTTAGAAAGCAAAAGAAAGAATTAGGAAGATGAATATGCCAAATAAATTTGATTACTGCGATAAGCATGAGTGCAATAAAGAATTAGTTTTTGAATGCAGATGGGTATGTAACAAATGTATATCAGAAAGCTTGAAAAATGGAAGCAATCAATATAAGGAAGATTTACGAAAGAAATTTCTAAGTATGAAAATTAAAAATGCTCAAATACCTCCAGATTTGAAAAATAAGGATTTAAATAATTTTATTATTAATGATGAAGAGGATGAAAAAATAGTTGATCTTGCAAAACGATATATGGAGCAAATATTAGAAAAGAAAACTCATTCAAATCTTATGATTACTGGGCCAACTGGAGTTGGAAAGTCACATATAGCTGTGGGTATTTTAAAGTATTGCTATGAACTAAATTATTTTAGGAATTCTGTTTGTTACTCAACTTCATTTGGATTGGCAAGTAAAGTTATTGCTACTTGGAAAAATCCTGATTTGAATGAAGAAGATGTTCTTAAGGAATATTCGGAAATTGATCTTTTAGTTATTGATGATCTAGGTTATGACGACATGGGTAAAAAAGCTGAAATCATCAATAAGATTATTTACCGTAGGCATGAAAATCAAAAAAGTACAATTATCACTTCTAACCTAAAATCCAATCAGGTGCTTGCATATATGGATAACCGAACTTGTTCACGATTTTTGTCATGTCTATATTCTGACATAAAAATTGATACTGAAGATTTTCGTTTGAAACGAATATAAATTTTGCAAATTTAGAATAGATATTAAGTTTGCAAAATCAATGAGTAAGTTGCCCATTTGTTCTTATTCCACTGGGACACTTTAATAATTCACCCGAAAAATTAAAGTGTCACTTAACCTGGACAAGATTATCAAGATGGCCAATTATCTTTTTCGTTTTTTTCCATTGATTCATTTATAGATTGTATGCATGTGCTTGATGGATCATCTGATCTAATAAACCTTTTATCACAATCTTATCCTTCAAAATGATTTAACCAAAAGTTTAATTTATGACTAAAAAAGCAGATTCAAATCAGATAAGTAATAGACGTTATGATGCTAAGTTATGGGCGGAAATTCGCAGGTTTTATGAATCAGCAACCCATCCTAACTATGAAAAAATAAAAAGTATGATGTGTGCTGAATTTAATCTTGATACTTTTCCATCACAACGCACTGTAGAGCGCCATGCTGCAAAAGAAAGATGGATTAGGTATGAAGATGAAATTATCAATAAAGTCGCTCCTAATAAGTACAGTGATGAATTTTGGCTTTGTGTTAGAAGCGTTCATGAATCTAATCCTAAAACCACCTATAAGCGCCTAAAAGAATTAGTCCAAAATGAACTCAAGTGCAATAACTTTCCCTCGCAACAGGCTATAGCGAATAAGGCTAAACATGAGGGATGGGAAAGGTCAGACTCTTTATTAAAAAAAAGTGACGCTACCTTAAAAAAATTGATCCGCAGCGTCAAAAAAATAGAATCAAAAAATATTTTAAAGGAGGATTTAAATAATAAAGAAAATTTTGAAAATCAAAACCTTGGACATAGTGATACAGTTGTTGACGTAGATGATTTTGATTTCATCAAAGAAATTGTAGAATGCGAAAAAGTGAATATCAAAAATCTATTCACAAATGCACAAGTACGACTTAAAAGTCAGGCTGAAGTGATTGTAAAATCACGAAAAAGAATGGCATTAAATAACGATTTTGGAGATCTTTTATACGATAAGCTGGTAATGATTTCTACCTTGCTTATGTCGGATAAGGTCAGGTGTACTTTTACCAAACCAATGATGAAGCAACTCAAAGACCAATTGAATACCTTGTGCCAAATTTTAGAAGTCTATAACAATTTTTCTTTCAATAGGCGTGAGAGTATTAAGTTTGAATTGTCCCTGTACGGTACACAGTTAGAAGACCTTAAAGACATGAATGATACGAAGCGTGGGAAGGATCTAAATAATAATAAAGCCTATGAAGAACAGAAGTTGCATTTAGAAGCTGAGAAGGAACAGATAGCAGCACGTAGACGTTATATTGATTCAGGTGGACTAGAAGAAGAGGTAAATACTGAAATGGAACGGCGTATGAAAGAAGTGGAATCAGATGAGTATGATGCAGACGATCAGGTTGAATAGATAAAATTAGGCGACTTGGGAATAGTCTAGCTTATTTTACAATCAGTTGATTGGTCTCGTTTTGATTTGGAAGGCTGGTTAATTCAATTTGGGGCATGATTATATACCCATACTGGTTTTACGGCCGTACTGTGAATCCTATTGCTGTGGCGATGGATACTGCGGTAAAGGCTAAGAAAACTAAAAAGCTAAATCCGGATCAACAGCTGCAGATTATTGCGGATTATTGCGGATTATCTTACTGGTGATTATGTACCGCCTAAACCACGTAAAACGAAAATGACTTGTAAAATTGATGACAACGAAGCTCGAGCAGTTCAATGTTTGGTTCTGGATCTGCAGGGACAATCTGAAATTCTGGATAAATGAATGGATGCAATCATTGGCCGTTACTTTTATAGCTGTTCTTGGTCAGAGCTGGTGACAGATGAACGCAGTCAGTTAGATGTGCGGATGGATGTGAAGTGTGGTCTGGCTGCGTTGCATAGTCGGTATGGGCTTATTGAGTATGTTTGAGTTTAAATATTAAGTTTGGTTGATAAATCATTGAAATAGCCTGAAATTTTGGTTGACAAATAGTCGAATTAGTCCTAAATAGTGAAATTAAATTGATTGTGTAAGTTATCTTTCATTTGTTCTATGAGTTGAACATAATATAAGCAACTGCACTTTAAGATGACGGGAAATGTCAAAAGTGGATAGAAAGGGTAAACAAGCCCAACAAAGTCTTGATTTATTAGATCCATCGGTTCAGCAGGAACAGGATGGCGATCTTGATTTTGTCTTAAAAATTCATGATGGGCATTTACATGATCTAGAAATTTCCAGTGTTGCTAATTTACTATCAGCATTAGGTCAAATTGTTGGTATTAAGCAAGCAAGCTTCAACACCATTAAAGAAGGTTCTACAACTATTGCTGTTACAGTCCCAAACGACTGTAGATCATTGGCTATGTCCAATGTGATGAAAGATACTGTAGCAAAGCATAAGCAAATTGCCCGTATTCAAAAAGAATTAGGTAAATACGGTTTTCACAAAGCCGAAATTTCATATGGCACTTTAAAAGAAAATGAAATTTATAAGCCAAAAAAAATTTTATATGTGGTTCCAGAATTAGAAAGTGAAGAAACATTCAAACAAGACGAATCTTTGGATGGTCGTCTAACTCGTTTGCAAAAAGGCAAAGATCGATCAGATCACATTACGATTATTTTAAATAATGGCGAAGAAGTCCCTGCTGAATGTACTAAAAAGTTATTAACCCAACTACTTCCATATTTTGATAAAGACACTAATTTAAGATTTGAAGGGGAAGCAACTTACTTATCGAAATCTAATTCTTATCAATTGACGCTTAAAAAATACATTATCAATAAATTCCATGTAATTGAGGATGTCAGCTTAGAAGAGTGGATTGATGACTTTAGAACAAAAGGTGCATCGAATTGGTCTACGCACGATGACCCGATAAATGAGTGGCTGAAGGAGCGACAAGATTGATCATCTTAGATACAAATGCCTTAATTACATTATTAACTAAAGACAAAGAACAGACGGAATATAAGAATCTTGTTGCATTCCTCAATCAAGGCAAGAATTTCTCTATGGCTTTACCGATGCCAGCAATTTCTGAGTTTATTGCGGGTGACGATAATGAAGCACGCTCTTTAACATTGCTTAAGCCAAATTCCAAGTTTAAAAATTTAGATTTTGATGCAAAAGCAGCTTTGAGTGCAGCAAAAGTTTATCGTGAATATCGTAATTTGCCGAAAAATAGAAAGTCCCAAGATCCACGTCAAAAAGTCAAAGTGGATATCCAAATTATTGGTATAGCACTTGCCAATAATGCCCGAGCTATTATTTCTCACGATCAGGGACTTAAAACGGTTGTGAATGAGCTTGGTTTATCTTTAGCTATTTTTGATTATATGGATAATAACTACTTTGAGCAGATGGCTAGTGTAGTTGTAGCGAAAAGTGATCGACTTCAGTAATTAATAGAAAATTATTATGAAATACCCGTTGGAATTTTTACATTTTATTTGTTGTGTATTATTAATATTGATTGGTATACAAGTTCGTAAAATTTACTCATATATATATTCTGTTTTTTTTAAAATATTAAATTTTATAATATTTCTCCTAAAAATTATTATCTTTAATTTTATTAAATTAATATTAATTTCTATTATTTTTTTTACAGTTCTGGTTGTTGCAACAATTTTTGCTGAATTTATGATAGTTTTTTTTATGAATTTTATAATAGGTTTAAGAGAGTCTTTTATTAGTTCAACTAGACTAGGTAAGTTATATTTAATTAATTTGTATATTATTTTGGCTTATATGTTAATTATAAGGGAGGAGATTTCAGAGAAAATTTATAAGTATATAGAGGGTTTTAAAAACAAATACTTTCATTCAAAAAATAAGAGAGATGTCGAAAAGTATAGAAATGTGATTTTATTTTTATTTGTTTATGTTTCTATTTGTTTTGTTGGGATATCATTTTATCAATGGAATGGTAACGAATGGAGTGAAAAAAATAAAGGTGACATAATTAATATATTTATTTGGGCAACTTATTTGATTGCGCCGATTGTCGCTGTTTGGGTTTATAGTGATTGGAGAGAGCCACATAAGTTAAATAAAAAGATAGATTTAACTCATGAATTTGAAGATCAGATTCTTAATTTAGAAGTAGCTGCACGAAACCTTGATAAATTGACTCAAGATTATATTGATAAAAAAATAACTAATTATTATGAGCTACAATTTAATAGAAATGAATTTACAAGGAAAACAGCAAATTTAAATATATTATCTAGACGCTTAGAATTGACTCCGGAGCTTAAAGCATTGAGTCAAGATGTAAATAGCTTAAATTATTATTTTGTTAATTATTCATTTTTTTCGAGAGATTTTATCGATATTCTAAAAAATAAAGAGGTTAAAAGTTGGAGCTCATATGAAAATTCATTTGGAAAAGATGAGAAATTAAAGAATTTATTTATTAATTATGATAATAGAGAAGAACATCTTAGTAGCTGTTACGGTAAAATATATGAGATTCAGAAAGATCTAATAAAGATAATGGATGATTATAGTTTTAAGCAATAATAAAAAGCACCTCTACTATAACCTTATTTTGCCCTGGTCTGAAGGTTAGAGATATAAATGGAAAAAACCACCTTCGGGTGGTTTTTTTAATCCTGAATTAGACTTATGTACAAAAGATTTTTCTTAATAAAAATAACGTGAACTGATATGCTTGTTTGAAGGGGAGCTTTATATAAAAGCATAATAAAGTACTGATAGTTGCAAATATAATATGATGAATTTGGCCGAGTCTCAGTTTGATTTCTTAAAGGACATAGATCCTTTAATGCATGCATTATTGGTCAGTGCGGAAGCTATTTACTACACAGCACCAGCGCATACACTTGTACAGACCCGAAAATTTGCTGAGGCGCTAGTAAATAAAGTAGCTCAGGCAAATCAGCTTGAAGTGCCTGAGCAGGCGGATTTTTTCTCTCGTATTCGTTTACTAGAGAACAAGCTCAAGCTGAAATCTGACTTTGTCTCTGTTCTGCATACTTTACGTATCAATGGCAATAAAGGTGCACATGATACAGAGACTAACCATACTGATGGACTGACTTCACTTCGACTGTCCTATAAAGTGGCACAGTGGCTGTACACGCTCACAAAAAAAGAAATCAAAGCCTTTCCAGAATTTCAAGCACCTGTTGATCCAACGCTTGAAGCACGGCGCATGCGTTTTGAATTGATGGAACTACAGCAGCAGTTGCGGACAGCTAAAGATAAGTACGCAGTGAATCAAGACATTCAGCATAAAAATGCCGAACTGGAAGCAGAGAACGTAAAGCTTAAACAGCAGCAAGAGATTGAGGCACAAGCGTTTAAAGCACAATTAGCAGCGCTGGCAGCAAAAGTAAAAGAACAGGAACAACAGCAGTCTCAGCCAATATCAGAAACTGTTCTTGAAGAGGCACAATTAGACGTTGCAAATGAATCCTTTGAGCTTTCAGAAGCGGAAACACGTGAGCTGATTGATCGTCAACTTCAGCTTGCAGGGTGGGAAGCAGATACACAGGTTATAACGTATAGCAACGGCGTCCGCCCACAGAAAGGTCTAAATCTTGCGATTGCAGAATATCCAACCCTGCTAGATGGGGAGGATGGATTCGCTGACTATGTTCTGTTTCATGGCTTGATTCCTGTTGCAGTCGTTGAAGCTAAGAAGCGGAATAAGACCGTCAGTCATTATATTCGTCAGGCGGAACGCTATTCACAAGGTTTTCAATTTGATGCTGACATGCAGAAGCCATACGACGGCGCGCCGTGGTCTTCTGAGGAAAAGTCCTTTCATATTCCTTTCCTCTACTCATGTAATGGCAAAAAATACTCAAACCGTCTAATCGATGAAAGCGGCATTTGGTTCCGTGATGTTCGGCATCCATCCAATATCAGTAAGCCGCTGCATGGCTTTCATTCCCCAGAAGGTTTGAAGCATAAGCTCGAACAGAATATTGCGGTGGCAGATGAATATTTGGAAAAGACGGACATCTTGCCATTCAATGACCGTCCTTATCAGCGTGAAGGGATTAAAGCTGTTGAACGTGCTATTGCACAATGTCGAGAGCGTACTTTGTTGGCCATGGCAACAGGTACGGGTAAAACCCGTTTAGCCACTGGACTTATGTATCGTCTATTGAAAAGTAAACGCTTTCAACGGGTACTTTTTTTGGTTGACCGTTCATCTTTAGGTACACAAGCTTTTAAAGCTTTTGAGTCGGAAGTGATTGAACAAGGGCATACACTGGCTCAAATTTATACCATTGCAGATTTAGGGGTTGAATCTGACAGCAACATTCATGTACAGGTGGCAACCGTACAAAGCCTAGTGTACCGACTATTTAACACTGATTCGCCACTGCCGATTGATTTCTTTGACTGCATTATCATTGATGAAGCGCATCGTGGTTATACCTTAGATAAAGAAATGACCGAAGGCGAAGAAACCATTCGTGATGAAGCACAGTATTTATCTACCTATAAGCGGGTGTTGGAATACTTTGATGCAACTCTGATTGGTTTAACCGCAACTCCAGCGCTGCATACCACCGAGATTTTTGGTAAGCCGGTATTTACCTATAGCTTCACTCGCGCCGTAGAGGAAGGTTATCTGGTCAATTATGACAAGCCGATTCGTTACATTACCAAGCTCAGTCAGGCAGGCATCGAGATTCCTGAAGGTACATCCGTCCAAGTGATGACCAATGCGACAGGGCAAAAGTCCACGGCATTGCTACAGGATGACATGGCATTTGATGTGGCAGACTTTAACCGCCGTGTGATTGCTCCGGATTTTAACAAAGTCATTTGTCAGGCTTTAGTGGAAGATTTAAAACCACTTGGTGATGAAAAAACCATGATTTTCTGTGTGACTGACCGTCATGCAGATCAGGTTGTGTTATTACTCAACCAACTGTTTAGGGAAAAATATGGCAAGGAATGGAATGCCGATGCTGTTGCTAAAATTACCGGCAATTCAGATAAACCTGATGACCTGATTGAAAGCTATAAAAAGAACAAGTTCCCGAATATCGCAGTGACAGTAGATTTGCTGACCACAGGTATTGATGTACCTAAGATTGGCAATCTGGTGTTTATGCGTAAGGTACGGTCACGGATACTGTTTGAGCAGATGCTTGGCCGTGCAACCCGTTTATGCCCTGATATTGGCAAGACAGAATTTCGTATATACGACGCCGTAGATATCTTTGCCACCTTGCAGGCTGTCAATACCATGCAGCCGATTGTCGTGCGTCCAAATATCAGTATTGATCAGCTCATTCGTGAGTTAAGTGATCCTGAATTGATGAAGAAAGCCAAGGCAATCGATGTTCCTTGTATTGATGAAGTCAAACGTACACAGGCCGATATCGTTTTAGACGAATTTATTCAAAAAATCACCCGTATTTTAGGTAAGGCTGAGAAGTTCAAACATCATCCTGATCAAGTGAAGTTACGTGAGGCACTTGGAAAAATCAAAGAAAACTTCAAGGTTGAGTCAAATCAGTTGCCTCAGATGTTACGTGCTAAAGGTGTCAATGATCTTGGCACTTGGCTCAAACAGAACAGCGCAATTCTGGAAGCGCGTTTGAGCGAAGTCCGCAGTTCTTTAGGCAGTCTAGACTTACCGATTATTTCCAATGAACAGGATGAGTTTGTAGAGCGTAAAATTGACACGGCGCATCAAAAGCCTGAAGACTACTTACAACATTTCGATAACTTTGTGAAAACGGCAGTCAATGACAATGCTGCGATTAAAGCGGTGGTGACACGTCCATCTGACCTCACTCGTGAACAGTTGCGTGAGTTAGAAAACTTGCTCACCAGTAAAGGTTTTACCCAAAGCAAGCTGTCACAGGTATTGGGTGGCAATGAGTCGAATCAGACTTATGCCTCACAGATTATTTCACAGATTCGCCGTTCAACTTTGGGTGAAGAAATTTCATCGGTGGAAGAGCGTTATCAGCGTGGTCTGAACAAGATTCTGCAACAGCGTGAATGGACCGAAGATCAGCAACAATGGCTAGAGCGATTAACCCTGTTTATCGCTAAAGAAATCGTAGTCGATAAAAGTATGATTCACAGTCAGTTTGCTAAAGACGGCGGGGTCAAACGTTTGAGTAAACTGCTAGACAGCGATGTTGAAAAACTGGTCGATGATATTCATGACGGCTTGTGGCAGGCTTCTTAACTGCTACAATCCTCCCGCATTTTATAATTCTATATTTTTCACTTTTTTGATGAAGTACAGCACATGACGCAAAACGATATTGTCCAAAAGCTCTGGAATCTTTGTGATGTTTTAAAAGATGACGGGATTAACTATAGCGACTATGTGTCTGAACTGGTGATGCTGCTGTTTGTTAAAATGGTGGATGAACTGGATGACGAGTTTTCTACACTTGCCAAGATTTATCCTGAAAAATATAAATGGGCACATTTTAATGACCATAACGGCATAGAGTTACTGAATTTTTATAAGCAAATGCTGCTTGATTTATCGCAAAATCAGAATGAATTAATTGCGTCAATCTATGCCAATGCACAAACCCGTTTGCGCGAACCACGCCATCTGCAACAGCTGATCCGAGAGTTTGATAAGCTGGACTGGTTTAGCATCAAGGCTGATGGTTTAGGCGACTTGTATGAAGGCCTGCTTGAAAAGAATGCCACTGAAACCAAGTCGGGTGCAGGGCAGTACTTTACCCCACGGCCCCTAATCAACAGTATTGTGCGCTGTATACAGCCAAAGCCAAGTGAAGTGATTCAAGATCCTGCTTGTGGTACGGCCGGCTTCCTGATTGCAGCGGATGCGTATATACGACAACATAACGACTTATATGCACTGACTGAATTAGAAACCAAGTTCTATACCCTGGAAGCTTTTACAGGCGTTGAACTTGTACCGAATACGCGCCGTTTAGCACAAATGAACTGCTTACTGCATGATATTGGTGGTGAGCAAGGTGCAATTCGTTTAGGTAACTCTTTGGGTCCTGTGGGTGAAAACCTGCCTAAAGCAGATGTGATTTTAGCCAATCCGCCATTTGGTACATCTAAAGGTGGTGAGGCAAGTATTACCCGTGATGATTTGCCATTTAATACTTCAAACAAGCAATTGGCATTCTTACAGCATATTTATATGAACTTAAAACCGGGTGGTCGTGCCGCCGTGGTATTGCCAGATAATGTTTTGTTTGAAGCAGGGCAAGGGACATCTATTCGTCAAGACCTGATGAACAAGTGTAACGTGCATACAATTTTGCGTTTGCCGACAGGGATTTTCTACGCGCAAGGCGTGAAAACCAATGTGCTGTTCTTTAGCAAAGGTACTGAAGCGAATCCACTTCAAGATGAACACTGCACTGTAGAGACCTGGGTGTATGACCTGCGTACCAATATGCCAAGTTTTGGTAAGCGTACACCGTTTACCGAAGCGCATTTAAAAGGTTTTGAAACGGTCTACGGTACTGACCCTAAAGGTTTGTCAGCACGTACCGAAGGTGAATGGTCACTCAATTTAGCAGAGCAAGAGCAAACGCTTGAGAACAGCCGTTGGCGTAAGTTTAGCCGTGAATGGATTAAGGAACAGAAAGGTGATTCTTTAGATATATCATGGTTAAAAGATAATGACGCCGTGGATGCTGCGAATTTGCCTGAACCGCATGTGTTGGCAAGTGAAGCGATGTCTGAACTGACCCAAGCACTGGTGGAGTTGGATGCATTAATGCAAGCCTTAGGTCAAACAGATGAAGCCAATACTCAAAAACAGCTTTTAGCTGATGCTTTAGGTTTCGTTAATAATGCTTCGGAAAGTGTGTAGGTCTATTTAAATGAAATCAGTAGTTGTTGACGGTAGCTATACACATACATTGAATATCCCTGATGAATGGGAGTTTTCCGAGCTAAAAAATGTCATTAATTTAGTAGGTGGAAACCAGCCTCCAAAGTCGAAGTTTTTATATGAAGCAAGTGATAACACAATTCGCTTAATTCAAATTAGAGACTACAAGTCAGATCAACATAAGGTATTTATTCAAAAGTCTGATGCGAAAAGGTTTGTTAATAAAACAGATGTGATGATTGGGCGCTATGGTCCTCCAATATTCCAAATTTTACGTGGTTTGGAAGGAGCATATAATGTTGCTTTAATGAAAGCTGAACCAGTTTTGGGTTCTTATGATAAAGACTTTTTATATTATTATTTGTCAAATCAAGATATTTATAATTATGTGAACTCAGCATCAGATAGAACAGCAGGTCAATCTGGAGTAAATAAGGAACATCTAGAAAAATATCCTGTTCCCGTTGTACCTTTAGCCGAACAACAAGAAATTGTTCGTCAGCTTGATGTCATGCTTGCGCAAGTCGAGCAAATTAAAGCGCGTTTAGATGCCATTCCTGCTATTTTGAAAAAATTCCGTCAGTCGGTTTTGGCGGATGCGGTGAGTGGGAAGTTAATAGACCTACCTGAAAATTCTTTTAATGAATATATTCTCTCAGATATTGCCAAAATTATTGATCCCCAACCAAGTCATCGTACACCGCCAATTTCTTTGGATGGTATTCCGTATATTGGGATTGGTGATTTAAATGACTCTACGGGAGAAATTGATTTCGACAATGCTCGGAAAGTAAGTAAAGACGTTCTTAAAGAACATCAAGAACGTTATCAACTCCAAAAAGGGGATTTCATATTTGGGAAAATTGGCACAATTGGAAAACCTTTTGTACTGCCTATAGATAGAGAATATACCCTATCTGCCAATGTAATTCTTATTCAACCCCGAAAAGATATTATTCCAGAGTATCTACATTTTTATTTAAGTTCTCCATTAGTTATGAAGGAAATTCTAGGGGATACTAATTCCACTTCACAAGCTGCATTTGGCATTAAAAAAATGCGAGCTTTAAATGTAAAAATCCCAAATTTAGAAATACAACAAATAGTAGTTGATAAAGTTAATTGTTTGATCAGAACCCAAACTAATATTGAGAAGCAGATTGATTCAGCTCAAAAACGAGTGAATGTACTGACTCAATCTATTTTGGCCAAAGCCTTTAGCGGTGAACTGACCGCCGAATGGCGTGAACAGCATCAGGACCTCATTACAGGCATCAATAGTGCGGAAAGCTTGCTTGCTAAAATTCAGAAGGAAAGAGAAGCAAGCCAGCCGGTTAAAAAGACTCGTAAAAAGAAAGAAGCTTAATGAATTTAAACGTGCTCATTCGTGGGCGCGTTTTTTATCGTATATACGAAATAGAGAATGAGTATGGAACTCGAACTGTTAAAAAAAAGATTTGATACACCAAAGTTAAATAAGTATCTAGAACAATTAAATGAAACCACTGAAGGGGAATTTTGGGCTTCAATAGCAGCGATTAAGGAAATTTTCCCAAAAGCAGATATCTATCACGCGGGATCATCTAAGTTTGGCTATTTAGGAGTTGGAATCAAACCTGAGAGTAATGTTAGAGTTAAAGAATTTACCTTAGTTTGTTCGCTCAATGAAAATTATGATGAAGATGGGCATTATTATATTGAATATGGCGTTATTAAAAATTTATACACATACATAAAAACTCAAGATGCTCAAGTTCCTCAATCTTTTGAACCTGTTACACTTCAAATTGAAGAATTCAAAGTTTGGTTAAAACAAATAAAAAAATATGCCACTGAATTCAATTTTGAGTTGAATGGTCAAGCATTGCTACCATCAGACTATCAGGAAGACTTTAATTTCACTACAGAAGAAGCTTATCAATACTTAACTAAAAGTTATCAAGTGATTGAAGTAGAAAAAGATAATAAAAAAATAGTAGGCTTTAAAAATACAAAAGGCAGAGAATGTGCTTTAAACCTTGAGGTAAAAAATCCATCTATTTTTATTGGTATAGATCCTGAAGATAATCAGCAATTTGCCTTTAGTTTTTTGAAAACTCAAACTGATGTGTCTGGAAAATATCTAGAATATGAAGGACGACATTCTGGACTGGAAAATAATGCTCCTAGCTTATACACAGGTCATAAAGCTTTCTATATTTCTTTAAACTCATTTCAAGAATTGGAGAAGTTTTGTGATTGGTATGAACAAAGTGATGATCAGACCACGGCGCTTGAGTGTAAAGTTAAAGCCTTTCTAGAAAGTTGGCCTATTGATCGAATCAAGGATCTCACGATTGAAGACTACCATCAGGCAAGTAATGAGTTGTCCTTCATTATACAAGTGGACTTATTTAATCCTGCTGAAGATGGACTTACTATGTCCAATTACTATGAGATTTGGCAGCCTATAACTTTAGGCAAGAGTGAAGACTATCATAATGAGATACCATACTCTTGGCATAAAAGGCTAGGGGATGAATCCAACTTAGCATTCGCAGGACTTAAGCAAGAAATTCTAAATCTTCTTGAGGCTGTGCAACACCGGGATTTAAATGCAATTGATCAAATTGCTTTTAATGCAAGCTTAAAATGGATGATTGCATTTCTTTATCAAGACTTCAGTGATCCTTTCATCATACCTATTGTGAGTGAACCAAATAGAAAGCGTATTGGATATGCAGAGTATGCACGGAAACCATTACCAGAGTTTTTACCAATATTATTGGCAGGTCAGGGGACACAAGCGTTTTTCCCATATGTTGAAAAACTCTTCGCAATGATTAAAACCCATTATTGGAATAACAAAAAACAGAAGTCACTAACAAAGAAGGACGAAGTCATGATTCAACAAACGCTTAACCGTATTTTATTTGGTGCAGCAGGAACAGGGAAAACCTACCATACAATTAATCATGCTTTATCCATTATTGAACATAAACCTTTAGAACTATTAGAAAAAGAAGATCGTACGGCGCTGAAAACACGTTTTGACCAATACAAAGACCAAGGACAAATTAAATTTGTCACCTTTCACCAAAGCTTTAGTTATGAGGATTTTGTGGAAGGGATTCGGGCTGAAACGGATGAGGCTGGTAATTTAACATACCCTGTGAAAGCAGGGGTCTTTAAGGAAATATGTGATAAAGAACAGCAAATATTAAAAGCATTAGATGCTCTAATTGAGCAAGCAAGACATAAGAGAATTGATATAGCCACAAAAAGTGGAGAAAAATTTCAGATAGGAACTAATCCTAATACAGGAAATCTTATTACTATTGCTGTTGAAGGTACTGGTAGTGAAAAGGCTTTAAATAAATCTGTAATCATCAATTATCTAAGAGATCAGACTGATTATATAATTCCTAATAAGAACTATGAATGGGCAGTAGCTAGATTTTTAAGACCTGTAGTAAATAAGAACTATGTCTTAATTATTGATGAAATCAATCGAGGCAATATTTCCCGAATTTTTGGTGAATTGATTACCTTAATTGAGGATTCAAAACGTAAAGGGGAAGAAGAAGCTCTTTCTGTCACTTTACCATATTCAAAAAATGAATTTTCTGTACCTAAAAATGTGTATCTGATTGGAACTATGAATTCGTCTGACCGTTCGCTCACCGGGTTAGATATTGCCTTGCGCCGTCGTTTTACCTTTATTGAAATGCCACCGAAGCCTGAGTTATTAGATGATATCTCGGTTGATGGGCTGAATATCGGTGAATTATTAAAGGTAATCAATCAGCGTATTGAAGTGCTTTTAGACCGTGATCATTGTATCGGTCATGCAAACTTTATGAGTTTAAAAGAACAGCCAACACTTGAGCATTTGACTTCGATTTTCAAACAAAAAATCATTCCGCAGCTTCAAGAATACTTCTTTGATGACTGGTCAAAGATCAATATGGTGTTGAATGCAAATGGTATGTTGAAATCAAAAACAGTTGAACGCTCTGTACTATTTCCAAATGTAGATACAGATTCAGATGGTTTCTTTGAAGAACAAAAAGCTTGGGAGCTTGTTCATACAGCATTTGAGTCTATCGAGACATTTAACAAAATTATTCGTCATTAATCGGGGATATATATGCCTGATTTTACCGTCCGAGAATATGCCTTCATCAGCGTTGTTTATGAAGGTTGTCCTGAGTCTAGCCTGGCACATGCTTATATTCCTGAAAAAGCATTTGAGCATCTGTGTGAACTTGCAGCATCCTTTTCTAAACACGGCGCGAAAGTATTTGAACTTGCAGGACGTAGAAAGCTAAAGCTAGACCAATATGTGGGTGTGATTGAAACGCCGTGTGGTACACGTATAGAAATACTACCTAAGCATGTGGAGCTCAATGGGACAAGTGATCAAGAGATTATTTTAGAAGAGCGTAAACTCCTACAAAAAATGCTGAGTGTATCTTTGCATTTACCTTATAGAGAAGCAGGGAGTGCCCACTTAAATCGCTTTAAACAGCCTTTACATGAATGGATTATTACTCAGTTTCTAGCTTCCTTTGAGCGTTTAGTCCAACGAGGTGTACGTTTTGACTATAATCGTGTGCAAGAGGAACAAAAGTTTTTACGTGGGCAATTACAGCATGTGAAATACATGCGTCAGCCGCCTGCAAAAAAGCATATTTTTCCGATTGAACATGATGTATATGAAGTGAATCGTCCCGAGAATCGTCTGATTCGCACAGCATTGGAAGTGGTCTGTAAAAAGACTAAAGATGCTAATAACTGGAAACTTGCTCAAGAACTGCGCTTGATGACGAGTGAAATACCACGAAGCCAAAAGATTCAGCAGGATTTTAGACAATGGCAGTCAGGGCGGTTGCTGGCACTATACGCTGAGATCAAACCTTGGACGGAGCTGATTTTAGGCGAATATATGCCTGTATCAACGCAAGGTGAATGGCGTGGCATGAGCCTATTGTTCCCAATGGAAAAGCTCTTTGAGCACTTTGTGGCTTATCATCTGCGCCGTAATTTACCCGAACATCAGGTCAAAACACAGCACTCGACTGAACATATCTGTCAGCATCAACAGAGCAAAATATTTAAGTTGAGACCTGATATTTTCATTGATCGTACTCAATCTAATGTAAAAAACATTGTGATGGATACCAAGTGGAAGCTGATTGATCAGAACGACCGTGGTGGACGTTATGGTTTAAAGGACAGTGATATTCAGCAGATGTTTGCTTATAGCCATTATTATCTGGATCATGAAAGTGAAGTAATTCTGGTCTATCCATATAGAGCTGAAAAGTTTACTGAGCCTTTGGGTGAATTTAGGTTTAGGGAAACGAATGGCGCAAGGCTACGAGTCGTACCATTCAATGTTGATAATCCAAAGAAAATTATTGAATATTTAATTTTATAAGAAGGTAAAAATTTATTAGTCATCGAGTGAGCAGAGTCTCTCTTTTCATTAATATATGAAATACACTTCTTTATACGATATCAATTTCGCGATTTGTGCTTAAAAATGAAAATACTTGAGTATTACAACAAGAATGCAAATGAATATATTCAATCAACCATCAATTTAGATATGGAAAACCTTTATACCCCTTTTTTTAAAAACTTATCTCTAGATGCTTACATTTTGGATTTAGGGTGTGGCTCAGGACGTGATACGTTGGCTTTTAAGAGCAATGGCTATCAAGTTGATGCTCTAGATTACTCAACAGAGTTGGTAAAAAAAGCTTCTGAGTTGACAGGAATAAAAGTTAGATACCAAAGTTTCTATGATTTATCAGATGTAGAAAAATACGATGGTATTTGGGCATGTGCATCATTACTTCACTGTGACAGAGATAAACTTCCTGATGTTTTAACGAGGATACATCAAGCTCTACGCATTAACGGTGTATGTTATATGTCGTTCAAAAATGGCAACACCGATCGCGAGAAAGATGGTCGAAAATTTACTGATTTAAATGAGTCTCAAGTAAGTAAATTATTAATCCAACTTGATCATTGTGAATTACTTCAATTATGGATAACCACAGATAAACGAAAAGATCATGATGAAAGCTGGTTAAATATATTATTTCAAAAAACAAATTGATAAATTGTAAAGAGTATAGTCGAGCAGGTTGGGGATAATAGAATGGAAAAGTTGGAGCTTGGTATGCTCTATAACCGTAAACAAATTCATGCTTTCTTTGGTGGTAATTCTACTTTTACTCCTGGAGCTGGTACTTGGGGGCTGCAAGGAATGCTCCGAACAGCAGATGATCGTTTTAGCTGGGTTTTCTTTGTTACACTAGGCCATAAGGAAGGCCAACATCAATTCGATGAAGGAATTACAGAAGAGGGTGTTCTAACTTGGCAGTCGCAACCAAAACTTTCTCTTAATAGTTTAGATATTCAAGATCTTATTCACTTTGATCATGATAAACATAATATCTATTTATTTTTACGCAAAAATAAAAAAGTGGATTATCAGTATCTAGGTCATTTATCCTATTTGATACATGATATATCAAGAGAAAAACCGGTTTATTTTGAATGGCAGTTATTGGACTGGGCTTTAGTTAAAGATGCTTTGAACCCGAGTATTATTCAGAATTTACCAATAAATCATACTCAAGATAATGAAAGTCGTTTACCAGGATTAAAATCAGGTCAATCACCTAGTCAATCAAAGGGTAGAAAGCAATTTAGCAGAAAGTTTTCTGGGAATTTAAATCTCGATTCTTCTCGCCAAAAGTTGATAGGAGACATAGGTGAGCAACTTGTAGTTGATTTTGAAAAGCAACGTTTGGTCAATGAAGGCTTGGGTCACCTTGCTCAGCAAATAGAACATAGTTCAAAGTTGATAGGAGATGGGCTTGGATACGACATTAAGTCATTTAATACAGATGGTACCTATAGATATATTGAAGTGAAAACAACAACACAGAGTAGCTCAGCTTGTTTCTACATGTCTCTCAATGAATTGGAATTTGCCAAACTGCATGCGAGTTCGTACTTTATTTATCGTGTGTATAAGTTGGATGAACACACAAAAACAGGTCTTGTATTTGAAATTCCTGGAATACAATTACTTGGAAATAATTTATATCACTTTGAACCTACAATGTTTAAAGTGAATTTAAGAAGTTGATTGATGTCTAAAGTTAAAAAGCAAATTGATGTAGTTGCAGCAGTGATTATTCACAGTAATAAGTATTTATGTGTTCAACGAGGCGCTAATAAATACGATTATTTGGCTTATAAATACGAATTCCCAGGTGGGAAAGTTGAGCTTGGCGAGTTGCCAGAATTTGCATTAAAAAGAGAAATTGAAGAAGAGTTATGCGCACAAATTGAAGTAGGCGAGAGGTTGATAGTTGTTAATTATTCTTATCCAGATTTTGATATTAGAATGAACACCTATTTATGCCGATTTATTAAAGATCCTAATTTTAGATTGACTGAGCACATTGATTCAAAGTGGTTATCCTATAATGAATTGGATAAATTTGACTGGGCAGCAGCTGATCTGCCAATAGTCCAGAAATTAAAAGAAAGAGAAATGGAATAAATGAATAATAAAAAAAATTATGGATGGGTTGGGACGATTCAACAGTTTCTATTCACTGATCCTAATGAAGTTTTGAGACAATTAATTGAAATACTAGATGATAGTGAAAATAATATTTCACAAATAGTGGCATGGAAAGATTGTCTTAATCATTTATATAGTGTTTTAGCTCAGTATTCTCACCCTCAAGACTATATTATTTTTGAATATATTATTCCTCGTAGTGGTTTATCTCGCCCTGACGTTCTTATTATTCAAAGAGGAATTAATCCATGTCTTAAGGTGATAGAGTTTAAAAGCTATCTAAAAATAGAGGATGCCGAAAAATGGCAATTACGTCTCTATACAAAGAAACTTAAGCTCTATCATGAGGTTTGCTATAAAACTATTAGTCAAGTAGATGGTATTTTGCTTTCAACTTCGCTGGATGTGGCACAAATGAGTATTAAAGATGAGGAGCATCAAATACTTATTGTAGGCATAGCTCGGTTACTAGAATCTCTTGAAGAGGGGAGATCATTAAGTGATGTAAATAATACATCTAATCTCCTAGATGAATTTCTCAATGCGACTTATAAGCCCTCTCCAGCAATTACACAGTCAGCAAGAATTTTGTTTAAAAAACGTCAGATTCCCAAAATATCAACCATTGAAAGTAGTAATTTTTCAGATGTGCTACAGAATGTAGAAGAAATTATTCATGAGGCGCAATCTTCGCAGAGCCATCATTTAGTCTTGGTGCATGGAGAGCCGGGTGCAGGTAAAACTTTTCTAGGTTTAAGTATTGCTCATACTAACTACCAGGATAGTAAAGATAAAGGTGACATTGTTTATCTATCTGGTAATGAGCCACTAGTAGAGGTTTTGGCAAATTTAACAGATGATCGGTTTGTTCAACATTTATATAAATACAAAGGCGATTATAAAGATACAGCGCGGAATCCTGTATCAATGCCGAATGAGCAGATCATTATTTTTGATGAAGCTCAACGCGCATGGGATAAAGAAAAGGTTGCTTATAATGATCTAAGTGAGCCTGATATTATTTTGGATATAGCCACACAGAAATCTAAGCCCTGGAGTGTAACAATTGCCTTAATTGGGCATGGTCAGGAAATTAAAGGGGGCGAGGAAGCTGGTTTGGTTCTGTGGGCAGAAGCTGTCAATAAAATAAATAAAAAGAATGGAGTTCAGATCAAAATTCATGGCTCTAAGGATCTAGATGTGTTTGAGCAAGATGGTCTGTCTCATAGTCTTATACAGGACAGTAATTTATATCTTGATAGTTCTTTAAGACATCATGATGCACAAAAATATCATGAATTTGTAAATGCATTTTTGGATGGAAATCTTGAATTAGCTCGTGCCAAATATCAGCAACTCCTGCAACATTATTTACTCTTTTATACTGATGATATTGATTTAGCGAAGCAGCATTTAACTAATTATGCTCGTAATATACAAGATGGTCGTTTCCAATATGGAGCTGTCTATTCTTCTACTGCCAGTAAAATTCGTTATTTTAAAGAATTTGCATATAAAAGTAAGTTTGAAGGCATGAATACTTATGTTGTTTACCATAATTATGAACAACTTAAGCATGAGCCTTATTTTGAAAAATACCCTAATAGCAAATTATTCTTTTCTAATCATTTAGTATATGCCGCATCTGAATATCAGTGCCAAGGTCTTGAATTAGATATGACCCTGGTGGTTTGGGGAGATGATCTAATTTGGGAAAATGATAAATGGGTCGTAAGGGAAAGGACATCTAAGCATAAGGACCCTCATAGTTATGATGCTATGAAACTTATCTTAAATACTTATCGCGTATTATTAACCAGAGGAAGAGACGCTACAATTATTTATACTGGTGATCCTAAGATGTTAAAACTTTTTGAAGAATTGGGTATTAGATCACTAGAAAAATCTAAAAAGGATCTGGATTACATAGCTTAGTGGATTAATGTGAATATACCTTCTGCACAAGAACAACTTAAATTTCTAAAGAATATTCAGCTGATTCTGCAGTCGGGTAGCTTTAGCAGTACCTATAAATTTGCGTTACTGATTAGTCTCAGTCGATTAGCTATCGAGAGAGGGCAAGATTCAGGAGAAAGTTTAGCACTTGAATATATTGATATTGCTGAAAAATTTATTGAGCTGTATTGGAAGCAGGCTGTTCCATATACCTTTAATGATCAAGGTCAACTGATTTTGAATCAAAACAATGGTAAGCAAGCTGCTATTGTGAATCAGATTATTGAACTTCGGAAGATATATTCATCCATTGGGTTGCTACGGCAAGATTCAATAGTATGGCTGAGATTACTTAATCGTGTTGTGCGAACTGTACAAGGTATGCCTATTCGTTTTTTGCAAAATATTAATAGTCAGAATTTGGAGTTTTTGTATCAGCTTGACCAGTGTAGTAAGCAGCTGATTCTTTTACCTCAAGTCATGTATTGCTTGCGACAGTTCAGTGAAATCATTGAAGAGTTATGTCAGAAACATTGGATTGACTATATCCGCAAGAACAGCACAAATGCTCCTATTTTAAATCAATTACCAAACCTTGAACGATTCATGTTTGAACCTACTCGGAATCAACTTAATGCAATTGCAAATGTATTGGTAGAGTTGCAAGAGTGCAGATGATTTTACTGTAATAAAGAAATGAAAAAGGGTAATTACGCTGTCGATCATTTTATTCCTTGGTCAATGTATCCATCAGATACAGGGCATAATTTTGTACTTGCAGATTCAAGTTGTAACTCTAAGAAGAGCAATATGCTTGCGTCAGATGAGTTTCTGCATAAGTGGGAAGAGCGGAATGAAGAAAAGGATTTAATTATAGTAGATCAGATATCGGTACTTGGTTTTTTGACGGACAAAGAGCAATCACATAAGGTAGCAGAGTGGGCTTATATACAAGCTAAGGAAAATAATTATCAAGTATGGCAAGGGTAATTAATAAAAAATAATATTTGTGTGATTTTTGATCTAAAGATGTTCTTCATTTTTTCTTTGAAGTATTGAGTGAGGCAGGGTGGTCAAGTAAAACAGGCAACCGCTCGGGTTCAGGCCGTTATAATAACGTCCAAGTTACTTTAGCCAAATTGTTAACCAAATATGCTTAAACATCCTCTTATGCTTGAGATGATTGATGCATATTTGAAAGAGGAGGTTAAGCAGCTTCCCCTCGTGATTTATATTCCGCTCGGCCCTAAATTATTAGGAATATGTTAGCTCAAATGCTCATGGTTCTTATACTTAATTATGCGAAATAGAAATTTAGAATTATTTAATATCATTTATGCAACTATTATGCTGGGTAAAAAAGGGACATAAAATTAGCTTGGATTTTGTTGTAATTATCCCTTTTCATGGGGGATTTAATTTGAGTTAATATACCACCATATCAATATTATTTATAAAAGCAACAACTTAATAGAATGTAAGTTGTTGCTTTTATTTATTTTAAATATAGATAAATTTAGAAATTTTTTCAGCATATGCGATAACTGTTCGAGCCACGTCAGTTCTAAAAGCATCTTCTGTATAGGTACTTAAAGGACAACTGACTGATAATACTGCAGCCATTTCTTGTGTAGACTGACTGTAAATGGGTGCAGCACATGCAGCCATATCAGTATTAAAGTGTCCCCAACTAATCATAAATTCCTGTTCACGAACTTCTTTCAGCCGTGCTAATAGTGAATCAATATCATGCGGGGTACGCTCAGAATAAACTTTCCAGTCTGTAAAGTTTTCATAGCGCTTTATAACCTCAGATTCAGATAATCGGGATAGGACCAATTGGCCAATCACTGTTGCATGTGCATGCCATCGCGTTCCGATATGAACATTACTGGTGAATGATCCAATAGATTGTGCATTACTGATAAAGACGATATCAGTACCTTCCAAGATAGAAAGATGTACCGCAATTTTAATTTTATCACGTAGTTCGCGCATGATTGGGGAAGCTAAATCAATCATTGATGATTTGGATAAACTATTAAAGCCAAGCTCCATCACATTGCTATCTAGGGCATAGTTTTTTTGCGACATTTTTTTTAAGTAGCCACAATATTCTAAAGTGTGAATTAAGCGAAAAGCACTTGAACGATTTACATCTAATTTTTCTGCAATTTCAGAAATTGTCATTTCCTGATGATTCTGATCAAATAATTTTAATATTGCTAACCCACGTACCAAACCTGGCACTAAATAACGCTCATCATTATTAGATTCAGTTTCATGCTCTAAAAGGTCATCTTTACTTATTGAATTCATTGCCAACTTGACCCATGTTCATTAAAAAAATTCCTCAAAAACAGGAATATCTAGTCTTCATTCTAACTGTCTATTTTCAATATCACAATGTTTGTATATAAAACTTATTTTTGTAAATAAAACATTTCAAAATGTGAATTTTGAATAAGTAACTGATAAATATATTTATATAAAAATTGACATTTAATTTAAGGAGAGCTTATTCTATCAATATTGTTTTAAATACCAAATTATGTTTTAAATATAAAACATGGAAGATGAGCACATGAACTGGATATCGATTTGCAACGTAAACGAAGTCGCTGAAGAGGAACCTAAAGCGATTGAAATCGAAGATAAAAAAATTGGTGTCTTTGTTATTGAGGAAAATTATTTCGCTGTTGAAAATATTTGCCCTCATGCATATGCGTTGCTGACTGAAGGCTTCATTGAGGGACTCACAGTTGAATGTCCACTCCATGAAGCGATTTTCAATTTAGAAACGGGGGCTTTGGAAAGTGGGCCTGGCTGTCGTGATTTATGTACATATCCCGTAAGAGTTGAAAACGAAGAAATTCAAATTCAGCTTTAAGAATAAATGATTAGGGAAGAAGTCAAATGAAGCAATATAACGAAAAGCTAGCGAGATGGATTAATTCAACACCTTCAAGCGATGCAGGTATTAATAATATTCAAATTCCAGGTCAAGTAGAGCACTTGGTTTGGCAAAACCGTTACAAAGCACCAAGCGTATATGAGCAAGATCTTGTTCAGCATTTAATTACTGCTTTTAGTAATGGTGTAACTGAATTAGATGACTTAGTGAATGCATTAAATGATCAAGGGTTTAGAGATGAGTCTGGCGATCTATGGTCAGTTGGAAGCTTTTCTACTGAAATGCAACGTTTAGGTTATTAACAGATAAGGACATCATGATGACTATTGCAGAAATGAATGTTGAACAATATTTAGACCTAGGTTTGCGTGACCAATGGTATCCAGTATTGGCAAGTTGGGAAGTGGGCTCTAATCCTGTTGGTATTACACGTTTAGGCGAAAATATTGTTGTATGGCGTGATGATAAAGGTCAGGTTCATGCATTGGAAGACCGCTGTCCACACCGTGGTGCACGTTTATCTTTAGGTTGGAACTTAGGTAACCGTATTGCATGTTGGTACCACGGGGTTGAAGTACGTCATGACGGCGTTGTTGAAGATGTACCTGCTGTACATGACTGTCCATTAAAAGGCAGTGATTGCGTAAAGTCTTACCAAGTTCAAGAATTGCACGATGCAATCTTTATTTGGTTTGGTATTAATGATGCGGAACAACCTGCTGAATTAGTACTTCCAGATCAACTTGCAAGCGAAGAATGGAGTGCATTTCTTTGCATGGCAGACTGGAAAGTTAACCATCAATATGCAGTAGATAATGTAATGGATCCAATGCATGGAACTTATTTACATTGCACATCACATTCAATGGCTGATGGTGAAAAAACAGCGGAAATGAAACACCGTTCAACGAAAGATGGTTTTGTTTTTGAAAAAGAAGGTCAAACAGGTGTGAATTTTGACTGGGTTGAATACGGTCAAACAGGTGCAGCTTGGTTACGTTTATCGATTCCATACCGTCAGTCATTTGGTCCAGGCGGTGAGTTTTGGATTGTTGGTTTTGCAACACCAATTGATGAAAACAATACACGTGTGTTCTTCTGGCGCTGCCGTAAAGTTTCAGGCTGGCAACGTAATGTTTGGCGCTTCTTGTATCGTAATTACTTAGAACAATTGCATTGGGATGTATTAGAGCAAGACCGCATTATATTAGAAAACCTTGCGCCAAATGCACGTAAACACGAATTCCTTTATCAGCATGATGTGGGCTTATCACGTTTACGCCGTTTAATGAAAAAAGAAGCAGAGAAGCAACTTAAAAAGATTGCAGCACTTCAAGGTTCTCAACCTGAAAATCGTATTGAAATTAAGGAAGTTGCCAATGGCTAGCCTGCAGATTTTAGCAGACAAACGCATTCTTGTAACAGGTGCGGCGCGTGGTTTAGGACGTGATTTTGCTCAAGCTGCTGCAGAAGCGGGCGCATCTGTTGTGATGGCAGATATTTTGGCAGATTTAGTACAAGAAGAAGCCGAAAAACTGGCTAAAGCTGGTTTGAATGTATCTGCAGTTAGTATTGATTTAAGTCAAAAACAATCCATCCAGCAGGCAGTAAAAGCAGCAATAGATATTTTAGGCGGGTTGGATGGGTTGATTAACTGCGCAGCACTGGCAACAGGTGTTGGCGGTGCAGACATGATGGAATATGACGAAGCACTTTGGGACCGTGTCATGACGGTCAATGTGAAAGGCACGTGGCTAGTTTCACAAGCCTGTGTACCACATTTAAAGGCTTCAGGTCAGGGCAAAATTATTAATATTGCCTCTGACACAGCATTATGGGGTGCACCGAAATTGATGGCTTATGTGGCAAGTAAGGGTGCAATTCTCTCTATGACACGTTCAATGGCTAGTGAGCTAGGTACAGACAATATTTGTGTCAACACTATTAGTCCAGGCTTGACTTTGGTTGAAGCGACCGAATATGTACCGCAGTCGCGTCATGATTTGTATGTCAATGGAAGAGCCATACAACGTCAGCAACTTCCGCAGGATGTGAACGGCACAGCGATTTATCTGCTTTCAGATATGTCTTCTTTTGTGACGGGCCAGAATATTCCTGTAAATGGCGGTTTTGTATTTAATTAAGGAACACAACATGATTACAGGAATTGAAGTCCTAAAATTTGGTGTCGAAGACCGCCAAGAAGCGAATACATTTTTAGCTGATTTTGGCTTGAAAGCTGTTGAGTCAGATATTGATGGTACAGATTTATATCAAACCCAAAACGGCAGCAAAATTTATTTATTCGATATTGCTGATGAGCGTTTACCAAAAGCGATTGAAGCAGGCTCAACACTGCGTGAAGTAACATGGGGTGTTGAAAATGAACAGGATTTTGAAAAGTTAAAAACCAATTTAGCTGATGAACCGGGTTTTATAAGCTCGGCATCGCATGTGCAATGCCGTGACCCGAATGGCATGACTATTGTATTTGAAAAAAGCATTACGTATGAACTGCCAGTAGCGAAAACTGAAGGCATCAATCAGTTTGGTAATGTACAGCGAGTCAATGCAGCCAGTCCCGTTTATGAAAAAGCAGAACCTGTAGATATTGGCCATGTGGTGTTTTTTACGCCAGATTTGGAAACTACTCAAGCTTTTTATATTGAAAAAGTCGGCTTTCATTTGTCGGATGCTTACCGCAAGCGCGGTGCATTCTTACGCTGTCGTGGTGAAGGTTTCCATCATGATCTATTTCTGCTGTCGATTCCCAATAAGCCAGCAGGGCTAAACCATGTGGCATTTGTGGTACGCGATATTCATGAAGTCATTGGTGGTGGTTTAAGCATGAACCGTCAAAATTGGTCGACCTTTATTGGTCCAGGCCGTCACCCGATTTCATCGGCTTATTTCTGGTATGTCAACTCTCCATTAGGTGGTGCTTTTGAATACTACACCAATGATGATTATTTGACTGAAGAATGGCAGCCGCGCGAAGAAGAACATAGCTTAGCGTTATTTACTGAATGGGCGATTGAAGGCGGTTTAGACCATGAAACCCGTCGTCAAGTCAAACCCGCTTAACAGTGAATGATGATAAGGAGATCAGCATGAACAGGATAGTGATTGTAGGCGCCGGTCAAGCAGCTGGATGGGCAGTCCACACTTTGCGCGGTCAAGGTTTTGGCGGAGAAATACATGTGGTGTCTAACGAAGATCAAGTCTTCTATGAACGCCCGCCACTGTCTAAACAAGTGCTGTCGCAAGAAGCAGAAATTGAAAGCTTAAATCTGTTTTCAGCAGATCAGGTGAATGATTTTTCTGTGACTTGGCATAAGCCAGACCACGCGGTAAAACTGGATAAAGCGGATAAAACGGTACATTTAGAAAGCGGTAAAGTTTTAGCTTATGACAAGCTGTTGATTGCCACTGGCAGCCGTGCACGGGTTCCTGTTTCTGCTTGGTCAAGCATGCACAATGTGTGCACCATGCGCGATATTAAAGACTGCCAAAAATTGGCGGAAAAATTAAAATCTTCAGAACATATTGCGATTATTGGCGGCGGCTGGATTGGTTTAGAAATTGCAGCGACAGCGCGTAAGCAAGGCAAGAATGTCGAAATTTTTGAATATGGTTCTCGCTTATGCGCGCGCAGTGTGAGTCCTGAAGTTTCTGATTTTTTAAAGCAGTTGCATGAAGATGCAGGTACTGAAATTCATTTGAATGCAACAAAATTACATTTGATTGAAACCGCCGATAAAAAAATAGAAGTTTTTGATGCAAATATTAAGCTCAAGCAGTTTGACTGCGTAGTAGTAGGGGCTGGGGCGGAAATTGCCAAAGAGTTGGCATCGCAAGCAGAGCTTGAGGTCAAAGATGGCATTGTGGTGAATGAATTTGGTCAGACCTCAGATGCACATATTTATGCAGCAGGTGATGTCGCAATTCATCCAGGCTTGGGTTACTGCATTCAGTCTTGGGCAAATGCACAGAATCAGGCTATTGCTGCTGCAAAGTCAATGCTGGGTGAAATGACAGCATATCAAGATATTCCTTGGTTATGGTCTGATCAGTACCAATGCAACATTCAAATTTTAGGGACTTATCAGCCTGAAAAAACGCATCAGGTGATCATTCGTAAAACGTCAGATACGCAAATTACATTTTTTTATTTAGATGAACAGCAGCTACTGCTGAACGTAATTGCAGTAAATGATTCGAAATTGGTGAAATTGGCAAAACGATGGATGGCCAGCCAGCGTGAATTGGATTCTACACAGCTGAAAGATCCAGACTTCAATTTAATGAAACTGAAGTAATAAGCGCTCAAACCAAATATTAGCCCATGAATTAAAGGATTTACCATGGATTATGATGCAAAAACAGGGATCAAGCATTGGACACCTGCAATCATTTTAATGATCTGCGTCGTGCTGGCTTTCTTTGACAAAATCAGTATTGCTGTATTGTTTTCTGATGCAACTTTTCAGCAGGCAATGGGTATAGGGCAGGATAAGGCCAAACTCGGTTGGTTGATGACCAGTTTCCTATTGGCCTACGGTTTCTCATCAATGTTCCTTAGCTTTTTGGGTGATATTTTCTGCCCAAAAAAAATGCTGTTCTGGAGCGTAACTTCTTGGGGCGTATTGATGATTCTGATGGGTTTTACCACAGATTACGCCATGATGATGACGCTTCGTGTGTTGCTAGGGTTAGCAGAAGGACCTCTATTCGCCTTGGCTTATACCATTGTGAAACAAACTTATACAGACCGCCAGCAAGCGCGTGCATCCACCATGTTTCTTTTAGGCACACCGGTTGGCGCTTTCTTGGGATTCCCAATCACTGCATTTGTTCTGGCGCATTATGACTGGCATACCACTTTCTTTGTAATGGGTGCAATGACCTTTGTGGTACTGATGCTGATCGTTTACGGCCTCCGCAATCTGCAGCTGAAGCGTACTGTTGATTTGAAAGGTATGGGCAAGCGTGTCAATTTCAGTACGCATTTAAACAACACAAAAACTTTGCTGAGCAATGGATCATTTTGGCTGCTGTGCATCTTTAATATTGCATTAATGACCTACCTTTGGGGTCTCAACAGCTGGGTACCTTCGTACCTGATTCAAGATAAAGGCTTCAATTTAAAAGAATTCGGCATTTATTCCAGCTTCCCATTTATTGCCATGCTGATTGGTGAAGTGGTTGGCGCGTTTCTTTCAGACAAACTGGGTAAGCGATCGGTTCAAGTCAGTGGTGGTTTATTGATTGCAGGTATTTTCATGTACCTGATGGTCATTGCAACTAATCCAATGCTAGTCATTTTAGCTATGTCTTTAAGCGCAATGGCTTGGGGCTTCGGTGTTGCGGCAGTATTTGCTTTGCTAGCGCGCATTACGTCTGCAGATGTTGGCGCAACCGCAGGCGGAATTTTCAATGGTGTTGGCAACTTCGCTAGCGCTGCAGCTCCAGTCATTATTGGTGCAATAGTCATGCAAACTGGCAGCTTCAACATTGGTATTACCTTCTTGGCAGCCGTTGCTGTGATTGGGGCGTTCTTCTTGTTGCCACTACTGAAACGTTATTAATCATTCACAACTATTTATGCCGTCATGTAGCAAGTAATGGCTATGTGATGGTCAATATCCAAACTAGATGAGATACAGCTCCACTTTTTGTGAAATTGCATAGAGCTGAAAAAGGAGAAAGTCATGTCGGTACAACAATTTGAATCTTGGACACAGCCAGCAGAGCAGTCACTTGAAGACTGGATTGGCGGACGTATTGCACGTTTTGAAACTCGTAAATATGACTTTGATGCCTTGAAGTTTCAAGCAGATTACGATCCAAAATACCGCCGTGCGCAAATGCGTTACATGGGTACAGGTGCAACAGGCGTAGCCAATGATAGCAATACCGTGCCCGCTGAAAACTTTACGTTTTCTACTATGGTTTTGCCGCCGCAATGTGAAGGCCCGCTGCATATACACCATGACGTTGAGGAAGTGTTTTTCATGTTGCGCGGTGAAATTGATTTGTTTATTGAGCACGAAGGTGAGAAATTTTCGACTCGCTTAAAGGAGCGTGATTTGATTTCAATTCCGCCAGGAATCTACCGCGGCTTATTCAACCCAGGTACAGAAGATGCCTTGATGTGCGTGATGCTAGGAACGGGTAAACCAACCATTCCGAACTATCCGCCTGAACACCCGCTTTCACAAATTAAGCGTTAATTTTTAAGGAAGTGAAGTGATGACTTTAATTGATCAGTTGGCTCAGTTTAAATTGAAAACCGTTCAGTTTGATGGTGTGCAGCAATCTTACCGTGAAGCGGGTATAGGCAAAGCCTTGGTATTGCTACATGGTATTAGCTCTGGTTCGGGTTCTTGGGTCAAACAGCTACAAGGTTTAAGTCATCATTTTCATGTAATTGCATGGGATGCACCGGGTTATGGTCAGTCTGACCGTTTAGCGGCGGTATATCCAAATGCAGAAGATTACGCACGACGTTTAAAAGGAATGTTGGATAGCTTAAGTCTAAACAAAGTTATTTTGGTTGGACACTCATTGGGCGCAATGCAGGCCGCTGCATTCAACGCATTATATCCAGATGCTGTAGATGCGTTGGTCATTGCCAATGTGGCGCAGGGCTACAAAGGTTGTGATGCACAAAAACAGCAGGATGTTTTTGAAAAGCGTCCAAAAATGTTGCAGAGCTTAGGTGCTTCTGGCATGGCGCAATCGCGTGGGCCACACTTGGTTGCACATGCATCGGTAGATGCTTTGGTGCTGATTGAAGCCGTGATGCAAAACATTCATTTAGAGGGTTTTACAGATGCATCGTATCTACTGGCATATGACGCGATTCAAAGCTATTTAAGTCCAGCACAAGACATTCACGTCGTAAAGGGAATGGCGGATGGCATTACGCCTCCACAAGATATTCAAGCATTAGTAGATCAGTTTCAGCTGAAGCAATGCTATGAAATTGTAGATGCAGGTCATTTAAGTTATTTGGACCAAGCAGCGCAATTCAACCAAATTTTATTGTCGCTTAATTAAGCACTGATGTGAGATAGGGAAATGAGCTTCCAATTGAATGGAAAGAATGCAGTAGTTACCGGTGGCTCGTCTGGTATTGGGCTTGCGACTGTTGAGCTTCTAGTTTCAGAGGGTGCAAGTGTTGCTTGGTGTGGTCGTAATGAACAACGCCTAGCAGAGTCAAAAGAATTTATTTTATCGCGTTATCCAAATGCAAAAGTGGTAACAGCAACATGTAATGTTTTAGATAAAGCAGATGTAGAAAAATTTGCATACCAAGTTCAAGGAGAATTTGGTGGTGTCGATATTTTAATTAACAACGCAGGACAAGGTCGTGTTTCTAATTTTGACAATACAGAAGACCAAGATTGGTTAAATGAAATTGAATTGAAATACTTCAGTGTTTTAAACCCAATTAAAGCATTTTTACCTGCATTAAAAGTTTCAGATTACGGTTCAATTACGAATGTAAACTCACTACTTGCATTGCAACCTGAACCTCACATGATTGCAACATCATCAGCACGTGCTGCGTTATTGAACCTTACACATTCAATGGCACATGAGTTTTCTCAATATAACATCCGCGTGAACTCGATCTTATTAGGCATGGTGGAATCAGCCCAGTGGAAACGTCGTTTTGCAGACCGTTCTGACCAAAATCAAACATGGGAAGAGTGGATTGGCAACATAGCGAAAAATCGCGGTATTCCAATGGCTCGTTTAGGCAAGCCAGAAGAGCCAGCTCGTGCATTGGTATTTCTTGCTTCACCATTGGCTTCATATACCACTGGTTCAACCATTGATGTGTCTGGTGGCTTCAACAAGCATTTATAAGGTGACTTATGAAACAGTTAATGATGATTGGATTCGGAGCAATGGCAAATGAAGTATGTAGTCATTTGCCAAAAGATCTTAAATTGAAATGGGTAGTTGTTCCTGAGCGCAGTGTTGAAGTTGTTAAGCAAAAGGTCGCAGCTGATGTGCAAGTCATTTCTAGAATCGATGACTGTTTAGGTGAACCTGATTATGTCATTGAAGTTGCAGGTCAGGCTGCGGTGAAAGAGCATGCTGAAAAAGTTTTGGCACGCGGTTGGACCATTGGTCTAATTTCAGTGGGTACATTGGCAGACCCCGTATTTTTTGAGAAATTGCAAAAAACTGCTGAAAAATCAGGTGCTCATCTTCACCTATTGGCAGGTGCAATTGCAGGAATTGATGGCATTGCGGCAGCGAAAGAAGGTGGCTTAGAAAAAGTCACTTATAAAGGCTGTAAAAGTCCAAATAGCTGGCGTGGTAGTTATGCAGAAAAATTGATTGATTTGGACAACGTTAAAGAAGCAACTGTGTTCTACAAAGGCACAGCACGTGAAGCTGCGTTGAAATTTCCTGCAAATGCCAATGTAGCCGCAACCATTGCTTTAGCTGGTATTGGTATGGATGAAACTCAAGTTGAATTAACAGTAGATCCAAATATTAGTCAAAACAAACACACCATTGTAGCGGAAGGTCGCTTTGGTCAAATGAGTATTGAAATGATTGGGGTGCCTTTGGAGAGTAATCCAAAAACTTCAACATTGGCTGCACTCAGTGTTATTCGTGCATGCAGAAATAGCGTAGATGCAATTCAGATTTAAGAGGGATAGGTGAGTGCCATGGTAAAAGAAATTTATATTGCAGGTGAATGGCGTCTTGGTCGAGGGAATGTGATTCAAAGCCTATTTCCAGCAGATAATTCAGTAAATGCAGAAATATCAACAGCGACTTTAGAAGATGTTGAAGAAGCAATAGTTAAAGCAGATCAGGCATGGCGTAAGCCAGAATGGCGTAATTCACTACCGCATGAGCGTGCAAAAATTTTGTACCGTGTAGCAGATATTATTGAAGCCCGTGCAGATGAATTATCAAAACTACAAACACGAGACAATGGAAAGCCGCTTTCTGAAACACGTGCATTAGTGATGAGCGCAGCAGCAACTGCACGTTTTAATGCGGCAGCATGTGAAACCTTTAACGAAGAATTGACTACTCAACGTGCATCAGACTTTGTCACTATGAGTGTATATGAACCTGTGGGCGTAATTGCTGCAATTACCCCTTGGAACTCACCAATTGCAAGTGAAGTGCAAAAGTTAGCACCAGCAATTGCAGCGGGTAATGCTGTTGTACTAAAACCTGCAGAAGCAACTTCTTTAATTGCTTTAGAACTTGCCAAAATTTTTGAAGAAGCAGGTCTTCCAAAAGGCATTTTAAGTGTGCTTGTAGGTCGTGGTTCTGTGATTGGCGATGCCATTGCACAGCATCCACTTGTACGCAAAATTTCATTCACAGGTGGTACAACCACAGGTCGTCATTTAGCGCATATTGCAGCTGAAAAGTTAATTACGACTTCGTTAGAACTTGGTGGCAAATCTCCAACAATTGTATTCCCTGACGCAGATATTGAAATTGCAGCAAAAGGTATCGCTTACGGTATTTTCAGCTCAGCAGGTCAAGCATGTATCGCAGGTTCACGTTTATTTATTCATAAATCAATTTATGACGTGTTTTTAAAACGCCTTGTAGAAATTACTGAAGGTTTACGCGTAGGACACCCAGAAACACCAAATGTTCATATGGGTTCATTAATCAACCAAAAACATTTGGAATCGGTTCACCATTATGTAGAACTTGCAAAGTCAGAAGGCGGTACTGTTGTAACAGGTGGTGAAGCAATTACTGAAGGCGAATTTGCCAAAGGTAGTTTCTATAAACCAACCATTATTACAGGCTTAAATAACAGTACTCAAACTTGCCAAGAAGAAATTTTTGGACCTGTTCTTGTTGTTATGTCATATGACAATGAACAAGATTTGATTAAACAAGCAAATGACAGTTGCTTTGGTTTGGCAGCAGGTATTTGGACTGAAAGCTATCGTAAAGCATGGAAAATTGCACGTACTTTAGAAGTAGGTACCGTGTGGATTAATACTTATAAAAAGTTCTCAATTAGTGCGCCATTCGGTGGCTTTAAAGACAGTGGTATTGGTCGTGAAAAAGGTCGCTTAGGCATCCTGTCTTATATGCAACAAAAAAGTATTTATTTAGGTTTAAACGAACAAGCAAACCCTTGGTCTGATTAATACACATTTAAAAATGTACGAGAAATTTAAAATTTAAGGAATGAAGAAATGACTGAAAAAGTAAATGTAGGCGAAGCAATCGCACGTGTATTAGAGCAGCACCAAGTAGACAGTATTTATGGCGTAATTTCTATTCATAATTTACCAATTGCAGATGCCGTGGGTCGCCGTGAAAAAATTCGCTTTGTGGCAGCACGTGGTGAAGCAGGTTCTGTGACAATGGCAGATGCACATTCACGTTTTACAGGTTTAGGTGTTGCATTAACAAGTACAGGTGCAGGTGCAGGGAATGCAGTTGGTTCACTGATTGAAGCAATGAATGCAGGTAGTCCTGTATTGCATTTAACAGGTCAGGTTGAACGTGAATATTTAGACCGTGATGCAAGCTTCATTCATGAAACTAAAGATCAGCTTACGTTCTTAAAAGCATCAAGCAAAGCTGCATTTCGTATAACAAGTCCTGAAAATGCAGTTGGTGTGATTCGTGAAGCAATTCGTGTGGCAACAACAGTACCAATGGGACCTGTAAGTGTTGAAATTCCAATTGATGTTCAAGCAGCAGAAATAGATTTACCGGCAAATTTAGGACCTGTTAAAGCATTACAAGTTCCTGTTGCAGAAGACGTAGAAGTTGACTTAATTGCAGAAGAAATCAAAAAATCAAAACGCCCAGTTTTTTGGATTGGAGGTGGGACTTTAAATGCAGTTGAAGAAGTGAAAGCAATTGCAGATTTAGGAATTCCTGTAGTTTCATCAACGCATGCACGTGGTGTACTAGCAGACAACCATCCACGTACATTAGGTGCATTCCATAACTCAGCATCAGTTGAACAACTGATTAAAGATGCCGATTTACTTGTCGTTGTTGGTTCACGCTTACGTAGTAATGAAACGAAAACTTATTCAGTTGTATTCCCTAAAAATATTATTCAAGTAGATGCAAATCCTGTTGCACAACAACGTAACTATAAAGTTAATCAATTTATCTGTGCGGAAGCTAAAGACTTATTAGCACGTGTTGTAACTGCATTAAACGGAAACAATAAAGTTGATAAAAGCTACGATGCAGAAATTAAAGCTGCTCGTGAAAGTGCGATTGAAGCTTTACGTACACAAATGGATCAATACGCACTTATTTGCGACCACTTACGTGCAGCGCTTCCTGAAGATGGCATTTTTGTACGTGACATCACAATGTCTGGTAGTACTTGGGGTAGCCGTTTATTCCCAGTACAAACACCAAATAAAAATATTCACTCACTTGCAGGTGCAATTGGTTTAGGACTTGCACACGCAATTGGTGCATCAATTGCAAATCCAACGAAAAAAGTTGTGGGCTTGGTTGGTGATGGCGGCTTAATGCTTGGTATTGGTGAGATTGCCACAATGGCTCAAGAAAATACCGACATGGTTCTTATGGTGATGAATGATGGTGGTTATGGCGTAATGCGTGGCATTCAAAATAACTATTTTGGTGGTCGCCAATATTTCAATGAATTGCACACACCAGATTATCAAGCCCTAGGTGAATCTATGGGGGTTAAAAGCTGGAAAGTTGGTAGCGCTGAAGAGTTCAAAACTGCAATTAAAGAAGCTATTACACTTAATGGACCTGCTGTCATTGAGCTAGATATGAACTCAATTGGTCCATTGAAATTTGCAGGGCCCCCACAAAAGAAATTGTACTGATACAACTTAAGAATATCATTTGAGCAAGATTGTGAGTTGTGCAATTCCTCGATACTGAGGAATTGCTAAATAATTTAGATGTAAGGAATACATTAAGAGAGAAACAAGAAGGTGAGTGGATATGCAAACAAGGATTGAGCATGATTTACTAGGTGCTAAAGAGGTTCCATATGATGCGTATTATGGAATTCATACTGTAAGAGCGGTAGAGAACTTTCAAATTTCTAGTTTAAGTGTGGGGCAGTCACCCCATTTTATTCGTGCATTAGGATTTGTTAAAAAAGCGGCCGCACGAACTAACTTTCATTTTCAGAAAATCAGTCAATTGCAGTTAGATGCTATTGAATATGCAACGAATCAACTTATTGATTATCCACAAAAATGGGCGTCATCGTTCCCAATTGATTTATATCAAGGCGGTGCAGGGACGTCTGTCAATATGAATTGCAATGAGGTTATTGCTAATATTGGCTTGGAATATCTGGGGCTGACTAAAGGTGATTACCGCACACTTCATCCAAATGATCATGTCAATAAATCACAATCGACTAATGATGTTTATCCAACAGCACTCAGAATTAGTCTCTACCATTATTTAGATGATTTGATAAATGCACTTTCGAGTTTAATAGAAACTATTAAATTAAAATCTATAGAATTTAAATTCGCATTAAAAATGGGACGTACCCAGTTACAAGATGCGGTTCCGATGACATTTGGGCAAGAGTTTCAGGCCTTTGCAACATTGCTAAATGAAGATCAGCGCTTGATAAATCAAATGCGTCAGCTTCTTTTAGAAATTAATTTAGGTGCAACTGCAATTGGTACAGGAGTGAACTCCCCAACCGGATATACACATCACGTCACTCAAACCTTAAGTTTCTTAACTGCTTTGCCTTTAAAAGGCGCAGATGACTATATTGAAGCAACTAGTGATTGTGGCGTATTTATTTTGATTTCAAGTGTGCTAAAACGTCTGGCGTGTAAACTTTCAAAAATTTGTAATGACTTACGCTTATTAAGTTCTGGACCACGGACAGGTTTCGCAGAAATTCGATTACCTGAACTGCAAGCAGGATCTTCAATAATGCCTGCAAAAGTGAATCCCGTTATTCCTGAAGTTGTTAATCAAATTGCATTTAAAGTCATGGGCAATGATTTAACTATTAGTATGGCCGCCGAAGCGGGACAGTTACAACTAAATGTGATGGAGCCTGTCATTGCATTAACATTAAATGAATCGATTCAACTTTTGATAGAAGGTGTAAATAGTTTAAATCATAAATGCTTTGCAGGCATTCAAATCAATGAAAAGCAAGCCTATGACATGGTGATGCGCAGTGTTGGAATCATCACATTGCTAGATCCAATTCTAGGTCATCAGTGCTGTGACGTTATAGGTAAACGCTGTATAGCAGAGAATAAAACAATTAAGGAAATTGTACTATTAGAAGGATTAATGACAGAGCAGGAACTAGAACAAGTATTTTCTTTTGAAAATTTAATTTCTGAAGTTAGCACGGTTGAAGTGTTACAGAACATCGCTTAATTTTTTTTGACCAAAATCATTATTAAACAATGTTTTGTATATAAAACAAAATGATATAAGGAAGTATTATGAATAAAACAATTTTAACCGTAATGATTTTATTGTCACTGAATACGGCAGTATCCGTGCAGGCTAAGGATGATCCATTGGAGTGGAAAAGCGAAGATGGTACGCAATCATTGAAAGTAGGAGGGGTACTGCGTTTTAACCACCGTTATGAACAATGGGATGCCAGTCCGAACAGAGGGGCTGGAAAACTGGATTTTGATATTTTCCGTTTAGATCTAAAAGGTAAATCTGATGATGCTTATTTGAATGCGAGTTATGTGATTCAAGATCAGGAAAAGACCTCGATTGAAAAAGCCTATGTTGGATATAACTTAAATGAAAATAACAGTATAGAAGCAGGATTGGTCTATAAGCCTTTTGCAATTTATCCTTATCCACAAAATGGTTGGACCTATCATATTCCCTTCTTTTTAGGCTACGGCAATAACGCGGCTCCGGGGGTGAACTGGAACTACATTAACCCAGAGTGGGATGTCAAATTGGGGTATTATCCGCGCATGCTGGAAACTAATTTACGTTATTCACCAGAGTCTGCAACTTATGATGATCTCTCAGAAAATCATTTACCATTTCAAGCTGCGTATCAGAATGAAAAGCAAAATCAGCTGAACACCCGCATTGTACGCAAATTTGGCAGTAATCAAATGGGTAAGCATGAGATTGGTCTATCCGGTTCTATTGCTGAGTTGCATAATAAAACCACTGACAAAGATGGTAGTTATTACGCGGCAGGATTACACACTAATAGTAATTATCAGCGTTGGAATTTACAGTCATCTGTGATTCATTATCAGTATGATGCAGAAAACCCAGACGGCGTTGATAATGATATGACCTTGATGGGAGCAAATGGCTTAACGCCAGCATATTTTATTGCTTCAGAAGGAACTGTAGCGAGCCTCAATCTCGCCTATACTTTGCCTATACAAAATATGGGTAAGTTGAAAGCGATTCGTTTCTATAATGACTATAGTTATTTAGACAAAGAACGTGGTGATTGGGAAGCATCACAAATGAATACTACGGGCGCAATGTTCATCGCTTCGCCATTTATGGTTTGGGCAGATTACACCTGGGGTAAAAATGCCAATATTATTGGTGGTGCAACTAATGGGACAGGTTTTACTTCTGCAACGTCTCTAAACAGTGATAAATGGATGTATCGTGTGAACTTAAATATCGGTTTTACTTTTTAAGCTAAAATAATTATTTTAAAAATTATTTAAATTAAATACTTATAAGGAAGAAGTGAAAGAATTACCTCTTTCACTTCATACCTAAAACAACTTGATATGGTTTAAATCCTTCGGTTACTGTATCCGAAACTAAAGGATGAGAATTTATATTATCTAAATATGAAATATAAGCTCGATGCTATTATTCCGGACCTCGATATTGGTTATTGCTATATTTACGGTGAAAACCTTAAGACAGCAGGCAAAGATAACCGTGAAATTGAGCGGGATATTGTCTTAAATTACAATGTTCAGCAACAACCACCTGAAAGGTTTAGGCTTTCAACTGCTCTATATTAATTATGATGCTGAAACTGGTAAGGATTATGATGAAGTTCGATATTTTGACAAAATATGATTTTAAATTCTAATTTATATATTTTAAGTAAAAAGATGAATGATAAAGGATCAGATGATTTGGAGATCATTAGATCTCTTGCGAAAGTCATTATTGCAAGTTTATCCGGTTTACGAGTGCAGCAATTAAGTTAATGCGTAAGCCGAATCTTTTCCGTCTATATCGATAGCGTTCAC
>Ga0308157_10000738_pt1 | contig 90646 bp, 74 predicted proteins | sample PhyBR1_FD_201035 | JGI IMG/M metagenome (GOLD analysis project Ga0308157, IMG submission 201035) | Phyllosphere microbial communities from UC Gill Tract Community Farm, Albany, California, United States - DLSLB.R1 | ecosystem: Host-associated > Plants > Phyllosphere > Unclassified | place: USA...
TGTTGGGGATGCCAAGTGGAAATGGACTCCGTCGCCGTCTTGTCGCGGCGCTTCATATAGGGATGCAGGACGCAAATGTCGCACCCTTGGGATGCTACCAGCCCGACGTCAGGTCAACCTTCGCCGGTATCGTCCTTGGATTGCAGGGCCTTCAGCACCGCGAAAGGCGAGATTTCGCCCGGTTCCTTGGGCTGTTCAAAGACTGCGCCGGGCTTGCGCGGAAACGGGTCCAGGCTCAGCGCCAGTTGTTCGACGGCGTACTGACCCAGGTCCAGGCGGCCGTCTTCGATCTGATCGGGCGAATCGTCGTCCATCTCGAGGTCGATTTCCCCCTCTTCGTCGGGCTCGCGCTCGGTCGCCTCGACCATCTGCACCGAGAACTTGCGATCAACATGAACCGGCAAGGGCTCCAGCGTCAGGCCGCAGGTCTGGACCGCGTCGGCGACGACCCGCCCCTCCATCCGCCACCCCGAGACGGTGGGGACCAGCTTGATGTCGGCCTCGAAGGCGTTCAGCGCCTGCAGGTCCAGGGCGCGAGCGATCCGCTTGCACGCCTCGACGTCGGGCGTCAGCCTGCGCTCCAGGCCCGCACCGATCTGATGCAGGCGCAGCGGTTCGCTGTAGGGCAAGGCAGGCAGGTCGGTCATGCAGCGATCTCCGCCCAGGCCGGAGCCTTAGACACAGCTTCAAATGATTGTGGCGTCAGGTTCTGGCGCGAGGCCACGGCGTAACGCGCCAGGGCCAGTCCGGTGTCGGCGTCGGTGCTTTCATAGACGTTCTTGGCCAGCGACGCCGCCAGAGCATCGACATCCTCGGCGCGCAGCGGGCCTTCATAGGCGCTCATGCGGCCATAGAGGGACTCGCCCAGCTTTCGCATCTTCTTGCCGACCGAGACGTCGCCCACGCCCAGTTCGCGCAGGGTGTGGTCCAGCGACGAGATATAGGTGTCGAACAGCTTCTGGGCCGCAACCTCGCCCCGCTCGCCGTCCTGCTTCAAGCGCAGGAAAAGAATCAGCACGTGCAGGGTATAGAGCTCGAACCGCGCATCGATCCGGTCGGCCACGCCCAGGGCGGTGTAAAAGGCCGGCTGGCGGGCCTGTTCGACCGCCAAGGCATACAGGGCGTCGCCCTGACGTTCGTCGGGTCGTTGTCGGAAGAGATTTCTAAGCATGAGCAACAGCCCCTTTTTCGCCGCGCCGTTGCACTAGGACGCAGCGCCGGTTAGGTCAAAGACCTTGTTATGCTGAGGCGGACGCTGATGCCCCGATTTACACCGATCTTCGCCGCCGTCGCCCTGGCCGCCGCTGCTGGCGCCTGTGCGCCCGTTGTCGCCACCCAGGGCTTCCAGGCGATCGACGCCAAGCCCCAGGACGTGGAGGTTGGCGCCGATACCAAGGAAACCGTCCTGGCGCGTCTCGGCTCGCCCTCGACGACCTCGACGTTCGAGCCCGACACCGTCTGGTACTACATGACCCAGATGACCGAGCGGTACACTTACAACAAACCTGAGGTGTCGCAGCGCACGGTGACCGAAATCACCTTCAACAAGGCCGACGACAAGGTCGCCGCCGTTCGCACCCTCAGCCTCGCCGATGGCCGCGACATCACCATGGAACGGCGCGAGACGCCGACCCGCGGCCGCCAGTTGACCATCCTGGAACAGTTGCTGGGCAACGTCGGCCGCGGCCAGTTGCCGCGCACCGAAGAAGACGTCCCCGGCCAGCGCCGCCCGGACTAGGCCTCCTGGTTAGAAAAATCAGGCCCCGAGGAGCGATCCTCGGGGCCTTTTTCGTCAGACGATCTTCCCGCTGGCCAACACCGCCAGCAGCAGCAGCGCCACGATGTTGGTGATCTTGATCATCGGGTTCACCGCCGGACCGGAGGTGTCCTTGTAGGGATCGCCCACAGTGTCACCGGTGACGGCGGCCTTGTGCGCCTCCGAGCCCTTGCCGTGGACCACACCGTTCTTGTCGGTGAAGCCTTCCTCGATCAGCTTCTTGGCGTTGTCCCAGGCCCCGCCGCCCGAGGTCATCGAGATGGCCACGAACAGGCCGGTCACGATCACGCCCATCAGCATGGCCCCCAGTGCCGCAAAGGCGTTGGCCTTGTCCGGCTGGATGAACAGGACCACCACGAACAGGACGATCGGCGACAGCACCGGCAACAGGCTGGGCACGATCATCTCGCGGATGGCCGCACTGGTCAGAATATCCACGGCCTTGCCGTATTCCGGCTTGGTCTGGAAGGTCATGATGCCCGGGTTCTCACGGAACTGACGGCGCACCTCGGCCACCACGGCCTCGGCGGCGCGACCCACCGCCGTCATCGACATGCCGCCGAATAGGAAGGGCAGCGCCCCGCCGAACAGCAGGCCGACCACGACGTAGGGGTTGGACAGGTCAAAGGCGACCGCACCCATCCCGTGGAAGAAACTGCCCGGCGTCGCTTCGGCCGAGAAGTGCTTCAGGTCCTCCACATAGGCGGCGAACAGGACCAGCGCCCCCAGACCCGCTGAACCGATGGCGTAGCCCTTGGTCACGGCCTTGGTCGTGTTGCCCACGGCGTCCAGGGCGTCGGTCGAGACGCGCACTTCCGGCGGCAGGCCCGCCATCTCGGCGATGCCGCCCGCGTTGTCAGTAACCGGACCAAAGGCGTCCAGGGCCACAATCATCCCCGCCACACCCAGCATGGTCGTGGTGGCGATGGCGATGCCGAACAGGCCCGCCAATTGGAAGGCCGCGACGATGCCGACGATGATGGTCAAGGCCGGCAGGGCCGTCGACTCCAGCGAGACCGCCAGACCCTGGATCACATTGGTGCCGTGACCCGAGACCGAGGCGTTGGCCACCGACTTGACCGGACGGAAGCCGGTGCCGGTGTAGAACTCGGTGATCACCACAATGGCCGCTGTGACCAGGAGGCCGACGACGCCGGACCAGAACAGGCTCATCGGCTGGATCAAGAGGCCGCCAGACGTCTCGACCGCGCCGGGCACCAGTTGGCTGATGACCCACCAGACCGCGACGACCGACAGGACGCCGGTGACGATCAGGCCCTGATACAGGGCCCCCATGATGTTGCCGCTCTTGCCCAGTCGGACGAAGAAGGAGCCGATGATCGAGGTCACGATGCAGATGCCGCAGATCGCCAGAGGCAGCAGCATCATCACTTCGACATAGGGCTGGTTGCGGAAGAAGATGGCCGCCAGAACCATGGTGGCGACGGTCGTGACCGCATAGGTCTCGAACAGGTCGGCGGCCATGCCGGCGCAGTCGCCGACATTGTCGCCCACGTTGTCGGCGATGGTGGCCGCATTGCGGGGATCATCCTCGGGGATGCCGGCCTCGACCTTGCCCACCATATCGCCGCCCACGTCGGCGCCCTTGGTGAAGATCCCGCCGCCCAGTCGCGCGAAGATGGAGATCAGCGAGGCGCCGAAGCCGAGCGCCACCAGGCCATCGACGACCGTGCGGCTGGTGGGCTCAAAGCCCATGCCCTGGGTCATGAAGGCGTAGTAGCCCGACACGCCCAGAAGCGCGCCGCCCGCCACAAACATGCCGGTGATGGCGCCCGAGCGGAAGGCCAGGTCCAACCCCTTGGCCAGGCTTTCAGACGCCGCCTGGGCCGTGCGCACATTGGCCCGCACCGAGATCAGCATCCCGGCGAAGCCAGCCGCGCCGGACAGCACCGCCCCGATCAGGAACCCGAGTGCAGCCCAGGGCCCGATAAGCAAAAAGGCCGCGACCAAGATCACGACCCCCACCATACCAATCGTTGTGTACTGACGCTTCAGATAGGCCGAGGCCCCTTCCTGAATCGCCGCCGCGATTTCTCGCATCCTGTCGTTACCAGTGCCGGCCTTCATCAGGGCGGCGGTCTGGACGGCGCCGTAAAGCACCCCCAGCGCGCCGGCCGCGATGACCAGCCATAGATAGTTCGTCATGGCGTTTCGAAGCCCTTGTGCAACAAGCACACGGATCCTTGGCGCGGGCGGGCTTTGCGCCTCTCACCGCCTTCCGGTCCCCCCGTGCGCCTACGGACGCAACCTCACGTCCCCCGGGAATTGCGGCTTAACAGTGGCAAAAGGTTCGACGTGAAGCAACAGCGGTTTCTCAAGCTGTGCTTTAGACGCCCTGCATGCCCGTGCGGCGGCGCGGGGTCTGGCTGACGACCTCGACGCGGGTCACCGCGCCGCGCCCGATCAGGGTTGAGGCCGAGCGGATCAGGCTGGCGCTCAGCGCCGCCGTGTCCAGCGCCAGCCAGGTGTCCGGCAGGACAAAGGGCGTGCGATGCCCGGCCTTGATCAGGGCGTCACGCAGCCAGGCTTCCTTGGCCCGCACCGCCTCGACGGTGTGGCCCGGCCCCAGATGCAGCTTCAGGACGATGAAGACATAGTTGCGCACCCGGCCGTCGGTGATGATCGGCAGCCCCACCCCCGTCATATTGACCACGGCGGCGGCGGGCGCGGCCTTGTCGCTGGCCTGCACGGTTCCGGCGACCGCCGAGGCGGTCAGAAGGGCTCCAGCCTGAATCAGGGCGCGACGTTGCATGGGCTTTACCCTGCCCTGCCCCGGTTAGGATTCCGTTGCCTAGTCGTGGGTCCAGCCTGAGCGGGTGGGCGTGATGGCCTGCCCGAGGTGACGCACGATCACGCCCTTGCCGTCGATCACACGGCCGATGCGGGTCAGGCGCAGGTGCCGGCGTTCTGCTTCGCGGCGCAGGGCGTTCTCGGCTCCGGCCGGGACGGTCAGGACGACCTCGTAGTCGTCGCCGCCGGTCGCCAGAAGCTCCAGCGCGCCTTGCGGATCGACGCGGCTGTCCAGCCAGGCCTGGGCCGCCGCCGACAGGGGCAGGACCTCCAGATCCAGCTCGACGCCGACCTTGCTGGCCTCCGCGATGTGGCCGACGTCGGCCAGCAAGCCGTCAGACACGTCGGCGCTGGCGGTGGCCAGGCCGCGCACGACCGAGGCGAACTCGACGCGCGGCATGGGGGTGCGATAGGCGGCCTCCAGCGCGTCCATGCGCTCAGGCTCCAGCGACAAGGCGCCTTGCACGGCCTGCAGGCCCAGCCAGCCGTCGCCAATCGTGCCGGTGACAAAGACCAGGTCCCCGGGCCGCGCCCCCGACCGGCTGACGGTCGAGGACGACGGGGCCCAGCCCATCATGGTCGCGGAGAAACTGGCCGGCCCCGGCGTCTTGACCGTGTCGCCGCCCAGCAGGGCGATGTCGAAGATGGCCTGATCGCGCCGCAGCCCGGCGACGAAAGCCTCGCGCTCGGGCCAGCCGCAACGCTCGGACCAATGGCAGGCCAGCAGGTAGCCGAAGGGCTCGGCCCCCTTGGCGGCCAGATCGGACAGGTTCACGCGCAGCAGCTTCTGCGCCACCGTATCCAGAGGGTCGTCAGGCAGGAAGTGGACGCCCTCGATGATGGCGTCCTTGGTCAGGACCAGATCATGCCCCGGACGCGAGGGCAGCACGGCCACGTCGTCGGCCAGCCCCCTCGCCCATTCCGGGTGCGCCAGCGGCTTTAGCAGCCGCTGGATCGTCTCGAATTCGCCAGCGACATCAATCGCGGGCATCGCGCGCCACGCCGTCGAGCGCCGCGTTCACGAACTTCGCCTCTGCTTCATCGAAGAAGGCCTTGGCCAGCTCGACATACTCGTCGATCACGATTTCACGCGGCACGTCGGGCTTGGACTTCAGTTCCCAGGCGCCGCAACGCAGCAGGGCGCGAAGCGTGGCGTCCAGACGTTCCATCCGCCAGTTGGAGGCCAGACGCGCCTTGACGGCCTCGTCGATGGCCCGCTGATCCTCGACCACGCCGTGGACGATATCGGAGAACCACTGCTCGTCAGCCTCGGCCAAGGGCGCGCCGTCGATGTCGGCGTCGAAACGGTGATTGCGGAACTCCCTGACGACGACGTCCACGCCCTCGCCCGCCAGTTCCATCTGATACAGGGCCTGAACGGCGGCCAGACGGGCGACCGTGCGGGCGCGGCGCTGACGGCTGGTCAGTTGCGGCTCGGCGCGGACTTTCTCGGCCTCAGCCAGTTGAGCCATGACTTCGGCGACGGTGGCCGGGGTGGTGTTGGTCGGCTCGGTCACGAGGCCAGTCCTCCGCGCAGGCGCTTGCGCAGCGCAATCAGGTCCAGGCAGGCGCGAGCGGCGCCGCCGCCCTTGTCGCCTTCGCTCATCCGGGCGCGCGCCCAGGTTTGCTCTTCGTCCTCGGTCGTCAGGATGCCGTTGCCGATGGCCAGGCCCTTGAGGCCCAGGTGCATCAGGCCGGCGGCCGACTGATCCGAGACGATCTCGAAGTGATAGGTCTCGCCGCGGATGATGCAGCCCAGGGCCACATAGCCGTCATAGCGGGGCGCCGTCGGATAGCGACCGGCCTCTTCGGCCAGGGCGATGGCGGTCGGAACCTCCAGGGCGCCGGGCACGGTGACGACGTCGAACTGCACGCCTTGCGCGCGCAGGGCGTCCTTGGCCCCTTCCAGAAGGGCGTCAGCCAGATCGTCGTAGTAACGCGCCTCGACGATCAGGACGCGGGTGGGGTCGTTCAGGATTGGTCTTCTCCGTCCATGTCGCGCCAGCCGGCGATGCGCAGGCCGTAGCCTTCAAGCGCCGTCGGATTGGGGCGGGTGGAACTCATGATGATCATGTCGCGCACGCCGAGATCCAGCAGGATCTGGGCGCCGACGCCATAGGCTTTCAGGGCGCGGTCCGCCGCAGCGGGCTTGTCGCCGCCGACCAGACGTTCCGACAGGCGATGCAGGCCCGGATCGCGCAGGAAGACGGCCACGCCGGGTTCCTTGTCGGCGCTGAGCGCCTTGAGCGCGCGGGGGATATAGTCCTGACGGGCCTCGATATGGCCCAGCAGGTCGGCGGCGAAGTCGATCTGGTGCATGCGCACGACAGTCGGCTTGGTCGGGTCGATGTCGCCGTGGATCAGGGCGACGTGTTCGGCGCCCTCGATGGTGTCCTTATAGACGACCATGCGGAACGGACCGCCGTGGACGCTTTCGAACGGCGTATCCAGCACGCGCTCGACAAAGCGTTCGGTACGGCGGCGATAGGCGATCAGGTCGGCGATGGTGCCGATCTTCAGGCCATGCAACTGGGCAAAGGCGATCAGGTCGGGCATCCGCGCCATGGTGCCGTCGTCCTTGATGATCTCGCAGATCACCCCGGCCGGGATCAGGCCCGCCATGCGGCTGATGTCGACGGCGGCTTCGGTGTGGCCGGTGCGGACCAGAACCCCGCCGTCGCGCGCGACCAGGGGGAAGATGTGGCCCGGCGAGACGATGTCGTCGGCGCCGCGCGACGGGTCGGCGGCGACCTGGACCGTATGGGCGCGGTCGGCGGCGGAAATGCCGGTGGTGACGCCCTCCTTGGCCTCAATGGAAATGGTGAAGGCCGTGCCCATGCTTTCACGGTTTTCGGCGGCCATCGGCGGCAGGCGCAGGGCCTTGGCGCGATCCGCCGTCATGGCCAGGCAGACCAGACCGCGCGCGTGCTTGATCATGAAGTTGATCTGATCCGGCGTCGCGAACTGGGCCGGAATGATGATGTCGCCCTCGTTCTCGCGATCCTCGGCGTCCACCAGGATGTAGGGACGGCCGTTGCGGGCGTCCTCGAGAATGTCCTCGATCGGGCTGATCGGGCTATCGTTATGATTCACTGCAAGCTGCATCACGCCGTCTCCTGCCACCGCGCGAGGTAGCGCGCCAGCATGTCGATCTCCAGGTTGACCTTGTCGCCGACCGAAAGGCCGCCGAGCGTGGTCGCATCCCACGTATGCGGAATGATGTTCAAGTCGAAGCGGCGCTCTTGCACCCCATTCACGGTCAGGGAAACCCCATCGACGGTGATTGAGCCCTTGGGCGCGATAAAACGGTGCAGAGGCGCGGGCACCTCGATCACGATGCGGTGCGATCCGCCCTCGGGCGTGATCGACACGACCTCGCCCAGACCATCGACGTGGCCCGAGACGATGTGGCCGCCCAGTTCGTCGCCCAGCCTGGCCGCGCGCTCCAGATTGACGCGGGTGTTCTCGGCCCAGTCGCCCAGCTTGGTCTTGGACAAGGTCTCGCCGGAGACCTCGACGGCGAACCAGCCCTCTCCCTTCTCCGTCACGGTCAGGCAGCAGCCCGCATGGCTGATGGAGGCGCCCAGGTCGATGCTTGCCGTGTCCCACACGGTCTCGACCTCATAGCGACGGTCGCGGTCGGTTTGGCGGACGCTGCGGACGCGGCCGATGTCGGTGACGATGCCGGTGAACATGGATACTCCGGTCCCTTCGGACCCAAAAAACAGAGTCTAATTAGTCTAATTCGTCTGAAGTCAGCCGTCGAAACGCGCGTAGCGTTCCCACAGGTCGTCTCCGACAGGCTCAACGCCCAGACGACGGAACTTGGGGGCGTCGGCCAGCTTTGCAAGCGCCAGGGAGGCGACGCAGGGCCTGCCCTCCCCGCCCAGCAGGATCGGGGCGCGGAACCATTCGATGGCGTCCACCGCGCCCGCCTGGATGAAGGAGGCGGCGACGCGACCGCCGCCTTCGATCAGGACGGAGCCGATGCCCCGCGCGGTCAGGGCGTCCAGAACGGCGGCGACGGCGGGGCGGCCGTCGGCGGCGGCGACGTTGATCACCTCGGCATGGCCGATGGCATGGGGCGCGGCGGTCGTCAGGATCAGGGCGTTCCCGGTCGCGACCTTGGCCGTTGCGGGGGTGCGCAGGCGGCTGTCGAGAACGACGCGAAGGGGCTGGCTGTCTTTCCTCCCCACCTGTGGGGAGGGGGACCACGAAGTGGTGGAGGGGGCGGCGGAAACGGCTGACGGCGAGTCGCCCCCTCCGTCTCGTTCGCTTTGCGGCCGATCCACCTCCCCATTCGCTCCGCGAACAGGGAGGAGCCTGACCGTCAGCTCGGGATCGTCGGCCAGCACCGTCTCGACGCCGACCAGGATGGCGTCGTGGGCAGCGCGCAGGCGGTGGCCCTGCTGGCGCGCTTGCGGTCCGGTGATCCACTGACTTTCGCCCGAGGCCGTGGCGATGCGCGCGTCCAGCGACGTCGCCAGCTTCAGCGTGACGCGCGGGCGCATCAGCGCGGGTCGTCGGGCTTGGTCTCGTCGAAGCCTTCATCGCCGAGGAATTTGGCGAAGTCGCCGGTGTGGCGGAAGTCCTTGTAGACCGAGGCGTAGCGGACGTAGGCGACCTCATCGACCGACTTCAGCGCCTTCATGATGAAGTCGCCGACGATGCTGGACGGGATCTCGGTCTCGCCCAGGCTTTCCAGCTGGCGCACGATGCGGCTGACCAGCAGTTCGACCTGATCGGGCTGCACCGGGCGTTTGCGCAGGGCGATGCCCAGCGAGCGTTCCAGCTTGTCGCGGTCGAAGGGGGTGCGGCGACCGTTCCGTTTCAGGATGACCAGTTCGCGCAGCTGCACCCGCTCGAAGGTGGTGAAGCGCCCGTTGCACTGCGGGCAGGACCGACGGCGTCGGATGGCCGCGCCGTCGTCAGACGGGCGGCTGTCCTTGACCTGGGTGTCGGCGTTTCCGCAGAAGGGGCACTTCATCCAGTCGGTCCCTTAGCGGTAGATCGGGAAACGCGCGGTCAGTTCGCGCACCTGGGCGGCGACGCCCGCGACGACGGCCGGATCGGCTTCGTCGCCGCCGTTCATCGACGAGACGACGTCGGCGATCCAGTGACCGATCTGCTTGAACTCAGCCTCGCCGAAGCCGCGCGTGGTGCCGGCCGGGGTGCCCAGACGGACGCCCGAAGTGACGGTGAAGGGCGCGGTGTCGAACGGCACGCCGTTCTTGTTGCAGGTCATCAGCGCCTTTTCGAGCTCATGCTCGGTGGCCTTGCCGGTCACGCCCTTGGGACGCAGGTCGACCAGCATCAGGTGGCTGTCGGTGCCGCCCGAGACGATGGCCAGGCCGCGCTCGATCAGGACGCCGGACAGGGCCTGGGCGTTCTTGACCACCTGTTGGGCATAGCCCTTGAACTCGGGCTTCAGGGCTTCACCAAAGGCCACGGCCTTGGCGGCGATGACATGTTCCAGCGGGCCGCCCTGCAGGCCGGGGAAGACGGCCGAGTTGATCTTCTTGCCCAGGTCCGCGTCGTTGGACAGGATCATGCCGCCGCGCGGACCGCGCAGGGTCTTGTGCGTCGTGGTGGTTACGACGTGGGCGTGCGGGATCGGGTCGGGATAGACGCCGCCGGCGATCAGACCGGCGTAGTGAGCCATGTCGACCATCAGATAGGCGCCGACGCTGTCAGCGATTTCGCGGAAGCGCGCAAAGTCGATGTGACGCGAATAGGCCGAGGCGCCGGCCAGGATCAGCTTGGGCTTCTCCTTCTGGGCCATTTCGGCGACGTGGTCATAGTCGATCAGATGGGTGTCTTCCGACACCTTGTAGGTCACGGGGCGGAACCACTTGCCCGACTGGTTGGCCGGGGAGCCGTGCGTCAGGTGACCGCCGCAGGCCAGGTCCATGCCCAGGAAGGTGTCGCCGGGCTGCAGCAGGGTGAAGAAGACGGCCTGGTTGGCCTGAGCGCCCGAGTGGGGCTGGACGTTGGCGAAGGCGGCGCCGAACAGCTCCTTGGCGCGTTCGCGGGCCAGGTCCTCGGTGACGTCCACGAACTCGCAACCGCCATAGTAGCGACGGCCGGGATAGCCCTCGGCGTATTTGTTGGTCAGGACCGAGCCCTGCGCGTCCAGCACCGCCTGCGAGACGATGTTTTCCGAAGCGATCAGCTCGATCTGCTCCTTCTGGCGGCCCAGTTCGCCCTGGATGCCCTTGAAGATCGCCGGATCGGCGTCGGCGAGGCTCTTGGAGAAGTATGCGTCGTGGGTGAAGGCGGTCACTGGCGGGCATCCCGAAGGCTGGAGCGAAAACGGCGCCCCTATCTAGGCCGCGCCGCCGAACACCACAACATCTAGTGGCCGGCCACTGGACGTCCGCTCCAAGATACCAATGTTACAATTTGAGTGCGTCAGATAACGTCAAGCTTTATGGTGGCCGCCAAATCAGGGGGAAGAACCATGAAGCAGTTGATCGGATGCGCCGTCGCGGCGTTGAGCCTTTGGGCGACCCAGGCGGCAGCGGCAGGCCCCGTCGTCTATTATGTGCAAAGCGCGCCCTATACCTCGACCATCGACCCCACGGCCTGCCCGGTGGGCGTGTGCAAGACCTATGCGTCTGGGCAACGTCTGAGCGGGACGATCACCTTCTTCGGCTCGCTGGACCCTGACCTCAACGTCCAGACTGACGACGTCGGCCACATGATCGACGATTTCCAGCTCAGCGACGGCCAGAACACCTACACCCTGCTGAACGCCGGCATTCCCGACCCGGACATGGTCATCAACTTCGCCAATGTCAGCACCGACGCCAACGGCGTCATTACGGCCTTTGAGTTCAAGTTCGACAAGACGAACGGCGCGCCGTTCAATGTCTCGGCTGTGCCGTCGAACGATGTGCAGGCCCGTGTCGCGACGATCTATTTCAGCTCGGTCCATCCGGCGGTTTCGGTCGACAACAATGCGCGATGCCTGACGCGACACACCGTCAGCAATGCGCCCACCAATACGCCGGGCGCCGGATGCTTGCAGACAACAGTCAATCCTGCCGAGGGGGCGTCTCAGGCTCAGGCCAGCGCCGTGACCATGTCGCTCACCCCGCCCTCGCCGCCCGCGCCGGTGCCGACCCTGTCGGAATGGGCGATGATCCTGCTGGGCGTCCTGCTGGCGGGCGGCGCGGCGCTGAACCTGCACCGCCGTCGTCAGAGCGCCTGACGTCCGAGATCAGCGACGGGTCGCCAGGGCGCGTTTCAGCTTGGCGATGGCGACCCGTTCGACCGCGCGCGGTTCCAGCGCCGGGCCCATAGCCGAGACCTCGACGCCTGTGGCCGTGTGAACGGCCGAGCACTTCACATAGGTTCCGTTGCGGACGAACTCGACGATGACTTCGCCGAGTTCGGCATCGGTCGTCATGCGGCGACCGGGCGACGCGCGACGTTGCAGTGCGAGAACAGCTTGTCCATCGCATCGACCAGCTTGTCGATCATGCCGTCGTCATGGTTCGGCGACGGGGTGAAGCGCAGGCGCTCGGTGCCCTTGGGCACGGTCGGGTAGTTGATCGGCTGGACGTAGATGCCGTGCTCTTCCAGCAGCATGTCCGAGATCAGCTTGCAGTGGACCGGGTTGCCGACGTGGACCGGGACGATGTGGCTGACGCTGGGCAGGACCGGGATGCCGGCTTCCAGCAGGCGGCGCTTCAGGGTCTCGGCGCGTTCCTGATGGGCGACGCGCAGTTCCGGGTGGGCCTTGAGGTGGCGCACCGAGGCCAGGGCGCCGGCGGTCAGGGCGGGCGGCAGGCTGGTGGTGAAGATGAAGCCCGAGGCCCAACTGCGCACCGCGTCCACGATCACCGCGTCGGCGGCGATGTAGCCGCCCATGACGCCAATGGCCTTGCCCAGGGTGCATTCGACGATGTCGATGCCGTCCAGCACGCCGTCGCGCTCGGCCACGCCCGCGCCGGTTTCGCCGTAGAGGCCGACCGCGTGGACCTCGTCCAGATAGGTCATGGCGCCGTATTTCCTGGCCAGGGCGATGGTCCCGGCGATGTCGGCGATGTCGCCGTCCATCGAATAGACGCTCTCGAAGGCGACCAGCTTGGGCGCATCAACCGGCGCGGCGGCCAGCAGTTCTTCGAGGTGTTCAAGGTCGTTGTGGCGGAAGATGTGGCGCGGACCGCCGCCGTGGCGAATGCCCTCGATCATCGAGGCGTGGTTCAGGGCGTCGGAGAAGATGATCAGGCCCGGCAGGATCTTCTGCAGGGTCGACAGCGTCGCCTCATTGGCCACATAGCCCGAGGTGAACAGCAGGGCCGCTTCCTTCTGGTGCCAGCTGGCCAGCTCGGCTTCCAGATCGACCGCCGAACGGGTGGTGCCGGAAATGTTGCGCGTGCCGCCAGCGCCGGCGCCCACGGACTCGATCTCGGCGGTCATGGCGTCCAGCACCATCGGATGCTGGCCCATGCCCAGATAGTCGTTGGAGCACCAGACCACGACGTCCTGCTCGGAGCCGTCCTCGCGGCGGCGCACCGCTTGCGGGAACTGACCGCGCACGCGTTTCAGGTCAGCGAAGACGCGATAACGCCCTTCGTTGCGGACCTGCTCCACCGAGTTCTGAAAGGCGGCTTTATAGTCGAACAAGACGGTAGTTCTTTCGCTTATACAGCTTTGTGCGCCTAATTGCGCTCGCCGCTCAGCGTTGTCCATGTTCTGAGCCGGACAAAACGTCCCAACCCCTTAATTGATAACGATTCTCACCTCACGCATTTCACACAGGCTTGCGACTTGACCGTCTGACAGCCCCGCCTAGGCTCGGGCGTCATGAACAGACGACACGCCATCCAGACTGGAATCGCCGCCCTTGGCGTGGGAGCCGCCGGCTGCGCCGCCCCCACCCTCGCCACGGCCCCGCGCTATGAAATGCCGATGGAAAGCGAGCGCCACACCCGAACCCTGATGCAGTGGCCGGTCAGCGTCGATGTCTATGGCGCGCGCGATCTGGCGGCGGTTCAGGCCAACATCCTCGCCATCGCCAACGCCATCAGTGAACATGAGCCCGTGGCCATGATGGCCGCCCCCGGCGCGCGCGGTCTGAACCGCGATCGCTTCGGCGAGGGGGTCGAGTTCTGGGACATTCCGACCGACGACCTGTGGTGCCGCGACAGCGGTCCGACCTTCGTCAAGGATGCGGACGGCGAACTGGCCATAGCCCACATCCGCTTCAACGGCTGGGGCGACAAGCAGCGCCACGGCAATGACGGCCTGATCGCTGAGCGGGTCGCGGCGCGGCTGGGCCTGTCGCTGATCGACAGCGGGGTGATCGGGGAACAGGGCGGGCTGGAGCACGACGGCGCCGGGACCATGATGGCCCACGCCAGTTGCTGGGTGAACGACAACCGAAATCCGGGCCTGAGCGCGGATCAGATCGCAGAACGCCTGGGTGCCGCCATCGGCGCGAGCAAGATGATCTGGGCGCCAGGGGTCAAGGACGCCGACATCACCGACTATCACATCGACTCGCTGGCCCGCTTCACCGGGCCGGGACAGGTGCTGATCCAGATCGACGACGAGTTGGACCCCGAGGACCCCTGGTCGGTTGCCGCCCATGAAACCCTGGGCATCCTGCAACAGGCGACGGATGCGCGGAGCCGTCCGCTGGACATCACCCGTCTGCCGGAGCCGATCGACATTCGCGCGACGGGCGACGATTTCGTCTCCAGCTACGTCAACTACTACGTCTGCAACGGGGCGGTGATCGCGCCCCAGTTCGGCGACCGCCGCGCCGACGCCGAGGCGCGCGAGATCCTGGCCGCCCTCTATCCGGGACGCGAGGTGGTGCAGCTCAACATCGACGCCCTGGGCGCATCGGGCGGCGGCATCCACTGCGCCACGCAGCAGCAGCCAGCCTAGGGCCGATCGCTGCTCAAGGCTGACAGGGGAACGCGCGTCACCTGCACGTCCTCCTTGTTGGTCGCGTAGCCGACGTAGAGCGCGCCGTTCCAGACGATGCTCTTGGGGTAGTGATAGCCGGGCCGCTTGTACTGGCCTTCGTAACGCAGGGGTTGCAGGTCCCCCGCCCCGCGCAGCAGGAAGCTGCGGTCGAACACCCGCCCGTCGTCGCTCAGCGTCACGGCCAGCGGCATGCGGGGACGGTCGGTATTGGGCGCATTGACCAGATAGGCGGTTCCGTCGGGCAGATTGCCCGCGCTCTGCTTGGCGCGGGCATCAGGCATGTCGGTCAGGACCGGCGTGGTCCAGTTGACGCCCCGGTCGCAGCTTTCCGACGCTAGTTGGCGGAAGCTCAGCTCCTCGTCGCGGAAGACCATGACAGCGCAATCGTCGCGCTGGAACAGGCTGGGCTCGATCTCGCGGCTGAGGCGCTTTTCATGCTCGGCCGCCGCACCGCTGGCGTCGCGCGGCAGGTTCTGCATTCGTCCCTGCGCCCAACCCGTCAGGCCCAGAGGATCGTCGGTGTAGAAGGGCTTGGCGATCATGCCCGGCCGCAGATGGAAGCCCGTCATCAGGCGTCCGCCGATCAGATGCGGGTCCTGTTCGATGACGCCCTCGACCGCGCGGCCATCGGCGCCCATGACGCGGCGCGGCTCGCTCCAGGTCTCGCCGTCCTGGCTCAGCCGGTATTCGGCGTAACCGCCTGCGCCCGACTGGAAACCGTCGGGCCAGACGTTGACATAGGCGACCAGGGTTTCGCCATCCGTCCACCACCCGCCGCTGGAACGCATCACCCCGCCCTCGCCCGCATGGGCCAGGGCGACGGGGGCGCGCCAAGTCTCGCCGTCGTCGCTGACGCTGTAGGCGACCCAGGTGTCGGGCGCATCCTCGTCGCGCGCCGAGCTCTGCCACTGGGCGTAGAGCCGCCCCTTGAAGGGCGTCAGCACCACGCCGTTGCTGAACCGGTCCGTCGTCTCGACCGGAGCGAAGACGGTGAAGGTCTGGGTTCCCGGCGCGGGCGTCAGGCCCAGATCAGGCTCCCCCGCCTGAAATAGGCCCACCGCCGCGCGATAGGGCGGATCAGCCGGAGCAGCGGCGATCAGACCGACCGCCGCCAGGCACACCAGCAAAGAAAGCCCCCCCGGCCCCTTCACTGCGACAGCGTGTCCAGCCGCCCGCGCAGCATTTGAACCATGGCTGAGAAGTCCTTGCCGCCGTAGCCGAGGCCGTTGAACAGGGCGTAGAGGGCCTCGGCCTGAGCGCCCAGCGGCGTGGTGGCGCCGGCCTTGGCGGCGGCGTCCTGGGCCAGCTTCAGGTCCTTCAGCATCATGGCGGTGGCGAAGCCGCCTTCGTAGTCGCGGTTCGACGGCGCGGTCGGGACCGGACCGGCCCAGGGGTAGTAGTTGCTGACCGACCAGCACTGGCCCGAGGATTTCGACGCGATCTCGAAGAAGCGTTCCGGCTCCAGACCCAGCTTCTCGGCCAGGGCGATGGCCTCGCAGGTGCCGACCATGGAGATGCCCAGAAGCATGTTGTTGCAGATCTTGGCCGCCTGACCGGCGCCGTGGTCGCCCGCGCGGATGGTGATGCGGCTCATCGGGTCCAGCGCCGGTTCGACGCGGGCGAAGTCACCCTTGTCGCAGCCGACCATGAAGGCCAGAGTCCCGGCGTCGGCGGCGGCGGTGCCGCCCGAGACGGGGGCGTCGGCGAAGGCGTAGCCGGCCTCCTTGGCCAGACCGGCGACCTTGCGCGCCGTCTCCACGTCGATGGTCGAGCAGTCCAGCAGCAGGGCGCTGGACGGGGCGGCGCCGATGATCTGTTCGGAATAGACGCTGAGGACGTGGGGACCGGCGGGCAGCATGGTGATGACGATCTCGGCGTCCTTCACGGCCTCAGCGACCGAGGCGACCGTGCGGCAACCGGCCTCGGCGGCGCGTTCCAGCGCGGCGGGCGACAGGTCGAAGGCGGCGACGTCATGCCCGGCCTTGGCCTGATTGGCGGCCATGCCGCCGCCCATGTTGCCGAGACCGATGAAGGCGATGCGAGTCATCTGAGCGTTTCCCTTATGGATTTTGGGGCAGGGTTAGCCCCTCCCCGCCCGCTTCGCCAGTCACCTGTTCGACAGTTTCGGTTCAGGCGGGTTTTCTGAACCGCAGCATGAACTGGCTGGTCTTGCCGCGAATGGACGGGTCGAAGACATTGGCCGTGCGCGGGTCGTCAGCGCGGGCCAGAAGGTCGCTGGAGCCGTCCAGGACAAAGCCCGCCGCCTCGACCTCGCGCCTGACCTGATCGACCTCGATGCGGTGCAGGCTGTCGGGGGCCTCCGGCCCGGCGCCCGCCGCCGCCTCATGGTCGATGATGACATAGAGGCCGCCCGGCTTCAGGGCCTTGAAGGCTGCGGCGTTGACCCTGGCCGCCGTGTCCGCCGCGAAGGGTTTGAGGTGCAGGTCGTGGTAGTTCTGGGCGGTGAAGATCAGGTCCAGACCTTCGGGCCATTCCGGCGCGCCGATGGGCGAACTGATGGCGTCGGCGTTATCGAGGGCGGCGGCGGCGGCCAGGGCCTCGCCATAGCTGGCCTGGAAGCCGATGAACTCGGCCGGTTGCCAGGCGGTGACATGGCCCTCGGGTCCGACAGCGGCGGAGAACAGGCGGGTGAAGTAGCCGCCGCCGATGATCATGTCGGCGATCTTCTGACCCGGCTTGACCTCGGCGAAGGCCAGGGTCTCGGCGGCGTGGCGGGTCGTGTCGCGCGTCCGGTCCTCGGTCGTGCGGATGGGACTGGCCAAAGCGGCTTCATAGGCGGGCGCCGTCTGGGCCGAGACGACCGGCGCGGTGGCCGCCAGCGAGGCGGCGACAACGAGGGCGAGGAAGGGACGCACAGCTACTCCTCCTTTGATTTCAGCCGGTTCAGCGCGGCTTTCTGAAGCGATAGACGAACTGGTCGGTCTTGCCGCGAATGGCCTCGTCGAAGACGTTGAGGCTGTGGTCGTCGGCAGGGTTGGCGACGGCGGCGGTTTCGCCGTCGAAGACGAAGCCTGCGGCCTCGACCTCGCGGCGCAACTGGGCGCCCTCGATGCGGTGCAGGGTCTCAACGGCGGTGTTGCCGGCGCCGGGCGCGGCCTGGTGGTCGATGACCACGAACAGACCGCCGGGCTTCAGCGCCTTGAAGATGTCGGCGTTCATCTTGGTCACATCCACACCGAAACGGGGGATGTGGAAGTCGTGGTATTCCTGGCTCATGAAGACCATGTCTAGCGGCTGATCGAAGGTCATGGCGTCCAGGTCGCCGTTGACGCGGCTGACGGTGGAATAGGCGGCGACCAGGGCGTCGGCGCGCGGGTTTTCACGCTCTGCGGTCTTGTTCGGCACGAAGGCGTAGACGTGGCCGCCCTCGCCCACCACGCGGGAGAACAGGCGGGTGAAGTAGCCCGCGCCGGGGCGGATGTCGGCGACGCGCTGGCCCGGTTGCAACTGAGCAAAGGCGAGGATTTCGGCGGGGTGACGCAGGGGGTCGCGGGCGACCTCGTCGGCGGGACGCAGGGTGTCGGCGACGGCGCTTTGCACCAGGGCCGAAGGGGCGTTCTGGGCCAGGACCGGCGAGGCGGCGGCGACCAGCAGGGCGGACAGGGCGGCGGCGAGCAGGCGGGACTTCATAAGACGACCTCCGAAACAGCTGGGCCGCATAAGGCGCGCGTCGGGAGCTGCTGGCAAGCGGCTCCCGACAGCAGGATCAGCCGGCCATCGCGGACGGCGACTGCTTCTCCTTCAGCGTGACCAGTTCCTCGGCCATGGTCGGGTGGACGGCGCAGGTGGCGTCCCACTGGGCCTTGGTCAGACCGGCCTTCACGGCGATGGCGGCCAGTTGGATCATCTCAGGGCTTTCCGGGCCGACGATGTGGACGCCGACGACGCGCTGGCTGTCGGCGTCGACCACCAGCTTCATCAGCACCCGCTCCTCCGAGCCGGTGAAGGCGTATTTCATCGGCCGGAAGCGGGTCACATAGACATCGACCTCGCCCGGACAGGCGCGGCGAGCCTCAGCCTCGGTCAGGCCAACGACACCGACCGGCGGTTGGCTGAAGACGGCGGTGGCGACGGCTTCGTAGTCGAAGTGCTGCGGGTTGTTCTTGTAAACCGTCTCATGGAAGGCGACGGCCTCGCGGATGGCGACCGGGGTCAGGTTCATGCGGTCGGTGACGTCGCCGATGGCCCAGATGTTGTCCGCCGAGGTCTTCGAGAAGGGATCGACGGCGATGGCCCCCTCGTCATTCAGCTCGACGCCGGCGTTCTCCAGCCCCAGTCCCTTGACGTAGGGAACGCGGCCGGTGGCGAACATGATGGCGTCATGCTCCATCGTCATGCCGTTGCCGAGGTGGCTGACCAGACCGGTCTCAGTCTTTTCGATCGAGGTGTGCTGGCAGCCCAGGATGACCTTGATCCCGCGCTTCTCGATCTCGCCCGCCAGATGGGCGCGCACGTCGTCGTCAAAGCCGCGCAGGATGTTGGGGCCGCGATAGATCAGGGTGGTGTCGACGCCGAGCCCGGCGAAGATGCCCGCGAACTCGACCGCGATATAGCCGCCGCCCGCGATCAGGATGCGCTTGGGCAGTTCCGGTAGGTGGAAGGCTTCCTCGGACGTAATGGCGTGTTCGACGCCCGGCAGGTCCTCGGGCTTCCACGGTCGGCCGCCGGTGGCGATCAGGATCTTCTCGGCGGTGAAGGTCTGGTTCTTGCCGACAATCTCGACGGTGTGGGCGTCCTTCATCACGGCGCGGCCGTGGACCAGATCGACGCCCGCCTTGCCCAGGTTGGCGGCGTAGATGCCCGACAGGCGGGCGATCTCGACGTCCTTGGCCTGAAGGAAGGTCGGCCAGTCGAACTTGGCATTGTCGAAGGACCAGCCGTAGCCCTCTGCGATTTCCAGGGCGTGGCTGACTTCCGAGGCCATGACCATGAACTTCTTGGGCACGCAGCCGCGAATGACGCAGGTGCCGCCGACCCGGTATTCCTCGGCCACGGCCACCTTCTTGCCGCCCAGAGCGGTCAGGCGCGCGGCGCGCACCCCGCCGGAACCGGCGCCGATGACGAAGAGGTCGTAGTCGTACTGGGTCATCGAAGGCTCCGGGAATGGACTCGAAAAACAGAGTCCAATTCGTCTGAATCGTCTGAAATCCGTGCGGCTGAACCGCAGCGCTGACCCGACTTAGGCGCCGGCGCGCGAGGGAGCAAGGCGCGAGGACCGCCCTCCGACGAAGGAAGCCGGAACGGCAGGCGGACATGAGGTCTCGCCGAAGCCTGGCGAACCTTTTAGAGGACGCCGTTCGATGATACCTTGCATCAGTCCATACCTATGTCGTGAGGCACGTCGATGATCGCCGCCATTCTCGCTCTTGCACTTGGCGTCAGCGCGCCGTCAGATCAGGCGTCGACGCAGCCCGCCCCGCCGCCCCAGGAGGATCAAGCGGTCCGCCTTGAGGACATCCAGGTCACCGGGCGACGCCTTGACAGCCTTATCGAGAGTTTTGTCGATGAAGTCGCAGCGCCCAATCGAGGACGCGGCATTGCGCGGTGGGATCGCAGCGTCTGCGTGGGAGCCGTCAACCTTCGCCGCGACGTTGCGCAATACCTGGTCGATCGCGTCTCGACCGTGGCCGAAGATCTGGGCCTGAACGCCGGCGATCCGGGCTGCACGCCCAATCTGCTTATCGTCGCGACCGCCGACGGAGACGCTTTTGCGCGGGAGTTGGTCGAAAAACGTCGTCGCGCGCTGCGCATGGGCGGCACAGGCATGGACCGCGGCTCCACGGCATTGAAAGATTTCCAGGACGCCAGCCGCCCCGTTCGCTGGTGGCAGGTCAGCATGCCGACAGACTCTGAGACAGGTCAGCGCGCGATCCGACTTCCGGGCGAGTGCACCAACGCATGCTCGGGACCGATGGACTACGCCCCGGCGTTCAATGTGGCCTCGGCGTCGCGACTGGCTACCCAGGTCATCGACAACATCTTCCGCGCCATCGTCGTCGTGGATGTGACCAAGACAGGCGACGTCAACTCAGCCCAACTGGCGGACTACATCGCCATGGTGTCGCTGGCGCAGATCGACCCGACGGCGGACACCAGCGCCTATGCGTCGATCCTCAACGTGTTCAGCGAGCCGAACAGCGCCGCCTTTCTGACCGAGTGGGACAAGGCCTATCTCGAAGGCCTGTACGACGCGCAACGCACCCAAAAGAACCTGCGCGCCGGCACGACAGAGATCGAATCCTCCATCCGCCGGGCGCATTCCCGTCTGGCCGCTGAAGCCGAGACGACTACGGATTAATCATCTCGAACCCGTCGTCCGTGCCGATGATGGCCAGGTCGGTGAGATCGAGGAAGAGGCCGTGTTCGACCACGCCGGTCAGGCTCTTCAGGTCGGCGGCGAGGCGGGCCGGGTCCGCGATCAGCTTGCAGGCCGCGTCGTAGATCAGGTTGCCGCCGTCGGTGCGGACCAGGCCGCGCTCGGCCTGACGCACGCGGGCGGGCATGGGGATGTCGTGGTCGGCCAGGACGTCGGCGATGCGGTTGGCGGTCGTCTTGTGACCAAAGGCGACGACCTCGATCGGCAGGGGGAAGGTCCCCAGAGCCGGGACCACCTTGGCCGCGTCGGCGATGCAGATGCAGCGCTCAGACGCCTCCCACACCAGCTTCTCGCGCAGCAGGGCCGCGCCGCCGCCCTTGATCAGGGCGAGGCCCGGGCCGATCTCGTCGGCGCCGTCGACGGTCAGGTCGATGCGCGGGGTGTCCTCCAGCGTCGACAGGGTCAGGCCCAGTTCGCGCGCCAGATCGGCGGTGCGCTCGGACGTCGGGACACAGCGCAGGTCCGGCAGGTTGCGCGCCGCCAGCGCCTTGACGAACCAGGCGGCGGTGGAGCCAGTGCCCAGACCGACCACCATGCCGGCCTCGACGTAGGCGGCGGCGGCTTCGCCGGCGTTCTTCTTCTGCAGGTCGCTCATTTCGCTGCCTTCTTTGCGCGCATGGTGGCCATGAAGCGGGCGGCCCAGCCCGGCTTGGTCGTCTGTTCGGCGCGGCCGAGCGCCAGATCGCCGGGTGCGACATCTTTCGTCACCACCGAGCCGGAGCCGACCATGGCGCCCGCGCCGATGGTCACGGGGGCGACCAGCGCACTGTTCGAGCCGACGAAGGCCCCCTCGCCCACCGTGGTGCGGTGTTTGAAGAAGCCGTCGTAGTTACAGAAGATGGTTCCGGCGCCGATGTTGGCTTTCGCGCCCACATGGCCGTCGCCGAGGTAGGCCAGATGGTTGGCCTTGGCGCCTGCGTCCATGCGGACGTTCTTGACCTCAACGAAGTTGCCGACCTTGACGCCCTCGCCCAGATCCGCGCCGGGGCGCAGGCGGGCATAGGGGCCGACCTCGGCCCTGGTCGCGACCTTGGCGCCTTCGATGTGGCTGAAGCTGCGGATGCGCGCGCCCTCGGCCACGACCGCGCCGGGACCGAAGACGACGAAGGGCTCGATGGTCGTGCCAGCGCCGATTTGCGTGTCCCAGGCAAAGTGGACGGTGTCGGGGGCGCTCATGGTCACGCCCGCCGCCAGGAAATGCTCGCGCTGGGTCTGCTGGAACAGGGCCTCGGCCTGGGCCAGTTCGGACTGGGCGTTGACGCCCATGACCGAGTCCTCGGCGGCGAAGACGGCGCGGGTCGGGGCGCCGCGCTTGCGGGCCAGCTCGACCACGTCGGTCAGGTAGTATTCGCCCTTGGCGTTGTCGTTCCTGACTTCGGCCAGCAGGTCGAACAGCAGGCCGACCGGCGCGGCCATGACGCCGGAGTTGCAGGCGGTGATGGCCAGCACGTCTGCGGAGGCTTCCTTGGCCTCGGTGATAGCCAGCAGGTCGTCGCCGTCGAGGATCAGACGACCATAGGCGCCGGGATCGCGGGCCTCAAAGCCGATGACGGTGACGCCTTCATGCGTGTCGGCGAAGACCGGCTCGATGTCGGCGGCCTTCAGCAGGGGCACGTCGCCATAGGTCACGACCACATGGCCGATGAAGTCGCCTAGCACGGCCTCGGCGGCGCGGACGGCGTGGCCGGTGCCCAGCGGCGGGTCCTGAACGGCGATGGAGTCCTCGCCCAGACGCTTTTCGACGTGGGCGCGGACTTCGGGCGAATGGGAGCCGACCACGACCACGATACGCTCGCAGCCCAGGGCCTCGGCGGCGTCGATGGCATGATCCAGCATGGCGCGCTGGCCCACCGGGTGCAGCACCTTGGGCAGCGGCGACTTCATCCGCGTCCCCTGGCCTGCGGCAAGGATGATGGCGGCCCTGGGATGAGTCTGGGGGTGAGGTGCGGTCATGAATCGATCCGGCGGCTTGTCGTCCTGCGCGATCTAGCCCATTGCCGGGGTCTGCGCGAGCCGGGAGACAAGAGTGAGCATCGAACGCGACCTGGAAGGCTGGACCATCGCCTTTGACCTGGACGGGACCCTGGTGGACTCGGCGCCCGATCTGATCGGCACGCTGAACCGGATGCTGGCGCAATATGAGCTGCCGCCCGTTCCCATGTCCTCGGCCCGGCACCTGGTCGGGCATGGGGCCATGGCCCTGCTGCGTCATGGCTTCATGGAGGCGGGCGCCGCCTGGGACGAAGCCCATGCGCCCGGCCTGTTCGAGCGCTTCATCGAGGACTATCTGGCCCACATCGCCGACGAGAGCGTCGTGTTCGACGGCGTGGTCCCAGCGCTGGAACGGCTGGCCGCGCGCGGCGCGATCCTGTGCGTCGCCACCAACAAGCGCACCGACCTGTCGGTGGCCCTGATCGAGGCGCTGGACCTGACGCGGCACTTCGCCTTCATCGCCGGGCCGGATGCGGTGTCGGCGCGCAAGCCGAGCGGGGCGCATATCCATGAGGCGGTGCAGAAGGCCGGCGGTGATCCGGCGCGCTGCGTCATGGTCGGCGACAGCACGACGGACACCAAGGCGGCGAAAGACGCGGGCGTGGCCTGCATCGTCGTCGGCTTTGGCTACAACGACGTGCCGCGCAGCGAGCTGGGCGGAGACGTGGTGATCGACCACTACGACGGGTTCGAGGCGGCGCTGGCCGAGGTGATGGGCTAAGGCCCCTCGCCCGCCCCTCCATCGCTCATCCCGGCGAAGGCCGGGCTCCAGATGCCGAACGCGGCCCGGAAGCGGACGTGCTGAATGTCGGTTGGGGGTGGGGAGCGGACATTGGTCGACGATAAGCTTAAGCTCCAGCGGAGATGGGAAGCGCAGGCAATGAAGACGGCGTTCCTTTTGCTGGGGACTGGGGGAGGAAAATGACCCAAAGGAAAGCGACGTGGCAGACTCTATGGCTGATCGTCGGTCCGCGCCTCCCCCAGACCGAATTTATGGTTCGTGACGGTGTCTATCTAGCTCCGCTGACGAATGAGGTTTACGAACGTTTCAAGCTCAATGAAGACGCGAGTCCGCGCTTTAGTGGAAACACCGACGGCTATGTCGTTCATTACCCTCCTCGCGATGATGTCCTGAGCCGATATCGACTTCAAATCGATGTGGAAGGCAAAGAACAGGACGAAGCTGTTGCTCAGGCCGAACAAATCGCTAATCGGCTGACGACCAGCTTAAGCCTTTCAGTTCCGGGGGGACGGTATTTTGCGGGGTTGAGACGGGTCAGGCGTGCAGGCGAGACCCAAGAGTTTCTCCCATGGTCGCAATCTGCACTAGTCACCCTCCATACTCCGCCAAAGCCATTTAAGCCTGGCGACATCGATAGTGCCTTGAAGCTATTTGACCGGCTCGAAAACAACCCGGTCGCTGGGAACGCATACGTCCACCTTCAAACCGCTTGGCAACTCCAGAGCACAGCTGGATCGAAGCCTCTTCAACGCTCGATCCTCCAGCACTACGTGTTGTGCATGGAAACCGTGGTGACCGGGTTGGCCGCCTCGCTGCGAAAGGATCAGGCTGAAAAACTTCGGCTGGAGGAACGGGCCTTCGCACTCGCTTTCGCCGAAGAACTCCCGCGCAGGTCGGACAAGCCGAAGGCAATACGAGAGGCCTCAACCAAACTTCGGGATATTTCTGGCGCTAACATGCTGGCATTAATTGATCTTGTGGCGCCGATTTTGGGTATAGGTGAGCAAGTCTTGGAAAACGCCAAAGAGCTCTACCGTTTCCGCTCGCGAACATTGAGCCACCCAGGGCGGAGCCGGCCCGAGGACTTCGTAAAGTGGCTCACGGCAGGACCGACCACAGATAAGTTTTGCCTCGCTGACGTCGTCGCGCGAGCATTCTTATCGGGGTTTTGCACACTTTCGGCACCTACGATCAAATCGTAAGGTGGGCGTGTGGTGAGCGAATCCGTCAAACCGCGACGGTGTTCTGACGCAGCGCCCTACAATCTGGATCCCGGCCTTCGCCGGGATGAGCGGGTTGGAGTGAGGCAGAAAAACTAAACGACTGGTCAGAACTTCTAACCCTCAATCGCTCCCGGCGCGGTTGCCGTCACCGCTTGCGCCAAACACATAGGACGACTGCTCCTCCCCAAAGGTCGTCATGCTTCGTCGCTTCTTCGCTATCCCGCTCTGGCAGCGCACCGCCGCCGGTTTCGCCCTGGGCATCATCGCCGGCCTGATCCTGCGCGAGCAGGCGACGGTCTGGCTGCAGCCGATCGGCGACGTCTATCTGAACCTGATCCGCATGGTGGTGGCGCCCCTGGTGCTGTTCACCATCGCCAGTTCCATCGCCAAGCTGGGCGAAGGCGTGGGTGCGGTGCGGCTGGGAGTGCGGACCCTGGTGTGGTTCGCCATCACGTCCTTGCTGGCGGTGCTGGTCGGGTTTGCCTTCGGGCACCTGATCAATCCGGGCGTCGGCCTGTCCAACCTGCCGCTGGGCGAGGTGCGCGAGCGGGTGATCCCGACGCCGCTGGATGTTCTGCTGGGCATTGTGCCGACCAACCCCTTTGCGGCGCTGAGCGAAGGCAAGGTGCTGCAGATCATCTTCTTCTCGGCCCTGGTGGGCGCGGCGCTGGTGGCGCTGGGCGACCGGGCGCAGACGGCGCGTCGGCTGGTGGACGAAGGCGCGGCCCTGGTGTTTCGCATCACCCGCTGGGTGATCCAGCTGACGCCGTTCGGGGTGTTCGGCCTGATCGGTTCGGTCGTCGGCGGCTATGGCTGGGAGGCGCTGTTGCCGCTGGGCAAGTTCATCTTCGCCATCTATGCGGCCTGCCTGTTCCACATCCTGATCGTCTATTCGGGCCTGCTGAAGCTGCACGGCCTGAAGATCCGCAGCTTCTTCCGCGGGGCCTTTGCGGCCCAGCAGACGGCCTTCGCCACCTCTTCGTCGCTGGGCACCCTGCCGATCACCCTGCGCCAGACGGTCGAGCGCCTGGGCGTGCCGCAAGCCTATGCCGCCTTCGCCGTGCCTCTGGGGGCGAATGTGAAGATGGACGGGTGCGGCGCCATCTATCCAGCCATCGCCTCGATCTTCATCGCCCAGTATTTCAGCATCGACCTGAGCCTGACCCAGTACATCCTGATCGGCCTGACGGCGGTGCTGGGCTCGCTGGGGACCGCTGGCGTGCCCGGCACCAGCATCGTCATGCTGACCCTGACCCTGTCGACGGCGGGTCTGCCGCTGGAAGGCATCGGCTATATCGTCGCCATCGACCGGATCATCGACATGATGCGCACGGCCACCAACGTCACCGGCCAGATGCTGGTGCCTGTGCTGGTCGCCAAGGAGGAAGGCATCCTGAACGAGGACATCTATAACGGTCACGTCGCCTGGCTGCCCGGCGATCCCGAGGCGGAAACGCCCGAAGGGGTCCGCACCGCCGGTATTTGATCAAAGAGGCTTGCCGTCGTCGGAATCGCGGGCTACATCGCGCCTCCCGACGGCCCAAGCCTTTCTGATTTGGTCGTTACTGCGCTGGACGCGTAGCTCAGCGGGAGAGCACCTCGTTCACACCGAGGGGGTCACAGGTTCAATCCCTGTCGCGTCCACCATCCTTTTCAAAACTCAACCTCTGCCAGCGACCGCATTCCCGGCTATCGCCGCGCCTTTTCGCGCGACGTTATGATCGCTGGCAAAATCGAATGACGCCGTTCTTTGGTTCGTATAGTGAGACCCCGCCCTCTCATTTTCGCCAGCGCCGGAGTTCAGCTTTGCCCAAGTTCGCCCCGATGCTCCTGGCGCTGTTTTTGAGCCTCAGCCTGGCCCCGCCGGCGTTCGCCATGCAGATCTTCGTCAAGACCCTGGCGGGCAAGACGATCACGCTGGAGGTCGAGGGAAGCGATTCGATCCAGCAGGTGAAAGAGAAGATCCAGGACAAGGAGGGCATTCCTCCGGAACGACAACGACTGATCTTCGCTGGAAAACAGCTTGAGGACGGGCGAACCCTGGCCGACTACAGCATCCAGAAGGAAAGCACGCTGCATCTCGTCCTGCGGCCCGAGGCGGTCCCGACCTTGTCCGAATGGGCCATGATCCTGTTCGGAGCGAGCCTGGCGGGCGGCGCCGCGCTTTTGCTGCAGAGACGCAAACGTCTCGCCTAGCCTTCGATTTCGTTTCGCCCAGCCCAGCCCAGCCCAGCGCGGGGCTGGGTCAGATTTCTCACTCACAATCCGATCCGGCTCGTGTAGGGGAAATTCGGTTCAGGACTGTCTGAACATGTGCTGCGCGCCGATCCGGCCGGGCTTGGCGGGATGACACAGGCATGGTTGACGACGAGGCCCTGAAGGCCTGGTTCTTTCCGGGTCCAGCGGCCTGATCGTCGTCGACAAGGACCGCCGACGCCTGCCCGTCATCGGCATTGAATCGCCCCCGGTTGCGGGCCGTGTTCTGCCCCTGTGTGAGTGACCTCGAGCGACGGATAGGGCTTGGGTCGGATGGCCGCAGGCTAGCACCGCCTATGGTTCTGGCGTGATCCCTTGTCTAGGGTGGCGCTGAAGCGCCGCAGCGACAGGATCTCCGCCACGCATGTCCCATACCCTGCTGCTGCTCATTCCCTTCGGGGCGCCCTTCGTGGCGGCCATGATGGCTCTCTTCCTGCCATCACGCGCGCGGAACGCCGCAGCAGCACTGGCATGGTTGACGTCGCTGGCGGGTCTGCTCTGCCTGGTGGCCCTGTTCCCCGCCGTCGCCAGCGCAGAACCTGTGCGCTGGTCGATGGCCTGGCTGCCCACGCTCGGCGTCAACTTCACCCTGCGGCTGGACGGTCTGGCCTGGCTGTTCGCGGTCATGGTCCAGGGCATCGGCGCCCTCGTGGTGCTCTACGCCCGCTACTACATGTCGGCGGACGATCCAGTCCCGCGCTTCTTCGCCTTCCTGCTGGCCTTCATGGGGGCGATGACCGGCATGGTCATGGCCGGCGACCTGATCCAGCTGGCCATTTTCTGGGAGCTGACCAGCCTCTTCTCCTTCCTGCTGATTGGCTATTGGCACCACAATGCGGCGGCGCGCGACGGCGCGCGGATGGCGCTGACGGTGACGGCGGCGGGCGGGCTATGCCTATTGGCCGGGGTCGTGGTGCTGGGCCGCATCGTCGGCAGTTTCGACCTGGACGTCGTGCTGGCGTCGGGCGACGTCATCAAGAACAGCCCCTGGTATCTGACGGCCCTGATCCTGATCCTGGCCGGCGCCCTGACCAAGAGCGCGCAGTTCCCCTTCCACTTCTGGCTGCCCCGCGCCATGGCCGCCCCGACGCCGGTGAGCGCCTATCTGCATTCGGCGACCATGGTGAAGGCCGGCGTCTTTCTGATGATCCGCCTGTGGCCCGTGCTGGCGGGCACCGACGCCTGGTACGTCATTGTCAGCACGGCGGGGATGGCCACCCTGTTGTTTGGCGCCTGGAGCGCGGTCTTTCAGAATGATCTCAAGGGCTTGCTGGCCTATTCCACCATCAGCCATCTGGGCCTGATCACGCTCCTGCTGGGGCTGGGCAGCCCGCTGGCGGCGGTGGCGGCCATCTTCCACACCGTGAACCACGCCACCTTCAAGGCCTCACTCTTCATGGCCGCCGGGGTCATCGACCACGAGACCGGCACGCGCGACATGCGTAAGCTCAGCGGCCTTAGACGCTCCATGCCGGTCACGGCGGCCCTGGCTATCGTCGCCGCCGCAGCGATGGCAGGGGTGCCCCTGCTGAACGGCTTCCTGTCCAAGGAGATGTTCCTGGCGGAGGCGGTCGCCCAATCGGGTGGGCGGCACCTGAACCTGGCCCTGCCCGTCCTGGCCACGGTCGCCAGCCTGCTGAGCGTGCTCTATTCGGTGCGCTTCATCCACCAGACCTTCTTTGGCCCGCCGCCCGTCGACCTGCCCAAGACCCCGCATGAGCCGCCGCGCTGGATGCGCTTCCCCATCGAGGTCCTGGTCGGCCTGTGCATCCTGGTCGGCGTCCTGCCGGGCGTCACCATCGGGCCGGTGCTGGCCGTCGCCGTTCGCTCGGTGCTGGGCGACGACGTCCCCTATTACAGTCTGGCGGTCTGGCACGGCTTCAACCTGCCGCTGGTGATGAGCGCGATCGCCCTTGTGGGCGGCGTCATCGCCTACAAGCTGCTAGGCCGGCGCATCAATGCCAGCGAGCGGCCCTGGGTGGTCGGGCGTTTCAACGGCGCCCGCGCCTATGATCGGGTCATGCGAGCCTTCCACAACGGCGCCGCATGGATCGTGCGACGCCTCGGCGCCTCACGGCAGCAGGCGCGTCTGCGGGCCATTATCCTGACCTGTATGCTCGCGGGTGTGCTGGCCAGCGGCATGGCTGGTCTGGGCTTTGACGAGGCGGGTCTGACGGTTCAGCGTCCCGGCCTGGGCTTCACCCTGCTGTGGATCATCGGCGGGTCCTGCGCCGTCGCCGCCGCCTGGCAGGCCAAGTATCACCGTCTGGCCGCCGTCGTTCTGGTCGGAGGGGCCGGACTGGTCAGTTGCCTGACCTTCGTCTGGTTCTCGGCCCCCGATCTCGCCACGACCCAGATGCTGGTCGAGATCGTCACCACGGTCCTGCTGTTGCTGGGCCTGCGTTGGCTGCCCAAACGCCTGCCCGACCTGGCCTCGCCCAGGCAGGAGGCCAAGGCCCGCCGACGGCGCGTGACGGACCTCGCCATCGCAATCATCGCCGGCGCCGGCGTAGCCCTGATCGCCTTCGCCGTCATGACCCGGCCGTCAGCGTCGCCGCTGGCGCAATACTTCCTCGATCATGCCTATTCCGAGGGCGGCGGGCGCAATGTGGTGAACGTGCTGCTGGTCGACTTCCGCGCCTTCGACACCCTGGGCGAGATCACGGTCCTGGGCATTGTCGGCCTGACGATATGGGCCCTGCTGCGTCGCTTCCGTCCGGCCTCCGACAGTCTCGGCCATACCGAACAGAAGCGCATTCAGGACGACAGCGACGACCGCCGTGAAGACCGCAAGCTGGGCGACACCCTGTCCGAGACCATGCTGATCCCGCGCGTGGTCATGCGCTGGCTCTTCCCCTTCATCGTGCTGTTGGCGCTGCACCTCTTCCTGCGCGGGCACGACCTGCCCGGCGGCGGCTTCGCGGCGGGCGTGACCCTGTCGATCGCCTTCATCCTGCAATACATGGCCTCGGGCGCCCGCTGGGTCGAAGAGCGGCTGGAGATTCGGCCCCTAGTCTGGATCGGCGGGGGGCTGTTGATCGCGACCCTGTCGGGCGTCGCCTCGTGGCTGTTCGGCTATCCCCTGCTGACCTCGTGGTTCCGCTATGTCGACCTACCGCTGATCGGCAAGACGCCATTGGCGTCGGCGGTCGTGTTCGACGCGGGCGTGGCCCTGCTGGTGGTCGGGGCGACGGTCCTGATGCTGGTTGCTATCGCCCACCAGTCCTTGCGCAAGTCGCGGACGGTCGCGCCTGCGACCACCGAAGAGGAGACCGTCTGATGGAACTGGTTCTCGCTCTCGGCATCGGCGTGCTGACCGCCGCCGGCGTCTGGCTGCTGCTGCGCCCGCGCACCTTCCAGGTCATTATCGGGCTGTCCCTGCTCGGCTATGCCGTCAACCTGTTCATCTTCGCCATGGGCCGTCTGCGCGCGGGGGCGCCGCCGGTGCTGAAGGGCGAGGGTCCGGTTGATCCCGCCGCCTACGCCGACCCTGTGCCCCAGGCCCTGGTCCTGACCGCCATCGTCATCAGCTTCGCCCTGACAGCCCTGTTCCTGGTGGTGCTGCTGACCAGCCGAGGCATCACCGGCAGCGACCACATCGACGGACGGGAGCCGGGCGAATGACCGACTGGCAAGACCATCTCATCGTCGTGCCTGTGGTGCTGCCGCTGATCGCTGCAGCCAGCATGCTGCTGCTCAAGGAGCAGCGCTATGGCCTGAAGGCCCTGATCAGCCTGTGCACCCTGATCGCCCTGGTCGGCGTGGCCTATGCCCTGCTGCACGAAGCGGCGGTCGGCGGACCGGCGGGCGACGACACGGCGCGCATCTACAACCTCGGCGCCTGGGCGGCGCCCTTTGGCATCACCCTGGTGGCGGATCGGCTGTCGACCCTGATGCTGGCGTTGACGGCGACGCTGGCGGCGGGCGGGCTGATGTTTTCCTATGCCCGCTGGGACCGCGCCGGGCCGCGGTTCCACGCCCTCTATCTGTTGCTGGTCATGGGCGTGAACGGAGCGGTTTTGACCGGCGACCTGTTCAACCTGTTCGTCTTCTTCGAGGTCATGCTGGCCGCTTCCTACGGCCTGCTGCTGCACGGGTCGGGCGAGAAGCGGGTGCGGGCCGGGCTGGGCTACGTCGCCATCAACCTGACGGCGTCGCTGTTCTTCCTCATCGGGGTCAGCCTGATCTACGGCGTGACCGGCGCGCTCAACATGGCCGACATCGCCAGCAAGGTCGCGACCATCCCCGACCATGACCGGGCCCTGTTCCACATCGGTTGCGCCATCCTGGGCGTGGCCTTCCTGGTCAAGGCGGCGGCCTGGCCGCTCGGCTTCTGGCTGCCCGGCGCCTATGCCGCCGCCAGCGCCCCGGTCGCGGCGGTCTTTGCTATCCTCAGCAAGGTCGGGGTCTATGTCATCCTGCGCCTGGCCACCCTGTTATTCGGCGCCGACGCCGGCGCCTCGGCCGGGTTCGGCAATACCTGGCTGCTGGCGGCGGGTGCAGCCACGGTCGTCTTCGGCGCCGCCGGCATGGTCGCGGCGCGACGCCTCGAAGGCGCGGCCGGCTATGCCGTCATGGTGTCGTCCGGCACGGTTCTAGCCATCGCGGGGACCGCCGTGCCTGACGCGGTCGGCGGCGCCCTTTTCTACATGGCGGCGTCCACCCTGGCGGCCGGGGCCCTGTTCCTGATCGCCGAGATCCTGGCGCGAGGCGAGGACGTGGCGGCGTCGCCCGAGGATGCGGTCTTCGACGACGAATACGACGACCCGTTCGCCGCCGACGACGTTCAGGAAGTGGGGCGCGTCCTGCCGGCCTCGACTGCCTTCCTGGGCGGAGCCTTCATCCTGGCCGCCCTGGTGACGGTCAGCCTGCCGCCGCTGGCCGGCTTCGCGGGCAAGCTGAGCATCTTCGTCGCCCTCTTGTCCGGCGACGGCGCGCTGTCGCCCGCCAGTTGGACCCTGGTCGGGGTCCTGACCCTGTCCAGCTTCGCCGCCCTGATCGCCCTGACGCGGTTTGGCGTGGCGGGCTTCTGGCGCGAGGACGCCGTCGCGCCCAAGGTTCGCAGTCCCGAGTTCCTGGCCATCGGCGGCCTGGTCCTGTGCTGTCTGTGGCTCAGCGCCGGGGCCGCCGCCGGCCTGACCTATGCCGAGAAGACCGGCGAATGGCTGGCCTCGCCAAGGGCCTATATCAGCGCCGTGCTGGGAGACGCCGAATGATCCGCGCCCTCCTGCCCCACCCCCTTCTGGCCCTCGGGTTGTTTGCCAGCTGGCTTGTGCTGAGCGGGCCGATTTCGGCGGGCGACGTCGTCCTCGGCCTGGTGGTCGCCCTGGCCATCCCCCAGGTGATGCGTCGGCTGGAGCCCGACCGTTCCGGCGTCCGTTCGCCGAGCGCCATCCTGCGGCTGGCCAGCTACGTCGCTATCGACGTGGTGCGGTCCAACTACGCCGTGGCCACCATCATCATGGGGCGTCGCAGACATCAGCGCATTTCGGGCTTCATCCACGTGCCGCTCGACCTGCGCAACCGATACGGCCTGGCCGTTCTCGCCATCATCCTGACCAGCACGCCCGGCACCCTCTGGGTCCAGTATGACCGCCCTTCGGGCCGCCTGTTGCTGCACGTCCTGGACCTGACCGAGGAGCAGGAATGGATCGACCTGATCAAGGGTCGCTATGAACGCCTGCTGCTGGAGATCTTCCCGTGACCGCCTCCTCTGTTCTCTACTGGGGGTTGGGCGCGGCCCAGGCCATGCTGTTGCTGGCCATGTTGCTGGCCGCCTGGCGCATGATGCGCGGCCCCCGCGCGCAGGACCGCGTTCTGGGCCTCGACACCCTCTACCTGAACGCCATGCTGCTGATCCTGGTTCAGGGAATGCGCAGCGGAGTCGGCCTCTATTTCGAGGCGGCCCTGATCATCGGCATGCTGGGCTTCACCGCCACCGTCGCCCTGGCCAAGTTCCTGATGCGTGGCGAGGTGATTGAATGACGCCCTCCGACCTGCCGCTGTGGGCGGCCTGGACCATCGTCGCCGTCACGGTTTGCGGCAGCCTGCTGGCGCTGGTCGGCTCCGCAGGCCTTGTCGTCCTGAAACGCTTCTACGAGCGGGTTCACGCGCCGACGCTGGGCGCCACCCTGGGCATGGCGCTGATCGTCGCGGCCTCGGTCGTCTTCTGGTCCATGACCGAGGGGCGACTGGCGCTCCGCGACCTGCTGATCGGCGTCTTCCTGACCGTCACGACGCCCGTGACGCTGATCCTGCTGGCGCGCGCCGCCGTCTATCGCGATCGCGTCGAGGGCGACGACCACATTCCCCCTGAGTAGGACCCGACCTTTCGAAGCCAGAGCTTTGGGCGTAGCTTCCTGACAGAAGCCGCGACCTGAAGGCCCGTTGATCGTGGCCCACCGCCGAGCGAGTTGAACGAGGCGTCCATGACCCTGATCCTTCCCCGGTCCAGCCGCCGCAGCCTGCTTGCCGGAGCCGGCGCCCTGGCCGGCGCCTCCCTCATCGGAGGCCGAAGCATGGCCCAGACCGCGCGTGACGCCTCGGCGACCGTCTTCACCGGCGGCCCCATCCTGACCATCGACGACGCCATGCCGACCGCCGAGGCCGTGGCGGTGCGCAACGGGGTCATCGTGGCCGTGGGCTCGCTGGACGCCGCGCGCGCCGTCGCAGGACGCGGGGCGCAGACGGTCGATCTGGACGGGCGCACCCTGCTGCCAGGCTTCTTTGATCCGCACGGCCACGTCTCGATGGTCGGGTTGCAGGCGCGCTACGCCAATCTGCTGCCGGCGCCGGATGGTCAGGGCGACGACATCCCCGCCCTGCAAGGCATCACCCGCGACTGGATGAACGCACACGAAGCCCTGGTCCGCGACACCCAGCTGGTCATCGGCTTCGGCTATGACGACTCCCAGCTGAAGGAACATCGCCACCCGACCGGCAAGGAGTTGGACGCCATCTCCGACAGCGTGCCGATCCTGTTCATGCACCAGTCGGGTCACCTGGGCGTGGCCAACAGCGCGGCCCTGGCCGCGGCGGGCGTGACCGCCTCGACGCCCGATCCCGACGGCGGCGCCTTCCGTCGCGAGGAAGGCTCGCAGCAGCCCAACGGCGTCATGGAGGAAACCGCCCTGTTCGCGGTCATGGGCGCCCTGTTCACCCGCCTGGACCTTCAGGCCAACCTGGAAATGATCCGCGAGGGCGCGCGCTTCTATTCCAGCTTTGGCTACACCACGGCCCAGGACGGGCGCTCCTCGACCGACACCTGCCGCATGATCGCCATGCTGGCCGAGCGCGGCGAGTTGCCTATCGACATCCTGTCCTTTCCGGACATCCTGACCTCGACCGACGTCATGGCGACGCCGCTGTATCGCAAGAACTATGTCGGCAAGTACCGCATCGGCGGGGTCAAGCTGACGCTGGACGGCTCGCCGCAGGGCAAGACCGCCTGGCTGTCGCAGCCCTACTACGTCCCGCCCGAGGGCAAGCCCGCCTCCTATCGCGGCTATCCCGCTGTGACCGAGCAACAGGCCCTGGACGCCATCGAACTGGCCTTCAAGAACGACTGGCAGATCGAGGTCCACGCCAATGGCGACGCCGCCGTCGATCTGCTGATCGCGGCGGTGCGCGAGGCCACCCACCGCCACGGCGCCAAGGACCGTCGCCCGGTCCTGATCCACGGCCAGACCACCCGCATGGATCAGTTGGACGAGCTGAAGGCCCTGAGCATCGTGCCGTCGCTCTTTCCCATGCACACCTTCTACTGGGGCGACTTCCACAGGGACTCAGTGCTGGGACCGCGCCGGGCCGAGACCATCTCGCCCTGCCATTCCGCCGTGCGGCGCGGAATGCGCTTCACCACCCATCACGACGCGCCGGTGGCCAATCCCGATTCCATGCGCGTCCTGTCCGCCACGGTCACCCGCCGCACCCGCTCGGGCGACATTCTCGGCCCCGACGAATGCGTGCCGGTCGACATCGCCCTGAAGGCCATGACCCTGTGGGCCGCCTGGCAGCACTATGAGGACGACAGGAAGGGCTCGCTGGCCGTGGGCAAGCTGGCCGATCTGGCCCTGCTGGACGCCAACCCCATGACCCTCGATCCCGACAAGCTGGCCGGGATCAAGGTGCAGTCCACCTGGAAGGAAGGCCGCGAGGCCTGGCGCCGCTAGGGCGCGCCGAGGATCTGCAGCGTTCGCTCGCCAGTGTGCACGAAGCCGCGAGGCAAGAGGGCGGCCAGTCGGACCTGATCGATCTCGGTCTCGTTCAAGCGAACGCACAGTCGCCCGGCCCGGCGGTAAACGCTCTCGACATTGTCCGCCCCGCCCAGCGCCGCCAGAAGCTCTGGCGCCAGTTGCGGCGGCGCTTCCGCGACGCCGACGGGAATGGGAGCGAGCGATGCGCCGCCCGCGCCAAGCGCCACTCTGATCTCATCGGCTACGGCGTCGGCGATAGGGCCCAGGACGACCTGAAGCTGGTCGGGTCCAGGGGCGATGACCCCGCGCGCGCCCAGCCGTTTCAGCGCCGCTTCGTCCACGACCTCGCGTGAGCGGATGTGCAGCCGCAGCCGCGTGGTGCAGGCGGCCACGGCGGTCAGATTGGCCGCCCCGCCGAGCGCCGCGACGAAGGCCCCGGCCCGACCGCCCGCGACATCTGCGATCGGCGCCGCCACGACCGGCTCATCCTCGCGCCCCGGCGTTTTCAGGTTGAAGACCCTGATGGCGACCCGGAACAGGCCATAATAGAGACCGCCGTAGATCAGCCCGACCGGCAGCAGCATCCATGGCCGGGTCGCGCGGCCATAGTTGAGCACATAGTCGAACAGGCCCGCCGAGAAGGTGAAGCCGAGACGCGAGCCCAGCAGGTCCATCGCCACCATCGACACTCCGGTCAGAACCGCATGGATGGCGTAGAGGACCGGCGCCAGGAACATGAAGGTGAACTCGATCGGCTCGGTCACGCCGGTCAGGAAGGCGGTCAGGGCCAGGGAGAACAGCATCCCCCCGACCTCCTTGCGGCGTTCGGGCCGGGCCGTGTGATACATGGCCAGACAGGCGGCGGGCAGGCCGAACATCATGACGGGGAAGAAGCCGCTCATGAAGACGCCGGCGCTGGGATCACCGGCGAAGAAGCGGTTCAGGTCGCCGGTCGCGCCGTTGTAATCGCCGACGATGAACCAGGCGACGTTGTTCAGGATGTGGTGCAGGCCGGTGACGATCAGCAGCCGGTTGAGCAAGCCATAGACGAAGAGGCCAAACTCACCCGAGCCGACGACCGCGCGGCTGAAGACGTCGATGGCGTGGTCGATGCCGGTGAAGGTCAGCCCCACAGCGGCGGCCACGACCAGACCCGCCACTCCGGCCACGATCGGCACGAAGCGACGTCCCGCAAAGAAGGCCAGATAGTCGGGCAGCTTGAAGGTCGAGAAGCGGTTGTAGCAGGCCCCGGCGATCAGGCCGGCGACGATGCCGATGGGCACGCCCAGCCGCGACAGGGCCTGATCCTTGAAGGCTTTCGAGGCTGCCGCTGCTGCGTCGGCGCCCAGCCCCGCGACCACCTCGGACGGGACCGCCAGCAGGACCTTGGACGCCTCGACCGAGATCAGGAAACAGACCACGCCCGCCAGGCCGGCCGCGCCATTGTTGTCCCTGGCCAGACCCACGGCGACACCGACGGCGAACAACAGGCCCAGATTGGCGAAGACCGCCTGACCCGCCGCCGAGATGAAGGCGATGTCGAGCAGGTCTGGCTGGCCCAGCCGCAACAGCAGCCCTGCGACCGGCAGGACGGCGATGGGCAGCATCAGGGCCCGGCCGAGCGGCTGCAGGCTGGACAATCCGATCTTCATGCGACCGCTCCGACGACACGGGATTTCATGAGGGCGGCCAGACGGTCCTCGGCCAGGGCGCGCACGGCCTCGGCGCTGTCCAGCGTCAGGGTCTGGGCCGCCAGTTGGCGACAGTCAGCCAGGGTCAGCCCCCGCAGCAGGGCCTTGATCTCGGCGGTCATGGACGGCGTGGCCGACAGCTCAGTGACGCCGAGACCGATCAGGATGGGCGCGGCAAGAAGATCGGAAGCCAGACCGCCGCAGACGCCGATCCAGCGCGTGTCGGCAGCCCCCGTCGCCGTCTGAGCGATCAGGCGCAGCACCGCCGGATGCAGGCTGTCCAACTGTGCCGCCAGGTGGGCATTCTGGCGATCCATGGCGAGCGCATACTGGGTCAGGTCGTTGGTGCCGATCGAGACGAAATCGATGTGGGGCGCCAGCAGGTCAGCGGTCATGGCCGCCGCCGGGGTCTCGATCATGACGCCCAACAAGGGCGCCGCGCCGCCTGTCTCGGTGGCGGCGATGTCCAGCAGGGCTCGGACCTGACGGACCTCAGACGCCGAGGCGATCATCGGCAACATGACCGCGACGGTTCCGTTTGAGCGCACCCGGCAGATGGCCCGCAACTGGGTCAGCAGCAGGTCGGGTCGGTGCAGACCCGTGCGAACGCCGCGCAGGCCGAGCGCCGGATTATCCTCATGCGGCATGGGCAGATAGGGCAAGGGCTTGTCGCCGCCCGCATCCAGGGTGCGAATGACCAGGGGCCGTCCGTCCAGGGCGTCGGCGATGGCCTGATACTGAGCCAGTTGCTCATCTTCGGTGGGGGCGCTCTGGCGTTCCAGGAAGAGGAATTCGGTGCGCAGCAGGCCGCAACCCTCGGCGCCCCCGGCCACGGCGGGCGCGGCCTCGGCCACGTCGCCCAGATTGGCGAAGACCTCGATGCGGACGCCGTCAGCGGTGCGGCAGTCCTCGGCGGCCAGGGCTCTAGCCTCGGCGCGGCGGCGGTCGCGGGCGGCGGCGGCGCTCTGGGCGCGGGCTTGGCGTGCCGCGGACGGGCTGGCGACCAGGCGTCGGCCGTCGGCGTCCAGCACCACCAAGGCCCCGTCCTCGACCCGATCCAGACCGGGGCCGACCGCGACCAGGGCCGGCACGCCCATGGCGGCGGCCAGGATGGCGACGTGCGAGGTCGGCCCGCCGCGCGCGGTGCACAGGCCCGCGACCTTGACCGCGTCCAGCGCGATCAACTGCGACGGCAGAAGGTCGTCGGCCAGGATGACCGAACCGGCCCCCAGCACCACCGGCGCGGGTGCGGCCTCGCCCGACAGTTCGACCAGAACCTGACGCTCCAGATCCATCAGATCGTCGGCGCGCTCGGCCGTGCGGGCGTCGCCCAGCGAGCGGAACAGGGCCACGCCCCCTTGCGTCGCGGTGCGCCAGGCGAAGCCGGCGCTGCGGCCCGCCTCGATGGCTTCCTGGGCCGTGGCGATCAGGCCGGGGTCGTCGAGGAAGGCCAGGTGGGCGGCCAGGATGGCCCGGCGGTGGGCGCCGCCAGACGCAACCGAGGCTTCGATACGCCCGCGCACGGCGTCCAGGGCCTGTTGCAGGGCGGCCTGTTCCAGGGCGACGCCGCGACCGTGTTCGGGCGTCTCGATCTCGGCCTGACGCAGGCGAACGGCGCGACCGATGACCAGACCCGGCGCCGCCGTGACGCCCGAGAAGATCAGTTCGCCATCCTCGCCTGCGGCGGGCCCGGCCTGTGCGACCGGCGGTTCAACGGCGGGCGCAGCATGGGCGACTTCTCCGCCTTCGCCCAGACCGGACGCGATCAGGGCGACGACGGCATCCAGCGCCGCCTCGGCCTGAGGTCCGCTGGCGCTGACGATCAGTTCGTCGCCGTCCTTGAGGCCCAGAGTCATCATGGCGGTCAGGCTGACCGCGTCGGCGCTGCGCTCGCCCAGGGTCAGGCGCACACGGGCGTCAAAGCCCTTGGCGGCGGCGGCCAGGCGCGAGGCCGGGCGGGCATGCAAGCCATGCGGCAAGGGCGCGCGCACAGTGCGGGTCAGCGCCGCGTCCACAGCCTGAGGCGCCGGCTCGGCCACGGCGATCTGACGCACAGCCATGATCGGCTCACCCGCCACGACCAGACGGTTCAGCGGCAGCAGGCGGACCTCGCCCTCATTGGCCAGCAGGATGGGCGAGATCAGGCTCTTGGCGCCCGCCGCAATCACATCGAGGTCCAGGGTCAGCAACGGGTCGCCGGTCTTCACGCGATCCCCGGCGGCGACATGGGCGGCAAAGCCCGCGCCGTTCAGGCCTACCGTCTCCAGCCCCAGGTGGATCAGGACTTCGGGCCCCTGGTCAGAGCGAATGCTGACGGCGTGGCCGGTGCGGGCCAGGATCGACACCACTCCGTCAAACGGCGCGCACACCGTGACGCCGGTCGGGTCGATGGCCAGGCCGTCGCCGACCAGGCGCGCGGCGAAGGCCTCATCCGGGACTTCGTCCAGGGTGCAGACCCAGCCGTCGATCGGGGCGTGAACGATCAGTTCAGGCGTCATCAGTCGTCCCCGCGCCGAGCGGCCGGATCAGAGACACGGACCCAATCGACGCCCCACATCGGATCCAGCTCTTTCTGCGTGAACTTCAGGCAGAGGTCATGCTGACCGGGGCGGGCCGGAAGCTGGCCCGACAGGGTGGTGATCCCGTCATTGCCCGCGGCCTCGGCCAGAGGAAGGATCAGCGCCGGCTCGCCTTCGCAACCGTCGATGCGGACCTCCAGTTCACCCGCCGGGGTGCGCGGCGCGCCCAGACGGATCTTGTCGCGGTCGGCGCCGATCTGGAAGTTGAAGGGAACCTGGCCCACGGCCGCCTCGAAGCGCAGACCCTTGCTTAGGTCGGCCGACTGATAGATCCAGCAGGGGTTGAGAATGTCCATCAGCAGGGCTGGACGTTCGCCCTCCAGCGGGGCGTCGTCGATCAGCGACAACGGCAGGGCCGCGCTGCACAGCTTCATCTGATGATCATAGCGACGCTGGCCGTCGGCAGGCGGCGTGGCGGGAACCTCGGTCAGGCCGATGGTCGCATAGTCGATGCCCAGGGTGCGATAGCGCGCCAGCTGCGGGTCCAGACGCTTGCGGAAGTCGGCGAAGTCCATCCGCGCGTGCGGGGTCCAGGCCATTTCCGCCAGGGCCGAGATGCGCGGATAGGCTTGATACTCGACCCGGTCTTCGGTCCGCATATGCTCGGTGAAGAGGTTTCCCTGCACCCCCAGGACGCGGCGCGCCTGTTCCGGGGTCAAAACATCCGGCGTGGGATCGAAGCTGTAAACGTCGCGCAGGGTGGAGGTGAAGCCGCGCCCGGGCGCGCCGTCGTCGGGGCTCTGGCGGTTGTCGAGATAGAGGACCGGCGCCGGCGACATGACCGTGTCATGGCCCAGACGCGCCGCCTCGATGGCGCCCTCGACGCCGCGCCAGGACATGACGCTGGCGTTGGGATTGATGCCGCCTTCCAGGATTTCATCCCAGCCGATCATGCGACGGCCGTGGTCGTTCAGGCGCTTCTCCAGACGGGCGACGAACCAGGACTGCAACTTCTCTTCGTCGGCCAGACCCAGTTCGCGCATCCGCTCCTGCACGCGGGGCGAGGCCTTCCACTGATCCTTGACCGCCTCGTCGCCGCCGATATGGACGTATTCCGAGGGGAAGAGATCGACCACCTCGTCCATGACGTTCTCGAAGAAGGTCAGCGTGGCCTCCTCGACATTGAACAGGGTGGGATAGACGCCCCAGTCGGCGGGCACGGCCGGGACAGCGGCGCCGGGCACATCGGTCACGCCCAGTTCGGGATAGGCGGCGATCGCCGCGCTGGCGTGTCCGGGGACGTCGATCTCGGGCACCACGACGATGTTGCGCGCCGCCGCATAGGCGACGATGTCGCGCACCTGATCCTGGGTGTAGAAACCGCCATAGAGACGTGGACGGCCGGTCGCGGGGTCGATGTCCTTCTGAGCCGCCGCGCCCGCGTGGACGCGCCATCCGCCGACCTCGGTCAGCTTCGGATAGCGTCTGATCTCCAGCCGCCAGGCCTGGTCGTCGGTCAGGTGCCAATGGAAGATGTTGAGCTTGTGCAGGGCCATCCAATCGATGAAGCCCTTGATGAACTGGGGCGACTGATAGTGGCGGGCGGAATCCAGCATGACGCCGCGCCAGCCGAAGCGCGGGGCGTCGGAAATGGCGACGGCGGGAATGGTCGCCGCCCCCTGCCCTGTCTCGGCGGTGGCCAACTGCCACAGGCTGATGGAGCCATAGAGAAGTCCGCCGAAGTCGCCCGCCGTGATGATCGCGCCGCGCGGGGTCACGTCCAGGCTATAGGCGTCGGCGGCGCTTTCAGCCGCGCGACGAAAGACGACAGCGCCGGGCGCGGCCTCGCCTTCGCGCACCGTCAGGGTCAGGCCGCGCGTGCGCTGCATAAGGTCGGCGAAATAGGTCGCCGCGCGCAGGGCCTCCGCGTCGCCGCGCGGGGTGATCAGGACCGTTGCGTCACTCAGAACCAGGGCGCCCTCGGCCGGAGTGACGGCGGCGGGACGCGGGATGACCGACCCAACAGGCGCTTCGGCCATAGCGGCAGGGGCCATGACGACCGAAGCCGAGGCCAGGGCCGCCAACAGGGCCGGCGCCAATGCCATTCGTAGGGCAAACGCCCTTGATCGAACCACCTGGGTCATACGCAGTCTCGCATCAAAAAAAGCGCGCGGGACGGTGACGCCCCGCGCCAGTCTGGCCTCAGGAGAGAGCCTTGGCGATAGGCGGAACGGGGGATGGCGAACGCCGTCCCCCGAACCCCGCGTCCTAGAACTCGACGCTGAGCGTCGCCATCAGCTTGCGGCCGGTGCGATAGACGCCGCGCGGCAGGCTGACCGTATTGGCGTAGGCGTAGTATTCGCTGTCGAGCAGGTTCTGCCCCGAAACCGTCAGGCTGACGCGTTCGTTGAAGGCATAGGCCGCCGTGGCGTCGAGGCCCGTGTAGGCGCGGACATACATGTTGTCGCCGCGATCCACGCCGGTGAAATACTTCGACCGCCAGGTGTAGGTCATGCGCGCCGAGAAGGCGCCGGCCTCGAAGAAGGGGCTGATGTTGACCTGATGCTTCGAGTTGAAGGGCAGGTCCTGACCATTGTCCGCGCTGCCGTCGACGTAGGTGTAGTTGGCCAGCAGGCCCAGGCCATAGGCGTAGTTCTGCTGATAGGCGAAGGTCGCGCCCTTCAGGTCGGCCGAACCCGCATTGGTCGGACGGCTGATCTGATAGGTGGTGACGGCGTTCTGGGCCTGGTTGAAATGTTCTTCCGGCGCAGTCTTCTGCAGGATGTAGTTGTCGATCTTCTTGTAGAAGATCTCGCCCGACAGAATGGCGTCAGGGGCGAAATACCATTCAGCCGCCGCGTTCAGGTTGGTCGACTTGTAGGGGTCCAGGTCCGGGTTGCCGCCGCCGCCGGTCAGGATCTGATCCGACAGCCAGAAGTAGTTGGACATGTCCGCATAGTTGGGTCGCGAAATGACCTTGGCCGCCGCCAGACGGATGATCAGGTCGTCAGAGGCGTTGATGGCGACGTTCAGGCTGGGCAGGAAATCGTCGTATTCCTTGCTCCGGACACTCCATTCCCAATCCGCCGCCGTGACGCCGCAACCGGTCGCCGTCTGATTGACGCAGACATAGCCGCCGCTTTCCGACTCGGTGCGGACATAGCGCAGACCGATGTTGCCGCGCACGCGGTCGTTCTCGAAGTCCGCCTGACCATAGAGGGCGTTGATCGTCTCCTGGACGTTCCAGTTCTGGGCCGTGAACTCGGCGTTGCCGAAGACGGTCGGAACCGGCTTGGCCTGCCAGGGGCGCAGGTATTCGCCCGCCTCGATATAGTCGGCCAGCGCCTTTCCATCGATGCGGAAGCGGCCCTTCATCTGATCGTTCACGCCGTCGAAGCCGTCCAGATAATTGCCCGGCACGCGGCTGGGGCTGAACATGCCGGCGCTGTCCGGCGCGCCATAGATCTGAACCGTCACGCCCGACATCTTCTGGTCGGTCTCGTGCTTGCGATACTTGTAGCCAAACTGGAAGCGGCTGAAGAAGCCGTCGCGGTCGAAGCCAAGGTCGGCCTGGGCGTAGGTTTCCTCGTCCATGGTCGGCTTGGAGACGATGTTGCCGCCCCAGCCCGCATTGTAGCCGGTCGGGCCGACGGACGGATCGCCCGCGCCCCAGCCGCCGTCGAACGAGAACTTCGACGCGTCGTTCAGGACATTGCCGTTGGCGTAGGTCAGGACGCCGGGCGAACCCGGAGCGCCGGTGAAGTCGACGGTATAGTCGGCCCAGTTCAGGAACTCGCCGAACAGCTGGCGCTGGGTGCCGCCGTCAGCCTTGGTGTAGCCGATGTCGCCCGACAGGTCCCAGCCGTTGCCCGTGTATTTGCCGTCGAAGTGGTAGCTGTCCGAGGTCATGGCCGCCTCGCGGTACTGGATGTCCAGCACGCTCAGGGCGTTCTTGAAGGAGGCCTTGGTGATGACGCCGTCGTCGACCTGCAGGTCGGTCAGGGCGCCGAGGCTGTTCCAGGTATTGCCCTGGAAGGCAAACAGGGCCTGGTTGATGTTGTCGTAGGTGGCGTCGATGCGCAGCCAGTCGAAGTTCAGGTCCAGGCTGTCGTTCGGACGCCACTGAGCAGCGACGGTGTAGCTGTTGCGCTCGCGGCCCTGCTCGAAGAAGTGGGTGCCGAAGGCGTTCAGCCCCTTGGCGTTCGGATTGGCCAGCAGGGTCGAAGCGCAGGTCCCGGCGCAGTTGCCATTGGCGATCGAGTTGCCGCCAGGGTTCTCGGCATTGCCGCCGGCGTAATAGCTGGCCGGGATGGTGCCATAGGCCTCCATGCCGTCGCGACGCAGGTCGTCGGCGGCGCGCTGGGCCGAGATCAGGACGCCGAAGGTGCGGTCCTCGTTGCGCCAGCCGCCCAGCACCGACAGCTGCGCATCACCGCTCTCGGAACGGTCGTTGTATAGATAGGTCACAGCGCCCGACAGGGTGTGGCGGCCCAGGTCCAGCGGACGGCGGGTCGAAACGTCGACCGTGCCGCCGATCGAGCCTTCGTCGATGCGAGCTTCCGGCGATTTATAGACCTCGACCTTGCCGACGATCTGCGGAGCCAGCAGGGCGTAGTTGAAGGTCCGGCCCGGCTGATCGAGGATGAACCAGTCCGCCGAAGCGACCGTCTGGCCGTTCAGCAGGGTACGGTTCAGCGCCGGGTCGGTGCCCAGGATCGAAACCTTTTCGCCCTGCCCGAAGGCGCGGTCCACCGTGACGCCAGGAATGATGGTGATGGCCTCGGCCACGTTCGAGCTGGGGAACTTGCCCACATCCTCGGCGGTGACGACGTCGATAATGGCGTTGGCGTTGCGCTTGGTCGTGATCGACTGCTGCAGCGACGCGCGGATGCCCGTGACGACGACTTCGTCGACCGTGGTGGTCGGCGCGTCCTGGGCGGCGGCGGCGCCGGCGACCAGCGCCAGGGCGCTGACTGAACCGGCAAGCAAGGCGTGACGGATACTCATGGCGCTGGATCTCCCCTCCAGAAGACCTGCCCCCGCAGGTCCGACATACCCAATTCAAGACCAATAAGGCCCGCCCCTCTTTCGACTAGATCGAGAGAACATGGGAATTGAAGGCAGAGTTTCACCAAAGCGTCGCATCCTGCAAGACCAAATTTCACATTGGGCCTAAACTTTCTTCATATTGGTCCTTGATTGGTTGCATGACATGAGTTCAGATGCGGTCGTTGGGATGCACTCTGGGGGAGGACGCCGTGCCGTTTCTTGAAGCCATAGGATCGCTGGACGCCCAGAGGCCCGCGCCCCTGTATCAGCAACTGCAACAGGCCGTGCGCCAGGCCATCGAGCGCCGCACGCTGAAGCCCGACGACGCCCTGCCGCCCGAACGGGACCTGGCCAACGAGCTATCAGTATCGCGAATCACGATCCGCAAGGCCTTTGACGGCCTGGTGGCCGAGGGCCTGCTGACCCGCCGCCAGGGCGCAGGCACCTTCGTCGCCGCCCGCGTCGAAAAGAGCTTCTCCAAGCTGACCTCCTTTTCCGAGGACATGGCGGCGCGCGGACGCAAGGCCACCAGTTCCTGGCTAAGCCGCAGCGAGGGCACGGTGACGCCCGAAGAATCGCTGACGCTGGGTCTCAGCCCCGGCGCACCGGTCTATCGCTTCCATCGTATCCGCTATGCCGACGGCGCGCCGATGGCGCTGGAGTATTCGACAGTTCCGGCCTCCTGCCTGTCGGGCGTCGAGGCAGTGTCCACCTCGCTCTATCAAGCGTTGTCGGTCAGCGGACACAGGCCCAATCGCGCCCTGCAGCGCCTGCGCGCCGTCCTGTTCAACGCCGAACAATGCGAGCTTCTGGGCATCGCGCCCGGCGCGCCGGGCCTGCTGATTGAGCGCCGCGCCTTCCATAACGGCGAGCCGGTGGAAGTGACCCAGTCCTATTATCGAGGCGACGCCTATGACTTCGTCGCCGAACTGAACGACGGACCCGCCTGATGCGCGCCGAAGACACCATGATGTTCGCCGAAGCCGCCGCCTCAGGCCGCCTCGTCGCCGCCCAGTTGGCCGCCAACGCCGGGGTCGTGGCCCAGGCCGCCAAGCGGTTGCGCATGCATCCGCCCAGCGCCGCCCTGATCTGCGGCCGGGGCAGTTCCGACAACGCCGGCGTCTTCGCCCGCTATCTGATCGAGACCGAGGTCGGGGTGCTGACCAGCCCCATGCCCCTGGCCGTCAGTTCGGTCTATGGCCGCGCGCCGCATGTGCCGGACGGCCTGTGCCTGGCGGTGTCGCAGTCCGGCAAGAGCCCCGATCTGGTCGCCGCCGCGGCTGGGGCCCGCGCGGGCGGCGCCTTCGTCGTCGCCCTGGTCAATGTCGAGGATTCGCCGCTCAGCCAAGTCGCGGACCTGACCATTCCCCTGCGGGCCGGGCCGGAACTGTCGGTCGCCGCAACCAAGAGCTTTATCGCCAGTCTGAGCGCCATCGCCCACCTGACAGCGGAATGGAGCGGCGACGCCGACCTGTCCGCCGCCTTGAGCCGCCTGCCCGCCCTGCTGGACGCCGCCTGGGCGCAGGACTGGTCCGCCGCCCTGCCCGCCCTGACCCAGGCAAGCAGCCTCTATGTCGTCGGACGCGGCGTCGGCTTCGGCGTCGCCCGCGAGGCAGCGCTGAAGCTCAAGGAGACCTGCGGCCTGCACGCCGAGGCCTTCTCGACCGCCGAGGTCCGCCACGGGCCCATGGCCCTGGTCAAGACCGGCTTCCCGGTCCTTTTGCTGCCGCAGTCGGACGCGACGCGCGACGACGCCGAGGACCTGGCCGCCGACTTCGCTCGGCGCGGGGCTCAGGTCTTCTTCGCCGGTGCCACGACTGCGCCGGGCGTCACGGCCCTGCCGACGACGCCCAGCCATCCCTGGCTGGAACCGATCCTGCAAATCCAGAGCTTCTATCGTCTGGCCGCAACGCTTTCGACGGCGCGAGGCTTCGACCCCGACCGCCCGCCCTACCTCAACAAGGTGACCGAGACCGTTTGATGCCGACCCTGCTGCACAACGGGCGTGTTCTGGTCGATGACGCCTTTCACGACGATCTCGCCGTGGTCATGGACGACGGTCGCATCGCCGCGGTGGCCCCCACCCCGGTTCTGCGGGTCGCCTTTCCAGAGGCCGAGATCCGCGACCTGAACGGCGACCGCCTGGTCCCCGGCTACATCGACACCCAGGTCAACGGCGGCGGCGGCGTCCTGTTCAACGACGAGCCCACGATCGAGACCATCGCCCGCATCGGCGCCGCGCACCGGCGCTTCGGCACCACCGGCTTTCTGCCGACGCTGATCAGCGACGACCTGTCTGTGATCGACCGCGCCATCGACGCCGTCGAACAGGCCATGGCCGAGGGCGTGCCCGGCGTCCTGGGCATCCACATCGAAGGCCCCTTCCTCAACATCGCGCGCAAGGGCATCCACGACCCGGCCAAGTTCCGCACCCTGGATGACGAGGCCGTGCGGTTGCTGACGCGGATGAAGACCGGTCGCACCCTGATCACCCTGGCCCCGGAGATGACCACGCCAGACAGGATCGCGGCCCTGGTCGAGGGCGGCGCCGTGGTCGCGGCGGGCCATACGGATGCGGACTACGCCACGATCCGCTCGGCGCTGGATGCGGGCGTGACCGGCTTCACCCACCTGTTCAACGCCATGTCGCCGCTGACTAGCCGCGAGCCCGGCGTGGTCGGCGCGGCGCTGGAGGACACCAGCGCCTGGGCCGGAATCATCGTCGACGGCCACCATGTCGATCCGGTGGTGCTGAAACTGGCCCTGCGCTGCCGACCAGCCGACCGCTTCATGCTGGTCACCGACGCCATGCCCAGCGTCAACGCCCCCCATCTCGGCGACGGGGACGAGCATTTCTATCTGCAGGGCCGCCGCATTTCGGTGAAGGACGGCGCCTGCCTGGACGAACGCGGCGTGCTGGCGGGATCAGATCTCGACATGGCCGCTGCTGTGCGTAACGCCCGCGACCTGCTGGGACTGGATCTGCCGACGGCCGTCATGATGGCCTCGGCGGCGCCGGCCGCCTTCCTGGGGCTGGAGCGCCAACGCGGCCGTATTGCGCCGGGCTATGCCGCCGACCTGCTGATTCTGAACGACGACCTCGCCGTGGTCGAAAGCTGGATCGGCGGAGCCCTCGCCCACACACCCTGACGCTGGACCCCGCTTCAGCCAAAAACAGAAACAGTTTCATTTTCGTCTTGCGGGAAGGCATGCCTTATGGAAACCTCGCGCCGGGATAGGGATGAACAGGGTTCTGGAGGGGGACATCATGAAGATGCGTACATGGCTGCCGGTCGCGATGGTGCTGGCGCTGGGGGCCTGCGGGTCGAAACCGGCCGACAAGGGCACCGACCTCTCCAGGGCCAACACCACCTATCAGAATGAGCTGATGGAGAAGCTGATCGACGCCAAGCCCGGCACGGTCATCGAGATCCCGGCCGGCGTCTTCACCATCGACACCAGCCTGACTCTGGCCGTCGACGGCGTCACCATTCGCGGTCAGGGCATGGACAAGACCATACTGAACTTCCGCAATCAGGCGGCGGGCGCACAAGGCCTGCTGGTCACGGCCAGCAACTTCACCATCGAGGACCTGGCGCTTGAGGACGCCAAGGGCGACGCGCTCAAGATCAATGAGGGCGAGAACATCATCGTCCGCCGCATCCGCACGGAGTGGACACAGGGGCCGAAGACCGAGAACGGCGCCTACGGCATCTATCCGGTGCAGACGAAGAACGTCCTGATCGAGGACAGCGTGGCGATCGGGGCGTCCGACGCCGGCATCTATGTCGGTCAGTCCAAGAACGTCGTGGTTCGCCGCAACCGGGCCGAGTTCAACGTCGCCGGGATCGAGATCGAGAACTGCATCGACGCCGACGTCTATGAAAACCTGGCCACCAACAACACCGGCGGCATTCTGGTCTTCAACATGCCCCAGTTGCAGCAGGCGGGCTATCGGACGCGCGTCTATAATAACCGCGCCATCGCCAACAATACCCGCAACTTCGGCCATGCCGGCACCCCGGTCGCCAGCGTCCCGGCGGGCACGGGCGTGATCGTCAACTCCAATGATCAGGTCGAGATCTTCGACAACGAGATCGCCGACAACAAGACCGGCAACATCATCATTTCCAGCCTGTTTTCCGCCGGCTACTCCGACAGCGCCATGAGCGCCGACTTCGACCCCTATCCCGAAGCCATCCTGATCAAGGACAACCGCTTCAGCGGCGGCGGAAACGCACCCGACGGCATGGACCTGCAGGCGCTGCGCGTGGCCAAGTTCGGCCCGACCGGCCGCTTCCCCGACATCATCTGGGACGGCTACGTCAATCCCAAGCGCCTGGTGAACGGCCAGATGCCCGCCGCTCTGCGCATCTGCATCGACAACGGCGAGGCGGGCGTCCTGAACGTGGACGGGCCGAACAAGTACGCCAATCCCAACACCGACATGACGCCGCACAAATGCACCCTGCCGCGCCTGTCGGCCGTCGTCCTGCCGGGAGCCTGACGCGGCCTCATGACCCGGTTTCGCCTGCTTACCCTTTGCCTGGCGCTGGTCGCCGGAGCGGCGGCCTGCACCCGGCCGTCGGCGCCGTCCCAGCCCCTGGTCGATCCGACCTACTTCGCCACCGAAAACCCGAAGTCCCTGCGGGACTGGGGCATGGTCCAGGTGTCCGGCGACGCCCTGGTCCTGGGCCAGCGTGTGACGCCCTATGATCTGACCACGCCGCTGTTCACCGACCATGCGCAAAAGCTGCGGACCCTCTGGATGCCGTCGGGCGCGGCGGCGGACTACAAGGCGGGCGACGACGCCCTGTCCTTTCCGGTCGGGACGGTCATCACCAAGACCTTCTTCTACCAGACAGGCCGCGGCGGGCGGGTGCTGCAACAGGCCGATCAGGCCGTGATCCACGAGGGCGAAGGCCTGAATCTGAAGCAGGTCCGCATGGTCGAGACCCGGCTTCTGATCCACCGGCCCGAGGGCTGGGCGGCCCTTACCTATCTGTGGAACGAGGCCCAGACCGAGGCGGTCCTGCACCGGGTCGGCGCGGTGGTCCCGCTGACGCTGGCGCGCGAGGACGGCACAGATCAGGCCTTCTCCTACATCGTGCCCAACGTCACCCAGTGTTCCGCCTGTCACGCGACCAATGTCGCCACGCGGGTCATCCAGCCCATCGGCCCCAAGCCCCGCCTGCTCAATCGCGACTTCGCCTATGCGAGCGGGCCGGAGAACCAACTGGCTCACCTCACCGCCAAGGGCTATCTGCGCGGCCTCAATGATCCCAAGGACGCGCCGGCGGCGGTTGCATGGACCGACGCGAGTGCACCCCTGGAAGCGCGGGCGCAAGCCTATCTCGACATCAACTGCGGCCATTGTCACAACCCCGAAGGGCCGGCCGACACCTCGGGCCTCTATCTGAATGCCCCCACGCCGGTTTCGCGCGCTTCTGGCGTCTGCAAACTGCCGGTCGCGGCCGGCGCCGGCACCGGCAATCTGCGCTTCGACATCGTGCCAGGGGACGCCAAGGCGTCGATCATTCCCTATCGCATGGCCTCGACCAATCCCGCCGTGATGATGCCCGAGATCGGCCGTTCGACCGCCCATGCCGAGGGCGTGGCCCTCATCCGCTTCTGGATCGATTCAATGGAGGGATCATGTCGGTAGAGACGCCCCCTGCTCCCGATATCGCTGCGGTCGTCCGGTCCCTGCGCACCGCTTTCGACAGCGGCATGACGCGCGATCTGGCCTGGCGCCGGGGCCAGCTTGCCGCGCTTGAACGGATGATGCTCGAAAACGAGGCCGAGATCGCCGAGGCCCTGAAGGGCGATTTGGGCAAGCCGTTCGGCGAGGCCTGCACGGCCGAGATCGATTTCGTCCGCAAGGAAGCGTCTCACGCGCGCAAGCACCTCCGCCGCTGGGCTCAACCGCAACGGGCCGCATCGCCGCTCGCCATCCAGCCCGGCCAGAGCGTCATCGAGGCCTCGCCCTATGGCGTGACCCTGATCATCGGAGCGTGGAACTATCCCTTCCAGCTGGTTCTGGGGCCTCTGGTCGGAGCCATCGCGGCGGGCAACTGCGCCGTCGTCAAACCTTCGGAAATGGCGGCTCGGTCCTCGGCCCTGCTGAAGCAACTGGTCGAGCGTTACCTGGACCCGCGCGCCTTCACAGTCGTCGAGGGTGATGCGGACGTCTCCACCGCCCTGCTGGCCCAGAGGTTCGACCTGATCTTCTACACCGGCGGCGAAGGCGTGGGCCGGGTCGTCATGGCGGCGGCGGCCCAGCATCTGACCCCGGTCGTGCTCGAACTGGGCGGCCAGAACCCCTGCATCGTCGATGAAACGGCCGATCTGGCGGTGGCGGCCAGGCGCATCGTCTGGGGCCGCTTCCTCAACGCCGGCCAGATCTGCGTGGCGCCCGATCACGTCTATGTCGCCGCCTCTGTCGAGGCCCGGCTGCTCGAAGAGTTGAAAGCGGCGGTGGCGGCCATGTTCGGACCCGATCCGAAACAGAGCCCGGACTACGGGCGCATCATCAATGCCCGCCACACAGCGCGTCTGCAGGCCCTGCTGGCCGACGGCCGCGCCGTCACGGGCGGCCAAGCCGATGTCGATAACTGCTACGTCGCCCCCACCATCCTGACCGAGGTTGCGGCCGATGCCCCGATATTGGCCGGAGAGATCTTCGGGCCCATCCTGCCGGTCATTCCCTATATGACGCTGGATGCGCCGCTGGCGGCCATCAACGCCCGATCGCCAGCCCTGGCCCTCTACGCCTTCACCAAGAACAAGGCGACCGCCGACCGGATCATCGCCTCGACGCGCTCCGGCTCGGCCACGATTAACGACGTCGTGGTCTTTATGGCCAATCCCAACCTGCCGTTCGGCGGCGTCGGGGCCAGCGGCATGGGGGCCTATCACGGCCGCTTCAGTTTCGAGGCTTTCAGCCACCGGCGCGCCGTGCTGAGGCGCAGCTTCGCCCTGGACGCCAGCGTCCGCTATCCGCCCTTCACCAAGGGCAAGCTGGCGCTGTTGCGACGCATGGCCTGAGGCCTCGCCTCAGGCGGGGTCTTCCAGATAGAGCGAGAGATACCGCTCCAGCGCCAGCGTGGCCTCTGCAAACAGGCTGTCGGTCCATTCCGACTGGGCCTCGCCGCTGGTCAGAGTCTCGAACGAGGTGAAGATTTCGGTGGCCATGCGCGCAACCGCCAGGGGCGCGCTGCCGTGGAAGCCGTCCAGCCCCTGCTCCCAGCGCGCCGCCAGATAGGCCGCGATCTGCGCATTGGCGTCTTCCTTGACGATCCTCAGCTCACGGGTCGTCAGCATCAGATGGAACAGCGGCCGATAGGCCGGGTCCTCGTTCAGCGTCCGACGCAGGACCAGCATCACCTCCAGATGACGCTCGCGCCACGAGGTGAACCGCGGGTTCTCCAGAATCTCGGCGATGCGGCCGTGGATCTGCGACACCAGGGTCTCGAACAGCTCCTTGTAGATGGCGAAGACGTTCGGGAAATAGCGATAGATCGAACTGACCGGCACATCGGCTTCGGCGGCGATGCTGCTGGTGGTGATGGTGTCGACGGAGGTGGTGGCCAGCAGACGTTCGGTCGCCGCCAGAACACTGTCGATCCGGTCGCGCGCACGTTGCTGCATCGGCGCCGTGCGCCGTTCCAAAGTCCTGGCCAGCGTAGCGGTGGTCTCTTGCGGCGTGCGCGGGGCCACTGGGTCGTCCTCTCATCGGGTTCCATAGGCCGTCTAACACGACCTGACGCCCCTGCAAGGGCGCATAGGCGCACAGCCCCTTGTCAAACGGAATATTATTCTGTTTCGTATGTCGAGGGAACAGGGGTTTGGGAGGGCCGCTATGACCAAGATGGAATTCCGCCGTAGGGCGATGCTGGCTGCCGGCGTGGCCGCTGCCGCGCTAGCTGCACCGGGGCTGACCTGGGCGCAGGAAGCCACGGCGCAGGCGGCGACGTCCCTGGACGACGTCATCGTCACCGCCCAGAGGCGCGAACAAAGCCTGCAAGAGGTGCCGATCACGGTCAACGTGGTCACCGCCGCCACGCTGGAATCTCTGGCGGCGGACGACATGGGCGACATCGCCGCCTTCGTGCCCGGCCTGTCGGTCTCGAACACCAGCCCGACCCAGGCCCGCTATAGCATCCGCGGCGTCGCGACCTCGGACTTCGGCGTCGGCACCGACCCGGCGGTCGGCGTCTATGTCGACGGCGTCTATGCGGCCCGTTCGGGCGCGGCCCTGCTGGCCTTCAGCGATGTGGCGCGCATCGAGGTGCTGAAAGGGCCGCAAGGCACCCTGTTCGGCCGCAACAGCGCCGCGGGCGCCGTCTCCATCACGACCAACAAGCCCAGCGACGAGTTCGAGGCGCGCCTGGGCGTCCGGCTCGGCGAATATGACAAACGCCGCTTGGAAGGTCTGGTCAATGTGCCGATCAACGACGCCATGGCCCTGAGGGTCAACGCCCTGTCGAACCGTCGCGATGGCTGGCTGACCGACGCCGCCACAGGCGAGGATTATGATCGCGAGGACAACTGGGCGGCCCGCGCGGCCCTGCGCTGGGACGTCACGCCTCGGACCCAGGCGATTTTGAGCTGGAGCCATGACGAGATCGACCAGGACGCCCGCCCGGCGATCGGCGTCGCGCCCCTCCCGACGGCTCCGGGCCTGCCGGCCTTCCCGCCCGATCCTGCCGACTACACCAACCCGTTCGACCAGCGCGTCCTCAACGACGTCATCGACAACCATGAGACCCGCCGCCTGGACGAGGGCGTGCTGACCATCACCCACGCCTTCGGCGACATCGACTTCACCTCCCTGACCTCGGTCCGGCAGTTCACCACCGAGAACCGAGAGGACGAGGACGGCACCAACCGCCCGGACCTGTATTTCGATACCAACAACCGGGAAGAGAACCGCTCCTGGTATCAGGAACTCCGTCTCGCCGGCGAAACCGGCGCCTTCAACTGGATCGTCGGCGCCAGCTATTATTCGGAACACGCCGAACAGCGCAGCGACACCTACGCCACCACCGACACCATCAACACCATCCTGACCAATGCGGCCGGCGCGCCGCTGTTCTCGCTGGCCGACATGATCCTGGGCATGGCCGGCATTCCCGCCAGCACCTTGGGCCATAGCTGGCAGGAGGACATGATCAACGAGGGCGACTTCGACGCGACCGCCCTCTTCGCCGACGTGATCTGGGCCGCCAGCGACCGCCTGAACCTGACGTTCGGCCTGCGCTATACGCGTGACAAGAAGTCGTTCCAGTGGCTGAACGGTCGCCGCATCGCCCCCGATCTGGACGCTGTGCTCAATGATCCGATGGTCAACTTCGTGCTCAGCGACAACATGGGTCCGGCCCTCGGCTATCTGCACGCGGACTATGTTTTCGACCTGTCCGGCCTGGCCGGCGTGCCGTGCGAGAACGGCGTGACGGTTCAGGAAGGCGTGACCTGCAAGCTGTCGGATACGTGGACGGACCTGAGCCCGCGCTTCGTCGCTGACTATCACCTGACCGACGACGCGATGATCTTCTTCTCCTACGCCAAGGGCTACAAGGCCGGGGGCTTCAACAGCGTCGAGGTCGCCTCGCGCTTTGACAACGAAGACGTTCAGAACTTCGAAATCGGCCTGAAGAGCGACATCGGCGCCAACGCCCGCCTCAACCTCTCAGCCTTCCAGTATGACTATGACGGCAAGCAGTCGATCCGCCTGGTCGTCCCGGCGGGGTCCAGCGTGCCGCAATATCTGATCGAGACCAGCGACGACACGGCCTGGGGCGTCGACATGCAACTGGATTGGGAGCCGGTCGAAGGCCTGAACCTGTTCGCCAACGCCCAATACATCGACGCCACCTACAACCGGAAAATGACCGACGACGGGGACCTGGCCGGACAGCCCACGGGCGAGCCCCTGTGGTCGGCGTCGGCGGGCGCCGCCTATCGCCATGACATGGGCGCAGCGGGTTCGCTCGACATGCAGGTGATCCACGCCTATCGCGGCGAAGGTCGCTGCAACACGACCTCAACGGGCCAGGGTTCATGCCTGAAGACCCCCTGGTTCGACCCGTCAGAGGCCCAGAACCGCACGGACGTACGCCTCTACTGGCGCAACGCCAGCGCGCGCTATCAGGTCGGCGTTTACGTCAACAACCTGTTCGACAATCAGTATGTGACCGGGGTCAACAACATCACCGCTACGACGCTGGGCACGCCCTTCGTGGGCCTGACCGAACCGCGGATGTGGGGCGTGGACCTGACCTACACCTATTGACCAAACCTCGTCTGGGACTGCGTCGGACGGCGCAGTCCCAGACAGCGATCAGGGTCAGAACCTGAAGGTCAGGAAGGTCCCGAGGTAGGACAGGTCCTCGGCCGTGCCGGTCTCCTTCAGGAAGTCGCCGGCCTTGGTGTAGTTGGCCACGCCCATCAGAGAGACATGGGGCGTCAGGGCGTAGCGGGCGAAGACGCCGGTGCGCCAGCCGACGTAGGACGACTGCCCCTCGTTCGCGCCGCGCAGCACCATGCCAGACAGGGCGTAGAGGCCGTCGTCCTTGCTCTGACGCCACAGGCCCGCCGTGTTGGCGCCCAGGGTCAGCTTGGGCGACGGACGCACCGTCACCTCGGGCTGCAGCAGCACCATGTTGGCGAAGCCCAGATCGGTACGCAGGGCCGCCGGTTGCGGGAACAAGGGGTTGAAGCTGTTCAGCTTGCCGTCGTTCGGGTCCTTGTCGCCCGAGCCGACGTCCAGACGCACGGCCAGGCGCGGCGACCACTTCACGCCCGAGAAGGTGCGGCCGCCAACGGCGGACAAGAACCAGGCGTCGATGTCGAGGTCACGGAACGACCCCCACTGCTTGACCGCCTCAACCTCATAGTCCCAAGGCGCGACCTTGCCGGTCAGACGCACCGACAGGGTGTCGCGGTCGTCACGGCCCGCCACCTGACCGTCGAACGGCGTCACCAGGCGGTCGGTATTGGCGTAGAGAAGCTCCAGCTTCGGCGCGGTCGCCCCCTGACCCAACGTCTTGGCTGCCGTGGCGCCATAGAGGCGGTAGTCGAAGTTGGTGGCGTCGTCCCACGAGGCCTTGCCTTCGCGCAGGGCGTAGCCGGCGAAGGCGCCGCCGCTCCAGCCGGTCGGGCTGTCATAGAGGACCCGCACCATGTCCAGTGCCCCGCGGGCGTTGGCGCCCTCGCGCATGTCGAACAGACGGAAGCCGCCCTGACCGAACTCTTGCCGTCCGGCGCGGACACGCAACGTGCCAGCGCCCAGACCGGTCTTGGCCTCAAGGAAGGCCTGATGCAGGTCGGTGCGGTTTTCCTCGATCACCGGCTCGCCGCTGGCGAGGCCCGAGGTGCGGGCGTCTTGCACATCGACGAAGGCGCGCAGCGAAGACCCCAGGTTCAGCTCGCCCCACAGGCGGGCGCGAGTCTGGAAGTCGCCGCCGGTGTCCTGAGCCCCGCGACCGAAGCGTTCGTTGTCGCGATGCTCGGCGCGGAAGCGCAGCTCGCCGCCGAAGCTGGCCCAGACGGGGCTGCCTTCGCCACCGACCGGCACATACTTGAACTTCGACCAGGTCGAGGTGCGCTTGGCCGGATCGGCCAGGTAGGCGTAGCTCTCGTCGTGGTTGATCAGCTTGAACGGCGGCGGCGCGGCCGGAGCAGGCGCGGCGGCCAGACCGGCGGCGGGCGCGGTCTGGATCGGCGCCTCGGCGTCGGCGGGCATGGGGGCGTGCGAAAGCAATGCGGCGGCGGCCGCAGCAGCGATAGTCATGGATTTCCTCCGGGAAAGGGCGCGGTTGGCTCCGCGCTCGGTTCGATTGGGGTGATTATTCAGCGTCGGGCTGTTTGCCCGGCACCGCATTCTGGAAGGCGGGCAGGTCGAGGCAGGCGGCCTCCAGCGCCAACAGGCGCGGCCAGCGCAGCTCGACGCCAAAGCGGCGGGCGTTGCCCAGTTGCGGCACGATGCACAGGTCGGCCAAAGTCGGGGCGTCGCCGAAGGCGAAGGGACCCGGCTGGTCGGCCAGCAGCTTGTCGACCGCGTCGAGGCCTTCCTCGATGACGGCAGCGGCCCAGGCCTGAACCACCTCTTCGCCCAGACCGAGGTCGCGCAGGCGTTGCAGCACCTTGAGGTTCTGCACCGGGTGGATGTCGCAGGCGATGGCCTGAGCCACGGCCCGGACCTTTGCCTTCTGCACCGGATCGGCCGGCAGCAGCGACGGCTCGGGCGAGGTCTCGTCGAGGTATTCGATGATGGCCAGCGACTGCGTCAGGACCGCCCCGTCGTCGGTGACGAAGGACGGCAGCAGGCCCTGCGGATTGAGCGCCAGATAGGCGGGCGAGCGCTGCTCGCCCTTGCGCAGGTGGTGGATGACCTGCACGGCCTCCAGTCCCTTGAGGCCCAGGGCGATACGCACCCGCCAGGAGGCCGTGGAGCGGAAATAGCCGTGCAGGATCATGGGGTCAGACTCCGGCGCGACGGCGCACGCCGCCGAGGGTGAAGACCGCGATCGAGGCGATCACGGCGGGGATGACGGCCAGCAGGATCAGGTTCTGCGGGCTCCAGCCGGCGGCCAGCAGCACGCCGCCGACCAGGGGGCCGACGATGGCGCCGATGCGGCCGACGCCCAGGGCCCAGCCCACGCCCGTGGCGCGGATAGCGGTCGGATAGACCGCCGCCGTCAGGGCGTTACAGCCGATCTGGGCGCCGACGACGCCGAAGCCGGACAGGGCCGCGCCGAGCAGCAGGACCGTCAGGTTCGTGCCGCCAAAGGCCAGCAGGGCGATGAAGGCGGCCGAGGCGGCATAGGCCGAACCCAGGACGACGTAGGGGCTGATCTTGTCGATCATCCGCCCCAGGACGATGGCGCCGACGACGCCGCCGAGGTTCAAGGTGGCGGTGGACAGGATGGCCATGCTGAGCGGCAGACCAGCGCCTTTCAGCAGGGTCGGCAGCCAGTTCACCAGGAAGTACATGACCAGCAGGTTCATGAAGAAGGCGACCCAGAGCAGCAGGGTCACCGGCGTGCGGCCTTCACGGAACAGCTGGAAGACCGAGAAGCCCTTGGCCGCCGAGGTCTGCTCGTGCTTCAGGCCGGCGATGAAGTCGCTGACCGAGGCCTCGGCGTCGATCTTCTTCACGATGGGGGCGATCTTGTGCTCCGGCGCGCCCTTGGCGACCAGGAAGCGCACCGATTCCGGCAGCATGAAATAGAGCACCGGCAGCAGCAGCAGCGGCAGAACGCCGCCGACGACGAAGACCGAGTGCCAGTCCCAGGTGGCGATCAGCCAGGTTGAGACCAGGCCGCCGATGGTCGAGCCCAGCGGGAAGCCGCAGAACATGACCGTCACCAGGGTCGCACGCAGGCGGGCCGGGCCGTATTCGCTGGTCAGGGCGATGATGTTGGGCATGGCGGCGCCCAAGCCGACCCCGGTGATGAAGCGATAGATCAGCAGCTCGTTCATCGAGGTCGAGAAGGCCGTCAGCAGGGCGAACAGGCCGAAGATGAAGGTCGAGATCAGGATGATGGTCTTGCGACCGAACTTGTCCGCCGCCGGGCTCAGGGTGAAGGCGCCGACCGTCAGGCCCAGAAGGCCGATAGCGAAGATCGGGCCGAACGCCGACGGGGCCAGACCCCAGTCCTCGGCTATCTTGGGCGCGACGAAGGCGATCGACTGGGTGTCGAAGCCGTCGAGCATGGCGATGATGAAGCACAGCGCCGTGACGCCGAACTGTAGCGGGCCGAATTTGGCCCGGTCGATGACGGCGTTTCCGCCCCCCTCACCCATGGCTGCCATATGTGTCGTCCTCCTGGGAGGGCGCGTCTGTCGCGCGCCTCTCCGTGATTGATGATGCTTGGATAAAGGGATCAGGCGGCGGGCGGGCCGACCTTGATGCTGAGCGGGGTCAGGCCGTCGATGGTCACGGTCATGGCGTCGCCCGGAACCACCGCGCCGACGCCGGCGGGGGTGCCGGTGTAGATCAGGTCGCCGGGCTGGATTTCCCACAGACCCGACAGGTAGGCGACGATGTCGGCCACCGGCCAGATCAGGTCGGCCAGATCCGCCGTCTGCTTGACCTCGCCGTTGACGGTCAGTTCGATCTTGCCGTGTTCGGGATCAAAGCCCTCGCCAGCCTTGTGGATCAGACCCAGCGGCGACGACTGCTCGACGTTCTTGCCGGTGTCCCACGGACGACCCTGGGCGCGGGCTTCCAGCTGCAGGTCGCGGCGCGTCATGTCCAGGCCGGTGGCGTAGCCCCAGACGTGGTCCAGCGCGTCCCGGGCGGCGATGTTGCGACCGCCCTTGCCGATGGCGACGACCAGCTCGGCCTCATAGTGGAAGTTCTCGGTCTTCGACGGATAGGCGATGGTCGTGCCGTCCAGCACCACGGTCTCGGCCCAGGCGGTGAAGAAGAAGGGCGGTTCACGGTCCGGGTCGCGGCCCATTTCGCGGGCGTGGGCGGCGTAGTTACGGCCGACGCAGAAGATGCGGCGGACCGGGATTTCGTCCCCGGTGTTGGTCGGGGCAAGCACGGGCGCTTGCGGTTGGAACAGCAGGCTCATGCGTTCTCTTCCTTGTAGAGGTTCAGTTTTTCCTGACAGGCCTTGTCGGAGTATCCGAACAGGACCAGCCGGCTGGCCGCCTTGAAGGCGACCGATTTCCACGACGGCACGACGACGATGTCGCGCGGTTTCAGGGCGATGGTTTCGCCCTCGATGACCGCCTCGCCCGTCCCTTCGACCACCACGAAGATGGTGCCGTCGGTCGAGCGACGCGGTTTGGATTCAAAGCCTTGCGGCAACAGGCGGACATGGGCCGATATGGTGGCCATGATCGGCCCGCCGTTGATCGGGTTCATGAACTCCAGGGCGTGGCCCAAGTGCGGGTCGATCTCGGCGCCGCTCTCGGCCATGGTGTCCAGAGCCGGACGCCACTCGGCGTAGGGATAGTGGAACAGCGGCTGATGCGCCGGGCGGCGGTCCGCCGTGTGGCCCTTCAGAGGGCGCATGTTGCGGCCATAGCGGTTCAGGCTGTCGCCAGCCGGCACCTGTTCCGGGAACTGATCCTCGGCATAGCCCTCGGCGAAGCTGGCGTCGAAATGGCGGACGGTGGGGATGTCCAGACCGTCCAGCCAGATCATCGGCGTCTCGGTCGGGTTGCCGTGGTCATGCCACTGGCCGCCCGGCGTCAGCACCAGATCAAACGGCTGCATCACCGCCTTCTCGCCGTCCACCGAGGTATAGGCGCCCGAGCCCTCCATGACGAAGCGCAGGGCGCACTGGGCATGACGGTGGGCCGGGGCGATCTCGCCCGGCAGGATCAGTTGCAGACCGGCATAGAGGCTGGGCGTGATTCCCGAATGGCCCGGCAGGCCGGGGTTTTCAAGGATCAACACCCGGCGCTCGGCCTGCTTGGCGCTGATCAGATCGCCCGCCCGCATCAGGTATTCGCGGGCGTTGTCATAGGACCACTTGTGCACCTTGGCCGGCGAATCCGGCTGGGGCAGGACCAGGGCCGACAGCTTCTCCCACAGGGGGTAGAGGCCTTCGGGCTCCATCTGCTCATAGAGGGCGTTCAGCTGGGACTGCTGGTCGTTGGACAGGACCTCGTGCATGGCTCAGCCCTCCATGCCGACATGCAGCAGGCCGTCCTGCAGCTTGACCGGGAAGCTGCGCACGGCGACCGAGCACGGGGCGTCGACCGGGGCGCCGGTCTTCACGTTGAAGGTGCCCTGATGCAGCGGGCACTCGATCAGCTCGCCGTCGAGGAAGCCGTCGGACAGGCTGGCGGCGCCGTGGGTGCACAGGTCGGCGGTGGCGAAATACTCGCCGTCCACGACATAGAGGGCGACGCTCAGGCCGTTGGCGCTGGCCTTGGCCACGCCGTGTTCTTCGAGGGCCGAGGGCGGCAAGGTCGCCACCCACGACAGGGTCGCGGCGTCGGTCATGCGGGGTACACCAGACTGTTGGGGATCATTTCGGAATCGAAGACGACGATGCGCTCGACAAAGCGCAGGCGATCGCCGTCGCGGACGATGCGGTCGTGGCAGACGGCGGACAGGATGATGTCCGACTGCTTGTCCACCAGAGTCTGCACCACCAGCAGGTTGTGGCGAATGCTGACGCCCGCCTCGTCCTGGGCTGTCACGCGCGGCGCGGTGGGGAAGCGACGGTAATAGCGCGGCGCATACATCTGGGTCCGCGTCAGGCCGGTCACCCGGTCCTTCAGCATGCCCCGGCTCTCGGCCTGCATGGTGCACAGGGTATAGCCGGCGTCGTAGTTCTCACGCGGGATCACCCGATACAGGCAGTCCTCGGTGAAGAAGTCGGGCCAGGCGTGCAGATCGACGTCGTCGAGCACGCCGTAATAGGCGTCATAGAGGTCGCGGATTTCGTCGCGGGCGATGGTCTGAGTCATGCTCACAGGCCCATGACCTTGCGCCAGTAGCGGTACATGCCGCGCACGGCGGTCTCGGTGACCTGATGATCGGTCGGCGCGATCTCGCGGCCGCCCATCTGCAGGATAAAGTGCTCGTCCGGCGAACCGGCGGCGCCCTGCTGGGTCATTTCCAGAACCTCGCCGTCGTCGGCGGAGACGAAGCCCGCCGGGCCGAACAGGTTGGCCTGACGCGTGCGGCGCAGACGCATCTCCGGCGTGTCGTCAGCGTAGCACCAGTGGGTCCAGTGGAAGTCGAAGCCGCCCACGCCCTTGGGCACGATCTGGCGCGTGGTCAGGCTGTTGACCTGTTGTTGCAGGATCACGCTGGGGAAGATGGTGATCATCCCGACGGTTTCCTCGCCGGGGAACTCCTGCACCACGTCCATGACGCGGGGGTCTTCCAGCACCAGATCGCCTTGGAAGTTGCGGATATCGGCCATGGCCTCGGACTTTTCCTGCTCGCCCTTGCGCGAGATCAGGATGCCGTGGCGGCCCTCTTCGTCGATATCGACGGCGGACTTCTGGTCGGCGCGGAACAGACCGAAGGTGGCGAAGAACACGTGCAGCAGACCCGCATGATAGGGGTCCTTGATGTTCTCCTGCATCTGCTTCCAGTTGGCGGGAATGTGCTGACGGTTGTAGCCCAGCACCTCCAGCTTCCGGCCGTCATAGACGCGGGTGTAATGCTTCCAGAACTTCTCGCCGAGATACTCGCGGAAGGGCGGCGTCTCGTCCGAGAAGGTGGCCCAGACCACGCCGTTGACCACCTCGACCCGCAGCTTGTTCAGGCTGTGGTCCTTGGGATCGAAGTCCGACGGCATGCCGCCCTGGCGTTTGACGCCCCGGCGGAAGGGCACGCCCTGCAGGTCGCCGTTCAGGGCATAGGACCATTGGTGATAGGGGCAGATCAGCTCCTTGGAGTGGCCGGTGCGTGTCTGGCAGAACTTGACGCCCTTGTGGGCGCAGCGGTTCTCGACGACCGAGATCTCGTCCTCGCCCGAGCGGACCATGACGCAGGGCTTCTCGCCCAGGGTCGTCGTCTTCCAGTCGCCGACCTCGGCCAGCTCGCACTCCAGACCGACGTAGAGCCAGTGCGGCCCGTACCAGATCTTCTGCAGTTCCTCGGCGTAGATCGCGGGGTCCGTATAGACCCAATAGGGCACTGCGGCGTCGACGTCGGCCGGCCATGCGCGGCTGTTTTCGCCCTCCGGCGGGCGTACGGGGATGTTCACTGAAAGCTCCCGGACAAAGAATTCGAAGCAGCGATCTCATGTCGCCGTTGACCGCATTGGTGTCGTGGTTTTTGATCTATGTCAAATGCGTTGCACTTGATGCAACGACCGATGGAGATCACAAATGGCTGAACGCATCGTCATCCTGGGCGCCGGACACGCCGGCGGCGCGACCGCTATCTCATTGCGGGATCTGGGTTTTTCGGGGTCTATTCTCGTCGTCGGGGACGAGCGGCACCCCCCCTACGAACGTCCAAGCCTGTCCAAGGACTACCTGTCGGGCGCAGAGGCCGATCCGGTCTGGCTGGCGCCCGTCGAACGCTGGGCCGAGTTGGACGTAGGCCTGAAACTGGGCACCGAGGCCGTCGCCATCGACCGTGATGCGGGCCAGATTCGTCTGGCCGATGGATCGGTCGAGCCCTTCGACACACTGGTCCTGGCCATGGGCGGCCGCGTGCGCCGCCTGCCCCTGCCCGACCACGTCACCGTCCGATACCTGCGCACCGCCGACGACGCCCGCGCCATCGCGGCGGCGGCCAGACCCGGCGCCCGCGCCCTGGTGATCGGCGGCGGGGTGATCGGTCTGGAGGCCGCCTCGACCCTGCGGGGTCTGGGCCTGACCGCCACGGTGATCGAAGCCGGCGAGCGGCTGCTGGGCCGCAACGTCCCCGCCGAGGCCGCCGAATGGCTGGCCGCCGCCCACGCCCGCATCGGCGTCGAGGTCAAGCTGGGCCGGTCATTGCAGGCGCTGGAAGACGCCGCTGACGGATCAGTCATCGCCCGGTTGGACGACGGCGCGACCATAGAGGCCGACCTGATCATCGTCGGCATCGGCATCATTCCCTCGACCGAGATGGCCGAGGCGGCGGGCCTGCCGGTGGCGGGCGGAGTTCTGGTCGGCGACGACTACCGCTCGCCCGCCGACGACCGCATCTTCGCCGTGGGCGATCTGGCCACGCGTATCCGCGACGGCGCCGCCGCCCGCATGGAGACCTGGGCCCACGCCCAGACCTCGGCCCGCGCCGCCGCCCTCGCCATTATGGGCCAGCCCGCCGAGGTCGAGCCGACGCCCTGGTTCTGGACCGCCCAGTGCGGCTGCAACCTGCAAATCCTCGGTGATCCGGCGGCCGGCGACATGGTCATTTCGCGCGGCGATGCGGTGCGTCTCTATCTGCGTGAGGGCGCTCTGGTCGGGGCGGTCTGTCTGGATCAACCGCGCGATTTCGCCACGGCGCGCCGCCTGATGGGCAAGACCCTGATCGCGGAAACGGCCTCCGATCCGACGACCGACCTGCGCAAGGCCGTCGCCGTCTGAGCCGTCAGAGCAACGGACGCACCCCGCCCGTCGCCAGCGTGATCTGGTCGCACACTTCGATCAGGCGTTGGCGCGCCTGATCGTCGTATTCCGGCTTGAACACGTCGGTCGCCAGAACCGTGGCGGTGAAGACCGCCTCCCCCTGCAGGTCGAAGATCGGCACGGCGGTGGCCCGCAGACCGGGGATCAGGTCGCCCCGAACAGCGGAATAGCCGTCGCGCTGAACACGCGCCCGCAAGCCCTCGACATCGACCGGCTGGAACTGCGGCTGGGTTTCGCGCTCGACCATCTGGCGCGTCGCCGCCTCGGGTCGGAAGGCCAGAAACACATGCCCTGTCGCCGAACTCAGCAACGGCAGCGGCGAGCCGACCATCAGCGACGTCGAGATGGCCGGCGTGCCCATGATCCAGCGCACCACGATCGGCCCGGTGGGGCCAAGAGCGCCCATCTGCACCGTGCGCCCGGTCTCGGCGACATAGTCGGTCAGGGCGATCGCCGCCTCGCGGAAGCTGTCCATCCGCGACAGCGCCGCCAGCCCCAGACGCAGCGCGCCCGGCCCCAGTTCATACCGCCCCGTCGCCGTATCCTGACGCGCCATCCCGGCGGCGATCAGACTGGCCAGATAGCGGTGCGCCTGTGACGCCGACAGATCCGACGCCTGGGCGATCGCGCCCAGCGCCGCCGCGCCGTTCTGCGCCGCCAGAACCTCCAGAACCCGCAGGCCGATGCCCACGGACTGAATGCCCTGCCTCCGCTCGCCTGCTTCGCTCATTCCGCCTCCGCCTTTATCATGGACGCCAAGGTACACGGTTTAGCCACAGCGTGACGCGTTTGGATATGACCAGCCGCGCCTCAATGATCGGCCGCCCGCAGCCTTGACCCTGGCATGACCGCGCCCGAAGCTGAGCAACTGACCAAACAAGAGGCCCCGATGAGCAAGCGAGTCACAGTGATCACCGGCGCCTCTGGCGTGCTCGGACGGGCCATTGCGGACGCCGCCCTGATGCGCGGCGACGCCGTAGCCGCCATCGATTTCGGTCCCGTAGAGCGCGCGGACGGCGACGACTGGCTGGGCCTCGGCGGAATCGACCTGACCGATCCGAACGCCGCCCTGGCCGCTATGGAGGCTGCAACCCAACGCTTCGGCCGTATCGACTGCCTGCTCAACGCCGTCGGCGGCTTCGTCTGGCAGACGACCGAAGGCCCGCTGGAAAGCTGGGATCGGATGCAGCGGATGAACCTGACGACCGTGCTGAACGCTTGTCGGGCCGCCCTGCCCCATCTGGCCAAGGCGATCGCTGGACGCATCGTCAACGTCGGCGCTCTGGGCGCGCTTCAGGCCAGCGCAGGCATGGGCGCCTATGCCGCATCCAAGGCCGGCGTGCACAAGCTGACCGAAGCTCTGGCCGAGGAAACCAGGGCGTCGCCCCTGACCGTCAACGCCGTCCTGCCTTCCATCATCGACACCCCCGCCAACCGCGCGGACATGGCGGGCGCCGACTTCTCGACCTGGGTCCAGCCGGCCGAGCTGGCGTCTGTGATGCTGTTCCTCGCCAGTGACGCGGCCTCGGCCGTCACGGGCGCCCTGCTGCCGGTCAAGGGGCGGGTTTAGGACAGCCCCGTCTCCGCCCGTCTATGCCGCAGAGCATCCACGATGATCTGGAAGGCCAGCAGGTTCTGACGGCGGCTCGGGTAATAGAGGAAGTAGCCTTCGAACGGCGGGGACCAGTCGTCCAGCACCACCACCAGCGCGCCCGAGGCGACTGCGGCTGACACCATGCTGTCCGGCACATAGGCGATGCCGAAGCCGCTGACCGCCGCATCGACCATGGCGTAGGAATTGTTGAAGGTCAGTTGGCCGCTGACCCGGACCCGCAACTCCTTGCCGTCCTTTTCAAACTCCCAGGCGTAGAGCCCGCCTGAAGTTTCCTGACGCGTGTTGATGCAGCGGTGGCGCACCAGATCCTGAGGGTGCCGCGGCCGCCCGTGCGCCGCCAGGTAGGCGGGCGAGGCCACCGCCACCAGACGCCAGTCCGGCCCGATGCGGACGGCGATCATGTCCTTTTCCACGCTCTCGCCGAGGCGGACGCCGGCGTCGTAGCCCTCCTCGACAATGTTGCGGAAGGTGTTGTCCAGCAGCAGCTCGACGCTGATGTCGGGATAGGCGGCCAGCACCGGCTTCAGCTTGGGCCAGACCACCGTGTCCAGGGCGTGATCGGACAGGGTCAGCCGGATGGAGCCGGACGGCTTGTCGCGAAACGCCGTCAGTGCGGCGATCTCGGCCTCGATCTCGGTCATGCGCGGGGCGATGGTCTGCAGCAGCCGCTCGCCCGCGACGGTGGTGGCGACGTTGCGCGTCGTCCGGGTCAGAAGACGGATGCCCATGCGGGCCTCCAACTGCTTGATGGCATGGCTGAGCGTCGACTGCGCCACGCCCAGACGCGCCGCCGCCTTGGTGAAGCTGCGCTCCTCGGCCACAGCCTGGAACCAGGTCAGTTGATTGAAGTCGGTCCGTTCCATGGCGCCTTCCCGTGGTGGAGCGTCAGATTATTCGACCCTGTCGATTAGTTCATGCCAATTGAGCCGGCTAATCGCTTTGTCTCGCCGCCGGTAGAAGGCCGGCCATGACCCAAGCCACACTCTCTGCCGATACGACCATCCGTCCCGTCGCCGCCTGGGGCGCCGTCCTGTCCATGACCCTGTGCGTGGCCCTGCTGATCTCCTCGGAGTTCATGCCGGTCAGCCTGCTGACCCCGATGGCCCACGGCCTGGGCGCCACCGAGGGCCAAACCGGGCAGGCCATCTCGATCAGCGGCCTGTTCGCCATCGCCGCCAGCCTGATGGTCACCACCTCGGCCGGACGGCTGAACCGAAAATGGGTTCTGGTCGCCATGACCGCCCTGATGCTGGCGTCCCTGGTGCTGGTCGCGGCGGCGCCCAGCTTCGCCGTGCTGATGATCGGCCGCGCCCTGCTGGGCGTCTGCGTCGGCGGCTTCTGGGCCCTGGCCACCGCCGTCATCATGCGCCTGGCTCCCGAGGCCGAGGTGCCGCGCGCCCTGGCCCTGATGTTCGGCGGCCAGGCGATCGCGGCGGCCTTTGCTGCGCCCGCCGGCAGCTACCTCGGCGGCCTGCTGGGCTGGCGCGAGGTCTTCTGGGCGCTGACGCCCATCGTGGCGCTGAACCTGATCTGGCATGTCGTCGCCCTGCCTTCCCTGCCGGCCCGTCAGCAGCAGGATTTCCGCGCCATGTTCAGCCTGCTGAAGCGGCCCTACTTCCTGACGGGTCTGATCGCCTCCATGCTGTCCTGGGGTTCGGCCTTCACCATGTTCACCTACCTGCGCCCCTTCCTTGAGCGGGTGACGGGGGTGGACGTCACCCTGCTGTCGATCCTGCTGCTGGCGCTGGGCTGCGCGGGTTTCGTCGGAACCTGGGCCTCGGGCCGCTTCGTCAGGGGCGAGGTCGCTCGTCTGCTGAAACTGCCCGCCCTGGTGATGGGCGCCTGCACCCTGGGCCTTCTGGTCCTCGGCGCCTCGCCGATCGCGGCAGGCCTGATCCTGGTGCTGTGGGGTGCGATGAACACCGCCATGTCGGTGATCTGGATGACCTGGATGTCCCAGAACGCCGATGACGCGCCTGAGGCTGCCGGCAGCCTGATGGTCGCGGCCATCCAGGCCTCCATCCTGCTGGGCGCGGTGGTCGGCGGCTGGCTGCTGGACGGCTCTTCGATCCAGGCGACCTTCATCGGCAGCGCCGTCCTGGCCGGGGCCGCCGTCGTCCTGGTCGGCAACGGCCAGAAACTTCTGAAACCCCGATAACCGACACGACCGAGGAGATGATCATGACCCGCTCTGACACCCGCCATCTGGCGCGCCGCGACCTGATGAAGCTGACCGGCGTCGGCGCCGTCGCCCTGAGCGCCGGGATCGCCGTCCCCGCCCAGGCCCAGATCAAGGACACCCCGGCCCTGACCGACGACTGGGACAAGACCTTTCCCCAAAGCCCGAACGTCGATCACCAGAAGGTCACGTTCAGGAATCGCTATGGCCTGACCCTGGCGGGCGATCTCTATCTGCCCAAGACCCGCACGGAACGTCCCCTGGCGGCGCTGGTCGTCGGTGGGCCGTTCGGCGCGGTCAAGGAGCAGGCCTCGGGCCTCTACGCCCAGACCATGGCCGAGCGCGGCTTCGCCACCCTGGCCTTCGATGCGTCCTACACTGGCGAGAGCGGCGGCGAACCGCGCAACGTAGCCTCGCCCGACATCAACACCGAGGACTTCAGCGCGGCGGTCGACTTCCTCGGTCTGCATCCGTCCGTCGACCGCGAGCGGATCGGCGTCATCGGCATCTGCGGCTGGGGCGGCATGGCCCTGAACGCCGCCGCCGTGGACAAGCGCGTCAAGGCCGTCGTCGCCGTGACCATGTATGACATGAGCCGCGTCATGTCCCGAGGCTACAATGACAGCGTCACGCCGGAGCAGCGCACGCAGACGCTGGAGCAACTGAGCCGCCAGCGCTGGGAAGACGCAGAGGACGGAACACCGGCCTACCAGCCGCCCTATAACGTGCTGCGAGGCGGCGAGCCGCAGTTCATGGCGGACTACGCCGACTACTACATGACGCCACGCGGCTATCATCCCCGTGCCGTCAACTCCGGCAATGCCTGGACGCAGACCAATGCTCTGTCCTTCATGAACATGCCGCTGCTGACCTACATCCAGGAGATCGCGCCGCGCCCGATCCTGCTGATTCACGGCGAGAAAGCCCACTCGCGCTACTTCAGCGAGACCGCCTATGCGGCGGCGGCCGAGCCCAAGGATCTGATGATCATTCCCGGCGCCAACCATGTCGACCTATACGACCGTCTGGATGTGATCCCGTTCGACCGACTGGGCGATTTCTTCGGTCAGGCATTGTCCCAATGAAGGCCCGCGCCGCCGCCCTGGCGCTCGCCGCACTCGCCCTCCCCGTTCAGGCTCAGGAAGGAGCACCGATCATGGACATCTTGCGCAAGGCTGACCAGACAACCACCGAGGGTTCGGCTGACTACTTCACCGGCAAGGTGACGGTCACCGGCCAGTTCCAGCGCCCCGCGCCGTCCCGCGTCAGCGGCGCCCTGGTGCGGTTCGAGCCTGGCGCCCGCACGGCCTGGCATACCCATCCGCTCGGCCAGACCTTGATCGTCACCGAGGGCGTGGGCTGGACCCAGATCGAAGGCGGGCCAAAGCTGGAGTTCCATGCCGGCGACATCCTGTGGTGCCCCGCCGAGCACAGGCACTGGCACGGCGCGACCCCGCATGAGGCCATGAGCCACATCGCCATTCAAGAGAGTCTGAACGGTTCACCCGTCACCTGGATGGAACATGTGACCGAGGCGGAATACCTTGCCCCCGTCCAGGCCGACTAACCCCCTACCCGCGTCCCCCGAGGAAAACTCCATGACCGTCAAAGCCTATGGCGCCCACGCCGCCGACAAGCCGCTGGAAGCGCTCGACATCGTCCGCCGAGCCCCCGGCGACCACGACGTCCAGATCGAGATCGCCTATTGCGGCGTCTGCCACTCCGACCTGCACACGGTGCGCGGCGAATGGGCCGGCACCCTCTATCCTTGCGTGCCGGGCCACGAGATCGTCGGCCGCGTCTCCGCCGTCGGCGCCCACGTCAGCCGCTTCAAGGAAGGCGATCTGGTCGGCGTCGGCTGCATGGTCGACAGCTGCCAGACCTGCGCCGCCTGCGACGAAGGGCTTGAGCAATACTGCGAGGGCACGGGCATGGTCGGCACCTACAACGGCCCCACGCCGGACGCCCCCGGCCACACCCTGGGCGGCTATTCGCAACGCATCGTCGTCAGCGACAAGTTCGTGGTGAAGGTCAGCCACCCCGAGGATCAACTGGCCGCCGTCGCCCCCCTGCTGTGCGCCGGCATCACCACCTGGTCGCCGCTGCGCCACTGGAACGCCGGGCCGGGCAAGAAGGTCGGCGTCGTCGGCATCGGCGGCCTGGGCCATATGGGGGTCAAGCTGGCCCGCGCCCTGGGCGCCGAGGTCGTCGCCTTCACCACCTCGGAAAACAAGCGTGAAGACGCCAAGGCCCTGGGCGCCCACCAGGTCGTGGTGTCGCGCAACGCCGATGAGATGAAGGCGCACCGCGGCAGCTTCGATCTGATCATCAACACGGTCGCCGCCAGCCACGATCTGGACGCCTACACCAACCTGCTGCGTCGTGACGGCGCCCTGGTTCTGGTCGGCGTGCCCGAACACAACCACCCCTCGCCGCAGTTCGCCTCGCTGATCTTCCGGCGCAAGTCCATCGCCGGCTCAATGATCGGCGGCATCGCCGAGACCCAGGAGATGCTCGACTTCTGCGCCGAGCACAACATCGTCGCCGACATCGAGATGATCCCGATCCAGCAGATCGAGGACGCCTACGCCCGCATGACCCGCAGCGACGTGAAGTATCGCTTCGTCATCGACAGCGCGAGCCTGGCGGCGGACTAAGAACTGACACGGAGTGCTTTTCAGCCCCGGCTCACGGCTCCAATTGGACGGCGAGGCGCAGGGGCTGGAGCATTCCGGGCGGTGGCGGAGCAAGCCGACGGCCTTGCACGGACGACTGCAGATCAGGGCCTAACCTATCCTTGGCGGGCGGTGCAGCCTCTACGCGCGAGACGACGCCATCGGCGGCTATCCATAGCTTGAGCTCCAGAGGCGGCGTCGACTGGTTCGGCGTCGCCCGCGTTTGATGCAACAGAAGGCGCAGGTTGGAGGCCGACTGACTGTCCTCCTCCAACCAGGCCGTGACGGCGCGCGTGGCCGTCTCGGCATAGGCGACCCAGGCGGCCGGAGCGGCGTCTGGCGATAGGCTTTGCACCTGGGCCTGGGCCGGCGCGGCCATCCCCAAAGCGGCCGCCAAGCCAGTCACCAAGGCGCGCCAGCCTGATATCCTGGGGCGGGAAGCGACGCCGGTCATGGCCCTATCGAGCCGGCTGGGCGGCGGCCTGAGGCAGGCGTTCGCGCTCGAAGGTGATGGTGGACAGGCGAGCGTCCAGCGCCTGAACCACCTCCGCGGTCAGGTCGTTGGCGAAGTTGCCGCCCAGGGCCGAGTTGCGGTCCAGCAGCAGGCCGCACGCCTTGGCGGCATAGACCTGGGCGATGGCGGGCTGAGCCTCGTTGGCGATGCGCTCCATCGCCTTGACGCGGGTGGCCTCGACTTCCTGACTGGCGTGGGCGGCCTTCTGTTGCAGGGTCTGCCACTGGCCGGCCAGGGTCTCGGCGCGCTGGCGGCGAGCGGCGTTGTCGGGCTGGCTTTCAAGGGCGCGCAGTTCGGCCTCCAGGGGCTGACGCTCGGTCTCGATCTCGGTCTGGGCGACGGCGGCCAGGTCCTGCAGACGGGCGCTGGCGGCCTTTCCGGCGGCGGCGTTGGCGAAGACCGCCTCACGCGACAGCAGGCAGACGCCGGGGATGACCGGGCCGCCCAGGGGTTGGGCCTGTTGCGCAGCGGCCGGCAGGGCGACGCCCGCAACAGTGGCGAGGGTCAGAGCGGCGAAGATGGAGCGGGTGGTCATGGCTCAGGCTTTCTTGGATTTGGTCGGCTTGGCAGCCGGTTCGGCGGTCGTCGCCGTCTTCGCTTGCAGGCTCAACAGCGCGCCGAAACGCTCCAGCGAGGCCAGATGGAAGTGAACCAGCGCCAGCCAGCCCCTACGGTGCCAGTCCAGCACGACAGCTTCGTCAAGGTTCGCAAACCGTTCGGTGTCGACCACCTGAAAACCATCGAGGCCCAGCTTGCGGCCATCCGGCAGGGTAGCGTCGGCGCGGCGGTCGATCAGCAGGTTTTGGGCGCGCAGAGCATCGCCAAAAGCTTGTGTCGCGGCGGCCTCGCCCTGGAAGCTGTTGCAAAACGCCATAGCGTCCTGCGTCAGCTTCGTCGGCTGGTCGGCGTCGAACAAGGCGGCCCCCTCCTCGCCCGAGCGCGCCACGCGGTCCGAGGCGGCGTCGATGGCCAGGGCGAAGCCGTCGGGGTTCACCGTGGCGATGAAGCCGAACGGATAGCGGCGCACATAGGCGGGCACATAGGCCTCGTCCGTCCAGCGGCCGTCGGCGACGAACAGGTTGCGCTGTTCCAGTCCCAGGACGGCGACGGGCTGCGCGCCCTCCCCGGCCGAGAAGACGACGGGATAGCTGCGGGCGGCGGCGGCGATCTCGCTGACCACCACGGGCACGAAGGGGGTGTCGGCGGCGAAGGCGACATCGCCGTCCTTCAGACGCCAGGCGCCGTGCTGGGCCGCCGAAAGCGGCTGCGGGTCGCGATAGAAGAGTGGCAAGGCGGAGGCCTCGGACATGGGGATACTCCAGTCAAAAAAGGGGGCGTAGAGGGAGGCGCATCGGCCTCCCTCCCGCAGTCGTTACTCGCCGAAGCCGAGGAAGCGGCTGGTGATGATGGCAGGGATGTCGCCCGCCTTGGGTCGGGCGCGTTCAGCCAGGCGAGCGGCCTCGGCCACCACCGAGCTGCTGGCCGAGGAGGCCGCCGTCAGGGCGCCGGTATTGACCGCCGCCACCGCCGGAATGCCCACAGCGTCGCCCTTGACCTGGATGTTGGCGGCGTTGACCACCTGAAGCGCGGCCAGGTTGACGTCGCCGGAGACGCGGATGCCCGCCTCGCCCGCGTCGATCGTGCCCAGCGGCGCGATCAGGTCCACATCGCCCGCCGGGATTTCCGGGATCGGGTTCAGGGTGGCGATGCCGGCGCCCGTGTTCTGGGTCGGCGGCGACAGGGTGACGTTGCCGTAGGCGTCATAGACGCGACGCGGCGGCTGATAGACGGCGGTCGACTTGGACCCCCGCCCGGCGTTTATGTCGCCCTCGGCCGACCACATCAGCAGGTCGCCGCCGAAGGTGGTGAAGACCCGGCTCTGGCCCAGCAGCACCGACTTCAGCGAGTAGATGTCGATGTCGCCAGAGCCCATGGACAGGACCCCCGCCGTCGAGGGCGGCGCCACGCCGCCGACGCCGACCACAGCCTGACCGCCGGCCACCAGCATCTCGATATTGCCGCCGAACAGGGTGCGCACGCCCGAACCGCCGAACATGGTCAAGTCGCCGGCATAGGAGATGGCCTGCCCCTGTTCGTCCTTCTCGGGGAAGAGGGTCGCAATGGCGTTACGGCCGCGCAGATAGCTGCCGAAGCGTGGGCCGTTGGGATCGTTGTATTCGCGACCGCCGGCCTTCAGTTCGTCGAAATAGACCAGTCGGGCGAAGACGCCGCGCTGCTGACGGTCCAGACCGTTGAAGTAGGTCAGGGCCTCCTTAGCGTCAGCGGCCTCGTAGCCGAATCGGTCTTCCAGCCACTGGATCAGCTCCGCGTCATAGGTCTTGACCACCTTGCCGGCCTGTTCGGCGAGAGGGCGGCCGACCTCGGCCAGATTGGCGGGATCAAGATACAGTTGGCCAAAGGCGTCGTAGTTGGGACCGCCCGCCCCGACCCCGGTCAGGATCGAGATGCCGGCCCCGCCGTTGCGGGTCGAGGGCGACAGGTCGAACAGCGGGCCGACGCTGGTGAAGCGACCGTTGTCCGCCTGATAGATGTTGCGCCCCGCCTCGACGACCAGATTGCCCGGACCGGCCACGGTCATGTTGCCGTAGATGATGTCCCGGCCCGCCGAGATCAGCGAGATGTCGGCGGGGTCGTTGTGGACCACCAGACCGCCCTGGTTGAAGACGCCGAACAGATAGGCCGTGGTGCGGCATTCCGCAGGACCGCCAGGGGGGCAGCCCAGGCTTGTGCCCGTGCCCAGGTTGACGATGTCGCGCGACGCCCGCAGGTCCAACGCCCCCGAACTCACGTAGAGCTGCGACTGCCCTTCGTAGGTCATGAAGCCGAAGCTGACATTGCTGATGTCGCCATCCGCCGCATAGAAGAGCGCGGGCGACTTGCGCCCCTTGATCAGGGTGCCGGTGGCCGTGTCCTTCTGGAAGGCCGTCAGGCCGCCGATGCTCGTCACATTGCCTTGAACAGGCCGGACCGCATTCGGCGCCGCGCCCAGGTTGTTGCGCCATTCGGTCGCCCACACCGGACGGAAGGGGTTGGGCAGCAGGTCCAGGGTATTGGCCATGCCCGACAGGGCGATCGGTCGGCTGGCGGCGAACGGGCCCGAGTTGTCCGTCGAGCGGAAGCCGCCTCCCAGGATCGACACCCCGGCCAGGAACTCGACCTGCCCCAGGGACGACGGCGCCAGTTCCAGCGGCAGGATGCCCGCATTGCAGCTGTAATCGTCGCATCGACCGGAGTTCCAGTAGATGTTGCCTTGAGCCGCCGTGACCCGAAGGATCGGCGGATACCAGTAGCGCCCTTCACGGCCCCCGGCGTCGCCGGTTCCCCCCGTGATCGGCGTCACATCGCCGCCAGCGCTGAACAGGTCGATGCTGGTGTCGTCACGCCACAGCGAGAAGCTGGTCTGCATGATCAGGCCGTCGGGCCGAACGAACTGGCCCAGGGCGTTCACATAGCCCACCGACACCCCGGCGATCGACGTCGGGGTCGATCCCGGATCGCCCACACCGGCCAGGATCAGGTCGCCACGCGCATCAATGCTGGCGCTGCCGTCCCCGATGACCAGGGTGACGCCGCCAAAGGCGTCCTGGAACGGCGTCCGCAGCGGATCGAAACGACGCGGGTCCAGTTCATCGCGGCCGCCGCTATAGGCCGTATTGCCGACACCCCCAGCGAGGATGGTCGTGTCGCCGCGCAGATTGACGATGCCGCCGCCCGCCAGGGTCGATGGAGTCGCCGCGCCAGCGCCAGCGTTCAGCTTGCCGCCCAGACGGATGTCGATGTCGCCGCCGCCCGTCTGGATCAGCGTGCCGTCCACGACGATGCCGGCGTTGCGGATGACCGAGGTCACGCGTCCAGTGCCGCCGACGGCGAAGTTCAGCGCCGTGCTGGCGATCCGCCCCAGGTTGCTGTCGGGATAGTTGGTCTCGGTCAGGGCCCAGCTTTCATGCACCCCGGCGTCACCGCCCGCCCGGACGATCAGATTGCCGCCGCCCAGGGTGCCGATGCCCATGAAGCCTTCCAGCATCGGTCCGTTGAAGTTGACGCTGTCGTTGAAGCTGGTGGCGTTGTTGGGGACATAGCCGCCGAAGTTGATCCACCAGGCGGTGGGCACGTCCTGCCCCAGTTGGGCCGACAGGCCGTCGGTGACGCCATAGCCGCCCTGACGCCACAGCCAGTTGCCGACCGAACCGCTGCCGACCCGTTGGAAGCCCGCGTCACGATCCGTGGCGTAGCCGGTCAGCCGTCCCTGAACCGCCAGGGTCAGGTCGCCGCCATGTTCGGGATACCAGGCCTGATAGTCCTGGATCGAGGCGGCATAGCCGTCAAAGTTGGCGCCGATCCACGGATTGGCCAGGTGACTGGCCCCCGCCAGCACGGCGCGTGGCTGGTTGTAGACGTTGTAGCCGTCCAGCGTCTGCCCGCCGATCTCGGCCGAGGGCGTGCCCGCCGTATAGACGCCGTAGAGCGACATCTGCTCGTAGTCGCCGCCCGCCAGAAGATCCAGCGAGCCCACGCCGGTGCGGATGACGCTGAAGTTCTGCATCAGTTTCAGGCCGTTCAGCCAGATGCTGGAGAAGCCATCCGCCATCGTGGCCTGCGGGTTGACGTAGTGACGGTCCGACAGGGTTAGATCGCCCGAATGGCCCGCGCTGGCCAGATCGGTCGCCGCCCGCAGGGTGCGCCCGTCCGCCGAGGCGATGTCCGCCCCGGCGACAAACCGCATCGACCACGACTGCGAGCCCGCCGCCAGCATGGGCGCCACGGCCCAGATACGACCCTGCGTCCCGTCAGCCTGAACCGGACGGGTGTTTTGCGGTCCGCCCGCGCCCAGAAGCTGAAGGTTTACACCCGCCGGGATCAGAGTCCCCGCGTTCACCGTCACGTTCCTGTTCAGCGAAACGTCCGTAGAGAAGACGTTCATCGGCGTTCCAGCCGGAACAACCGTCGGCGCGATGCCCCGCGTGGCTCCCAGGACCGTTGGTATGACCGCGCCCGCACCCCAATAGGTGTTTGAGCGCACGAACTGGCCGACGTTGATGACATCGCCCGCGCGATGAAGCGGCGCCCCGCCGGCGTCAAAGACCGCCTTGCTGGCCCAGATGTCCACGGGAACGGTCCAAGGGCCTGAGCGCGACATGGCGATGGTCGTGGAGACAAAACCGAACGGAATACGAACGCCGGTGCGGATCGTGGTGAAGTTCCGCACCTCGATGTCAAAGTCGAGCACTGCCGTCGAAGCGGCGCCGCCGGGGATGGTCGTCACATTGCCAGCGGCGTCGCCGATCAGGGTGTATTGCGCGTCCAGAATCACCGGCTCGCTCTGCGGTCCCGCTAGTCCCGCGATGAGCACCGTGCTGCTGCGCGGAATGATGTCGCCCGCCTTCAGCTGCGTCGCCGACGACAGTTTCAACAGGGCCGGCAGGGGCGTGTCCTTGGGCCAGGTCGTCGCCTGCAAGGCGACGGGCATCGGGAACATGGCCCCCTTCTCCAGTCGCGCGTCCGCAGGAATGATCATGCCGGCTTCCAGGATGGTCCCGCGCGCGATGACGCCGCCATCCGGCAGATGGATGGTCGAGGTCGTCACCCAGTCCTGAGGCAGGGTCACAGCCTGGGCCAGTCGCGTCTCGGCGCCGATCAGGGTGTTGCCCATGACGGTGAAGCCGTCGACCGGTGCGTCGAAGGTCAGCTTGACGCCGCGCGGGAAGCTGGCGCCGGCGGCCAGCTTGACCGGGGCAGCCAACTGATGATCCGCCGGCCAGGCGCCGACGCCGCCCGCCTCGGCCGTACCGTAGAGCACCCAGCCATTGTCGTCCGGCGTGCGGGCCGGCACGCCGAAGCCGTCGGTGATGCTGCCGTAGATGCTGAGGTCGTCAGCAGCCCGAACCAGCAGGACGCCCGCCTCGCCCGAGCCATAGACGCCCGTCATCTGGGTGTCTGCGTTCAGGCTGGCGTAGCGATAGCCGGCCAGGTTCAGGTCGCCCGACACGCTCAGGCTCTGGCCCGGCGCACTGGTCAGCTCCACGCCCGGGCGCAGGTGGAAGGCGTCCTGATAGGCGCGCAGCCCGGCCAGACGCCCCAGCAAGGCCTGATTGACGATGGCGGCGTTGATGAAGGCCGTGCTGTCCAGATGGATGTCGTCCATCAGGGCCTGATTGATCACGCCGCCCGCCGGTTGATAGGCGCGGAAGCCGTTGACCGACAGGCTGTCTGCGCCCTTGATCGTCAGGGTCCCGCCCGCCTGAATGGCGATGTCGTTGGCGCCCAGACGCGGGGCGTTCAGCTCGACCCGCCCGCGATTGACGCCGTCCGGCGACGACAGGTCGAGCGTAGCGCCCGAGGCCAGGGTCAGGGTTCCTGCCTTGGTCCCCAGTTCGATGCTGGCGCGGTTGGACGCCTCGATCGGCGCGCCGTAGCCGTCGACCACCAGGGTGTCGGCGCTGGCGTCCAGCACCGCCGTCGAGGCCAGGGTCAGGTCGTCGCGGGCCGACAGTCGGATCGTGCCGGGGCGGGTGCCGCTGGCGTCGATACGGCCGTTGACGATCAGGTCGCCGCCGTCCGCCGCGATGGTCACCTGACGCGCCTTGACCTCGTCGCCGATGACCAGATCGCCGCTCTTGATGACGAAGCTGCGGCTCTCGGTGATGCCGCTCTCGGTCAGGCGCTCGTTCAGATCCTTGAAGTCGCTGACCACATTGGCGCGAATGTCGATGGAGCCGTTGCGCAGCGAGGTGTCGGGCGCCTTGTCGCCATTGCGGGCGTGGGCCTCGATGGCGCCGTCCAGGATCGCCGCGCCGTTCAGCGCCGTGACCTTCAGCGTGCCGGCGTGGTTGTAGTCGGCGCTGAGGTCGATCTCGGAACCCGCCGACGTGATGACGTCGCCCTTGGCGCTTTCCAGCTCGACGTCGCCGCCCCAGCTGTAGCGGGTCTCATCGAAGAAGTCGGTGGCCTTGCCCGCCATGTCGAGGCGCGCATTGGCGCCCAGGACGATGTCCCCCTCGGTCGCCGTCAGGACCAGTCGGCCGCTGGGCAGGGCGATAGTGGTGTCCGCCGTAATGCTGGCGGCGGTCATCTTGATCTCGGCGCCCAGTTGCGGCTTGGCGGTCGGGGATGCCGTCGCGCCCGCCGGGGCGGTCAGATTGATGGCCCCGCCCGCCTTGTAGTGCAGGCTGGACCCGGCCTGGCCCGTCAGCAACGGCGTGGTAAGGTTCAGCGTGCCGCCCTGCCCCGCCTGACCATAGACGGCCTGCGACTGATAGACGGCCAGCTCGCCCTTGTGGTTGGCCTCGATGCGTTCCGACGCCGTCAGATTGACGGTGCTGAAGCCCAGAGCCAGACGGTTCAGCGGCAGGTTGGCGCTGATCGCCAGCCCGTCCTGGTAACCCAGGACGATGCGATCGGCGATCAGGTTCAGCGTCCCCAGCCCCTCGCCCGGACCGCCGTGGATCGGCGCGCCCGGCAGACCGGTGATGATGGTCGGGCTCCACTGGTCGCCCTGGGTCCCCAGAACCCCGTTCCAGACCAGGGTTCCGGTCGTGATCTGGGCCACATCGCCCGCGCCGCCCGCGCCGTAGAGCGCCGGGGTGTTCAGCACCAGTTGCAGCTTTGAAACGCCGGTCGCGGCATCGCGGGTGTCCAGGCTGACGGAACCGTAGAAGTTGACCGACTGGCTGGCCGACAGGATCAACCGCTCCAGCTTGGGCGCGCCCGTGCTCTGGTCGCCCGCCATCAGGCGGTCCAGCACCGACTGGTTCAGCGCGATGCCCGAGGGCAGGACGCCGTCCGTCGCGGCCTGTCCCAAGGCCTCGCTTGTGCCGATATTCACCGCCCCTGAGGCGAAGGCCAGGTAACGCGCGCCATAGTTGACGTTCTCGCCCAGGCTAACGGCGCCCGGCGTGACGAAGCTGAGCGTCCCGTCCGAATAGAGAGAAGCGCCATCCTCGACCGTGATGACGCCGGTGCTGCCGGTCGTGGTGTTGCTGCTGGTGAACTCCAGCAGACCGTTCGACACGGCCAGCAGGTTCACGTTGTTGGCCAGCAGGGTGTAGCCCATGGTCGAGTCAAAGGCGGGCGCGCCCTTGCCCAGGGTGGTGATCCGCGCGCCGCTCTCAACCAGAACATCAGCGTTCCGGTCCGCGATCAGCAGCACCTGCGGCCCTTCCAGAACCGCACCCTCACGCACGGCGATGCCGCCAAAGCCCATGTAGCTGAAGTTGGCCTGGTTGGGCATGCCGGCGCCGACCTGGACTTGAATGCTGGTCGACAGGCTGGTCGAAACCCGGTGGGCCACGCCGCCCAGGGTCATGATCCGCGCGCCGACAGCGTTCAGATCGGAGGCATAGAGCGACAGCGACTTGTCAGAACCCGTCGCGCCGTCGGCCAGAATCTCGAGCGTATAGTCCTGGCTGCCGTAGTAGGCGCCAGCCACGACCGCCAGCGCGCCGCCCAGCCCGCCTTCAGCGGCGTCGAACCGCCCCTCGCCCTTGAAGGAGAAGGCCGGCCGATCGCTGCCTGCCTTGGGCGGCGTCAAGGCCAGGATGAAGGTCTTTCCGTCCTCGGGCAGGATCGGCAGCGGGTTGTCGAACTGGGCCGACGACGGCGCCTTGACCAGGAATTCGCCGAAGCTGGTCTCGTTGTACTGGGAATAGGAGCGGACCACCTTGGCCGGGGTCAGGATGGCCTCCACCTTCAAGGCGCCGCGGGCGTCCGTATTGGCGACAGCCGTGGTCACGCCCAGATGGGTCGAACCGTCCGCCAGTGACGTCAGTCGACCGGACCCGGCCGGCATATTGGCGCCCAACTCGACCCGGAAGGCGCCGGCCATCAGCGCATACTCAGCGGGCAGCAGGGTATAGACGCCCGCCGCAAGTCCCTCGACGCCGGCCGGAATGACGATCTGCTGGCCGATGCCCGGCTGGGCATGGCCGTCGATGGTCGTCGGCGCGACCGCAGCGCCATAGGACGGCACGATGGCGTAGACCTTGTTATCGGCGTGGCTCAGACCCGCGAACGCCGGGTTCACATTGGCCAGGGCCGTCTTCAGGACATCGACCGAACCGCCGCGACCGGGAATGAAGCCCGCGCCGGACGGCGTGCCGCCCCCCGACAGGTCCAGCACCGAGCCCTCGTCGGCCCGCAGCGACCCCACCACCACCACGCCCTGGCTCGCCAGCGTGCCCTTCAGATCGGCGCCGTTCAGACGCCAGATCAGCCCGTCAATCGTGCCGCCATAGGGGATGACCAGATCCTTGGCGCTGACCGAGGTCAGGCTGCCCGGCAACAGGTTCACCTCTGAGGTCGTGACCGACACGCCGGTCCAGTAGGTCTGACCCGGCTGCACCTGATCAATACCGGGGACGTATTTGTCGCCGCCGACGCCCAGGGTGATCAAGCCCAGAGGCGCGCGCAGAACCCCGCCCTGGTTGATGATGTCGGCGCCCACGGCCAGCGAGCCATAGAGCGACAGCGGCGCGGCGGGCGTCGCGCCCTCCAGCTTGTGGAAGCTGACCGTGCCGCCTGGCACCAGGGAGCTGTAGATATTGGTGGTGCCCGGGAAGCTGTAGCTGTAGCGGCCCGCATAGATGCCGGCGTTCACACCCGTCATCGGGTAGATTTGCGCAGCGGTCAGCGCGATGTTGCTCATCGCATTGACGTCGCCCCCGGTCATGCGGATGTCGCTGCGGCTGACCACGTCGATCTGACGGTGCGCGGCGAAATCATATTCAAGCTGGCGACCGCCCGAGAGGCCGATCGAGCCGTTGATGCCGAAACGGGCGCTGCCCATGTCGACCAGGCCGCCGGTGATGGTCAGCCGGCCCTCGCCAATCGCGGGCATCTTGAACAGGGCTGCGCGGCCGTCTTCGCTGCGCACCAGATTGTTGCCGTTCATCGCCCCGGCCGAGACCAGGCGGACGTAGGCGGCGCTGAGGCTGCTATCCAGGTCCGCGCTATCGCCCATCGCGCCGATGGTGCCAGCCAGGCTCAGGTTTCGCGTCAGGTTGAGATTGACCGCCCCGTCCAGCAGGACGACGTCCGACGAGTCCAGCGTCAGGCTGCCGAAGCCGCCCGCCGTGATCTGATCCACCCCGATGCGTGCCTGACCCACCAGATCAGCCATGCCCTCGTTGGCGGCTAGGGCGTCGGCGGCCAGTTGGCCGGGCGTCCAGCAGCCGGTGATGCAGTCGCCGTATTGCAGGTTCGCCGTCAGACCGCTGTCCTGCTCCTGGCCCAGGATGATGCTGCGCAGACGACGCATGTAGTCGGGCATGTCGCGCGCGCCGAGGCCCATCTGCGCCACATAGGGAGTGGTCAGCTTGATCGACAACAGGCCGCCGGAAGCGCCCGCGCCGCCCGCATTGGCCCGCATGTCGCCGTCCAGGAAGATCCCGTATTGCGACTGGAAGCGGATCGCGCCGCCGTCGGTGGCGATGGTCAGGGCCTGCTTCTCGCCCGTCAGGGCCGAGGTCAGGTAGTCGACCTCGGTCGCGGCGCCCGAGGCGTCCAGCACGGCGCCGGGACGCACCACGACATAGGCCGCTCTCTGGCCGCCGATGGTGATGTCGCCGCCCTTCGAGACATGGCCGTAGCGCGCGCCGTCCGCGCCCACTGCGCTGACCCCGCGCCCCGAAACGTCGATGACGCTCTGCTCGCCCAGCCACAGGGCCATAGTCGGATCATAGACGATGACGGGCGGCTGGTAGTCGCGCCGCTCGTTTTCCTCGCGCCCCGCAAGCAGGGTCACCTTGCCGCCGCGCGCCTCGATGCGGCCGTCGATCCTCATGCCCTCCATCGCGGTCAGGCTGACCGACTGGCCGTCATCAACGCGGATGCTGGCGCCCTCGGCCAGGACCAGTTCGCCGACCGGACGGGGGTCAGTCACGGGGTTGCCGTAGCCGGTGCTCCAGTTGCGCTCGCTGAGACCGTGGGCCGTCAGGCTGAGGCTGGCGCCCTGACGCTGGACGAACCGACCATTGGCGGCGTCCTCGCGCAGCATGTCCGGCGTCCACAGCTCCAGGGCGTCCTGCGGCGCGGCGCCGCTGGCGACGTTGACGCTGTCCGCCGTAAAGCGGCGCACCGGAGCCTTGACGTCCAGTTGCCCGCCGACGTGCAGATCGCCGCCCGCACGAATGTCGTAGCGCGAGAACCCGGTCTGGAAGAGCTCGGCCTCCAGATGCAGCGGCTTGGCGACCTTGACGGCGGTCTCGAACACCGTGCCGGCGGTAATCGTGCGCCCGACAGGCAGGGTCAGGTCGGCCTGCAGGATCTCGCCCTTGGCATAGGTGTAGGCGACCGGCGGAATGCTGATGCCGTTCGGCCAGACTTCAACCGGGACGATGAAGCCGGCCTCCACCTGGCCATAGCCGAACTCAAGATAGGTTCCCGCAAGCAAGACCGAGCCGCCATAGTAGACGTTGTAGTCGGCGTCATAGACCTCCAGCCCGTCCGGCACGGTCCAGTCGCTGGTCAGGGTAACAGCGTTGAATTCGACATAGGTGGCGCCCGGCAGCGGTTGTCCCGCCGCGATCTTGTCCACCGTGTAGCTGTAGTCGAACGGCAGGGCGTCGCCCGCCTTCAGCACCAGCTCTTCCAGCAGTTGCAGGTCCATCGGTGCGGCTTCGCCCGCCGCCAGTTCATCGCCGCCGCCCAGCACGGCCTGGCCAATGGTGATCGGGCGACCGGCGGCCGAGACCGTCAGCGTGCCGCCGGCATTCTCGCCCGAGCCGTAGGCGCGAATGGCGCCGCCCAGCGTCAGTTGCCCCATGACCGTGCGCGGCTCCGCGCCGATCGCCAGACCGACCGAGCCGCCCTTGGCGCCGACCGTCTTGCCGTCCAGCAGGATGGCGGCCCCGGCCGAGACGTCGATCAGGCTGTCCTTCGACAGGGTCAGGTCCCCCTGACGGCTTTCCAGCATGACGGAGCCGCCGGTCAGGTGGGCCAGGTCGCGGGCGTCGCCGCCCGTCTTCAGGTTCACCCACAGGCCGCTGGCGTCCAGAGTCACGCCCTGCCCCACCGTCAGGTCGGTGATCGTCGCACAGCCGGTTCCGCACGCCGGAATGGCCGCCAGCGAGATCGAACCGCTGCGGGCGGTGATGTCGGCGTCGACCGCAATGGTCTCGGCGCGCACGGCGATATCGCCGCCGGGGCTGACCGTCAGGTCGCCCTCAACCTTGACCGCGCCGGCCGTGATGCGCAGCGAGCCCAGACCGGCGTCGCTCAGGGCGTCTGCCGACAGCAGGACGGTGTTCAACAGGTTCGGCGCCAGCGCGGCGCCGCTCTCGACCCCGACCGAGCCGCCGCCCTCGCCTAGGATCACGGTGTTGGCGAACGGAACCTCCTGCGCCGTCTGCGGCACATAGGTCTGATGCAGCTTGGCGCCGATGTAGAGCCCGCCCGCCAGCGGCGTGACGTTCTGCGGCAGGTCGTAGCCGTCCAGACGCTCGGGGAAGGCGCCCGAGGTCAAGCCGTCCTTGATTACGGGCGGCACCGTGGGCCGGTCGCCCGTCTGACGCTCTCCGACCACCACGTCGGCGACGATCTGGCCGTCGAACAGCACCGTGGGCGCCGACAGCGACAGCACGCCCGCGTCGCGTCCGACCGTATAGCCAGCCTCCCAGCGCACGCTGCGCGCCGAGCTGAACAGGGGCTGGGCATAGACCTCCTGGAAGGCCTCGCCCCAGCGATCGTGATTGACGATGAAGGCATTGCCGACCGCGAGCATCTTCACGCCGACGGGGGCCTTGCCCAGGTCATAGAGCTTGCCGTCCGAGCCCAGCATCCGCGTCGACTGGATGTAGCCGGCCGCATAGTCGATCGACCCGCCCGAGATGTCGAACACCGCCCCCTTGTGGACCACGATCTCATTGCTAGAGACGGCGATGGTGCCGCCCTGGGCGGCCCATTCGCCAATACCGTGGGCGGTATTGCCCAGATGACCGCCAACCTCGATCAGGCCGCCCGGCGTGTAATAACGGTCGCCTTCATGCCCGCCCGTGCCGCTGGGCATCAGGATCAGATCGCGAATATCAATCCAGACGTCGTTGTTCTTGAGCCCCTCACCTTCGCGGTTCAGCGGCGAGTCGCGCAGCTCGAACGGCTGGATGTTCACCTTCAGATTGTTCGAGGCCATGTCCATGGCCACGTCGCGCACGCCCGAGACGTTCAACTCGGCGCCGTCCTGAACCGTGGTGCGCGTCATCGCCGTAACGGCGATCTGACCGCCCTGGGCGATGGTCTGGGAGTTGGTCTGGAACTCCGCGGTTCCGCCGGTGGCGATCTCGACCCGCGACATGTCCTTGCGATCCGGCAGCATATAGCTGAGCCGGTTGATGCCCTGGTTGTTCAGCAGATTGGGCACGCCCGGCGCCTTGGCGGACTCGGCCAGAAGGGCGTCGCGCTGGGCATTGGTCGCCGTGGCGTCGCTGTCCAGTTCAGGCAGGATCAGGGTCAGGCTGTCGCCGGTCAGGGTGACGCTGGACTGGGCGTCGCTAAGGTCCGTCAACAGGTGGATGGTGCCGCGCGTGTTGACCGAGGTGGTGGCGATGGCCACGCCGTCCTGAACCACATGACGCCCGGCCAGGGTGATGTCGCCCTCGGCCGCCTGAACCACGCCGCTGTTGATCACCCGACCGGCGGTGCTGCCGGTGTTCAGCGTGACCGCGATCTCGTGCCCCCGCGTCGTCGAGGCCTGGTTGACGGCGGTGCCGTAGCCCGGTCGCAGGATGAAGTTGTCGCCCGCCGCCAACAGGGTCTGGCCCCGCGTCGTGACAATGGAGCCGGCGTTCTCGACCTCGGTCCCCATCAGGACCACGAAGCCCCCGCCCTCGACGACCGTCGCCGGCTTGGTCGTGTTGATCTGCGCGCCGGCCTCGACCTTCACCGCGCCGCCGGCGTTGGTGAAGGACGGCATCAGGATCGGCGGCTCCCACCAGTTGGGGCTGGGCGTCTCGGTCGCGTAGATGCCGCGCTCAAGGAACTGGATGTCCGAGATGTTCGCCGTAGCGGCGATCAGGTTGCGGACGTTGACCTGCGAGGCGCCGCCGAAAATGACGCCGTTGCGGTTGATGATATAGACCGAGCCGTCGGCCTTGATACTGCCCAGGATCTTGGTCGGATCGGCGCTGGCGTCGGTGACGCGGTTCAGCGCGACCCAGTTGGAATTGCCCTTCTGGTTGAAGACCAGATCCGTCTCGCGCCCGACATTGAAGCTGTCCCAGGTCAGGATGGCCTTTTGCTCGGTCTGGCCGACGGTGACCGTGGTGCGGCCGTCCGCGCCCGTCGTCTGGGTCGGACCATTGGCGCCGACCCACAGGCTGGGGTCCAGGGTCACGCCCTCGGCGACCTGAAGCCCGCCCTGCCCCAAGCCGTTGGGGATGTTGCTCTGGGCCGCCAGGGCGGCGGCGCGGGCGGCGGCCTGGGCATCGGTCATCGCCTGACGCGTGGCGGCGGCGCGAGCGAACGAAGCGATCGCGCGCTGGCTGGCGCTGCTGGCCTGGGTCGCGCGACCGACCTCGGCCTGGATGGCCTGAGACACGGCGGCGGTCGGATTGGCGCCCGCCCCGCCCCGGCTGCCGAAGCCGCCCCGGTTCTGGGCCTCGGCCGCACCGGCGACGATCAGGGAGCCGAGCGAGGCGCCGACCAGCAGGCGGCGGCGCAGCGAACGCGAATCGAGACGGATCATCGGGCGATCTCCAGAGGAGCAGAGGCCGCGCACGCGGCCGTCTGGCGAAGGGGGAAACAGATCGGGCGCGACGCGCCGACGATCTGAGAAAGGAAAAGGGCGAAGCGGCTCATGGCTGTCCTCCCGGTCGCGGCGTCGGCGCGGGCCGGACGGGACGCTGGGGATGGACGGACAGGCCGAAGGTGGAGCCGAACCGCTGACGCGCCGCCGTCTGGCTGGCGACGCCGACGGTCAGGTCGGACGAACGCGCATCGGGCATCGGCGCTTCAAAGGCGGCGCGGGCCTGGTTCTGGGCCAGACGGGCGGCGCGTTGCAGGGCCTCAGCCGCGCAGTCCAGATGACCGGCGCGGTCGCCGCCGACATCGACCTGAACGCACACGTCGGCGGGTGACGGCGAAGTAGGCGCCTGCTGGGCCACGGCTGCGACGGGCGAGAACGCCACCAGAAGCGGAAGAAGGAGGCGGACCGCTCCAGCCGGGGATGGGCCGAAGCGGTCCGCCCGCGTCGCCTCGCCCCGGGACGGGCGAGAACCAGGCGAGACGACGAACCGAAAGCGTCCGACGGCGACCTGCGCCCAGGCGCATCCCCGCGTCCCGCCGTAAACGACGAGGCGAAGGGACGAACACAGATGGGCGAAGACCGTCGTCATGGCGCGGATCAGAACCGGGTCAGCAGGTCGATCAGCAGGCGATCCGACGACAGCGGCGCCCCGGCGATCTCCTCGGCCGACAGCCAACGCGCACTGATCGCCGTGTTCTTGCCAAAGGCGTAGGCGCCGCCGACCATCCAGCCCTGCGAGTTGGTCCCGCCCAGGTGGAAATCGCTGTCGGTGAAGGCGTCCAGAACCGCGTCGGATTCCAGACGGCGATAACCAGCGTGGACGTTCCAGTCGCCGCGCGAAGCCAGGTCCAGCTTGCCCGCCGTCAGCTTGACCGACCAGCCCGACGAACCGCCATCCCAGGCGCCCGGCAGGGTCACGGTGCCGTTGGTGTTGGTGGGGTCCGGGATGGTCGTCGACGGCCCCAGGTTGTTGACCGCGCGCAGACGCATCAGGGCGTTGTCGATGCCGAGGTTCTCGACAAAGTCGCCCTCGACCCGGAAGCCGACGCCGTCGAAGGCGTTGAAGTCCAGGCTGGCGCGGACGTTCAGCACCTCATAGGCCGAGGCCAGTCCGAAATACTGGTTCTCGGGGCTAGTGATCGGGTTCAACGGATCGGCGACCACGTTGCGGATCGGGAACATGGTGTTGCCGAACTGCTGGAACTGCGGACGCGTCGGGTCGGTGTCGCAGACGGTTTCGTAGAACTGGCAGGGCTTGGACACCTCGCCCTCGACCCCGTCGAAGTTGAAATAGCCGACCGCGGCGCGCACCCGCATGTCGTCGCGCGGCGTCCAGTCCAGACCCAGCTGGGCCGCCAGCAGGTATTTGTCGCGGCTCTCGAACGGCCCGCCCTTGCCCTCTGGCGCATTGCGTGAGCCGAAGTTGAAGTCGGTGTTGAAGATGGGGAAGGCGCCGGCGGTGCCGAAGACGGCGAACGCCGGGTTCAGCGCGCGACGCGCCGACACCGCCACGCCATCGAAGTTGATGTCGTCGTCGAACACCAGGTCGCCGGTCCAGAACGGATTGGCGAAGCGGCCAAAGTCCAGGGCCACATCCTTCACCGGCGTCAGGCGGATGGCCGCGCGGTCCAGCCACAGGGCGTATTTGCCGAACTCGTCGCCGCCGCCCAGGGTCTGGTTGGTCGAGACCGGCGAGGTGTCGTTGCCGGTGGCGACGCGCACTTCCGCAGAGATCCAGCTGTCGATCTGGGCTTTCAGACCGAAGCGGGCGCGGATGCGGGCGCGCTGGCGATCTTCCAGGGTGTTGAGGTAGGGCGGGCCGACATAGCCCGGCGTCTTGTCGTTGATGTTCTGGCCGGAACCGGCGTTGATCGCGCCGTAGTCGACGAAGATGTCGGCGTTGTTGTCGTCCATGAAGACGCCTTCGCCGCGCACCCGCACATCTCCCGACAGGGTGATGCCGCGCGTCCATTCCGGCGTCTGGCCGGGCGCCGACCAGCCCTGAGCCTGAGCCTGGGTGCCCAGTTCGGCGCGCAGCTCTTCCTTGATCTGATCGCGGACGACCTGCGGGATATAGGGGATGGTCTGCACCCCGTTGGCCACGCCGCCGGCGGGAACTGGCGCAGGCGTCGGCGCCACGGTCGCCTGAGCCAGAAGACCGTCGGCCTCCTCGCGGGTGACCAGCCCCTTGGCGACCATCAGCTCCAGCAGCTTGGTGGAATCGACGGTCTGGGCGAAGGCCGGCTGGGCGGCCAGCAGGCTGAGGCCCGCGGCACAGGCCATCAGGGCCGGTTTCAGGCGGTTAGGACGGTTCATTACGGTAATCCCCAGGAAGGTCAGGCGCCGCTTCGGGCGTTCAGTTCGATACGCATGACGGGCAGGCCGTCGGGCGGGCGGCGGGAGAGCTTCAAGCCGGTCAGGGCGCGCTGCAGGGCGGCGTCGCGGCGGGCGTCGCCGGTGCCGCGCAGCAGGCGGACCGAGGTGATCCGACCCTCAACATCGACCGTGACGGCCAGTTGGGCGGAGTAGCGACCCCGACTGAGGTCGCGTTCACCCTGAACCGCCTGGGTCACCTCGCGGCGGGTCAGTTCGCCATAGGCGCCGAAACCGCCGTCGCCGCCGCCCGGACGCCCGCCGATGCGGGTGCCCGAGCCGTCGCCGCGCGCCAGGCCGTAGTTGGACGGACCGGCCCCTTCGCGGGCGGTCAGGGCGCTGTCTCCGACCGTCGGTTCGGACGGTGCGTCCGGCGGCGGAGGGGTATCCTCGACCGGCTGATCCATCGGGGTCGGCGTGGGCTCGGGCGGCTTCTCCTGCGCCACCTCGGGCGGCGGCGGCGGAGGCGGCGGAGGCGGCAGGACCACCCGCACCGTCTTGTCCTCGCGCTGACGCTCGCTGACCGAGCCAGGCCGCAGGAAGGTCGCGGCCAGCAAGGCGATCAGCACCGCGACCGCTCCGACCACCGGCCAGTTGATCCTGCGCCGACGACGCGGCGGCGGCGGATCATCCGCCATGAAGGCGTAGGTCATGGCGCTCAGGCTCCCCCGCCGGGCGGGCGGGTCGAGGCCATGCCCAGGCTGCCCACGCCGACCTTGGAGCACAGGTCCAGCACCTGCATGATCTGGTCGTACTGCACCGCCCGGTCGCCGCGCAGGATCACCGGAAGGTCCGGCGTCGAGGCGATGGAGGTCCGCAGTTCCTGCTCCAGCTCGGCCATCGAGACGGGAACGGCGTCGATCGACACCGTGCCGTCATTGGCGACCGCGATGACCCGCGACTTGGGCTGGTCCAACACCTGGGACGACGACGCCGACGGCAGGTCGACCTTGATGCCCTGCACCGCCGCCGTGGTCAGCAGGATGAAGATGATCAGCAGCACGAAGGTCAGGTCGACCAGAGGCGTGATGTTGATCTCGTTATAGGGTTTCTTGCCCTGAACCTGCATGGGTCAGCGCTCCCCTATTCCGCCGCGAGGGCGGCGACAGGGGCGTCCTGCCAGGTTTCGGCGATGCGCTTTTCCAGCTCGTCGACGAAGATCTGATTGTCGGCGGTGACGTCCTCGACCCGGCTCAGCAGGTAGTTGTAGCCAAACAGGGCCGGGATCGCGACGGCCAGGCCGGCGACGGTGGCCAGCAGGGCCGCGGCGATGCCGGGGGCGATGGCGTTGATGTTGACCTCGCCCGCCGCCGCCACCGAGGCGAAGGTGATCATGACGCCCAAAACCGTGCCCAGCAGGCCGATGAAGGGACCGCCGGAGATGGCGATGGTCAGCAGCACCATCCACTTGTTCAGTTTCTGGCTCTCGCGCACCTGACCGGCGTCCAGCGCCGAACGGATCGCGGCGATCGACTGCGGACGGATGGCGAACCGGCTGCCCGACGCCTTGCCCTCGGCCAGACGCTGACCCAGTTCCTGACGACCGATCTGATAGAGGCGCGCCAGCGGCGAATGCTCAGTCAGGGCCGGCGGCAGGGCGCCAAGGCCGTCATGGCCGTTCGAGGCGCGGGCCGACTGGCGATAGACGTCCAGAAACTCCTCGTTGGCGCGCGTGGTGCGCCCCAGCATCAGCCCCTTGGTGATCATGACCCAAATCGCCAGGGCCAGCATGAAGCCCAGGATGATGATCACCACCCAGGCGTCGACCGTCAGGGCCTTGAACAGGATGCCGAAATAGTTGTGGCCGCCGCTCTCGGTCTGTTCGGCGGTATCGAAGGTCAACAGCTTGGCGCCCTGCCCCTCGCTGGCGGCCGCCAGTTGGAAGGCGGCCTGCGGCAGGGCCACGCCCGCCACGCGGAACTCGTCGATCTCGCCGGCGAAGCCCTGACCCAGAACGGCGGGACCTGCCGACAGCGCGCCTGCGACCTCGCCGGCCGGCTGGCCGTTGACGAACAGGCTCGTTTTCTGACCGTCGTTGACGAGGGCGACATGGGCCCAGGTTCCAGTCGGAAGCGCAGCGCCTGCGCTGCGCGAACCGGCGGCGTCGAGGAACAGGGTCGCGCCTTCCGAGATCAGGCTGAGGCCCGACAGACCCAGCAGTTGACCGTCCGAGCCGGGCTTGACCCAGAAGCTGACCGAGACCGGCCCTTGTGCAAAGGCCTCGGCCGGAACCGACACGGCGGCGGCGCCGTCCAGCGTCAGGCTCTGGCCGATCAGACCGCCAGAGTTGCGGACCTCGCCGCCGACGCCGTTCAGGCCGTTGGAGGTGGCGTCCTGCGGCGCGCCCGCGCCGTCGAAGTGCCAGACCAGCCTGTAGTCGGCGCCGAAGGTCCCGGCGGCGTTCTGACCGGCTTCAGCCTTCTCATTGCCGTAGTAGGCGTAGATGGCCGAGGCGGCGCCCGGCTTCAGGTTCGACACGTCGACCCAGACCAGGGCCTGCTGCTCGGCGGGCGCCCACTTCTCGATGTGGAAGGCCAGAGGCGTGCGGTCGTCGCCCGCCACAAAGCGCAGGTCCGAGCCGTCGGCCTTCACGTCAGCGAAGTCGAAGTTGCCCGTGTGCAGACGGATCAGGACGGGGGCGCGGGCCACTTCGCCGGTCACGCCCGCCGCCTGCGCGTTCAGGTTGATTTTCGTGCGATAGGCGTAGTCCGCCTGCCACCAGCCCGCGGCGGCGGCCGGAGCCGCGGCTCCGATCAGCACGGCGGCGGCGAGGCCGCCGAGCAGCCCCTTCTTGGTCATCGTCAAAGCCATCAGAATTCCCCCCAGATGCGGAAGCGAACGGAAACCAGGCCCGCATCGCGGCCCGGCATGGTGATCAGGGGCGTGCC
>Ga0308157_10000740_pt1 | contig 90585 bp, 81 predicted proteins | sample PhyBR1_FD_201035 | JGI IMG/M metagenome (GOLD analysis project Ga0308157, IMG submission 201035) | Phyllosphere microbial communities from UC Gill Tract Community Farm, Albany, California, United States - DLSLB.R1 | ecosystem: Host-associated > Plants > Phyllosphere > Unclassified | place: USA...
AAGTGCTCCCGCGATGGCCTTGCCCTGAGGGTCAAGGATTTCTGGCTTGAGCATGACATCTACAACGATGCGGGGCATCCGGCATATCTCCTGTTGGCGAGGTTAAGTTAAATGCCACACGGAGATTGCCGTCTCACACCAGGGGGATTTGGCGCTCCGCGAGCTTGCCATATAAGTCTACCCGTGAATGTGATGGGTCGCAGATGCCTATGCCCGATCGCACCGATATCCCTAGATATAAGTCATGTGATCTTTGGCTCACGCTGCGGCAAACGAACCTCAGAGCGTATTCTGAAACTGTGAAAAACTCTAGTCAAACGCCGTGTTCTTGTCGGGCACTGGACTCCATCAAGCTCAGCTACCAGAAGTGCTGCCAACCCTTTCATGACGGACGGGCCGACTGCTCGGTACTGCCTGAAACTGCCGAACAGCTTATGCGTTCTCGATACAGCGCCTTTGTGCTTGGACTGAGCACTTATCTGTTGGCAACCTGGCATGAGAGCACTCGTCCACAAGAGCTCGAATTAGACCCACAAATGAAGTGGGCCGGTTTAGAGATACTGTCCACGCGTGCTGGAGGTGCGGGTGCTCGCCGCGGAGTCGTTGAATTTGCTGCGCACTATGTTGACGGGAACCGTCAGGCTCAACAGCATGAGGTCAGTACCTTTGTGCGCGAAGATGGCGCGTGGTTTTACGTTGATGCGCTGTGAAAATGCGACGGCGTGAAGCCTAACGACGGCCAACGGACTGCAACATGCTAAGCATCTGCGTCTGTTGGCGTTCTCGGGCTAACTTGTAGGCATCGGACCCGGTACGATCTTTGAGCGTTGGATCTGCCCCGCTAGTGATAAGCAGCTGCGCGATCTTGACCGAGTTATTCGTTCCTTGGCCCAGCACGATGGTTTCATGCAATGCCGTCCAGCCTAGATCGTTCACGTGGTCAATGTTGATGTCTGTGCCCAGTAGGATTCGGACGGCCCCGATTTCGCCGTTTTCACTGGCCACGGTCAGCGCGCTGCCTCCCATGCGGTTGACCTCTTGTACGTCGGCGCCTTCTTTTATGAACAGCTGAAGGGCAGCGGTCTCACCATTGGCGCTTGCGCGTAGGAACGGTGAGTCCTGATAGTTATCCTTCGTGTTCGGGTTGGATCCCGCATCAAAAAGCGCCTTGATAATCGCATGATTTTTCGCAATGACCGCCTGCATCAGGGCAGTACGTCCTACCCCATCCTTGACCTCGAGGTTCACTCCAGATTTCAGGACTTTTTTGACGTCTTTGACGTTATTGGCTTTGATCGCCGCAAACAGCTTGGTTGATTCGGCTGGTACAGGAGCCGAGGTGCTTTCCACCGACTGAAGTGTTTGACCTGAGGCTGCGCCAGAAGCAAGGGGCGAGAGGGTGCTCTGCGAACTTGCGCTACTGGCGGATGCCGTAGCCGATGCGCTAGTGGTCGCAGTACTGGTGGCCGTGGCGGCACGAGAAGAAGCCGTGGATGAACTATCAAGTGAGGACTGCGTGGTTGCACTCGGCGCTGTTGTCGTGGCTGGCGCGGAAGTCGAAGACTCTTGACCAGTGGAAGGAGCTGCTGCGACGCTGGGGGATTCGCTGGTCTCGGGGATGCTGGAAGGAGCGTCTTGAGTTTGCGGTGAGGACGGAGCGCAACCGGTTAGTGCAGCGATGGCGGTTGCCAACAGAAGCGCGGTCAGAGTGAAGCCACGGCTACGTACGGAAAATCCGGTGGGAAGTGTCATCTGTCCTTTCGCGATCCTAATGCCAAGTATTTCCCGCAACAATTAAACCCGTTACAGGTTGTGGCTTGGGAACTATCAATTTCTCCTGTGAGCTTATCGGTTGAAGCTGAAAATTTGCGGTCAATCAGCGCCAAAAATTCTTGGCGTTTGTTGTAGTGGATCTTCGCTAAAATCGTAGACATCATGGAATGCCTCTACTTCTCCGCCTCCCGTTGTCGCTCATGCACACAAATGACGGTTCCCTATGCCCAGCAATTACAAGCAAAAGTTGAGGATTGCCAACATCTGCTCGGTGACTTCGACACCTTGAAGTTCTTGCCGGCCCAACCCAGTAACGAGCAAGGGTTCCGCAATAAAGCCAAGATGGTGATCTCCGGAACCACCGATGCGCCAACCATCGGCATCCTAGATACCGAAGGCCACGGAATCGACCTGCGCAATTGCGGTGTCATTGCTCCAACTTTGCGTTCCTTGCTGCCGGTGATCGAGCGGTTCATCAAAGAACTCAAGCTCATCCCTTATGACGTCCCGAAACGTAAGGGCGAGCTCAAACATGTGATCCTCACCCTCTCCGACACCGGCGCGGTCATGGTGCGTTGGGTCTTGCGAACCAAGAAGCATTTTGTGGCCTTGCGTGATTCGCTGCCACAGTTCCTTGAACAGCTCCCGCACCACAGCGTGGTCTCGGTGAACTTCCTTCCAGAGCACAAGGCGGTGTTGGAAGGCGAAGAAGAAATTATCCTCACCCGTCGCACCACTTTGGAATTTGGGCTCAACGGCGTACCAATGCACCTACGTCCCCAAGGTTTCTTCCAAACCAATACCGAGATTGCCGCGGCACTCTATCGCCAGGCACGCCAGTGGATTGATGATGTTAATCCCGAGAGCGTATGGGATCTTTATAGCGGCGTTGGGGGCTTCGCGTTACATACCGCAGCTACTGACCGTACCGTTTACGGCATCGAGACCAGCCCAGAGGCCGTAACCGCTGCCAATATCAGCGCAAAATCTATGGGTCTGAACGACGCTCACTTTGTTGCTTCGGATGCCACCGAATTTGCGGTGAACGCCGGCTGGGCACCGGACGCAGTTATTGTGAATCCTCCGCGTCGCGGGATTTCCGCCGAACTTTCCCAGTGGCTAAATGAGTCAGATGTGCAGCACCTGATCTACTCAAGCTGCAATGCCAAGTCCTTGGCCCGGGACCTGAAACGTTTAGAAAATTACACGCCTCAGGTTGCCCGAGTAATGGATATGTTCCCGCAAACTGACCACTATGAGGTCATGGTCAAGTTGGAGCGAAAGAACTCCTAGCGGTCCAAGGTGGCGGTACGCCGGTCCAAGCGAACTACTATCTCGTCCACCAAATGCGGATCAATATTCGGTTCGCGGCGAGCCTTGAGTAACTCGTCGCGGGCCGCATCCAAGGCAATGGCCTGAATAGAGTCCGCCTTGGCAATCACAGCACGAATCTGCGTGTACTTTTCATCAGAAATCGCATCGTGTGGATCTGGGTCTTTGGACAAAATCGAATGCAGCGAGTTCATGCGGCGACGGACTGCCTGCTGGTAATTCTCCGGAAGTTCCTGCAAATCAACGTTCTTGCGCAGGGTTGACATGGCCACAGCTTCGGCGCGACGGGCTAGGGCGCGACGGGCACGCTTGGTGTCCTGCTCGTTGTTCTGCAGCTTTAGCACTCGCATCAGGGCGGGAAGGGTCAAGCCCGGAACCACCAAGGTGCACAGCAGGACGGCGCAGGCAGTGACCACAACGAAATTGCGTTCCTCAATGACTGTTCCATCGGCGGTGACATGGGGCAATGCCAAAGCCAGCGCCAAGGTCGCCAATCCACGCATGCCGCACCAAGTCAGCACCAGCGAATCCTTGCGGGCAGGGATCTTCGACTTGTTGCGATTTGGGAAGTAATAGGTGATCAGCATCCACAGGGCACGGACAGCGATCACTACGAAACAGATCGCAGCAATGCCAGGAATGTAGCCAATGAGGTTGCTACCTTCCTCCTGAATGACCTGATTCATTTCGATGCCCATCAAGCCGAAGGCCAGACCGGTGGCAAGTAATTCCAAGACCTCCCAGAAGGCCTGGCGCGTCAATCGTTCGGCGGAGTCCTGAGGGCGGTCTCGTCGCACCATTTCTAGGGCCGTGACTACCACAGCGATCACGCCTGAGACGTGAACTTCTTCCGCGATCATGTACACCGCGTAGGGAGCCACCAAAGTGGCAGCACTACGTGCGGCAAGGTTGGGAACGAAGCGGTTCAGCGCACCGATCACCCAACCCATGAGTAGACCCAGTATTACTGCACCGGCAGCACCGATGAGGAACTGCGGGATCAGCTCTAAGCCGACACTGGAGTTATCAACGGTGGCTTGAACTGCCAACTGGAAGATCACGATAGCCATCGCATCGTTGAACAGACCTTCGGTTTCCAGCAACGAGGTCAGCCTTCGAGGCATTTTCACCTTGGTGGCAATCGCATCAACTGCTACCGGGTCAGGTGGAGCAACAATCGCGCCCAAGGCAAGGGCCAATGGAATGGAAACTATGGGCGAGAAGGCCAAGGCTGTGGCTGCTACCGTACCTGCGGTGACTACGATCAGGACCACCGCTAGCCGGATTAGTGCTTTCCACCGGAGCCGGAAGACCGACCAGCTACTACGTTGCGCAGTGGCAAAGAGTAACGGTGGTAGGAAGATTGGCAGGATCAATTCTGGTTCAATATGCATTTCGGGCATGAACGGGAGGAAGCCCGCTAACGACGCGAAAATCAGCATCAGGATCGGATAAGGCAACTTAATCCGCTCTCCGACACCGACAATCAGAATAGTGGCGAACAATAATCCGATGACCAGAAGGAAGAAATCCATAGTCTTCTAATAGTAGTCGCTTTGTGCAACTAAATTGTGGATTACGTCTCTTAGAAGCCAGAATCCAGGAGGAAAGAGACTCTCTCCCACTGGTTTATCAAGCAACCATTAGTGCGCGAAAATTCACTGTCAAGTGGCTGTCGTTTGAACGTTCCAGTGATCTGAACTCGTTGCGGACCACCGTAGATTTCAGTACATGGTGTGGCGGGATTCAGGGACGCAGTGAAGGCCGCTGCCTGTTCATTGAGTTGCGAGCAGACGTCAGCGTCTGCCGGCAAAGTGCTGGTGTCGAGTACGAGGTCGCCCGAACAATCCAAAATGTATTCGGAAGCAATGTTCGCGCCGTCAGGTTTGAAGGAGATTAGTAGGTGAGTCTCTGGCGATTGTGACGATGGCGCGGCGCAGGAAACGATCAGAGCCACCAGTAACAGTGCGGGGCTCTTGATCAGTGCCTTACGTTGGACCCTCATATTTCTTATTGTGGGTTGCGACGCTGCCAAATACTAGTCATTTGGCGCTAAAGGTAGCTCATTAGCGACTTCCAACAACTTCAAACGCAACACGTCGGCCCGGTTCGCGAACTCTTTTTGAAGTCTCACGTACTCTGCCTTACCTGCAGGTGTCTCAATGCGAATCGGCTCATGTCCCCAGTCGCCGAGGTCATAGGGGGAAGCCTGCATGTCCATGGTGCGAATGTCCCATGCGAGCTCAAAACAATCCATCACCAATTCACTAGGCACTGCGGGGGAGAGCTTATAGGCCCACTTATAAAGGTCCATATTGGCGTGCAGACAGGCGGGCTGTTCGAGATCGCGTTGGGTTTCGCGGGTGGGCTGCAGTTCGTTCAGTTCCACAGCTTGCGGTGTGTAAAAGCGGAACGCATCAAAGTGTGTGCAGCGAATCTTTTCGCTTTCTACCACCTGGTCGGTGCCGGTTGCACCGAGGCGCAGTGGCAAGTACTCATGGCGGATGCCATTAACTTCAGATTTGTAGGCCATCGCCCACTCATGCAATCCGAAGCACGCAAAATTTCCGGCACGTTCGGAGGTGCCGGCCAAAATGATCCGGGCAAACTCAATGGCGCGAGCACGGGCCTGGACAAAGGAGTGGGCATCAAATTCGTATCCGAGGCCATGGGGCGTTTGAACTGAACGGTAGAATTTCCAGTCGCTGCGTTCCCCGGCCTGTTCACCAATGAGCACCTTACCGATCCCAGGATGCCACCGGTAGAGCTGGCCAGGCTTTTGCGTGTAATAGGTGAAAAGGAAATCCTCAATCGGATGCTTCTTGCCCTTCATCCTTCTCTCGACGAAAGGTTCACCAAAGGCACGCGCGCGAGCCTCATGGTGGGCGGCCAAAGGCGTCCACTGGGAAGCTTCCAAGACGGTAGCGGTAAGGGGCATACTTCTCATTATTCAATTCATCGCTCTGTGAGACCACTTTGGTACCTCAACTCACATCAACTCAGGCTAGGAGACAGCCATGGATGACTTCCCACGTTGGGAACCACCCCTATTCGGAAGCGAGCAAGCACACCTATTCGCAATGCTGGATCGACTTCGAGTGACCTTTCGATACAAGTGCGATGGCTTGAATATTGAGCAGCTCGCTGCGCGAATACCAACAAGTGGGTTGAGTCTGGGAGGACTACTGCAGCACCTGAGCGCAGTAGAAGATGAAAAGTTCACCTACCTCATTGCTGGCCAACGTCCCGAAGTGCTCCTGGCGCTGACCGAAAATGGCCAAGATCCTTTTGCTGTTGATGCTAAGCAGGGCGCTGATCAGCTGTATCAACGGTATGACCAAACCGTGGCAGCTAGTCGAATCATCCAAGATAGATGCCTTGAATCGGACACTCTTGATACGGAATCAGGGTTGGAATTTAATGGCCAGGTGTCGTCGGTGCGCCGCATCATTTGTGATCTCATCGAAGAATACGGTCGGCACACCGGTCATGCGGATTTGCTGCGTGAAGCGATCGACTCACGTGTGGGTGAAGACCCACCGTGGGACTATCTTCCATCATGGTTCACTGCTTAAAGTGCAATGCCCCGTGACTCTCAAGGATTTGAGAGTCACGGGGCATCAACGTACCTGCACTAAAAATGTTTTGCGGGCTTTAGCCCATGGAGATAGCTCCGAACACTACGCCAGTTGCGAGCATGACCAGTGATACCACCAAGGCACGCCACAGAACCTTCTTGTGGTGATCACCCAGGTCCACGCGGGCCAGCGAGACCAGCAGCAAGATTGCTGGAACCAGTGGGGACTGCATGTGTACTGGCTGGCCAGTGATCGAAGCGCGAGCCATATCAACTGCTGGAACTCCGAAGTGTGCACCAGCTTCGGTGAGCACTGGCAGGATGCCGAAGTAGAAGGCGTCGTTGCTCATCAAGAAGGTGGCCGGGATGGAGATCAAGCCGGTGATCACTGCCATGTATGGGCCCATGGAGTCAGGGATGATGTCGACCAACCACTGGCTCATGGCATCAACCATGCCGGTGCCCGAGAGCACACCGGTCAGTACTGCAGCACCGAGCACCATGGAGACCACAGCGATGATTTCACTGGAATGTCCGGCGATCATTTTCACCTGGTCGGAAACCTTAGGGAAGTTCACGACCAGAGCGACTGCGGTACCAACCATGAATAGGTAGGACAGCGGAAGCACGTCAACAATGAGTAGAACCATGATCGCGACGGTGAGCACCAAGTTGAAGTAGAAAGTCTTCGGGCGCAGGGTGTCGCGGTTCGGGTCTAGTACGGTGCCGTTCATGGTGGCAGCTTCTGTGCCGTCGCCCTTGCGACCTACAGCTTCAAGTACGGCGAGGTGGCCACCAGCAGGGGAGGTGCCTTCTGGTGAAGAGCTGCCCGATGGGGAGGTGATGTTGCCGCCACCGAATTCGGTGCCCCACAGTTCAGGGCGTTCACGCTGTAGGCGGCTACGTTCGGCCACGCCCATCTGCCATGCGAACAGGGCAATAACTACCAGTGCGACACCCAAAGAAGGGAGCATTGGGACGAAGACGTCCGCTGCTTCAACCTTCAGAGCGGCAGCCGCTCGAGCGGTTGGGCCGCCCCAAGGAACGATGTTCAGCGTACCGTTGGTCAAACCGGCCACACAGGTCAGCACCACTGGGCTCAGACCCAGACGCTGGTAGATCGGCAGTAAGGCTGCGGTGACCACGATGAAGGTCGTGGAGCCATCGCCATCCAGTGAAATGACGGAGGTGAGTAGGGCGGTGCCCAGAACAACCTTGGCTGGGTCATTGCCAACAAGCTTTTGGATGCCAGCGACTAGCCGGTCGAAGAGTCCAACATCGATCATGATGCCGAAGTACATGATGGCAAACATCAGCAGTGCTGCGGTGCCGGACATGTCCTTGATGGAGTCCATGATCATGTCGCCCAGACCGAAGCCAGCGCCGGTGAATAGACCGAAGATGGTGGGGACGAGAATCAATGCCAGAAGTGGCGTCATGCGTTTGGTCATGATCAGCGCCATGAAGGTGGCGACCATGAGGAATCCGAGTGCAACTAGCATTGCCCCGACCTCCATTTCGGTGAGTGTACGTCGTTGTGGCACCCAAAGTCTTCAGGGCACTCATTCAAGGTACGTGGCTTGGCTCACGTTGCGCGCCTTGTGCTGTTTATTGAACGCTTCTGTTCATAACCATCTTTTTGCTCATTAAAATCGCGTTGAGCTTGCAGTGCGTCTAAGCTGGGTGGCATGTTCCGTTCTGGCCCGCGCTCGAGGCACTTCGCATCGCGCATCATGCGTTTGCAGTTCCTCGTCGTTGGCGTTCTCATCGTCCTGGTCACCGCGGGAACGCTTTATGCCAGTTATGACCGCGTGTATTCGCGGGCCGAAGACACCTCGTTGACCATCGCTAGATCGGTGGCAGTGCTGCCGGAGGTCGTGGACGAGGTGACCCGTTATGCAGCTACTGAAAATCTTGATGAACAAGAGCTCAGCCGTGGGAAGCTGCAGAAGCTGTCTGACGCCATTCTCGAACAAAAACAAGCGTATTTTGTGGTGATTACCGAGGACCGCGGACTGCGACTGACCCACCCAAATCCTGACGAACTAGGCAAGATGGTTTCCACCGATCCAGTTGCGCTAGCCGGCGTTGAAGCGGTGTCGCGTGAGCACGGAACCTTAGGTGAATCTGTGCGCGCAAAGGTGCCTGTCCGAAGCACAACAGGCCAAGTAATTGGCGAAGTATCGGTGGGCGTGACTACCCAGTCGCTGACCGGAGCCTTGCTGGAATCATTTAGCTGGATTGTGCTGCTGGCACTGTTGGCTGGGGGATTGGCTGTGGTTGCCGGGCAGATCACTGTGCGCCGACTTAAGCGACAGACCCTCGGGCTGGAACCTACAGAAATTGCCCAGCTGGTTCGAGACCAGCAGGCGGTGCTCTACGGAGTGACCGAAGGAGTGATGGGTATTGGTGTTGACCGACGGATTACCGTGCGCAACAAAGCAGCTCGACAACTTTTGGGTTTACCTCACCGTACCGAACTGGAAGACGTAGTCGGACGGCATTTTGAATCCGCAGGTCTGGACCGACGATTAGTGCGTGCCATCAAGGAGCGAGACCCGGCGCCGGTACGACTTGAAGCAAACGGCAATTCACTGATTGCGCGAGTCAACGAGGTGAACCGCGACGGTCAGTATTTGGGTCAGGTAGTTTTGCTTAACGATGTAACCACCATTGAAGCCTTAGGAACCAAACTGGACGCGGTGCAAGATATGGCCGACGCCTTACGCGCGCAGCGCCACGAGTTCGCTAATCGCATGCACGCGGTGCTTGGGCTGATTGATCTGGGCAAAATTGAGCAAGCAGAAGCTTACCTACGCGAAGTCATGGAAACCGGGCCTAAAATCGCGCAGGTTCCAGGGCTCGAAGCGATTCAGGATGCCTATCTTTCGGCATTCATTTCCGCAAAGGCAGTGCGTGCCCATGAACAGGGCATCGCGTTGCGCGTATCGAGCCAATCGATGCTCTTTGGGCAGATCGCTTCGGCGCATGATGCCCAAGACGCCACTGCAGTGCTTGGCAATTTACTTGATAATGCCTTTACCGCGGCCCTGGGCGGTGATGAGGAGCCGTGGGTAGAAATTGATTTGCTCTCGGAAGGATCAACCTTGCATATTGCGGTCGCCGATTCCGGCCCCGGCATCACTACGACAGAGGATATTTTTGCCCGAGACGTCAGTACCGGTTCTCACTTAGGCAATGAGCATGGTCGAGGCGTTGGATTACCGCTGATCAAGCGACTAGCCCAAGCGCGCAGCGGGGATGTGTGGATTGCTGATCCGGGTTCTGGCGGTGAGGGAGCAGTCTTCGCTGCCCGACTACCTGCAGTACTCGTGGAGCCGACGGCACCTGGGAATGATGAGAATAAAGGAGTGCAACTTTGAGCGAAAATACCGGTGGCAATTACCAAGTACTGATCGTCGATGATGACTTTCGGGTTGGCGCCCTGCATGCTGACATGGTCAATTCGATCCCAGGCTTTCAAGCCCTAGAGCCGGTGCAAGACCCGCGCACGGTGCCGAAACTCGTGGGTTCTCTCAAACCGGATCTACTTCTCCTTGATCTGTATCTTCCACACGTCAGTGGCATAGATTTGCTGCGGGATTTGGACGTGGATGCCATCATGATTTCGGCGGCCACCGAGCCTAAGAACATAGCCAAGGCCATCCGGAACGGTGCTCTGGCGTTCATCATCAAACCTTTTGACGCCAAGACGTTAGCCTCAAAGCTCAAGGGATGGGCACGGTATCGCAGACAGCTTTCTGCCGCATCAGAATTTTCGCAGCCGAGCGTGGACAGACTGTTTCGTGCGTTGCAGGGTGGAGAAGAAGCGGCACCGGCCGTTGGCGCAGCACCGACCGAGCAAGCGGTGTTGAGCTGTGTGAAAGAAGCTGCCGAACCAATGAGCGTAGCCGAGGTGGCTGAAGCAGTGGGCGTGGCCCGAGCTACTGCACAACGGTATTTGGCGGCTTTAGTAGCCAACGATTCTTTGGAATTACAGCTCGGTTATGGAACTCGCGGACGGCCAGAACACCGCTACGTGGCTCGCTGACTGCCGCTATCACGTAGCGTCCCAAACTCGGCGGTAAAAGTCGATCTTGCTGCGATCTGGATCCATGCCGTAACCGGCATATACGAGTTCTTCGTAACCAGGCCCGTAATTCCATTCCGTACTCCAGGCCGCAATGGCAAGATCGGCCCAACGGTCGGCGACCCCCAAATTTCCCATATCGACATGGCCAAGAATTCGCTGTCGGAATCCAGCAGTGTGTTGGGCAAACAGGCATCACCGTGGCAAACCACGGGGTCAATCGGCGGGGCCTCGCGGAGCAACTGTGTTTGTTGATCGCGCGGTAGAGAACCGATTCGTGTCGATAAGTCCCACCTAAATGGACAGCGATCTATCGGCAACAGGTCGTGAAGTTGCCTTAGCCCCCGGCCTAAGGCACGAGCTGAACGCTCGGGGTTACTCTTGCCTAGTGCGCTCACCGCGCTATGACCGGGTAGCGCAGAAGTGAGCAGTAACTGACCATCGGCATATTACTGACTTGAAAGTACTTTGGGGACTATGATGAATTGGCCCGCCCACTGCATTCGATGAGCTTCGTGCAATAGATCGGCTTCCGCGATAGGAGGGGTTTCAGGAGACCATTTAACGAAACGTATGTTGTTGCCCGAGCAGATTTTGCACGTGAGCCCGCCCATGGCATTGAGCCAGACACCAACTAGTTCATTGACTCCGGCTGCTTCACGCACTGCCTCCGGTATGGGGAAATCGGCTGGAGGTGGGCCCGAGATCACCCTGTCATTGCTCATTGAACCAGCATGCCACTAGTTGAAATAAAAGTCCGCCGTCCGAGCCCTTCAGGTTTTTCTTCTTGTTCATCTCGGTGCCATAAGCCGGCTAGGCTGACGCACCAGAATTACAGCCATGACTAATATTTCTCGTCGTAACTTGCTCACGGGTGCTCTGGGCGCCGGAGCCCTTGGCCTTGTTGGCCCTACCGGTGCAGCTTTGGCTTCCAGCAGCCCACGTCTGGTCCGCTCACGCCTGGGACTGACCAGTGGCTTCTCAATGGGAGATGTTTCCACCAATAGCGCGGTGCTATGGGCCCGCAGCTCAGGTGAAGGACGTCTGCGCGCCCAGTTGCGTGCCGTGGATGAAGCCGGTCAGATTATTCGCGGGCGAGGATCCTTTTTCCGCACCCTGCGCGGGGCTCATGCCTCGGAGGCAACGGACTTCACCGCAAAGATTAATGCCGCTCACCTGCCGGCGGGTACTCGTTTCGCGGTCAGCATTGGATTTGAAGATGACAACGGAACTATCGGCGAAATCACCAATGGTTCCTTCACTACGGCGCCTGCAGAAACCGGCCGACGCAATCATGACGCACCCCGCGCCCAGAGCTTCGTGTGGTCCGGCGACACCGCCGGCCAGGGCTGGGGCATCAATGAGGAAATCGGAGGCATGCGCGCCTACGCCGCGATGCACGCCACCAAACCCGACTTCTTTGTGCACAGCGGCGACACGATCTACGCCGATGGCCCGATCCTTGCCGAGGTTCAGGAAGCGGACGGCCAAATCTGGCGGAACTTGGTGACCGAGGAAGTCTTCAAGGTGGCAGAAACTCTTGCTGAATATCGTGGACGCCACCGCTACAACATGATGGATGCGAACGTCCGCGCCATGTACGCCGAAGTTCCGGTCATTGCCCAATGGGATGACCACGAAACCCACAACAACTGGTGGCCGGGCGAGACCATCACCGATGAGCGTTACACCGTGCGCGACATCAATACCCTCGCAGCTCGTGGCCGCCAGGCCTGGCAGGAGTACCAGCCGATTGCTAACCCGCGGGCCATGAGTGGTGGCACCGGCTTCGAGGCGGCCCGAATCTATCGCAAAATTTCCCGCGGTCCCGCCTTGGATCTTTTTGCATTAGATATGCGTACATTCAAGTCTGAAAACACCGACGGCATGGAGTCGAGGGAAACGGCAATCTTCGGTGACGAGCAACTGAAATGGTTGGTTGACGGACTATCGAAGTCCAAGGCCACCTGGAAAGTGATTCTGAACGACCTGCCTTTGGGCATTATCGTGCCCGATGGCAAAGCGCAGGAATCCATCGCCAATGCCGATCACGGTGCGCCGCTGGGCCGCGAATTGGAACTGGCGCGACTGCTTAAGGCCATTAAGGACAAGGGAATCAAGAACGTCGTTTTCCTGACTGCTGACGTGCATTACTGCGCCGCCCACCACTACTCGCCAGAACGAGCCGCTTTCAGCGAATTCAACGAGTTCTGGGAATTCGTGGCAGGCCCGGTCAATGCCGGGTCTTTTGGTCCAAATCAGATGGATGGGACTTTTGGCCCCAAGGTGGACTTTGCTTTGGCCGGTACCGTCGCCAACCAGTCGCCGCGTGATGGCAAGAGCCAGTTCTTCGGACATGTTGATCTGGATGAGAAGGATATGTTCACCGTCAGCCTGCGCAATGGGCTGGGCGAGACGGTCTACTCCAAGACCCTGGAGCCGGTGAAATAGCCGGAAGCCGGAAGAAAAAGCTCATGCCTGCGGCGCTGGAAAATCCAGTGCCGCAGGCATGATCTTTAGTGGGGGTCTTCGAAACTTTGAAATACGGTATGAAACTGGCGCGGGAAATTTGCTCAGATGGATTCGGAGTGTGCGAATCATGCCGGGTTTTGTGCCGTTTCTTGTTGAAAGAATGGATAGCATTCCCAAGCTGTATCCCAGTAGTCGACGCCCGAGCAGGGAACTATGTCTTAGAGCGCCTAGCCCGAAAAAGTCGATCCACCCGCGTGCGCGGTCCTGCCAATAAAACTGAACGTCTGCAAAGAAACCCTGCGCCGGCAGGACCGCTAAACCCAAGCTGATGCGGGTGAACGTTCCGGACCGCGTGGTGAAGAACTCGCCTAAAATAAAGCACGCAAGCTAAGGACAATGACCTTGAAGAAGCCAATGGCATCATGAAAGAGTTGGCAATTTTCTTTGCAAGAGCGTCAGGACTGTCATGACATGATCCACGATCTACGTGGACAAAGTCGCTGAATTCGCACGATTGGCGAAGCTCAAGGCATCTCAGCGCAGGCGGTGCACTAAGCGACACACAAGTTGCACGAGCCAGTCCGTCTAGGATCCTACAAAAGTATGATGTACATAATTCGCTATGGGCTGTAGGTTCGTTAACGATGGTTAACCTAAATATTATGTTGTAAGGACGCTTATTGATGACCAACTTTTTGAAACGTTCATTAGCGGTAGTTGTGGCGGTTGCTTTCGTGTCGACCGTTAGCTTCTCAGCAACTGCTGCTCAGCCCGTAGTTCCCCCTGTGTCGGTTTCGACTTTTTCATCAGCCTCCGAACTGAAAGATGTTGACGATTTAACTCAAGATCTCGCTAATTTGGGTGATGGGCAGACATACGTCTATATGTCACCAGATGGGCATGAATTCAACATCACTAAGAACGGAAAAAACTTCCAAGTTGCAGAAAAGTCGACGATTGCAAAGCCGGCTGCTTCAATGTGCGCGAATACTTGGGCTGCAATCATTTCGGGAATCGGTGCTGTTGGCCTAGCAGCACTAGCGGCTGCCGCGACGATGGCCAGTGGGGGAACCATATTAATTGCAGGGGCCTCTTTTAGTGCTTCGCAGCTCGGCGCACTCGCTGCTCTAGCGGGATCGTATTCTGCTCTTCAAACTTACTTCGATTCTAAGTTCTGTTAGGAGTTGAGATGACGACCTACGTCAGATTCACACTATCCGGGGCAACGGTAGGCTCTGCAGGAATGCTTATTCTTTGGGGAATTTTTGGTATCCCCGAAACACTCGAATGCCAATTGCTGAGTCTAGCAAACATGCTTGTGCCTGGCGCATTCGGATTCTATGCAGCCCACCTGACCTCAATGAACGAAGTTGCACTGTCCAAAACTATAGGCTTCGGCGAAAAAGTGTTGGAGGTAGCGTAGATGTCTCTTGTTTCAGCTCTAGCAATAATCTGTATGGCAACATTTAGTATATTGGCTTTCACAGCTAGTCAAAGTCTTCGCGCATCACCACAAGAAGATCATGACATGCGAAATTTCCGTGTGCGCATAGGGGTCGCAATCGTAGTGGGAATTCTAGGCGTATCCCTACTTCTGGTTAACGCTTTAACCTAACAATTCTCCCTGTGTCTCTATTCGGCTCAACGTAGTAACGAAACAAAAACTGAGCGGACGCATGTTTGTAGATCAGTACCCACCACATGGGCGGTGGGCACTGATCTATTTATCGCTCCCTGAATTTATGATCATGCCACTCCCATCATTGGCTAGACAGGGCAAGGAACCATGCCGAGGGTGGTTGGCCCACAGTCTCTAAGATTGTCTTTTAGGAACTGTCAACAACAGGCACCGGACCGGGCCAGCGGGCAACTAGCACCCTCGTGCAGCGTGCCATCAAGTGCATGATGCTGGTGTAGCCGCGCGGGGACGCACCGCAGAGACCGAAAGTGAAGAGCTAATCTCGAGGATGGCGATGTTGCCTGATACATTGCATGGTTCTCTGTCCTGGGAACCAGATGTTCAGCTGGTGTTGCATATGTCGATTAACGTTGCGACGAAAATGGATGTTGTGGTCCAGCAAGGCGCTTAGTCCTTGGCATTGTGTACCTATTGAAGACACCAGTGGGTTTGTTGCATTGTTATTTTCTGGAGAGTCCTGATTTGAGCACGCATGGCTCGGAGAAGGTGGAGCAGGAATCTGTAATGTTCTGTGGGAGCGTACGCAAATCGCCCGACTGGATGATTCCAGTCGGGCGTATGCAAGATCTAACATGCGAATGCTAGCCTACTACCACTGCAACGACGGTTAGAAACGTCAGTGCCGCAGGCATGAGCTTTAGCGGGGCTGTGCGCCTAGCGGCCGGTGCCGCCGTACACGGTGGCTTCCACATCAGTGTCCAGGTCGAACGCGGTGTGGATGGCGCGCACTGCGTCGTTGAGCTTGTCAGCATCGGTGACTACGGAGATACGAATTTCGGAAGTCGAGATCATGTCAACGTTGACTCCAGCGTTGTGCAGAGCTTCGAAGAAAGTGAAAGAGACGCCTGGGTTCGAGCGCATGCCGGCACCGATCAAGGACAGCTTACCGACCTCGTCATTGTGCTCAATGTCCTCAAAACCGATCTCGCTCTTGGCGGTGTTCAGCGCGCCAAGTACGTTCTTGGTTTCGGTCATTGGCAAGGTGAAGGAGATGTCGGTCTTGCCCGAGCCGTGAGTCGAGATGTTCTGGACGATCATGTCGATATTGGCCTGGGCTGCGGCGATGACACCGAAGATCTGGGCTGCCTTGCCGGGGATATCCGGCACACCAATAACGGTGACCTTGGCTTCGGAGTGGTCGTGGGCGACACCTGAGATGATTGGCTGTTCCAAGGGTTCTCCCTCTTGAATTTTGATTTTGTCGTCGGGGTTCGGGAGCACCCAAGTGCCCTCGTGAGTGCTGAATGAAGAGCGAACATGCAGTGGCACACCAAAGCGGCGAGCGTACTCTACACAACGCAGGTGCAGGATCTTCGAGCCGCTAGCGGCCATTTCCAGCATTTCTTCGCTGGTGATTTTCTCGATCTTCTTGGCCGAAGCGACCACGCGTGGGTCAGCGGTGTAAATACCGTCAACGTCGGTGTAGATTTCGCAGACATCTGCACCCAATGCGGCGGCCAGTGCCACTGCGGTGGTATCAGAGCCACCGCGACCCATGGTGGTGATGTTGTTGGATTCCTTGCTCATGCCTTGGAAGCCGGCAACGATAGCGATGAATCCACGATCGATGGCCTTGCGCACGCGCTGAGGTGAAACCTCCATAATGCGGGCTTTGCCGTGGCTTGAGTCGGTGATCAGTCCAGCCTGGGAGCCGGTGAACGAAGCGGCCTGTTCACCAAACTGGTTGATGGCCATCGCGAGCAGAGACATAGAGATGCGTTCGCCAGCGGAGAGCAGCATATCCATTTCGCGGGCTGGAGCATCGTCGGTGAGCTGACCAGCTAGATCCAGCAGGTCATCAGTGGTGTCGCCCATTGCTGAGACGACAACTACGACATCGTGGCCCTGGGACTTGGTGTCAATAATTCGACGCGCCACACGTTTGATGCCTTCGGCATCCGATACTGACGAACCGCCAAATTTTTGAACAATTAGGCCCATGGGCACTCACTCCACCTGTTTGAAAGCTGTGCCTGACGTTGCGGTCATCACGGACAGAAACCGATCGGTTTCTCCTTGATGGCACAACGCAAGACATCTACCAAATAAATATTGTGACAGCTACAGGCCAACTTCTCCTACTTGTGACGGTAAACATTGGTCATATTGCCTAGAAACTTTCACGGCAGCTGTTGAAAATCGCTGGCTATTTCTTGAATTCGGCCAACATTTGTCGCCAAAAGCTCTTCCAATCAGACAGCTGATCAGGAGTCTTAGCCTTAGTAACGTTAATGGCAACCGACGATTTGTCCCCCTTAAGCCCAATGTCTACTTGGGTCTTGGTTTCGTCGTTAAAGCTAGCTCGCCAGTATCTCCACCGTTCAGAACCGCTGGTTCGTGCTGGAGCATCCAAGCGTTGCCCATTGAATGATTCAAGGTTTTCGACGCAGGCTATCCACTTGGCTAGGGCTGCGTCTAAGTCATCGTTTGTGGTGGTACTGACCGAACCTTGAAAGGTTCCATCCTGAGCTTGACCGGGAAGCCGTCGTCCGATTTCTTGTTCAAAGGCAACGGCTACAGACTGCGCCCACCAGCCCGGGTTCTGCAATGAGTCAGGCATGTGAGAGAAGGCGAGATCGGCGATTTGCTTATGTGTCATCTCGCTGGCTTTGGCGTCCTTTAGGGTCGTACTCCATCGGTCCCATGTAATTCCGGTGGCGTTGGCGATGGCGCCGGTATTGCTGCTCTTGATTCCCATAATTGAAGTTTAGGCATGTTGGCAGAAATCGGCAGGAATCAGGACAAAAAGCTCGGGTGCCACGGAATATCCGTGGCACCCGAGCTTTCGCACCGTGCTTATTCACTGATTCGGCGGCCGATTCTTGGCCGGTTAGATCGCTTGGATTTCTAGGTTCAACCTACCTAGAAGATGCACCAATGTATCCAAGTCCTGATCTTCCCAGTTGGTCATGCGAGAGCGAAGTTCCCCTCGCCACTGTTCAAACCCACTGTGCCAACGTTCCTTGGCCAATTCGGTAGGAAGCAGATCGAATGCCCTGCGATCCTCGGTGTTCACCTCTCGGACAATTAGATTCAACTGTCCAAGTTTAGAAATCATGCGTGAGAGTGTCGCCTTATCGATCAAGATCCTGTCGCAGATCTCGGATTGAGTTATTCGTCCGTGGCGCAAGATGAGTCCGAGCACCGGCAAATATCCCGGCGTGAGCTGCCCGTCAAGGCGCACTGCCAATTCTCGTTTGAATCGCGAGGTTACTGCGAGCAGAGAGAACAGCTCTTGCTCGGCCATGGAATAGCGGTCAGCGCGTTCCTGGCCGCACGAATCCGCCTCCGAATTGATGACATCCACTGGAATGCTCCTAGTTATCTGCCGACTTTTGAGCTGTGGGGGACGCGGTGCTATTTGCCTCGACCTTCATAGGCTCAGTTTCGATACTCTTTGCATCAGCGGTGACGCCAGCGCTGTTCAAGGTAGTTTCGGCTTCAACTTCCTGCAGACGTTCAGAGGCGTTCTGCGTGGTCAATGACTGGTTAGGGATCAGGCACACGGCGATTACCACTAGCAGCGACAAAGGAGCGGCGAAAGCGAACAGTGAAGGTACCGCATCACCGTAGATGGATTCAAAGATTACTCGCACTGGTTCTGGCAGGGTGGAGACGGTTGGCAGATTCCCCGAAGAGAGCATCTGCGCAATGGCCTGTCCCTTTTCGCCCAGCGATCCAATGGCTTGCATCAAATCAGCCTGACGGTCAGCAATCATATCGGGGATGGTGGCGGCCAAGATGGCTCCCAGACCCGCGGTACCTGCGGTACCGCCCAAGGTGCGGAAGAAGTTGACCGAAGATGAGGCAACTCCTAGTTGCTTGATGTCCACGGAGTTCTGTACAACAAGCACCATGTTCTGCATGACCAAGCCCATGCCAGCACCCAGGATGAACATGAAGGAAGCGACCACAGCGTAGTTGGTGTCGTAGTGGATTGTTCCCAGCAGGAACAGGCCAATGACGATCAGCACCGAGCCGGTAACTACTAGGGCCTTCCACTTACCGGTGCGCGAGATGATCGCACCACCGATGGTGGAGATGACCAGCAGACCGCCCATGAGTGGGAAGGTCATCAGACCGGCCATGGTGGCCGATGCGCCACGAGCCATGATCATGTACTGACTCAGGAAGACTGAGGTGCCGAACATGGACACACCAACAGCCAGCGATGCGATCACTGCGAAGGTGAAGGTGCGGTTCTTGAACAGCGACATGTTCAGCAGCGGCTCGGAAGATTTGATCTCAACCACGATGAATGTGGCGATCAGTACCACTGCGCCAATAACCATCAGCAAGCTGGTGGTCGAAGCCCATTCGAATTCAGATCCGCCCAAGGACATCCAGATCAACAGCAAGGACACGCCACCGGAGAGCAAGACGATACCCCAGTAGTCGATCTTGACCTTGCGCTTAGCGATAGCTGGCAGGTGCAAGGTGCGTTGGATTAGTGCCACCGCGGCGATAGCAAAAGGCAGTGCAATGAAGAAGTTCCAGCGCCAGTTGATGGTGTCGGTGACAAAACCACCGATCAATGGACCGCCCACGGTACCAATGGCCATGACGGCACCAAATAGGCCCATGTACTTACCGCGTTCGCGTGGAGAGAGGAAGTCGGCCATGACAATTTGAGCCAGGGCACCAACTCCACCACCGGCTAGACCCTGGATGACGCGCATGGCGATGAGGAAGCTGGTGGTCTGCGAGAAACCAGCTGCTGCCGAGGCGAGTACGAAGATCGCCAAGGAGATCTGCAGCAGCAGTTTGCGGTTGCCGAGGTCGGCAAGCTTGCCCCAAATGGGGGTGGAAATGGTAGTGGCCAACAAGGTGGCGGTGACTACCCAGGTGTACGAGGTCTGACTACCGTGCAGATCGGAAACGATCACGGGTAGCGAACTGGATACGACGGTGTTGGCCAGGATGGAGACGAACATACCCATGAGAATGCCGGTGAGGGCTGTGAGGATTTCTCGGTGTGTCATCTTCACCTTGACGACCGGTGCGGTGTCGGTCATTAAAGCTCCAAAGAAAAGGGTCGACAAAGATCGCCGAATGGTTGATTTATATCAACCATACGCTGATGGTTGATGTTTATCAACTATGCGTGTTCCATCGCACAACTATGCATTGGCTGGTTCATAACAAAAACCTCGCACCTCCCGAGGATGTCGGGAAATGCGAGGTTCGTAGTGAAGACTTCGGCTGGCTACCGGTTGCGGTGATTGTCCATTTCGGGAACGACCGGGTGCGATGGGCCAGATGTGGAAATAGTGGGAGCCTGCTCCGGATCAATCGCGCGGAACAGCCGCGGCCCCGCATCCGTGCTTGTCGGGGTAGCAGCTGGCGCATCTTGATCCTTGGCAAGTTCTGGGGCCGAAGACTCGTTGCGACGGGTCGCAGCGGCTGAATTGGAGCCAGCGGTACGGCGGCCTTCAAAAGCGCGAGCCAAGGTGACCTCGTCGGCGTACTCCAAGTCGCCACCTACAGGAAGACCTGAAGCCAAACGGGTGATCCGAATTCCCAACGGGGCTAGGGCTCGGACCAAGTACACGGCAGTGGCCTCACCCTCAAGGTTCGGATCGGTCGCCAAAATTAGTTCGGTGATGGACTCATCGGCCAGACGGGTGACCAGCTCACGGATATGCAACTGCTCCGGGCCGATACCTGCCAAAGGATTAATCGAACCGCCAAGCACATGGTATTTGCCGCCAAAGGCGCGGGTGCGCTCGATGGCCATGACATCCTTGGATTCTTCAACGATGCAGATCTTGGTCCCGTCACGACGTTCATCGCGGCAGATCGCACAGATCTCCTGCTCCGAGATGTTGAAGCAGATCTCGCAGAACTTAACTTTTTCTTTGACCAGCTGGATCGAAGCGGCCAACCGGGTCATATCCTCAGAATCGGCATCAAGAATGTGGAAAGCAATGCGCTGAGCCGACTTTGGGCCGATGCCAGGTAAGCGACCGAGCTCGTCGATCAGTTCCTGTACAGCACCTTCGTACACGTGCGCCTACTTTCTTTTTCGTGCGTAGATCTAGTGGAAATCTTCCGTGTTACACCCTAGTGTCTCACCCCGACAGTTCGCCGTGGTGTGGGCTACAAGCTGCGTTTGATTTCTACGACATTGCCATTGACATCGCGCTGCTCAATAACCATTCCGCCAAGCAAACGTTCAACGGCAGGAACACCGATCAGCGCCGAATCTTCGACTTGAATGTCGTCATCGCTCGGGACGAATTCCTCGGGTTCGGCTACTATCGGTGCCCGGCCACCGCCGGCGGCTGGGCCTCCCCAACCACCGGCGGACTGTGCCGGCGGTGGGGCGGCTGGTGAATCCTTGGCCTGATTCATCAGCTGCTGATACCGGCTCATACGTTGCCCGGCCGACGGAGCAACAGCTTCTTCAGGCTCGGCAGCCTGTCGCGCAGGTGCACCCCAACTAGGTGCCGCTTCTGGCGCGGGGGAGGCAACAGGTGCTACCTGGGCAGGCGCCTGCTGCTCGGGAACTGGCTGTCGCTGTTCAACCGGTGCTACAACGGGTTGCGCTGTAGGTGCGGGAGCCGAAACCTCCGGTACCTGGTTAGTGGCGGGTTCTTGATCGCGCACAGCCAAGTTCTGGAAAGACTCGGTAGTGCTCTGCGGATGCAGGGGCGTGGAAGAAACCGGGCGCGGAATATTGGTGGTTCCCTCCTCGGCCTGACGCGCGCTCATACCAGCAGTCATGCGTGGCTTAGGCGCCACTGGCGGACCGCCAAAACTGCGCGGCGCGCTGGGCTGAGCGCTCGTTTCTGGCCCGGCAGTGGAGGTAGGGCGTTGAACTTCAACCGGTCGGGTTGGCCCAGCTGTCGCTGGCGCTTGAGCGACGGGTGCCGCAGAGTAATAAGGATCGTCTGGGTACGGCGGCTCGTCCATGTACGGTTCATCCAGCGGCGGTGGAACGTCGTCGTAGGAACTGACATAACCATCGGTTGAACCTGAACGAGGCGCAACAGGTTGAGGTGCCACTGGCGCAGCGGGCTGCGGGGCAACCGGCGATTGAGCCGTTGGCGCAGGAGCTGCGGCTTGGGCGCGCGCAGCAGCACGAGCAGCAACCCCAGCAGAAGTTACAGGCTTGTTGAACTTAGTTGGTGCTGGGATTGGCGCCGGTAGTGGCCGGCGCTCACCTTTTGGGGAACCACCGCCAGCCGGGTTGGAACCGTCTTCGGTCAAGACAATCTCTATCGGCGCCCCAGCGACTTGGGACAGCACACCGGTCAAGATGTTCATCAAATCTGGTCGGTTACGCAGGTTCACAATGGGGCCGGTATTGCTGAAGCCCAAAGTGAGCGTACGGCCATCAAAACCAGCCACCGAACCATAAGTGGCGACCATCGAATGCAGAACTCGCGAGCTACCCTGGAGCTGCTCCAAGATCATTGGCCAAGCCTGCTGGAACTTCTGCACGCCAGAACTTGCGTTCTGAACTTGAGCTTGCGCAGCTGCTGGTTGAGCCTGTTGTTGTTGCTGTGCTTGCTCGCGAGCAGCACGCTCAGCAGCTTCTCGTTCGGCTTGCTGGCGCTGGGCTTGCTCACGAGCGGCAGATTCTTGAGCCTCACGTTCGGCCTGCGCTCGCGCAGCTTGTTCACGTTGTGCCTGCTCCTGCTGAGCTGCCTGGCGCTGTGCATCAATTTGAGCCTGTGAAGGCTGCTGTTGTGCTGGCGCGGATGCGACAGGTTGCGTCGGGGCCTGGACCTGTTCAGGCTCCGGAGCCTGTGAGGCTTGCTGTGCTGCGGGTGCTGCTGGTGCTGCTGGTGCTGCTGGTTGCTGGCTTCGAGTAGCAGCGGTTCGTCGAGCAAATTCTGCCATCGCAGGGTTCTGCTTGACGTCATCAATGGAAACTCCCGTGCCAAACGACAGGTCTTCACCACTAGATGGGTCAGGAACCAAACTAAATGGCGCCACCCCTTCTGGACGTGCTGCAGGAACGCTAGGGCCAGGCTGAACTTCGGTGGTGACCGAGCGGCTATCGTCCTTCGGACCCCAAGTTGCTCCCCAGTCAGCGGCTTCGCCGGTATTCAGAGACGAATTGGCCCCTGGGTCCAGCGGCGCATTGGGATCTTCATTCTCGACAGCTGGTGCCTGAGCTTCTGCAGGCTCCTGCTCGGCTGGCTGAGCGGGCTGCTGCTGAACTGGTTGCTGAACGGGAGGCTGCTGCGGAGCTGGCGCTTGAACAGGTTGCTGCTCTTCAGGCTCAGCGGGGGTTTCGGCGGCAACCGGCATCGGAGCACCTTCGCGACGAGCCTTAGCCGCAGCCAACGCTTCACGAACTGCGGCGGCACCTTGACGTGCTGCCACGGGATTAACCGGTGCACTGACCGAAGATGAAGCACCGGAGGCATCAGATTCTTCAAGTGCCGGCAGCGGGCCACCGGTCATTGCCTGACGTTCCAGTCGATCCAACCGGGCGGCAAAAGCAGAAGCAGAATTCTCTGAACCTGGCAGCATCAGTCTGGCTGCGAGCAACTCTAAGTGCAGACGTGGCGAAGTTGCTCCGGTCATGTCGCTCAGAGCTTTGCTGGTGACATCAGCCCAGCGAGAAAGTTCGCCAGGACCAACCAAACCAGCCTGCAACCGCAATGCCTCAAGCTGGTCCTCGGGAACACCACGCAGGATCTTTTCTAAACCTTCAGGCATGGCCTTGGCAATGATCAGGTCGCGGAAGCGATCAAGAATATCTTCAACGAAGCGTCGCGGATCTAGGCCAGTTTGAATGATGCGGTCGATGGCGCCAAAGAGCCCAGCACCGTCAGCCTCATGCAGTGACAGGGTGACTTCATCCAGCAACGTTGAATGAGTGTAGCCCAGCAGCGCAATAGCGGTTTCATAGTCCAGCGTTCCTTCGCGGGCACCAGCCATCAGCTGGTCAAGCACGGAAAGAGTATCGCGGACCGAGCCGCCACCTGCGCGAATCACCAACGGAAGGACACCTTCGGCAACCGCAACATTTTCGCGTTCGCACAGAACCTGTAGGTAGGCCAACAGTGCCTCTGGCGGGACCAAACGGAACGGGTAATGGTGGGTACGCGAACGGATGGTCCCGATAACCTTTTCGGGCTCGGTAGTAGCGAAAATGAACTTGATATGAGCTGGTGGCTCTTCAACGATCTTCAGCAGCGCATTAAAGCCTGCTGCGGTAACCATGTGAGCCTCATCGATGATGAAGATCTTGTAGCGGTCACGCGTCGGTGCGAAAGTGGCGCGTTCACGAAGGTCACGCGCGTCATCAACACCACCATGGCTGGCGGCGTCGATTTCGATGACGTCAAGGGAGCCCGGGCCACCATTGGCCAACTCAACACAACTTGGGCAGGTGCCACAAGGTACCGGCGTCGGTCCTTGCTCGCAGTTCAGGCAACGAGCCAAGATTCGAGCCGAGGTGGTTTTACCGCAACCGCGTGGGCCAGAGAAAAGGTACGCGTGGTTCACACGGTTTTTCTCCAAGGCAGTCATCAGCGGAGCAGTAACGTGCTCTTGTCCGATAACGTCGGCAAATGTATCGGGACGATACCTGCGATATAGCGCTGTACTCACACCGGTTCCCTATCGGTTGCGTGATGCCTGAGACATCAGCTGTTGGACGATCTTTTCAGGTTCTACGATCCACGGTTCACGAGGTAAGTTCGCCGGATCGAAAGCTTCTAGGGCTGCCTGCAAACTTGTGCTTGGCAAGCCCAACGACTCTAGCAAAATTGCCACAACATCGGCTGGACGCACTCCATGTTCGGTGATCTCTTCGAGTGTCACCGCACCATCGCGTTTGGCTAACCGCTGACCTTTGCTATTCAGTGCCAGTGCCACGTGGACATAGTCGGGGATTTGGTATCCCAAGAGCGAGGCCAAATACGCCTGGCGTGGTGCCGAGGAAAGTAAATCATCGCCACGTACCACCTGATCAATGCCAGAGAGCGCGTCGTCAATCACTACAGCCAAGTTGTACGCCGGAGCACCATCGTTGCGGACCAATACAAAATCGTCAACGGTGCTGGTGTATTTACCGGCCAACACGTCGTGAACGGAATATTCGTTCACTTCTGAGCGTAGGCGCAGGGCTGCGGGACGGATTTTTGCTTTGGCTTCACGTTCGTCTGGGCTCAGATTGCGGCAAGTTCCGGGGTACGCGCCAGGCGCGGCATGAGGAGCGCTGCCAGCTTCGGCGATGTCTTTGCGAGAGCAGAAGCATGGGTAGACGAGGTTGCGCTTTTTCAGGTCTTCAACAACATCAAAGTAGAGACCGAAGCGTTCCGACTGGCGAAGAATCGTCCCATCAAAGTTCAAGCCCACTGCTTCTAGTTCAGCGATTTGGGTGGCTTCAGCACCGGAGCGAACTCTATCGAGGTCTTCAACGCGCAGTAAAAAATCTCGCTGGGTGGAGCGGGCAAAAAGCCAAGCAAGAATTGCAGTGCGCAAATTGCCAAGGTGGAGTGGCCCTGAGGGGCTTGGGGCGAAACGGCCAGCGCCCACGTGGACTCCATTCGGCTTGCGTGAAAAAGTAAAGACCCCTCATGCACCTGCCAGAGCCCATCTACCCTTGCTACCTTCCGGTCCTGGGGGAGTTCAACAGGATGACACCACACGAGGGGTCACCCAAAATACTACCCGAGACTTGTGTCCGATAAAAATCGGAGAGCGTGCGCTTGCTCTCAACTTTGAACACAAACTTTTACCGGCCGCGTGCACTTCACGGAAGGAGATTGCTCATCCTGTCTCTGGATCGGACGGATCAAACCAACCGAGAACTCTGCGTACGCGATCAGTAAGCTGCACTGGGGGAAGCATTGGGGTCTGGTCTCTTTCAAAATCAAAATTCTGCACATTGGTGACACTGCCGGGCAGTTCTATGCAGATCACTCCATGCGGTGAACGCCAGTTCACCGATCCATCGGCCAAGTACGTTGCTTGCCATCCCAGTGCGTGCTTGAACATCTGGTGCCTTTTACATAACAAGTGGGTATTACTTCGGGAAGTATGTCCTCCGGCAGCCCACGCCTCAATGTGATCAATTTCTGAGGTTTCAGCCGGTCGATTACATCCGGGGAACCGGCAGCAAATATCTCTGTTGCGCAGCAAGTCGCGTAGCGCTTTTGACGGCCGATACTTTTCCCTTCCCACATCAATGACTGCGCCGGACCAAGGATCGGTAAGTACTTTCATGAAGGATGGTGCATCCTGGGCGATGCGCAGTGCCGTCCCAATAGGGATGGGTCCATACCCTTCTAGGTCTGCTAAGGCTCGCTTCGGGTTGGCGAGCATCTCAAGGGCAGGGATGGTGACCGCGACGCGTGCTTTCAGTGGTGTGCCAGGCGTGGCAGGCCAGCCGTCGATCAACGCATCACAAATGATGTCCAGTCGGCGTTGCTGTTCGGTGCGTTCGTCGTCCGGGTCATCATGTTGTGTTGCATGCCAATTGACCGTATTAATGATGCTCAGGGCTTTTTCTGCCGGCAAATACAATTGCAGAGCTGACATTCCGTTCGGTTCGTTCCAGTAGGTGACCTTACGGTCCTGAGCACCCTTCTTATGTCGCTCTTCGATGGGCTGCGGGTGCAAGCGTTCATGGATTTTTCGCGCCCTATGAGCAACAGCAGAATCTGCAGCGGTCCGCGCAATGGGCAACAGGGTTTGTTGCAGATGCTGCACGTCATCGGGTTCAAGATCTTGGGACTGTTTAACGATTTCTTGTGCGGTTCGCGTGGTGATCTCGCCGCAACTGAGTTCTTCGAGGGTCTGCGGGCACACATGGCGCAACCCCTCAGCGAAAAACAGTTGGTCCCGCAGGTTTGCTTCTGTCACGCGCATCGCGATGGAAGCTTCTGCCACAAATGACGACCGCACGACGGCCTCATCGTTTGGGTTGACGCTGTAGAACCGGGTTGATGGCTCTTGAAGCGGATCTCGCAATGAATCGTGGAGCAGCTCTTGGGTGCCTTGCTCAGATGATTGTTTCACCGCATGCTCAAAAGAGTCCGCCAAGATGGCAGCCTGCGCAGCATCGAGCATGCTGCGCAATCGAGACATGTTCTTGAGCGCATCTAATCCTTGCGCGGTGGTGGATACTGGCGGTTGCTCATAAAGCCGCCGAGCCGTGGCAGCGATTTGAGTGAAGAGATTGTCTTGATCAAGGTGCGCTGCCCACAAGCCGAAATCCGTCGGTGTTGGGCGGGTGCCGGGAGGGCTCAGGGGGAGGCGACGAGGATCATCGCTGCTGTGAAATACCTCTCTTTTACTCATAAACAGCAGTATCCGTGGTCGCTTGTGGCGGAAAACAGGAATTCTTCGAGATGGGTATAACCCTCAAGATCGCTGAATTTCAGGGGTTGGGCATCAAGAATGGGTGGTCGATTCTGCCGGGGGAGCGCCCGATTCGTTATTGAGCGAAAATTTAGATATGCTGGATCCTGCTCCACGGAGCAAACTGAGGAGGATTCGCCTAGCGGCCTATGGCGCACGCCTGGAACGCGTGTTGGGTTAACGCCCTCAGGGGTTCAAATCCCCTATCCTCCGCCAATTTTAATGTCCTGGTTCATCGTATAAACGATGAACCAGGACATTATTTTTTTACCTTCTGACGTAGAAGGATTATTGCCGGTATGATCCGAACCATCTGACGATCATTCTTTCGACGAGGCAAGATCATGACAAGTGTATTGAGCGAGATTTCTGTAGACTGCGCGAACCCGATGCTTCTGGCACGCTTCTGGTGCGAAGCGTTGGACTACGAAGTACGGGAAGAAGAAGCAGGACTTGTCAGCATTGGCTCGCCCGCTGAGAATAAGTCGGCCATCGTATTGACCTTTGCACAGGTTCCAGAATCGAAGTCAATCAAAAACCGGCTGCATCTTGATGTGCGACCTCATGGCGCACAACAGCAAGAAGAAGTCGATCGACTGCTCTCCCTCGGTGCTTCGTATGCGGACGTTGGGCAGGACGACGACGTTAGCTGGGTGGTACTTGCCGATCCGGAGGGTAACGAGTTCTGCGTACTGTCTGGCATTGGCTAGCGCCACGGTGAACAAAAAGACCTACCGGCAGCAACTCCAAAATAATTTCGAACTGAAGCCAGTAGGTCTTTCTGGTTTGTCTCCCTGACGTCTAAGGGAGTGCGGAAAAGCTAAGCGCTCTTCTTGGCCTTCACTACCTCTGGGTAGTGGATAGCGGCGGTCTGTGGGTGGGCGCGTAACCAACCCTTAAGCACGTTGGCGCCGTAGGAAGCGAGCATTGGGTTCTGTGGATCGTCAGAGACGCCGCGGGCCTCGGCTGCAAGCTCCGCTGGCAACTCAACCTTGTCGATTACTGCGTCGAGGCGTGGTGAGTAGAAGAATGGGACCGAATAGCGATCTACGCCTGCAGGCGGAGCGATCACACGGTGGATCGTTGCCATGAGGTAGCCGTCGGTAGCAACTTCTAGCATTTCGCCGAGGTTCACAACCAAAGCTCCCGGGGTTGGTGGAACTTCAATCCACTCCTCCTGACCGTATGGCTGAACCTGGAGACCGCCGACCTGATCTTGAAGCAGTAGGGTGACAAATCCGTAGTCTGCGTGAAGGCCTACGCCCTGGTTGCCGGATTCAGGCACGACATCGCCGGATACGTAGTGAACCAACTTGCCCATCCATGATGGGGTGTCGGCGAAGGGCTCATCGAAGTGATCCTCGGGCAGGCCTAGGCCAACAGCGATAGCTGAAAGTAGCTCATGGCCCGTCTTGTTCATCAAGTCGGCCCATGCCATGGCACGTTCTTCGAGCTTTGGGAAATCTTCAGGGAACTGGTTAGGGCCCTGGAGGTTCAAATAAGGCTTATCAGCCGGCACGACCGCCAGGGTGTCGCGCTCGGGTCCGTAGTCGATCTGCTCGCGAGCGTCGGCACGACCGCGGGTAATTTCGGTGCCCATGCGGGTGTAACCACGAAACTGTGCGCTGTTGCGGTTATCGAGCTTGATCTTCTGCTCTACCGGCTTGTCGAAGAACTCGGCGATGGTGTCCAACAGTTCTTGGTCTTGGCCCTCGTGGGAGCTGTAGCCAACGATCTGGAAGAATCCAACACGATGGGCTGCATCACGAAGCGCGTTGACGAAGTCTTCGTTGAAGCTGCCGTCCGCGTTACGCGAAGTAGAAATGTCGAGGACTGGGATCTCGGTGACTACATTTTTCATATCTCCAGAGTGCACCTTGTGACGCGACTGTTACCAGCTAAAGTTACGCCCGGTTCCTTCAGATTTCGTGCCTCGTAACAATACTTGCAAAGTGTCTAGATGAGGATGATAATGCCATTTTTGGTGATCAGCGTCATCCGGGAACCCCTGAATCTTCGGGGAAATGCGTTGTAGAGTCGCGCTGAATATTCAAGCAATCATCAGCATAGGGGTATGGTTCTGATTGTTTGGCACGAGTTACGCGGTAATGTAACGTTCTCGAAAACGGAGATTCTGGCCTAGAACTTGCTTAAGCGCACATGGGCAGTAGTCCTGTTCATTCCAATCATTTGATCATCTGGCAAGTATGCTTAATGGGTGATATTTCGAGCAGTAGGCGACGGCCGTCCATACCCTGAACATGGGTTGGTATCTTCGCGTGATTGGAGCGATATACCGCCGCAGCAGGTGAAGCTGGATCAACTGGTCACTACCAAGTCGACACTAGATCTTGAAACTTTGCTCTCTGAAGACTCCACGTTCTACGGTGATCTGTTTTCACACGTGGTTCGTTATGAAGGAGTCTTGTATCTCGAAGACGGAGTGCATCGGGCCTTAAGGTCGGCACTGCATCATCGATCTGTAATTCACGCACGGATATTGGATTTGGACGCCAATTAGATAAGCTAACGCCACGAGGATGAACACGTGTCACTCGTGGGGTTGACATAGCCGATAGGCTGCCGAGAGCAAGGTGGAGAATGCGTACAGGTGAGGACCCGGAGCAATGGCACGGGACGCACATCGTCAACGGTGAGGACTTGAGCTTTAGCTCAGACGATCACGTCAAGAAATCTGCGAGAAGAAGACACAATGCCTTTTTCTTGGGCCTTGCGGCATTAGTTCTGGCAGTGACCGTTGGCGCGCTGCTGATCACCACCGGAAAATGGACGCCGGGCGTCAAGCCCAGTGCGGTAGCTGATCCAATTCAAACCCCGGCAAGTATCAAAAATGCTAAGTGCCCCGAAGTGGATTTCACATATCAGGATCCGACAAGCTTCCGAATCCGAGTTCTGAACACCACTGACATCACAGGGTTGGCTGGAAACACCGCCAAATCCTTAGAAGACCGCGGATTTAAGATCTCTTCGCTAACTTCCGGATGGGAGTCGCTATCTGGAACTGTAGGGGCGGTCATTGCCGGACCCGATGGATATGCTCAGGCGTTCACCGTGCAGCGCCAGGTACCGGGTACCGTCTTCATTTTTGATGAAAAGAAGTATGGTTCCAACGTGGATCTGGCTCTCGGAGAAAAATTCGAGAGCCTGCAGAAGGACCGTAAGCTTGATACCTCTGCAGGCAAGCTCGTCTGCGAATAGCCGAAGTTATCGGCTAGACGTCAACGCTCTCTGCATAGACCTCGTTGAGTGCATTGGTAAAGACTTCGGCTGGCTGCGCTCCAGAAATTCCGTACTTGCCGTCCAGAATGAAGAACGGAACACCTGTCACGCCAATTTGCTGAGCCTGCGAAATATCTGCCTTGACGTCGTCAGCGAATGCACCAGCCTCCAATTGCGCAGCCAGATCCTTGGCGTTTAGTCCTAGAGATTCTGCAATCTCAAGCAAGGTCTGAGTATCACCTGTATCCAGGCCCTTTTCAAAGTGCGCGGAGAGCAACGCTTCCTTCATTTCATTGCCAGCATCGTGCCGCTTTGCGTATTCAAGGACTCGCAAGGCGGTGAAGGAGTTGGCAACTTTGAGGTTCACAAAGTCGTAGCTCAGACCTTCCGAAGCGGCCTGGGCGGTGACATGCTCCAGCATTTGCTGAACCTGAGACTGATCTAGTCCCTTCATTGCCGAGAGGTAATCTGCTTCGCTACCGTCATAGCTATCTGGCAATGATGGATCTAGCTGATAGGCGTGCCAGAAGACGTCAACGTTATTGGAGAATTCAAAAGCTTCTACGCCCTTTTCAAAACGACGCTTGCCGATGAAGCACCATGGGCAGGCGATATCGGAGAAGATGTCGACACGTAAACGCTTGGATTCGAGAGGCTGATGGCCAGTATTTTCACTCATAGTTGAGCTAACAACTTTTTCTCTGATTGCATTCCGGTGGCCTTGAGTGTCGGCTTCCACCTATCGCTGGAATAACGGGATTGGTCGGAGACACGTTCCAAGACAAGAAAAGGAAGCAACTGCAGTGGCAAAGAATCTTCGTTGGCGTGAGATCCTCTTCGCGGGAACCATCACCGCCATGGCAGGATTTGTCGACGGTGTTGGCTTTGTCCACTTTGGTGGCTACTTCTTATCGTTCATGTCCGGTAACTCCACCCGTTCCTCCGCGGCACTGATGAGCGGAGATGTTACCGGTTGGATCAACGCAATGTCGCTGGTAGCCAGTTTTGTTATCGGTGTAGTCATCGCCACGCTGATCACAACGCCACTGACGGCCCTACGCAGACCTGTAGCCATGTATTTCAGTTCGGCACTGCTTCTGACTGCAGCTGTTACTGGAGCAGCTCACCCGCACGTCACTGCCTTACTTTTGGCCGCAGCGATGGGCGTAGTTAATGTTTCTTACTCCCGTTCGGGTGAAGTGTCATTGGGACTGACCTATATGACCGGCACCTTGGTCAAACTTGGCCAAGCAATCGGCGGTGCACTGCTTGGTCTGTTGGCCGGCACTCAGCGGTCGGCAGTCCGGCTGTTGTGGTTGCGCTACGCACTGCTGTGGCTAATGATCACCCTTGGTTCGCTGGGCGGAGTTCTTGCCTACTTGCACCTGAACCTAACGAGTTTGTGGATCGTTGGACTGGCCATGTTGCTCTGGGCATCCCTGGCCCTACTCCAAGAACTGCGCACCGTGGGTGATCCCCAGCCCATTGCTGACCGTACCGGGGTACGCCGGAGGATCGACTAGGCCAATTCTGGGAGTTTGGTCTAACGAAAATGGCGCTCAGCTTCGTGGAGAAGCTGAGCGCCGGACCGTCGAAGGGAGTTTAGCCCAGCAACGAGTCACTATCGTTCTTGGCCGGTTCAACCGGGCGAACCATGAATTTATAGAGGACCCCGAGCAACACCAACCAGACAACACCGGTGTACAAAGCAACGCGAGTCTCAGCGCTCAAGGCCAGTAGAACAACGACAAACGCCATGAAGATCAGCGCTGCCCAAGCAGCCGCAGTTCCGCCAGGCACAGCGTATTCGCGAGCTACCGACCCATCACGACCAGACTTAGCTTCCTGCCTACGCATCGCTAAGTAGGAAGCCAAAATCATGATCCAGACCCACACCGTTGCGAAGGTAGCGATCGAGGCAATAATGGTGAACAGGGCTTCGGGGAGCAACGCGTTAAGTACCACGCCGACCAGTAAGACGATCGCCATGACGATAACTGACATCCAAGGGACCCCGTTGCGAGAAACACGGCCGAAGGACTTTGGTGCGTGGCCTGCAACCGACATGGCGTACAGCATGCGGCCTGCGCCAAAGGTGTCGGCATTGATGGCGGAGATGGCTGCGGTGATCACCACGGCGTTCAAGATATGTGCGGCCGCGGGGAGTCCGAGACCGTCAAAAATCTGCACAAATGGGGAAGCCGAACCATCAATCTGACGCCAATCAAAGAGCATCATGACCACAGCAAGTGAAGCTACGTAGAAGATCAAAATGCGCCACGGCACGGTATTAATGGCTTCTGGGACTGACTTTGACGGATTGTCCGCTTCGCCTGCGGTAATGCCGATGGTTTCAATGCCACCAAAGGCAAACATCACCACGGCGAAGGACAATAACAGCCCCATAAAACCATTGGGGAACAACGTACCGGCGCTCATCAGCGTGGCGAAGCCCGTGGCCGTATCCGTATCGGGGGCGTTAAAGCCGAAGATGATCAGCAGTACACCGCCTGCGATCATGGCAACAATCGCGGTGACTTTCACTATGGCCAACCAAAATTCGGTTTCGCCAAAGACTTTCACCTTCATCAGATTAATGCTGGCGATAAGCAGAACCACCACTAACACCCAGATCCATTGCGGTACCTGGGGGAACCAGAACCCCATGTAGATACCGAAGGCCGTGACATCCGCGATGGCCACAATGGCCATTTCAAAGCTGAAGGTCCACCCGGTAACAAATCCTGCGAAGTTGCCTAGATAGCGTGAGGCGTAATGGGCGAAGGAACCGGAGACCGGATGCTTAACAGCCATCTCGCCCATGGCACGCATGACGATGAATACGGCTGCGCCGCCGATCATGTATGCAAAGAGTACTGCGGGACCAGCGGCCTGGATAGCGGAGGAAGAGCCATAGAATAGGCCCGTTCCGATCGCTGATCCCAGGGCCATGAAGCGGATGTGGCGGGCCGTGAGCCCGCGGGCAAGTGAGGCCTTGATATCGGTCACGATAGTATTGCTCGGATCCTTTTCGGGTGCGTTCGATCTGGGCCTGCAAGCTGTCGACAACAGAATTCAGCCGAGAAAATCCTATGTGCTGACACAGGTCAAATGTGAAGAACGTGGCATAGGTCTACCGTGAGCTTAAGCACCAGTGATTGCCGGTGCCCACCCATGAAGTGGGAGAATTGGCTCATGAAACTAGGATTCGTCCGCCATGGACAGACGCAGTGGAACCTCGAAGGCCGACTACAAGGATCGAGCAATACACCACTGAACGACACTGGCCGAGCCCAAGCACGTGAGGCCGTGAACGTCTTGGCCTCCGGAGACTGGGATGTTATCGTCTCCTCGCCGCTATCCCGCGCTCGTGAAACCGCGCAGATTATTGCTGAGGGACTGGGCATGGAATTGGGCCCGAGCTACGACCTGCTGATCGAGCGTGACTACGCTCAGGGCGAGGGCATGGTTGAAACCGAAGCACTGGCACTGTGGCCGGATAAAAACGGTGGTGGCATTGAACCACTGGATTCAGTAGTGGACCGCGGACTTCGCGCCATCGATCAAATCGCTGCAGACTACCCAGGCAAGAACGTTGCCATTGTCTGCCACGGCACCATCATTCGATACACGCTCTCGCACTTGGCCGGGTACAAACTGGACACCATCCGTAATGGGTCAGTCGCCATCGTGGGCCAGGACAAAGCAGGGGATTGGCAACTGGAACTGGTCAACGATGAAGTACCGGAAAAGCTGGTCTACTAGAAGTCCAAAGCCTGGCTACTTTCGGGCAGTACCGTGCGGATGCAGTGGGCAAGCTGCGAATCGCGTTGTCGGGTCTTGAGCGCTGCCAACCAGGAACCCAGCGACCTATAGGCCTTGGCACGTACGGTGGGGGCCGAGAGAAAAATGTCATGCAGTGCGCCGGGCAAACGCAGAACGTGTAATTCTCGCCCTAGGTCTAGGCTGCGTTGTGCCACCACTTGCACGTTTAGTGCTACGTCGGCGCGCGTGGCCGAGTCTTTCCAACGCGGCAAGAGGTAATCTTCGGCCGAGAGCATGACTAGGGTAGGCATCTGAAGGTCGAGGCCCTTTTTCACCTTGGCTTGCGCGTTGAAAACTGCGGCGATAAATCCGGCAGTGAGTCTAAAACCAGTCACTGGCCGCCAACTCAAGTCATAGTCCCACTCGCCGTTGAACTGGTTGGAGACGGTGCGGGTGTAGAACCCCGGATCCACGGTGGGCAGGTAACGGTGGGGATTACGTGTGCTGGCCGCTTGGATGATGCGCGCCAGAGCGGTGCGCCCGATTTCACTGGCCTGAAATTCAAGCCAGGGGCTGTTCAGCGCCAACGCATCGACTTTGTTGGGGTTCGCTGCCGCATACATTGACGCGCTGAGTCCTCCGGTGGAATGGGCGAGCATTACGAATCTGGTTCCCGGGTGGGCACTGGAGATGATCCGATGCGCGGCATCAAATTCCTCAAAGTACTCCTGCAAATCCGTGGTGAATCCGGGGCTAATACTCTGCGCGAGGCCGCTGGCTTTATCGACAGGAAGATTCCGTCCGTAGTGGCGCAGGTCTAAGGCATAGAAGTCTGCACCGGCTTCGCTAAGAAATTCGGCCAGTTCCTTCTGAAAGAAGTAATCAGACCAGCCGTGCACGTAGAGCACCGCGATGCCACGCAACGGTGGTGGAAGGCGCAGTTTTTTACGCGGGCGGTGTCGCACCAAGGTCGCGGTGGAACCGTCGGTCAACGGTAGCGAGCGATACGAGAAATCCTCGCCCAATAGGTCAGGCTGCCAGAGGTCTTCTGCCGGGCTCTTAAACTGGAATGCCATGGCTACAGCCTAGTCACTGCGCACAAAAAACGGCATCCGCCCGTTGGACTGGTTACCAACGGATGAATGCCGCTTTTCGTGGCCGATCTTTCGGACGACTGGTGACAATCGGCCCGGTCTTAGAGGGGCTTATCCTGCCATTTCAAAGGTACGGGCTGGTGCATCCAGGTACCGCAGGTAAGCGTTCTTGGTCAGGAAGGTCGGGAAGTCATCACGCAGGGCACAGGCTTCAAAGATTTCCAAGGCTTCTTCAAAACGATCGCCTTCGAATCGTTCTAAGTTGTCCATGGTCTCTTCAGCCAATTCTTGAACCCAACGGCGGGTGATGATCTCACCCTCATCGGTGATGGCCGACTGATGAATCCACTGCCACAGCTGGGACCGGGAGATCTCTGCTGTTGCGGCATCTTCCATCAAGTTACGCAGGGCCACTGCACCATTACCGCGCAGCCAGGACTCGATGTAGCGGATACCGATCTCGATATTGTCGCGAATACCTCGCTCGGTGATCTTGCCGGTCACACTGTGAATGTTGAGCAATGCGCTATCGGAAACTTCAACATCCTCACGGGTGCGCTGCAACTGGTTCGGGTTCTCACCCAACACCTCGTCGTAGACCTCGCGGGCTACCGACACCAGGTCCGGGTGAGCCACCCAGGAACCGTCAAAACCATCTGCTGCTTCACGAGCCTTGTCCTCACGTACCTTGCCGAAAGCGATCTCATTAATCGAGGCATCCTTGCGACTTGGAACAAAGGCGCTCATCCCACCGATAGCCGTTGCACCACGGCGGTGACAAGCCCGAACCAGCTGCTCGGTGTAGGCCCGCATAAACGGTGCGCTCATGGTTACGGTGTCGCGATCAGGGAAGACAAAGCGTGGTCCGCGGGAGCGGAAAGTCTTGATGATCGAGAAGATGTAGTCCCAGCGTCCTGCGTTCAAACCCGAGGAGTGTTCACGCAGCTCATAAAGGATTTCTTCCATCTCGAAAGCTGCGGTGATGGTTTCGATCAGTACCGTGGCACGAATAGTGCCGCGGTCGATCCCCAGCAAATCCTGGGCCATGTTGAACACATCGTTCCACAACCGTGCTTCCAGATGGTTCTCCAGCTTTGGCAGGTAGTAGTACGGGCCACGGCCAGCAGCCAGCAGACGCTTAGCGTTGTGGAAGAAGTGCAAGCCGAAGTCCACCAAAGCCCCCGACATCGGAGTGCCACCAACTAGCAAGTGCTTTTCTGGAAGGTGCCATCCACGAGGACGAACCACAATGGTGGGCAGTTCGCTCAGCTCGTGGCTGTTCAGCTTGTACTCACGACCATCCGGTGCGGTGAAGTCCAGATCCTGGTCCAGAATACGGATGAGATTGACCTGGTTCTTGATTACGTTCTGCCAGGTGGGGGAGCAAGCGTCCTCCATGTCGGCCAGCCATACGTTCGCGCCGGAGTTCAGTGCATTGATGGCCATCTTGCGTTCGATCGGACCGGTGATTTCTACTCGGCGATCTTCCAGACCCGGCGCAATGGGGGCAACCTGCCATGAATCATCTTCGCGAATGCTGCGGGTCTCTTCCAAGAACTTTGGATCACGGCCATTGGCAATGCGGGCCCGGTTGAGCTGGCGACGCTGCATCAGTTCGGCACGACGGGTTTCAAAAGCGTTGTGCAGGGAAGACAAGAAATCCAATGCGTCGCCGGAAAGGATCTGCTCCTGATAGCGAACGCGGGTAGCAGTGATAGTGATGTTGTTCAGGGTGATCGGGGAGTTCATGGCAGCGTCCTTAAAGATTAAAAATGGTGGTGGTGCTAGCCGGCAGCAATGCCGGCTAGCACCATCGACCCATTAGGGTCTAATGGAATTGGCCTTCTTCGGTGGAACCCACCAAGGCCAGAGTGGAGGCATTTGGGTTCAACGCCGTGGAGATGGCATCGAAGTAACCGGTGCCGACTTCGCGCTGGTGCTTGGTGGCGGTGTAGCCGGCAGCCTCGGAAGCGAATTCGCGTTCCTGCAGTTCGACGTAGGCGCTCATGCCGTCCTTTGCGTAACCCTGGGCCAGATCGAACATTGAGTGGTTCAATGCGTGGAAACCAGCCAGGGTGATGAACTGGAAGCTGAAGCCCATGGCACCGAGTTCGCGCTGGAACTTGGCGATGGTGGCATCATCCAAGTGCTTCTTCCAGTTGAACGATGGCGAGCAGTTGTAGGAGAGCATCTGATCCGGGAAGTCCTTCTTGACCGCTTCAGCGAACTTGCGGGCTAGTTCCAGGTCCGGGGTGCCGGTTTCCATCCAGATCAGATCCGAATATGGTGCGTAGGCTTTAGCACGGGCGATACAAGGTTCGATACCGTTGGTGACCTTGTAGAAGCCTTCGGGGGTGCGCTCGCCGGTGATGAACTGCTGATCTCGCTCATCAACATCCGAAGTGATCAGGGTTGCTGCTTCAGCATCGGTGCGGGCGATGACCACGGAGGGTGTGCCAGCCACATCGGCGGCCAGGCGGGCCGCGTTCAGGGTGCGGATATGTTGTTGAGTTGGGATCAGCACCTTGCCGCCGAGGTGGCCGCACTTCTTTTCGCTGGCCAGCTGGTCTTCCCAGTGAACGCCTGAGGCGCCGGCCGCAATCATGGATTTCATCAGCTCGTACGCGTTCAGCGGGCCACCAAAGCCGGCCTCTGCGTCAGCGACGATTGGAACCATCCAGTCTTCAACGCTCTGAACGCCTTCGGAGAATTCGATCTGGTCGGCACGCTGCAGCGCGTTGTTGATCCGGCGAACTACCTGTGGGACCGAGTTTGCTGGGTAGAGCGACTGGTCTGGGTAGGTCTGGCCTGAGAGGTTGGCATCTGCTGCAACCTGCCAGCCCGACAGGTAGATTGCTCGAAGTCCGGCTTTGACCTGCTGTACTGCCTGGTTACCGGTCAGTGCGCCCAATGCGTTGGTGTAGCCGCCGGTTGGGGTTTCCTCGGTGAGCTGCTTCCACAGCTTTTCCGATCCTCGCTTGGCTAGGGTGTGTTCTTCCTGAACCCGTCCCTGTAGCTTGACGACATCGGCTGCGCTGTAGTCTCGGGTGACGCCACTCCAACGAGGATTGTTTTCCCAGTCGGTCTCGATGGCTGCGATGCGGTTGTCGATCGAGTTTGCGTTGGTGTTCTCGGTTGTCATTGCCTTGGCTCCTTCGCGCAAGTTCCGGGTTCATATTGATCGTTAGGTGATCTTGTGAACTTCTTCGTGACAACTACTTTTCCTCAAGCGCAAGGGCCAAAACAGAGGTTTTTAGGATTAAGATTTTCACTTCTTCGCAAATCTGAAAGTTTTGCACTTCTTGGGCTAGATGTGAGCCAGAACGCTCAAAATTCGCTGTATCAAGAAAAATTGACGTGAAAAAATGTGAAACTTTAGTTTTCTGATCGTGCCCGTACGGGTAGGAGAGAGATTGGGCTACATGTTTGGGCAGTACTTGACCATCATCTGAGTAGGAAGTTAACTGATATATGCCGAAATGGGATCGAGTAGCAGTTACACGCACGTAGCAGAAAATATGAAGTGCCGTTGGTTTGGCCACGGTAATTTCGCGTGGACCAAATTGCCCGAGGAGGAAGAAGTCTGACTCCAAAGATGGTGCGTGGCGCAGGTTAGCGACGCGAATAAACTACGTTCTTGCCCAGAAGGATCGTCGCAGTTCTGGTATCGGGCGAGAGTTAGGCCGGATCGAAAGAAACGACGGCCATAACGCCACGACCAGAAATACGTGGCTCTTGCGCATCTGAACCTGCCACGGTGTCGCGAAGATTCACAGGCTGCTGCTGATCGCCAAGCAGCAGTAGCGCCGAGCCTTGGAGCAGGATGCCAAGCTGGCCATCAAAGAGGTGCTGCTCACGCTTTTTCGACAGCTCCACAATGCGCACCGTTGGGCGAACATTCTGTGGATCGGCGGCGACGTATACAGCGAGTAGTTCTTCGGTGGGCTGGCTGGCTTCAACCGGGGCATTGGTAGTGAACTTCAGAGGTCGCAAGGGCTCTAAACCGTGCTGTTCGCCATCCACGGTGAGTTCAATAAAATCACCGGCAATCAGGGTGACTATTTGAGTTGGAAGCGCAGAGGAGAAGGATGCTTCTTTCTCTATGGAGCGAATGGACACTTGCCATGTTGCTTCGGTTTCGGAACATTGCTGCAAGGTCCCGTTCTGTGCCAAGGTTCCAATGGCAATGCGTCGAACCTGCCCGAGCTCCCATTGCCTCTTGGCACTCTTGGATAGCTCAAGGATGGTCTCTGGTGCAAAAGTGCCCTGTGCTTCGCTCATGAGTCGAGTCTACTTGCCGGCGATCATGCGTAACTGATCAACAAGTTGTGTCGTGGGCACCGATGCATCAAGCACCAACCAATCATGGAGCTGCGCCAGGCGACGGTATTCAGTACGGGCTTCCTGTAGATATCCCAAGGGTTCTTCGTCTTCGGCTCTTGCATTAATGCGTTCATAGGCAAGGAACGGGTCAATATCCAGAAGTACAACCGTTGTCTGCTCGGTGCTTTTTTGAGCAAGCCATTGCAGCAGTGCGCCAGGCTTGTGGCCGCGGACGTGGCGTAGAACCAACTGGCAATAAAGGTGGCGGTCCATCACCGTAAGCCCTGGCGCCTGCGCAGTCATGAAAGTGTTTCGAGCTACGTTAAGGAAGCGGAGGGTAGTTTCAATCAGATCCTGGAATCGGCGTGGAATTTGGATGTTTGAGCTCTGGGAAAAGTTATTGAGCCAACGACGACCGGCTGCATTCGCGAGTCGGCGTGCAGGGATCTGTTCGCTGCGTAGTTCCTGGACTAGGGTGGCGATGGCTGTGCTCTTGCCTGCGCCGTCAATGCCCATTACGACAATGGTCTTGGGTGGATCATGGGCTGAGTTTTTAGCGGAGAGTACTTTTTCGGCTATGACGGTCATGGCGCTCCTTTGAGATTGGTATTGCCTAGTTCAACGAGCGACCGGTCAGCATGATTCCGCTGGAGCGCTGTGCATTTGGTATGAGTGGTGAAGGTTTGGACCAGTGGAAGAAGTGAAGATTTTTATGTTCAGTGGTAGATCATTGCGGCGCAAGAGCATCTTTTCTCGCCAACTTATGGAAAAGTTCAAAGTTCTTCACGTACTCTGGGTGTGTGACTGCAACCACATGGAACCGCGCAATGAAGCCGGAAAATGGCAATGGGTCCGGAGAAACCCCGGAGATGGATGCCATTGCTCTGGGGCGAAGGATTCGATTCCTGCGCAAAAGTAAGCAGATGACTTTGGACGACATATCGGCCGTGGTCGACACTGCGCCGAGCCAGCTTTCCCTGATCGAAAACGGGAAGCGTGAGCCAAAACTTTCGCTGCTCAAGGCACTGGCAGGAGCTTTCGACGTCGGCGTTGATGACCTGTTGGGTACAGAACCTCCTTCACGCAGGGCGGCCCTAGAAATTGAGTTGGAGCGTGCTCAACGCGGTCCACTCTATGAATCTTTGGGACTACCGACCGTACGCGTGGGCACCCGTCTTCCAATGGATGTGCTCGAATCTTTGGTGGGATTGCAGCACGAACTTGAACGTCGTTTGAACGAACAGGCAGCCACGCCCGAAGAAGCCCGACGGGCCAATACTGCCCTGCGCCACGAGATGCGAAGCCGCAATAACTATTACAAGGAGATTGAGCAGGAAGCATCCAAGGTACTTTCTGCCGTCGGCCACGATTCGGGGCCACTGTCTCATCACCGTGCGGCCGATATTGCTGAACACCTTGGCTTCAGCCTGCGCTTCGTCGGGAATTTGCCGCATTCCACGCGTTCGGTGACTGACCTGAAAAATATGCGCATCTACCTGACGCAGGCCAACCGAACCGAGCATGATCCGCGGTCAGTGCTATTGCAAGCCTTGGGACATCATGTACTCGGCCATAAGCCACCGACCGATTACTCTGATTTCCTCTCCCAGCGCGTAGCGACCAATTACTTCGCTGCTGCGTTGATGATGCCGGAGAAATCAACAGTCGAGTATCTGCGCCGTGCCAAGAACAATCGCGAGCTGGCGATCGAGGACCTGCGAGACGCGTTTGCCGTGTCTTATGAGTCGGCAGCGCACCGCTTCACTAATCTCGCCACCGAGCATCTGGGCATGACTTGCCACTTCCAGAAAGTGCACGAGTCGGGCATTTTGCACAAGGCCTATGAAAACGACCGCGTGAATTTCCCGGCGGATCACACTGGCGCCATCGAAGGGCAGAGCATTTGCCGCTATTGGACCAGTCGAGTCGTCTTTGAACAGATGGACAAGTTCCGCTCCTTTGAGCAATACACCGATACGGTCAACGGAACCTATTGGTGCACGGCTCGTACCGAGCGGCACTCTTCAGGACTGTATTCGCTGTCCATCGGGGTTCCCTTTGAGCACGTGAAGTGGTTCCGTGGCCGCGATACCAAAGAACGATGCCAGTCCACTTGCCCGGATGAAAACTGCTGCCGCCGTCCACCAGCTGACCTGTCTAACCAGTGGTTTGGCAACGCTTGGCCTTCCACGCGTGCCAACACGCACCTGCTCGCAGCGATGCCTACCGGCGCCTTCCCCGGCGTGGATGAGACCGAGGTTTATAGTTTCTTGCAACGCCAAGAGGACTGAGCCTGTGGAATTTTCACAGATGTTCATGCCGGTGAGACGAGTCGAGGCTATTGACGCTGAGGCGTTGCTTGGAAATCAACGGTGGCCCTTGGTGCTGCCGCCGGTGCGCCAGCTGCTTCATGAAGGGCTGGACCTGGGACAAGTCACCGTCATCGTCGGTGAAAACGGCACTGGAAAGTCGACTCTCGTTGAAGCGCTGGCGATGGCTTATGGCATGAACGCCGAAGGTGGTTCGACGGGCGCGATGAATACGACGAGAACGAGCGAATCCGAGCTGTGGCGACAGCTCAAGCTCCAGCGTGGTGCCGCGGCTTCGCGCAAGGGATTCTTCCTGCGCGCAGAAACCATGCACAACTTCTACACCTATCTCGAAGAATCCAAGTTTAAGACTAAATTGCACGAGCGCAGTCATGGCGAGTCATTTCTTGACCTCGTGGAGGAGCGAATCCCGTTTATCAAAGGCTTATGGATCTTGGACGAGCCAGAGGCAGCATTGTCAATGGCGGGCTGCGTGAAGCTGATGAAACTGCTTCAAACCATCGTTGACGGGGGATCGCAGTTAATTTTCTCCACTCATTCACCCATGCTGGCAACCTTCCCAGGCGCACAGATTCTGGAGGTCGGATCATGGGGGGCTACGCGAGCGCGAATTTGAGCATCTTGAGCTTGTGCGAGGATGGCAAGAATTCTTCGAGGACCCCCGAAGCTACTGGAAACGTCGTCAAAGTTAGGCAACGTGTTTCGAAATGAACTCAGCAGTCGTGTTGCTTAGCCATGCGCCGTCTTGGGCCACAGTTCTTCCGGAGCGTGCCACTTTGAAGGAGTGATTGCCACCTTCAAACCAGACAAGTTCTGAAGAGCTGTTGAGCTTGGCAACGACGGCTTCTATCTTTTCGGGGTTTGCGAAGGGGTCTTTGGTGCCTTCCAAAAACAGCATCGGAATCGTCAACGGGTAGAGGTGCTCATCGCGAAGCTTGTCTTCCTTCTTTGGAGCGTGCAACGGATAGCCCAAGAAGATCAGTGCCTTCGCGGGCATTCCTTCGGCGACAGCCAGCGATGCCATTCGTCCGCCAAACGACTTCCCGGCAACAACGATGGGTAGGCCGTCGGCCAATCGTTCATCTGCCCAAGCATGGACCTGATGCCAGGCCTCAATCGCGGTGGGCGCCTTGTCCGGGAATTTCTTGCCTGCATCCATATAAGGAAAATTGAAGCTCAAGACACTGATCCCCAGATTGGCGACTGCTCGAGCATAGCCGGTCATGAACTCATGATCTTTGCCGGCGCCGGAACCGTGAGCCAGAATCATGAGCGATGTGGCGTTGGAGGCTGGTGTCCATGAGGCACTGAGTTCAACGTCATTAAAAGGGATGGCCAGTTCTTGGGTCATGGCTCAAGCCTAATCGGTGAGCGGACCTCACTGACTCTGGTTAGCTGAACCGTGCAAATACGCGAATCACGCCAGGGTGGAAATTGTTGCCCTCTCTCAACCCCATCGATTCATAAAACGCGCGTTGTCCCGGATCATCATCGGTAATGAGGACAAACTGACGCAGATGTTCAAATCTTTCTTGGACCGCAGCGAAGAGCTTTCGACCGGCACCAGTACGTTGTGCTTCCGGGCGGACCAAAATGTCTTGGACATAGCAGATGGTCGCGTCATCAGAAATTGCGCGAGCCAAGCCGATGAGTTGATGGTCATCGTTGTAGGCGTAGACAAGAAAGTCGGAATTGGCGTGCGCCCTGGCGAGTACCTCAGGTTCCTTCGTATAGGAAGTCCAGCCCACACAATCGTAGAGCGCGAAAACTTGCTCCTGAGAGGGAACTTTAGTCGTGGATATCTCCATGGCTCTACAGCCTAGTTCACGCACAGAAAAAGGGGCTTGATGCCAGAAGCAAACGCTTCGGGCATCAAGCCCCTTGAGGCCAGTACGACCTAGTTGTCGAAGAAGCTAGGTACGTGCTCGTTCTGCGCAGGTGGAGTTGGTTCCTCCACCTTCTTACGCACCACCAGCTTGTCCTGTGCATAGTCCACCAAGACGGTGTCACCGGCAGTCAGCGAATCGTCGATCAACAGATCGGCGATGGCGTCCTGTACCTTGCGCTGCACCAATCGGCGCAACGGACGGGCACCAAACTCTGGGTCGTAGCCCTCGGTAGCCAACCAGTTCACGGCAGCATCGCTGACCTCCAGATCTAGTTCTTGATCCACCAGACGCTTCTGCGTATCTGAGATGACCAGCTTGACGATCTGGCCGATCTCCGACTGCGAAAGCTTCGAGAAGAGCAACACCTCATCCAGACGGTTCAGGAACTCGGGGCGCATGAACTCACGCACCTTGCTCATCACCTTGGCACGGATCTCTGAGTCCTCGCTGGTGGCCTTGGCCGAGGTGAAGCCGAAGTTTCCGGCCTTGTTGGCCAGGTACTCGCCGCCGAGGTTACTGGTCATCAAGATCAGCGTGTTGGAGAAGTCCACGGTGCGTCCGGCCGAGTCGGTCAAACGTCCATCGTCGAGCACCTGTAGCAACACGTTGAACACGTCTGGGTGAGCCTTTTCGATCTCATCAAGCAGGATCACCGAGTACGGGTTGCGGCGTACCTTCTCAGTCAGCTGACCGGGCTCGTCGTGGCCAACGTATCCTGGAGGAGCTCCGATCAAGCGAGCTACGGTGTGCTTCTCGCCGTATTCGCTCATGTCCACGCGGACCAGTGAATCTGCCGAACCAAATAGGTTGGTTGCCAAAGCCTTAGCCAGCTCGGTTTTACCCACACCGGTTGGACCCAAGAACAGGAACGAACCGATCGGACGACCGGCGGGAGACAAACCAGTACGGTTGCGTCGCACCGCACGGGCCACCGCGGCGACGGCATCCTTTTGACCGATCACCGAAGCGTGCAAGGACTCTTCGAGCGTTGCCAGGCGGGACTTATCATCGCCCGTAATTCGCGAGGTCGGAATGCCGGTAGAGCGGGAAATGACCTCAGAGATCTGAGCTTCATCAACCACCCGGGTGATGCTGGCATCGCCCGAAGTTTCCGCTGCACTAATCCGGTTGGCCAGCTCAGCGATGTGATCCCGCCATGCGCTGGCATCCTCATAGCGTTCCTCGCCGATGGCGCGGGACTTTTCGCGTTCTGCTTCCATCAGGTCAGCCCGTAGTGACTGCACGTCTTCGGTATCACCGGCGGCGATCGAGCGACGGGCGCCAGCGATGTCAATCAGGTCAATGGCCTTATCTGGCAGCTGACGATCGGTCAGGTACCGAGCCGAAAGTGACACCGCGGCCTTGAGCGCAGCAGGGGTGTATTGCACCTGGTGGTGGTCCTCGTAGGATTCGCGCAAGCCTTCCAAAATAGCCAAGGCGACTTCCTGCGTAGGCTCATCCACGGTGACTTTGCCGAAGCGGCGAGCCAAGGCGCTGTCCTTCTCCACTTTGCGGAATTCATCCAGCGTGGTGGCACCGATCAGGTGCAGCTCGCCACGAGCCAAGCGTGGTTTGAGGATGTTCGCTGCATCCATGTTTCCGGACTCGCCCGAGCCGGCACCTACTAGCAGGTGCATCTCGTCGATGAAGACCAGCACCTGACCTTCGGAGTCGGCAATTTCTTCCAGTAGGCCGGTCAGGCGCTGCTCAAAGTCACCGCGGTAGCGGGTACCGGCGAGCATGCCGGGCAGGTCTATGGAGATCAGACGTGCACCGCGGATCTGTTCTGGTACTTCATCATCTACGATGGCGCGTGCAAGTCCCTCGGCGATGGCAGTTTTACCCACGCCGGCTTCACCGATCAGTACCGGGTTGTTTTTGGTACGGCGAGCCAGGATTTCAACAACCTGATCCAGCTCGTCCTCGCGGCCGATGACCGGATCAATCTGACCGTCGGCAGCCAGTGCGGTCAAGTCGGTTCCGTAGCGTTCAAGCATCGAGGCATCGGAGTCGTCCTGCCCCTGATCCTGCCCACCGTTTTGGGCACGCTGGGCCTGCTCCATGGCAGCCTGCTGTAGCGACTGACCGGTGATGCCATGCTGGGCCAACAAGTTGTTAACCGGAGATTCCGGGTTGAACACGAAGGCCAGGAACAGGTGGTCTGGATCAATGTAAGTTGATCCGTAGTTACGCGCTACCTGGTAGGCGTCAAAGAGGCTACGCTGGGCTGCTGAGGAGAGCCGGGATGGCTTTTCGCCCTGCTCGGAGCTCTTTGGCATGTGCGCGATTGCGTCCTTAGCCAGGGCTTCGATGTCGATTCCCATGGCAGTTAGGTGCTCGCCTACTGGCTCTGTACGTATCAATGCGGTGAGCAGGTGCAATGAGTCAATCTCATCGTGGCCGTGCTCCTGTGAGATTGCGGCTGCCGTCGCTACTGCCTCATGAGTGCGGCTGGAAAGCAGACGCGTGATGTCAATGGGACGTGCTGCCTGCGCCCGTGAAGAGAGGAACCGTGAGAGGAACTCCTCGAACGAGCCGTCTGATGGGGCACCAAAAAATGCTGGCAAGTGAGCCTCCTAGTAGAAACTTGAGCGGTCTATGCTCATGTTCAACGCTTGGGAGTTCAAGATATTCCCGAGGATCTCAAAATTTCTAGTTCAGGGCTCTAGATCACACCTATTCGTGTGACGTTGGAGGAAGGGTCAACCCTTTGGAATTTCGACGATTCCCATGCGTGCAGCAGCAACCAGTGCCTGTACGCGATCGCGGACGCCAAGTTTGACGAAGATTTTAGCCATATGAGTTTTGACAGTTGTTTCGGTGATTCCTAGAGTTTTGGAAACTTCGGGATTATTAAATCCCTGAGCAAGTAGTTTTAGAATTTGGACTTCTCTATTCGTGAGCCCAAGATCATAAATGAGATCATCAACCTCTTGAGAATTATCGACGTAGGCATCGCGCACTGCCGAAATGAGGTCGGCAGAAACGGAAGGAGAAATAGCGGCGGTGCCTTGGTGAACTGCGTGGACAGCATCAATTATTTCTGAAGGTTCAGAATCTTTTACAAGGTAACCGCTAGCCCCGGCGGTGAGCACTGGCACCAAGTAGTCATCCGACGAGAACGCCGTAATTGCAAGGATTGCAGGGCTGTCTTCACGCGATTTAATGGCGCGACTTGCGTTAACCCCATCCATGACAGGCATCTGTAAATCCATCAAAACAACGTCGACTTCATTGTCATTACAAAACTCGACTGCTGCCCGTCCATTTTCTGCAGAAAATACGGTCACAATTCCAGAATCCGTTGCTAAGATTGTCCCCAACGCATGCCTGATGAGTGGCTCATCATCAACGATTAGGACCTTAATCTGCTCCATCTGAATCCTTTGGATCGATGCTGCAAGCCACCAAAGGGCCTGCTCACTTGAAAGTATATAAGTTCTCGAGATGTGGGGTTTGTTATGAAAGGCTTAAAAATGCTGGCTGTTGCCGCGCTGGCTTTGGCACCATTGACCGCTGTGGCGGCTCCCGCATCCGCGGCGCAGAGCCAATCGATCAATTCCGGTTCCGTCGCGACTCCGGCAGGTTTTAGTACGGACTTCGCCAAATGGCTTTGCGAGCGTTATGGCGTAAGTTGCGGTTGATCCGTCTTATTTGACTTGACTGCCGATGCCATGAATTATTCGGCGTATGAGTGAACGACTAAAGGGCACCCTGACCAAGCACCTTGCTGGCCGGGGTGTCATTATTTGGGCTGGAATTGCGATTCTTCTTGTTCTATCGAGCAGTGAAGTAATTACGATCCTGAAAGACGGGTTTAGCGGAGCCCCTGCGGCTTCGGTTCTAGGGGCACTCATTGGGCTTGCGCTCTGCGCGATCTTGGCTTTGGGGCTTCGTTGGGTCTCCCTCTCCCTGGGCCTCTTTGTGGCGGTCGCGTTCTTTTTCCTGAATGACGGTGTGCTGGTGTTCTGGACGTTGATCGCGTTCATGATTTTTGCCGCCCTTGCGGCTACTGCGACCTCACGTAGTGTGCGTGGATTGTTTCTCACGCTCTCCGCTGCCTGGATGGTTCAGTTTGGACTTCAGGCTCATCAGGATGCAGTTTTACTGGTGGCGCTGATTCCTTTAACGGCTATGGCCTATGTGGTGACGCGGAGTATCTCTCAGCTGCGCGAGAAAAGTGCTGAAGCTGTGGAGCAGGTGGAAAGGGCGAGAGAGCAGACGCGCGCATCTATTGACCGGGAGCGTAAGAATATCGCCCGCGATTTGCATGACATCGTCGCTCACGACATTACGATCGTGGCCATGCAGTCGAAGGCGGCAAAGTTTGCCAATGACGGAAATGTTGCACTTGAGGCGTTGGATATCATCTCCAAGTTAAGTTCCGAAACATTGCACGACCTCCGTTTGATGCTTAACGTATTACGCGCCGATGGGACGATGTCCGCGGACGCAGGAGAAGGTACTGACAAGCCCGCGGCAACCACAGTTAACGTGCTTCAAGGCGCTGAATTGTTTGTTCAAAGGCTCAAAGACGCGAATTTTGTCGTGACCTCCATCACGGATGAAAAAATTTCAGAGTTGCCTCGCTCGGCGCAGACTGCGGTCTATCGAGTAATGCAAGAAGGTACAACGAATGTATTGAAGCATGGCTCGCCAGGTGGTCGCTGCTCTCTTGAGCTCGCTGTAAATGGAAGCGAAGCATCGTTAGAAATTACTAATCAGGTAGATGTTTCGGGTAAGAAAGTGGCGGGGTTTCCGGCTGGTGGTAGTGGCCTTATTGGCATGGCTGACAGGATGCGAGCTTTTGGTGGAAAATTCTCAACTAGCCAAGAGCAAGGAATTTGGACCCTTAGGGCCAGTATCCCCTTCTAACGCTTACCCTCCTACTAAAGTATGATTTCGGATTTCTGCCGAACGCGATAGGTTAAACATGTATCGGTGAAGAACCGATCACCAATGAGGTACTTGGTGGTGTTTTGCGAGTGGCATCATCGAGGACCTGAAGGTGATTAGAAGGTACGTTGCATTGTGTGGACGGACTGATCTTTCAGCGGCAGTGCGCCCCCATCGCAAGTCGTTGTCTGTCAGCAGTGTGACGTACCTTTTATAACTTGAAGTCAATCCTTGTTCCCTGATGCAAGGATGCCGATACGGATGATTCGAAAAAGTGATGGCCTCGGAGATGCTCCGAGGCCATCACTTTCTTGTTTTTGGCCGTTAGTCCGCGTCAGCCTCGCTGGAGTCGGCTGTGGATTTCAGAACGTGGTCGGAAACTTTGCCTAGCGCGCGTTCGAGAGAAGAACGCAGCACGATAGGAACGTTGATCTCGTCGGTGATCTGAACCAGTCCTTCGCGTTCGAAGATGCGCAACAAGGATTCCACCTGCGGTACAACCTCTTCGAGCTGAGGAATCAGGTGATGCTGCTCTTCTGGAAGATCCTCGGTGGTAGGGATCTGCAGGGCAAACTCGGTGCGAACGGTGTTGCTCGATGCCGCGTTGCTCAAAACACCCGCCACCATTTCGGCGATCTGAGCTTGACCAGGCTTTTCCAAAGTATTGATTAGGATGTGTGAGAACAGCACCTCGGCAATTAATTCTTTGATTAGTCGGGAGCCGGGTCCGTTGGTCGCCAACAATGCGTCGCTCAGGGACTCGGTTGGAGTAGCGTTAGGTGCTTGGTAGCGCAGTAACGCTGTCCCGATCAGTGCGTCCCAGTAGGCGGATAGACGTGGAACCTCTGCCAGCGAAGCGACGAGTGTTCCGTCTTCTGGCTCCCACTCGGGATGCTCGGTAACTTCGGCGTCGTCATCGACCTTGATGAACAGGCCTAGTGTAGCGGCGGCATCTTGCAACGTTTCACCGGTCAGCACGCCAGCGGCGGTCGTTGGCTTCCCTTGGCCGACCCACTGGATGAGTTCTCGGGCTGCAAAAACAAAAGGCATGGATTCGAACGAGCCATTGGCTTCTTCATCTTCGAGATAGGGCGCGACGATAGGAGAGTCCCCGGCCATCCGTGAGAGGAATTCAAAGCTCTGTTTGAAATCTTCGACGCTGCCACCGAAATTCGCAGTGGTACCCAAGAAGGTCAGATAGTGCTTGAGGATCGCAGCGCTCGCCTCTGAAACTTCCTTGCCCAAAGAAGAAAGGTGTCCAAGCTGCTCACCCAAAACGGTGGGGTCAAACGACTGCACATCAACGCTCTTGCGCAACTGTGCATGGACGGTGAGCAAAGTGGTGAGGCTTTCAATGGCCATGCGTGTATCGCTGGCAGACTGCCCATCTTCTTGGAAGTGGCGGAATAGCTGAGACTTAAAAGGCTGCAGTGCCTGGCGTACCTCTGACTCGAAAGGTACGGTGCTTGCTCCCTTCCGGCGAGCCGGGTGTCCCTGGGAGGTTTTCTTCTTAGCTGGTTTTCGTGAGGCCATGTGTGTGGTGGTGATCCTTTTGAAATGGCTGGTCGTAAAAGATGAATAATCGCTTCCTTTCAGTCTACGCAGAGTGCTGTTCGTGCGGACTTCTTGTGAGGAGTCTGACGTGGTCCAACGGTACAAAAGAATGTCGAGACGTTGCCTCGTTGCAATAGATGCGGACTTCATAGTGAATTTCCGCAAAAAATGCAGATCACACTGCAATGTGGTGGCGCTCACCGTTGAATCCTCAGAATGCGTTGAATTTAGTTGAAGATCGCGCGAGAGTGAACACATGGGGCCTCTCACGACGAGGTCAGTGATCTACGAGGAGAGTGCATCATGGCCAAAACAACGCCAGAACATGTAGTTGTTGTCGGTGCGGGGTTCGTCGGGCTGTCGACTGCCTGGTACCTGCAGGAAGCAGGTGTCAAGGTCACAGTTGTTGACCGTGGCGGTGTTGCATCCGGTTCGTCGTGGGGCAACGCGGGCTGGTTGACTCCCGCCCTCACCTTGCCGATCGCGGAGCCTTCGATCTTCTCCAACGGGCTGAAGATGATGCTTGATCCAACCTCTCCGCTGTACATTCCGTTGCGCGCCGACGCTAAGCTCTTGCGCTTCCTGCTGGGCTTCACCTGGCATTCAATGCCTAAGCGCTGGGAAGCTGCGATGCGGATCTTTTCTGAAATCGGTGTTCAGGGTCTGGATGCTTTTGACGAAATTGCCCAAGATACAAACGCGGGTCCAGGGGTAGCTGAGCACACTAAATCAGCGGACCCGTTCCTTACCGGGTTCACTTCGCTCAAGGACCGGGATGCCTTGTTGCATGAGTTTGAGATGATCGAGAAGACCGGAGGGAATGTCGAGTACGAGCTGCTTAGCGGCGAGCAGCTACGGGGCATCGAACCGACGCTCTCTGAATCGGTGGCAGCTGGTGTGGCAATTAAGAATCAACGCTACATTAACCCGCCGAAGTTTATGGCTTCGCTCGGTGAATCCGTTGTCGCCCGCGGTGGCGATATTATCGGTACCTTCAACGTCACCGATGTTCGCGACAATAAGAACTCGGTGACGGTTATTGGATCTGAGGGACGAGCCATCACCGCGGATCATGTGGTGCTGGCAACCGGAGCCTGGATGACTGACATGGCTCAGAAATTTGGTGTGAATGTAGTGGTGCAAGCCGGGCGAGGCTACTCGTTCACGGTGGAGCCCGAGCATATGCCTACCCATCCGATCTACTTCCCAGCTCAGCGCGTGGCTTGCACCCCGTTAGGGGATCGATTCCGCATTGCGGGAACTATGGAGTTCCGGGACGTCAACCACAAGCTTGAACCGAAGCGCATCGAAGCTATCGTGGCCGCAGCGACCCCCGTCTACAAAGGGATTAACTGGGAACAGCGCAAAGAGGAATGGGTCGGTGGACGCCCATGTACGGCAGACGGACTACCGCTGATTGGCCAGACGGGATCTGAAAACGTGTCGGTTGCTGGTGGCCATGGCATGTGGGGAGTGGCCCTGGGGCCATTGAGCGGAAAGATTCTTGCTGCGCAGATTACCGGCCAGTCGGTTTCGACTCTTGCCCGTCACTTCAATCCGCTACGCAAAGGATTCTGATCCCAGCGATCGGCGGGGGACAAGGACTAGGAGCAGAGCTGGCGGTGTCCTTTAGGCGTGCCGGGTGGCAATACCGGAGAGCATCTGTCGGTAGCCTTCAACGTAACTTGGGTACTGTAATGTCAGTCCGCTCTTGAGCAACCGGGAGTTATCCAAGCGCCGATCCCCGGCACGTCGTGTGGCCTGGGTGGCTTCCGCCTGTGGTGATTCTGCTCCAAGCTCGGCGGCAAGGAATTTATATACCTCACCTAGTTGGGCGGGAGTGTTGTCAGTGGCCAAATATAGGTCCGCCGCTTGATCGCCCAAGTCCGCCACGTGCACGATGGCTGCAGCAAGGTCATCACGATGAATTCGGTTGGTCCAGTGTGATTGACCGGGAATCTTCGCTGAACCGGAAGTGACCAGGTCAATGAGTCGGGTTCGTCCTGGTCCGTAGATTCCCGAGGCGCGCAGGATAGTTACCGGCAGGAAGCTCTCGGCGAGCGCTGCTTCGGTACGAGCCAAGACCTTCGCAGTCTCACGTGTGGCAGTGATCGGCGCCTGCTCATCGACCCATTCGCCATTATCTCCGCCCATCACTGCGGTGGAGGATACGTAGATTAGTCGGCGCAGTTGTGTCGCTTGTTCACGCAACCGGAGGCAGAGTTCCTGGGCCACCTGCAGGTAGCTTCGCTCATAACCTTGAACGTCGCGGGAAACAGGGACTGGCGTGAGGAGTACGATTTCGGTTTCAGGATCTATGATCGGCCAGGTATCTGATTCCAACAGATCTACGTCCTGCCTGGAAAAAGCGTCGGGAAGTTTTGAGCTATTGCGCCGCCACCCTGTGATCTCATGACCCTGAGCGTGGAATCGCAATCCTGCTTCGGTGGCGACATCGCCACAACTGACCAGTAATACTTTCACTGCGCTCCTCGAATGGCACTTCTTGTACTTCAAGAGTAGAGCTATTTCCAATAGCGACACCTCCACTAGAGGCAAAGCCGTCATAACAATGCTTCTCACTTCACGGGAAAAGAGCAACGGAGATGACTTGTAGTTTTTGCTCTAGGGTTAATGGCGGGCACAAAGGACGAATTGGCACGGTGCGATACCGAAGGTGAATGTCGTACTGGCTAAGAATTCTTTGACGCTCACTGAATACCTTTACTGCTACCAGATGCTTCAGCGTCTCGGTTATCTTATCCACCAACGCTAGGGTGATGAATTATCCGTTCTGCAATTTTCAGGCCAGTTCATCGGTCAACGGCCATCCTAGAAATAGTGATGGTGTTGCTTTTGGTTTGGACGTTGATCACCATAGAGCCCACCGGCTGGGATCTGTCGGTGTATCGCGAAGGTGCGTTGACGTTGTTGCGTGAACCGCAGGATCTTTACGGACCCTTCGTCGGACCCATCAATGCCCCGGGGTTGCCGTTCACCTATCCTACGTTCGCGGCCATCATGTTCTTACCTATGGCGATGTTCCCGTACTGGGTGTCGGTGACGGTGACCATGATCGCCTCGATCGTTCTGACGTTCTTTGTTGGTAAGGACTTGGCGAACCGCATAGCCCGCCGTTGGCCGCAACTTGGACGCTGGGTCACCCCACTCACCCTGACCAGTTTGATGCTGATCTCCGGTCCATTTAGAGACACTATTTGGTTTGGCCAGATCAACATTTTGATTCTTGGTGCTTGTTATTTAGCGTTGGTGAATTCTAAATCAATGACACCGTTTGTTGTAGCGGTGGGTATTTGTGCCGGGATCAAGCTCACCCCAATTGCCCTGCTGATTCTGCCTTTGGCCTTGCGCAGATGGAAAGCGGTCATTATTGGAACCCTGACGTTCTTAGGAACTCAGATCCTTGGGCTGATTTTCCAATGGCGTAACACCGTGGACTACTGGTTCGACGTGGTGCGCGATCCGTCGCGTGTGGGCAACGTTGGCTATATCGACAATATTTCCCTACAGGGTTTCCTGACCCGTTTGGGTGCTGGTTCGTTAGTTTGGTTCGTGCTGGCGCTCGCCGTGGGGCTCGCCTTTATTGTCTTGCTATACAAGCTAGACGGCGCTGTTGAGCCGGTGGTGCTTTTGGGTATTGCAGCAACCTGTCCGTTGTTGGTGTCGCCGGTGAGCTGGTCTCATCACTGGGTGTGGGGTCCTGTTATGGCCTACGCATGGGTGGTTGTTGCTCTACGCCTTGACGCTTTGCCTCGTCGGATCATGCTGGTGGTATTGGTGTTGTTCAGCGTTGAGTTGATGATTTCGGCTAAGTGGGCCATTAGATTCTTTGGTATCCATCCGGATCATGAGTTGGCGAGCGGGTGGTACATTTGGCCAGCCATTCCGGTAGTGGGCATGGTGTTGTGCCTGGTTCTTGCTTTGGTTTCCAAGCCACGAGAGCTACCTAAGGCAGGCTAGTTCCGAGCACCTGTCTTGGGGCTGTACAATTCTAGTATTCGAATATTTGTACTAGTTTGTGGTTAGGGGTGCTGAGAGTGGCTGATGAACCAGATTTGTTGCCCCCTGGTGCCTCTCAGGGCCCGGTGCAAGCCGTATCTGCCATGGGATTCCCCTCGCCAGCACGTGACTACTTTGACGGCGGCCTGGATCTGAACCGACTACTGGTCCGGGATCGGGTGTCGACCTTCATCATGCGAGTGAGCGGGCACGCTATGCAATCGGCAGGAATCTTTGACGGAGATGAAGTAATCGTCGACCGAGCTCTTTCGGTCCGCGATGGCTCGGTGGTTATCGTGAATCTCAATGGCCAAATGTTGGTGCGGCGCTGGCACATCGACGGTTCCAACGTCGGGTTGCTCAGTGACGAATCACCCCTTCCCGTTTGGTTGACCGAAGGCGATGAAGTCGGAGTCTTCGGAATCATTACTAGGTGTTTGCATCATGTCCGCTGACCACGTGTCGCTGGTCGACGTGAACAACTTCTACGTCTCCTGCGAGCGAGCCTTCGACTATTCCCTGCGCAACCGTCCGGTAGTCGTCCTGTCCAATAATGACGGCTGTGTGGTCGCACGCTCTCAAGAAGCCAAGGACCTTGGCATTGCCACGGGGGAGCCATTCTTCAAGATCCAACGATTGATGGACAGCCACAACTTGGCCGTTCGCTCGAGCAATTACGAACTTTATGGAGACATGTCGGCCCGCGTCATGGAACTACTCGGCCGTTACGGAACTTGGCATGAGGTTTACTCCATTGACGAATCGTTCATTGGCCTGGAAGGCAATCTGGAACAGGCGCGTAGTACCGCCGCTCAGATCCGAAAGGCAATCGATAAGACCATTGGCGTGCCGGTCTGCGTGGGAGTGTCCACCACCAAGACCCTAGCCAAGCTGGCCAACCATATCGCCAAGCACAACCCCGGGCTCGGCGGCGTCTGCGTTCAGCAGTTGATGGACCAGCAGGTTCTGGACAACATTCTTTCTCGTGTTCCAGTCACCGACGTGTGGGGCGTTGGACGCAAATCAGGTGCCAAACTGGCCAGCATGGGTATTGAAACCATCGCGGATTTGCGTGACGCTGACCCGCTGGTCATCCGCAAGAAATTCTCTGTGGTTATGCAGCGGACCGTCTTCGAACTCAATGGACAGCGCTGCATCGGACCGGTGGAAGAGCGCGCGGATCGTGGGCAGGTCATGTTCACCCGGTCCTTCTCGACCCCGGTACGTACCCGCGAGGCCATGGAAGAAGTCATGTCCATCTATGCGCAAAAAGCCGCCAGCCGTTTGGCTAGTGAGGGTCGTTATGCCTCACTCCTAACCGTTACTGCAGGAACCAGCCGATTTGCCCAAGGTGAATCGTCTTTCCCCAGTGCGCAGGTACGACTGCCGCGACCCACAAGAGATCCTATTTTGCTTAGCAAGTTGGCCATCGCTGCAATGGCAGATTTGATGCATCCGGGCATGGACTATGTGCGCGGCGGAGTAATCCTTTCCGGGCTCAGCGATTCGCCAGGTGAAAAGCAACTGGATCTTTTTGATCTCGGTGACGACCACGACGAGGAAGAACAGAAAAATGTCTCTTCGGTAGTGCAGGATATTTCCGCCCGCTTCGGGGCGAAATCAATCGGCTTGGGACCAGCCGGTATGGCCCAAAGCCCATCCTGGACCATGAAACGCGAACACATTTCCCAGCGCTACACCACCGAATGGGATGAGCTCTTGGAAGTCCGTGCATAAGACTTTCGGCGTCTTCGCAGAACTGAGTGAGAGGATGAAACAATGACTACTCACGTCAGACAGATCATGTCATTGGGCTTGCTCTCGATGCTGCTGCTCAGTAGTTGCAGTGCACCCAGTTCGCAGACGAACGCTCCAAGCTCGCAAAACCCTTCGCCATCAACATCATCTTCGCAAACAAGCCAGGCACCGGGCACTGCGGACCGCGAGGAACCTACGCCTGCTCCAAGCCAACAGCCGACGCTTCGCCAGCAGGCCGAAGAACTCGCTGACCAGCTCTCGACGGAGCAACAGGCAGCAAGTCTGGTGATGGCCGGCGTCTCGGCAACGGGTGCGGGTAGCAGTGAGCTGAAAGCTATGAAGAAGCAAGGCTTGAGTAACGTGTTCTTGCGAGGTAGGTCGCACCTCTCGATTAAGCAGACGGCGGTCGAAGTCGCAGCCATCACCAAGGCTTTGAAATCCAATGTTCCTGATGATCTGCCGGTCTGGGTGGCCACTGACCAAGAAGGTGGGTTCGTGCGTGTGCTGCAGGGTGACGGATTCACGAAGTTGCCGACCGCATCCAAGCAGGGGCAATGGCCAGAGGACAAACTGTCCTCGGCTATCAAGCAGGTCGGTGAAGAACTGACTGACGCCGGGATTAACCTGAACTTGGCGCCAGTCGCCGATGTCGTGCCCGCAAAGGTTGGCACTGGCAATGCGCCCATCGGCTACTTCGGGAGGGAATACGGCGCCACTTCCGGCGAGGTTTCCACCGCCATTACCACCGTGAATGACGCACTGAACGACGCGGGTGTGCAACCGGTGGTCAAGCATTTTCCAGGTCTGGGACGAGTGGCAAAAAATACCGATGTGTCCAGCGGTGTCACCGATACCGTGATCGGCATCGATGCTTCCGACCTTGAGCCGTTCAAGCAGGCGATCGCTCAGGATAATTCCTGGGTCATGATTTCAAATGCACGGTATACGAAGATCGATGCCACCAATGACGCACCATTTTCGTCGAAGCTTATTTCCGGACTGCTGCGCAACGAGCTGGGTTACCAGGGAGTCGTGATTTCCGACGATCTGTGTGAAGCGAAACAGGTAGCGCAGACTCCCGTGGGCCAAAGGGCCATAAAGTTTGTTGCCGCCGGCGGTACCGTTCCACTGTGCGTTAAATCAGGCAAAGCAATCACCATGGTTCAAGCACTGGGCAAAGAAGCCAAAGCAAATCCAAAGTTTGCCAAGCAAGTGCGTGCGGCTGCAACTTTGGTGTTGGAAGCTAAACTCCGCCAACGCTCATAAGGTCACCGACTCAAGGCATAAAAAGGCCCCGGATTCTTCCTACTCGCTAGGAAGAATCCGGGGCCTGGTCTCGAAAAAGCTAGAGACTACTTACTCTTAGGCTTTCCGTTTTTACCGGACACAACATCAAGTACCTGTGCACGCTTGGAATCAGCATTGTGCAGGTGGAGCAGCAGAGCCGTGGAGTCTTTGGCGCTATCTGCAACGGTGACTGGAATCTTGTTGCCCTTCAGATCAGTGAATAGTGAGCCTTCGGCACCAAAATCAACCTGTGGTGTTGCCACGTTGAAGTTGATCCAATCGGTCTGATCTACCGGAACCATCGAGCCGCCCTCGTCGGTGTTGTACCAGGAGTAACCAAAGACGCGGTAAGAGATATCCGCAGCGTCCTCGCCTAGGCCAAGAGCCGAGAGAGAAACTGGCAGGATCGCCGTATTGGTGTCGTAGGTATTGGTATCAACATCTCCGAGTGCACCGTTCACTGGCTGAAGATCAACCTGCTTGCCGGTGTTCAGATCGTAGGTAGCAGCAAGATCAAGATCCAGCTCGTCGATTACGGTAGTGAAGGTGACGAAGTCGGCCTTGCCATCGGAATTGGTATCGATCTCTACATCCAACTCAGTGCCACCGGCTAGGTGAGCCCAGTTCTCCCAAGTAGAGATACCGATGTTCAGCTGACCATCGGCGATACCGGTGCGTGGCGCGGTGCTCGATGCACCAACGTACTGCAGATCCATGGACCGAGCAGCTGGAATGGCATCCAGCGATGCATCGCCGCGTCCGCTGGAAGCACCCAATTCAAAGGCGCCGAGCAACGAAGTGACCTCGGTAGCACCTTCACCAGCGGTGATGTGCTTACCTTTCAGATCTAGGGTCGTGGTGTTTGACCCCTTCTTCAGCTTCTTGACCTTACCGGTCATATCCGAAGTCAGCTTAGGAGCTGCCTGAACGGGAATACGCAGCGTGGGCGCCGTGGAGCTAGTCAGTTCAACGCGACCAGTAGTATCGGCAACCCAAGCGCGAGCCAGACCCGACTGTGTGGTTTCCATGGTTGGGTCAATGGTCTTAGCCCACTTCTTGGGATCAACCTTCAAAGTGACGGTCAGCTCAGCGGTGCCGCCGGCCGCAACGGTGACGCTCTTGCGATCCAATGGGTAGCTTGCTCCAGGGATTTCGGTGGCCGCAACGTAGTTAGCTTTGTAGGTCTGTGCCTTGTCACTGGTGTTTTGTACGGTGATCTTGCGCTTGGCGGTGTAGCCTTTTTTGCCGTCGAGCTCAATAACTCCGAAGACTACGCTGGTCAGATCAGGTGCCTGCGAATCGTAGGCGAAGGCTGGAGTTTCGATGGCTGCATCAGCCATCACCCGGCCGGAGCCCACGCGGTTTGGCCCGTAAGCCTTGCCATTGGCGGCCTTGATGTCGGTAGCAGCGGTGTTCATGATGACTGATTTGGCCTGGTAAGGGGTGTAATCGCTGCCTTCGAGAACGAGGGCTGCGATACCGGCAACCAGTGGCGTAGCCATGGAGGTACCGGACATGACCGCGGTCCCGGTGCCGGTGCCCACGCCAACCGAACCAATTTGTGTACCTGGCGCGGCCACATCTGGCTTCACTACGCCATTGGAGCCGTGAACGCCACGCGATGAGGAAGAGTTCAGGGTGTCACCCGCGCCCGATTCGCTGGAGGAAGCTCCAACAAAATCGGGGGACAGGGTGACCTTCAACGTACCGGCCTGCGCAGCTGGACGTAGCTTAGTGGACTGATCCAAGGTGAACTGAGCACCTGGGATCGTTGCGTTGCCGGCGATACCAGCATCGAAGAGGTTAGCCTCGGAATCCAAGAGCACTCCGGTGGCACCGGCGGCTTCAGCATTGTTGAAACGAGCGACGGATCCACAAGGGAATTCGCCGTTCTCGCTCCATTTAAGCCAAACCCACTTGCCCTCCAAAGAACCTGCTTCGAATGGCTCACAACCGTATTCGTTGCCAGCTGGAGCTACCACGACTTCACCAGTCAGCGCAGCAGCGTCGGCCTTGGTGTAGTTGAAGTTTGATGAGTACTGACCCGATGCAGCACCGGCGAGATCGCTCGGAGCATCAACCTGAATCTTGTCCAAGGTGACATGCGAGCCAACCGAGTTAGCGACAGTCAGCGAGGAGCGGGAGTTACCTGGAGAACCGCCCACGTCGGTGACATCGCCTGCGTTGCCCGAAGCAACCACCGAGAGAATGCCCGCTTTGGTCAGTTCATCAACGATGTCGTTTTCAGGATCTTCGGTTGGGGAATGATCCGAACCCAACGACATGTTCACTACCTGAGCTCGGTCAGAGAAGTCGCCATCACCGTTAGGGTCCAAGACGTAGTCAAGAGCCTGGCCCACCACGGAGGAAGAGCCACCACAGCCGAAGACGCGAATGCCGATCAGCTGTGCTTCTGGTGCAGAACCAGGGCCAACCTTCATTTCTGCCAAAGCCTTGGCATCAAGATCCGAGTATTTTCCCTTGAAGGTGGAGCCATCGGCATTCACACCATAACCAGCGGTGGTGCCGGCAACGTGAGAACCGTGTCCTGCTGCTTCACAGTCCAATGGGTTGGGATCTGGGTGCGGGATCGGCTGGTAGGTATCATCTTCGTCATTGGCATTGTAGTCATCGCCGACCAGGTCCCAGCCACCGATGAATTTGTTGCCGTCACGCAGTTTGGATTCTGCCGATGGAAGTTCGGTGGATGCTTGGGCTTCTTTGTAGGCTTCTAGGGTGCCAGGTCCACCGAAGCTAGCGTGGGTGTAATCAACGCCGGTATCCAGTACCGCAACCTTCACGCCCTTGCCGGTCTTGTCCAGAGACTTCCATGATTCCAGGGCACCGGTGTCAACAACCGAAGATCGGTTGGAAGGCTTCTTGGGAACGATGGAACTGATCTTTGCTACGTCACTGCGCTCGGCGAGCTTTCGTAGATCATCTGCGTCGCCGGTCAGCGCCACACCCTGCAATGCGTTGTGGGTGGTGTAGATGATCGAGGACTGAGACTCGGCGGCAAGTTGTTTGCCCTTAGCCTTCACGTCCTTATTCATCTTCTTGACCTTGGCTGCGTCCTTTTTCTTTCCGGACTTCTTGACGGTTTCAAATGCTCCGTCACCTTTGAGCTGAACAAAGACCGAAACCTTGCCGGAGGCCTTAGCTAATGGCCCTGCGACCTTTAACTTTGATAGCGCCTGAGTGTCGCTAATAGGTAGTGAGAAGGCTTGCTCGCCATCTGCTGGTTGAGGAATACCTGCTGCACTTGCCGGTCCTGACAAGGTGACAGCCATTGCGAGTGCAGTGGCTGACCCCAAGATCAGACGCGGCACTCGTTGCGTGCGCCGAGTGACCATGATTCTCCTAGCTGGGCTGGGTAGCGGTAATGCTCCCGTCACCGGGCGGGCGAAAATGGCAAAGCGGTGCGAGCCTTGATGATCGTCCGAGGCCTACGTCCGCTGGTACGAAGGCCTATAGCTAGGAATCCTAAGTGACCCACAGCATATATCAAGGGGTTGTTGAATAATTTTCTGTAAACGGCTTTTTAGCTTGTGTGGGGTTTTCACAATAAAATCCGCGCACCACTGCGAAAAACCCGCCCAGCGTTAGCGAGAGAGTGCAAAGATTTTTTAGAAAAATTCGATGCTTTGTTACTCAGTAGTTCGCTAACCCTGGGCGGGTCATCTTGCCGACCGTTGGGCCGTTAGTCGTGCTTTAGAGGCGGTTCAAGAAGCTGTGTACTCGTTCGTCGAGCAGCTCGATACGCTCGGCCACAACAACCATCGGATCCGGGTAAATCGGATTCTTTGGAGGTGGAATGCGTACATTGCGTGAGCACTCGAAGTTCAAGCAAATTAACGTGCCTAGGGTGTCGCCGTCGCGGCCTGCCTGACCGGCTCGACGAGTGGTCCACATTCCTACGGCAACTGGAATGTTGACGTCTCGGCACATTTCACACATGGTTACGTTATTTGGTTTGCGTCCGCCATCGGAGGGACGTAGCAAGATGCCACGGGTAGTGCCGGCTTCATCGGTATGGAACAGGTAACCGCGCTGCTGTATCTTCGGATCGCGCCAACCGAGGTACTCGATGGAGTCCCAGTCTAAGGTCGCGAAGTTCTCCGGTAGCGTCAGCTTTTTAGCTTCTTGACGGCTGGCGTTGACGAACGACGAACGAATGGTTTTTTCGGTCAATGGCTGCATGATAATCCTCAAATGAGTTCGCGCACTGAAAATGGGCGCGCGATACTAATAGTCAAAAATTCAAACTGAGGCCTGCAACGAAAGGTAAGAAATGGGTGCGCAAAAAGTGACTGAAGCGTAGAGCAACAGGTGAAAACTTAGTGGCTAATCCCGTTCGACGCGCAGGCGAACGGGTTCAGCGTCAAAGTGGCTTGCATAGCCGACCGCCCTTTCCCGTGAATCGTCACGCGTCGAAATATTTGTACAAAAACTACCGTAGCAAGAGTGATCGAATGTTGCCAATGAGCATGATCACGCTTAAACATGGGATCGGTCGCATCCATGGCAGAATGCGACCGATCCCAAGTTAGTTTACTGATTGACCCCAGTGTTTAGCGGCGTCCACCCTGCCACAGGGCATCAAATGGGGTATTGCCCGAAACGCGGTTACGGATACCTTCAGTGACAAAGGCCTTAGCGGTGCGAGCCGCTTCCAAGGCGGTGGCACCCTTGGCCAGTTCCGCGGTCACTGCCGCAGCCAGTGAACAGCCGGCGCCAGAAACAGCGACTTCGCCGATCTTCTTTTCACGCAGTACTTCTAGGGTGCTGCCATCGTAGAAGACATCGACTGCGTCCTCGCCAGCGATACGCACGCCGCCCTTGGCTAGAACTGCTGCTCCAGAGACCTCATGGATCTTCTTCGCTGCCGCGATGAGATCCTCTTCAGTGTTGATCTTCAGGCCCGAGAGCTGCTCAGCTTCAAAGTGATTTGGGGTGACGAAGGTGGCCAGCGGAAGCAGCTCGGACTTGAGCGCTTCGTCGGTGTCTAGCGCGTGACCTGGTTCTTGTCCCTTGCAGATCAGTACTGGGTCTAGCAGCACGTTGTCCCACTTCTGCGACTTCAGTGCGGTGGCCACGGTGTTGATGGTTTCCGGTGAACCCATCATGCCAAGCTTGACGGTGCCCAGCTTGTCTTCGTAACACGTTTGGATGGCTTCGAGCTGATCAGCGATGACCTGCTGATCCACTGGCACGAAGCGGTGGTTCCAAGAATCCTTTGGATCGAAGGAGACGATGCAGGTCAGGGCTACGATGCCGTAGGTGCCCAGTTCCTGGAACGTCTTCAAGTCAGCCTGCGCACCGGCACCACCGGTGGCTTCTGAACCTGCGATGGTCAAGGTTATGGCTGGAGCAACAGTGTTTGTATTAGTCATAGTCTCAATTGGAAGTAGCGCGGATTGGGAATTGATTAGTTGTGCTGCCAAAAAGTCAGCTCGGTCGCCTTGGACCAACCAGCTGGCAATTGCGCAGCATGTTCTTCAGTAGCTACTAAGAGTAGCCAGGGCAGTCCATGGCTGTAGGCAGAGCCCGCAAAGTTGGCCAGTACTGCTCGGCGAGCAACATCTGGATTACTAGGAGAAAACAGATCTGGATCGTGGAGCAGTCCGTAGGTTGCGCCAAAATGCATGCGTCCTCGTGCTACCGGACGGTCGAAATCGGTCACCTCAACTACATCGTAGTTATCCATGGGTGCTTCAAAAAGCCCAGAGGTGTCCGGCAATTGGACGACCTGCTCAACATCATCGGGTTTGCCTGCCAACAAGTGCATGGTGGCGGTCTTAGTCCAGCCGTCGTTTTCCAGTTTTGCACTCACGCTACTGCTGGCTGGCCCCAAGAAGATCAAACGTTGGGCGTCGGCTGGAGCACTCCATGACTCATCGGGCCAGTAGCGCAGGATTTCTACGTCCTCACCGCTTTGATTCACTGAACGAATTTCCTGTTGGTTAGGGAAGGATGCAATGCGATCTCGCAGTAAGGCATAGTCGCTGGCCCAACCTGGTAGCGCTCGCGCAGTTCCGCTCATTGTGCTGAGTTCTCCTTTTGAATCGCTAGGGGTTACCTATCGGCATCACTGACTTTACGCCTAAAATCCGGGCAATACTCAACTGTGTTTCTGGGTTGCTCGCCGGTGGCGTCGCCGACCAAATCTTATGAGGCTTTGGGCTTACGCAGAGCCATCCGTGGTGCTCGATCTTGCTCAACGATGTCGGAGGTTCTTGGATCCATGAGCGCCAAGATGTCTTCGAAGAGTGAGCGAACTACTGGCAGTCTGCACAGTACAGCGAACTTGGCCACGACTGGGGCTAAATTCTTGATCAGCGTGTGCGAGCGACGTTGCTGTGAAGACTGATCGAAGGCCCAAGTAGTGAAAATCTGTCGAGCGACAAGAAGCAGGAATCGGGGGAGATCTCGTCGAATGCCCAGCGGAGGTAACGGGCGTGCGCCGCCCACAGCTAGTTCCCACATGAGCAATTCGATTCTGGTCACTTCTTCGTTGGCGTGCTCACCGGAGAGGAGAACTTTTAAGAACGGCGGACCGAACTCGTGATACGGAGCAAGGCACTGGACGCCAGCTTCCAAAACAATACGGATATTTGATTCCAAAGTATTGCCCTCATCCAGCAAATCTTGGCAGAGCTGTAGTTGCTCCTGACGAAGATTTAGCAGTAGTTGAGCGACGATGTCTTCTTTGGATTCGAAATAGTAGTACGCATGCGAAAGTGACACACCGGCATTAGCAGCAATGACTCGCATGCTGGAGGCTCGGTAGCCCTCGGAGGCAAAACAATCTAGCGCAGTTGCCAAGAGCTTAGCCTGCGTCAGACGACCTTTTTCGGTGCGTGGTTGGATTTTCGTCTGCCTTTCAAAGTGAGCGTATGAGAGTAAATTCTATCATTTTTTGAACGCGTTCAAAAAACCAAAATATTCATGCGGATGTGCGGGAGAGTGGTCACGCTGAGATTAGATTCGTCGATTTACTGTTTCGAAGAATTGCAAGTGAGATGCAAAATTTTCAGATATGGCGATCTGGGAACTAACTTCCAAGGCAAACTGATTATCAATGCAAGAGCGCCAGCGTGGGATACTTAGTGGGTAAGTGCTAATACAGCGGAGCTGCACGCTGGTATCTTCTTCCTTTTCTAACGCCGGGGTAGAGGCATGCCAATAAAGCGATGTTCTGGCGAACCACTTTGACAAGGACAATTACATGGGCGAGATTAACGCCGACAAAAACCTGACTAGAACCAACAAGGCGATCTTCGCTTCGGCAGGTTCGCCCTACTTCTCTACGGTGCTCACCTTGATGGGTGCCATCGTGATCCTCTCGAATATCGGTGCTTCCAAGGGGGTCAGCTTCGGGCCAATCATCACCGATGGGGGATTCTTCCTCTTCCCGCTGGCCTACATCCTCGGTGACGTCATTTCAGAGGTCTATGGTCTGAAAGCTGCACGACGCTCAATCATTCTCACCTTCGCGCTCGCCTTCTTTGCAGTGGTTTCCTTCTGGATCATGATCCATCTTCCTTCTGCCGACTTTTACGACGGACAAGAAGCGCTCGAACGCACCCTTGGCCCAATCTGGCAAATTGTGCTCGCTTCCGCCTGCGGTTTTTTGGTAGGGCAGTTTGCCAACTCGTGGGTGCTGGTAAAGCTCAAGGAGCGCACCGGTGAACGTGGATTGATCGGGCGTTTGATCGGCTCCAGTGGCGTCGGTGAATTCCTCGATACGCTCATCTTCTGCACCATCGCAGCCCCGGTGATTGGCATTAGTGATGCACCGAGCTTCATCAACTACGTCGTGGTTGGATTTATCTACAAGACCGCGGTCGAGATTATTCTTGTGCCGGTGACATCCTTGGTGATCAAGTGGTTCAAGAAACGCGAACCAGGCTATATCCAAGCAGCCAGCGAAAAGTAACAACTAGTGGGCATCATCCGTATGGACGATGCCCACAGTTATAAGTAAAGACTAAAGTTGTCATCATGCAGACAGGTCAGAGCCTAAAATATTTGTTGGAAGCTCGTGAACTGATCATCGGATATCCGCAGCGAACCATTAGCGGCCCCCTGAATCTGCACATTTCTCAAGGCGATGGCTTAGGCATTATCGGTGCCAATGGCAGCGGTAAATCTACCTTGCTACGCACCATCTTGGGACACTTGATGCCGGTGGCTGGTGAGGTTAGATTTCTGGGGCTCCCGGTAAACGAGGATTCTTTGTCATTCCGCCAGCTCGTCGCCGTCCAAGTCACCGACGGAACATTCTTCGAAGAACTCACCGTGGCCGAGCATCTCGAATTGGTGGCTCGTGGGCACAAGCTGGGTTCTTGGAAAAGTCTGGTTGCCGAAGAATTGGAGTTCTTCGAACTACATCTTGTCGCTGATCTGTTGCCCCATGAGCTCTCTTCGGGCCAGCGTCGTAAGTTACTGCTGGCTGCCTCCCTCATCCGACCGGCTCAGCTGTTGATCCTTGACGAACCAGAGCAGCGTCTGGATTTGCGCATCAAAGCCAAGCTTTACGACCGATTGGCCACGCTCAGAAAATCAGGCACAACGGTACTGGCTGTGACGCATGATCCGCAGTTGCTCCGGCACAGTTTGGGTCAGGCCCTCCTGCTGAACGAAGACCACGGAGAGCTGATTGAGGCCGCGGTTGGAGCGCAGTGGCTTGAACGATAATGACGTATCGGTCCAAGAATCCGAATTCGATCCGCAACAACTGATTCTCCGAGCTAAACGCCGACGGAACTTTTCCGAACGCTTTGAGAGTTTCTCGGACGCTTACGTCTGGGTACTGGCTGCGATTGTGGCTCTAGCTTATTTATTCAGTGCGATCTTCGGTCTGATTTTTGCCCTGCTTGGGCAGGGCGTAGCTCACCAGAAAATGCCGGCAGCAGTGTGGAGTCTTCAAGAACTATCACCAATCCTGCTGGCGCTTGGTGCGATCTACTTGTTGCGGTTGTTCTTGCATCTAGGCCCGGTGGGGATAAACGCTGCCAAAGCTGACTGGTGGTTGCCACTGCCACTTGGTTTAGCCGTCCTTCGAAGCGGTGCCCTTCGCAACGCCCTTATTGTCGGCATGCTCTCGAGCACCTTCGTTGGGGTGCTGTGGCTTATTGTGCTCTATGGTCTTGCCGGTGCTTTCCACCCGCTTGTTGCAGGTTGCGCAGTGGTGTGTTTTGTCCTTGCTGGAGTCTTTATAGCCAGTGTGGGAGTTGTGGTTCAAAGCTACGGGCTGCAACGACTTGTCCAACACTGGATCGACGGATGCCTAGTGGCCATTGGTGCTCTCCTCATGATCTTCTGGGGTTTGCTGGCAATGGGGAAGCAATGGGCCAAGAGCGTGGTAGAAAACGTGGGTAGTTCCGTTCTTCACTTACCTACTTGGATCTGTGCAGCTACGGTACTGCTAGTCCTGAGCGTCATATTTACCTGGTGGGCCGCACAGCGCAATCTAAAGATTACTTCCCGGTCCCTGAGATCTTCGGGCGAGAAGCAGCAACGGGTATTAGGTGTTCTGATGCAGGCGGACAGTCGGAGCATTGGTGCTCCTTCAGCAACCGTCCTTGGCTATCGGCGACGTCGGGGCAGACGGATCGCAGCGAATCTAACAATAGCCTGGCGGATCTTGGTACTTCGTCTGATTCGAGGCGGCTATTGGCAGAGCATCGCTGGCTACCTACTTCTAGTTCTGGGCTTGACTGCCACCGTTGAACAAATCGCGAACCCATTGAGCATGCTGGTCTTCTACCTGATGGTCGGGGTGCTGTTGCCTCTTAATCTCTCGGGTGTCATCGCGCCGATGCTGACACAGCGACAACTGACGCAGCACCTGGGGCAGCCATCTGCAAAATTGGAACGAACCGCAGCTCTTTTTGCCGTGATTTACAGCGTTGCAACACTGAGCTTATTAACCGGCGGACTAGGGCTGCTCGGCGTTGTGGATCTGAGCAACTTTTGGTGGTGGTGCGCTGCGGTCTTCGCTGGGTCCCTCGGCGCTGCCGCTGCCAGCCTCGGACATGCCCAGCGAAACGAACGCGACTGGGAGAGCCTGCTCGGGTCCGCTACCAGCGATACGAGCGTAGCTATTGTCCTCTACGGTGAATTGTCCACGTTGGTGCGCGCCGTGGCACCACTCGCTCCGTTATTCTCAATGATTCTCAGCCCAGACGCCGATATTCCCTGGCCGTTATGGGTGATCTCCTTGTTGTTCACCCTTCCTGCCCTTCGGCTCATTGTGGGGCGAAAATTCTAACTCCCGGTCGGAGCGAACGAGCCCGTCAGTTTTGAGATATCAATGCAAGAGCTGGAGGACCACGGGGCCGACCGGCATGATCCCGTCGCGTCCTAGATGTTCGGGTGAAACCTACATGGATCGGACGGGTGGGGCAAAATTCGAAGCCCGCAGCTGAGGACCTGCCGGACAACTCCTGGAGTAAGTTGTTGCATAGTTCCGTGAGGATTCGCTGATTCTTCTCGAGGCGCGAAGTCAGTTAGAAAGCTGGTAGGAAAAATTCGTTTTTGAACGCTGTGGTGAAGACTTTGATGGCGCAGGGATCATGCATCTGCCGATGATGAGAAAAGCTGACTGGGCCGTGGTCTAACAACGACAAGAGGCATCAATTTCCTAACCTGCGGTAGGAAATTGATGCCTCATTTCGTATATTGCTGGCTATTTCGCGGCCTGCTGGCCCTGCGGATCCGGTTTGCCAGCGTAGTAGTTGGCCAGCACCTGATCCTTGAGTTCAAAGAACGTGCCGTCTTCTAATGCCTGACGCGCTGACTCAACCAAACCAACGGTGAAGTGTTCATTGTGGATGGAAATTAGGGTGTGGCTCAGCAGTTCCTTGCCCTTGTACAAGTGGTGAATGTACGCGCGCGTGAAGTTCTGGCAGGTGTAGCAATCGCAGCCGTCAACCAACGGGGTGAAATCGCGCTTGTATCGTGCGCCGGAGAGGTTAAAGCGACCCCACGGCGTGTAGAAAGCGGAATTGCGGGCCACACGAGTCGGGGAGACACAGTCAAAAGTATCTGCACCATTTTCAATGGCCGTGAAGATGTCGTCCGGCTCGGAAATGCCCAGTAGGTGCCGAGGCTTGTTTTCCGGAAGCTCCTCGGCGCACCAACCCACGATGGTGCCGAGGTTTTCCTTCTCCAAAGCGCCACCGATGCCAAAGCCATCAAAAGCCATCGCCCCAAGATCCTGACAAGCCTTGCGACGAAGGTCCTCATACTGAGCACCCTGGATCACGCCGAAGAGCGCCTGGTATTCCTTGCCGGCGCGCGAGTCGGTCAGTGAGAAGTGCTCGGCGATGCAACGCTCGGCCCAACGACGGGTGCGCTCCAGCGATTCTTCTTGGTAGCCACGCGAGTTCTGTAGTGTGGTCAGCTCATCGAAAGCGAACATGATGTCGGCGCCAATTTGGTGCTGTACACCCATAGAAATCTCTGGAGAGAAACGGTGCTTAGTGCCATCAAGATGGGACTTAAACCAGACACCATCCTCATCAACATTGGCCAAACGTTCCTTGCCCGGGGCCACTGCGTCATCCGGACCTGACTGGTCAACGGACTTCATATCGATAACCTTCTTGAAGCCGGAGCCCAAGGACATGACCTGGAATCCACCGGAATCCGTGAAGGTTGGACCATGCCAGCCCATGAACTGACCAAGTCCGCCAGCCTCATCCAAGATGTCCGCACCTGGCTGCAGGTAAAGGTGATAGGCATTGGACAGAACTGCCTGCGCGCCAAGCTCTTCGACCTGGGCTGGAGTCACTGCCTTGACGGTAGCTTTGGTACCCACTGCAATGAATGCAGGAGTTTTGATTTCGCCGTGCGGAGTACGGATGACGCCGGTGCGACCCAGCATCGGGGAACCGTCTGGAGCAGTGAGTCGAGTTCCGACTTCAAAGCCAAATTCTTTCTGGCGGGCATGATGGGTACTGGGGTCAAAGTTCTTTTCGGGCACGTACCAAGTGTGCCGTATTAACCTCTCGGTGAGGAAAACGACAATGTCAAAGTGCCCACAAACCTAGCCCCTCACATGGCAAAGAGCGAATAATGGGGAACACGTGTTGTGTCCAACACGACGGAAGGAAACTGTGGGCCTGGAGAAACTGAAGGAATCAACGAAGTCGCTGGTAACTCTTGGACCGGCCCGCAAGGATCATTGGATCGGGTTGCGTACAGCCATCGGTATCTTCGCGCCGCTGATCACCCTCTTCGCTATAGACCGAATGGACTTGGTGGTTTTCGCGGTCTTTGGGGCTTTCACCGGGGTCTATGGCCGAGTCGATGGATACTGGAATCGTCTGCGTATGCAGATTCGTTCGGGTCTTCTATTCTTCGCAATTATCGCTTTGGCGCTAGCTGCCTCTTATTGGTGGGTGGACCACGAGAACCCCGAGACCATGAAATGGCAGATCGTCGGAGCCACGACGTTGATCGCTGGATTCTGCTCAGTCTTGGCAGGCTTCCTGCGTCTACGACCTGGCGGCTCCCTCTTTCACATCTTTGCTTTTGCTGCCATCGCCTCAATTCCGCATGCAGCGCCCATGGGGGAAGCGCTCTTAGTCGCGGGGCTGACCATCGTGCTGGCGCTGATTATTGGTGCCGCCGGTGCACTGGGCCAGTGGGCCAACGTATGGCAACGCACCCCGCTTCCACCGTTGTCAGATAACGTGCGTAAGGCGATCTGGTGGGAAGGACTCTTTCACGTACTGACCGCAGGTGTGGCCGGAATCTTGGCCAACACCCTTGGAAGTGAACTATCCGCGGGACACAACTATTGGGCGATGGTTGCTGCGGTAGTCCCGCTGGTGGGGCATACATCCAAGTTGCGTATCCGTCGAGGCCTTCACCGTGTGCTCGGTACTTTAGTGGGAATGATCTTGATAGCGCTACTGATCTGGATTAATCCTCAGGTATGGCTATTGCTGGCCTTTATCGGCGTTTGTCAGTTCTTGGCCGAGATGCTTGTGATGCGCAATTACTTCATGGCCCAAATCTTCATCACGCCGATGGCATTGGTGGGTGTCTCGCTGTCCACTGGCCTGAATGGAGCAGTGATGTACGACCGCGTAGTCGAAACACTGATTGGTTGTGCCGTAGGTATGCTTGGCGTGCTCTTGGGAAGCTGGTTCGGCATGCTTCTTAAACGCAGGCAGGGTATCGTTCCCAAGAGCGAAAGCTAAACTTAGATATTGATTCCCACGTGGGCTAATGCCTGACGGAGAATATTTTCTCTGCCACCAGCAAACGCTCCTTGGATATCCGGTCTCAAAGCTTCGGCGGGAGTTAGCCAGGTGAGTTCCAAAGCATCTTGGCGTGGGGAAGATTCTCCGCGGACCGGAACGATATAACACATGGATACCGCGTGCTGGCGATCATCGGTCAGCCCAGTTTCGCTAGGAGCGGGGAAGTATTCGGCCACAGTAAAAGGGACTGGGGAAGCCGGTAGCTGGGGTAGCACCATGGTTCCCAAATCCTTTTCAATATGTCGAATCAGAGCGGCACGAATGGTCTCGCGGTACATGACTCGACCCGAAACGAAGGTGCGCAGCATCTGCCCATCATCATCACCGGTGAGCAACAATCCGACTTCATTGACGTAGCCCAGCGGGTCAAGACGAACCGGAATCGCTTCAACATAAAGCATCGGAAGGCGCTGTCGCGCTTCATAAAGATCTTCTTCGGAGAGCCATCCGGGATACGGATCTGGTGTGCGCACGTTCATGGTTCTATCTTCGTACACAAACCTCGGACAATGCATGAAGCTGTGTCTGTGTTGCGGAACTCACCTACAAGCTGTTGCTGTGCTCTAGTGTGTCTGCGGATCTGAGGATAATATTGATTGAGCTTTCCCAATCTTACTTCTGTGCACTGAACCCAGGCACCGGAAGGCACCTCCCTTTTTCATTACTCGTGGAAGCAGAACCCAGCCGTGACGAACGCGCCAGAACGACTGAGCAAAAAGAACTTCACCACGATTACGGTGCTGATCGTATCCAGCTTCGTGGTCATCCTGAACGAAACCATCATGAACGTGGCCTTACCTGTTCTGATGCATGAATTCAACGTAACCGCTGACGCTATTCAGTGGCTGTCCACCATTTTCATGCTCACCATGGCAGTGGTCATTCCGATGACTGGTTTTCTGCTTCAACGACTCAGTGTCCGCAACGTTTTTGTGCTGGCCATTGGTCTATTTACCTTGGGCACTGTTCTTGCAGCGTTAGCTCCGGGACTACCGGTGCTGCTCATTGCCCGTGTGATTCAGGCCAGTGGTACCGCCATCATGATGCCACTGCTGATGACCACCATTTTGCACTTGGTCCCGGCTGAACGTCGTGGCGTGCTGATGGGTAACGTCTCCATCGTGATTTCTGTAGCTCCAGCCATTGGTCCTACGCTCTCCGGGTTGATCCTGCAGTACCTCTCGTGGCGTTTCATGTTTATCGTGATCATCCCGATTGCTGTGGCCGCGCTGATTATTGGCACTCCACGTCTTTCCACAGAAGTGGATGGTGCATCAACTCCGTTGTCCATCCCATCACTGATTCTGGCGATCCCAGGATTTGGTGGATTGGTCTTTGGCCTCAGCCGCCTATCTTCCGGCGCAACTGCGATGAATGTTGGCATCCTGATTATCGCGCTACTGTGCTTGGCCGTCTTCGTCTACCTACAGTTGCGTTTGCAGAAGTCAGATAAGGCCCTTCTGGACCTGCGTCCGTTGAACTACAAGGACTTCACGCTCTCACTATTGTTGATGATGTTCGCGATGATTTCCCTGTTTGGCGTCATCATTCTGCTGCCAATGTTCTTCACCAATGTTCTGGGCATCGACACCCTGACTACCGGCCTGATCATGCTTCCAGGCGGTCTGCTCATGGGTGTACTAGCGCCATGGGTGGGCAAACTTTACGACAAAGTGGGTGCACGTCCACTGATCGTTCCGGGCGCCATCATCTTGCTGATCTCGCTGTTGGGCTATGCACTGATCTTGGATCAGAACACCCCAGTCTGGCTGCTGGTGGTTCTGCACCTTGTGATGAGCCTGGGCTTGGCATTCATCTTTACCCCGGCTTTCACCACAGCTTTGAACCCATTGCCACACCACCTGCACTCACACGGTTCGGCTTTGCTCTCTACGTTGCAGCAGCTGGCCGGTGCTATGGGCACTGCACTGTTGGTAGGCGTCGTGGCAGCAACCACCGCGGCAAAAATTGCTTCGGGCAGTGATCAAGTCACTGCTAGCGTTGAGGGATTCCAGCCCGGCTTCATGATCGGTGCGGCCTGCAGTGTTGGCATCGTTGTGATCGGCTTCTTGCTTGGTGGCAAGAAGGAGATAGTCAGTCTCGGGGCAGAAGAAGCTGTGACTCCGCAGCACTAAATAAATTCACTCTCGAACTGCCGGTTGCTCTTGAAAGAGCATCCGGCAGTTTTTATTTGCGCTGGTTCAGGAGCTTTTAGACCAGCTCATTGGGCAGTAGGCTGGCTGATAAATGTAGGCGGTACAAAGGGGTAAGCATGCAGTTGGACGATTCGGTTGTTTTGGTCACCGGTGGGCTCTCGGGTTTGGGCAAAGCCACCGCCCAGAAGTTGGCTTCGAAGGCCAAGCACGTGTTAGTCGTAGACCTTCCGCGTGATGACGGTGATGAAATTGCGGCACAAATTGGGGCAAACGTTCGTTACGCCCCGGCCGATGTTACCGATGCGCAGCAAGTTGCTACCGCCATCGAACGATGCAAAGAGCTGGGTGTGTTACGGGTCGTGGTGAACTGCGCAGGAGTAGCCACCCCGGGCAAGGTACTGGGCCGTGAGGGGGTGCTACCGTTAGAGCGCTTCTCAAAAGTTCTGGACATCAACGTCAACGGCACGTTTAACGTGATCCGTTTGGCCGCCGAGGCCATGGCGCACAGTGAAGGAATTGACGATAACCAAGGCACCACCGAGCGTGGAGTCATCGTGAACACCGCCTCGGTGGCGGCATTCGACGGTCAAATCGGTCAGCCTGCATACGCTGCTTCCAAGGGAGCGGTGGCTGCAATGACCTTGCCGCTGGCACGTGAGCTGGCCAGCCACCAGATCAGGGTGATGACCATTGCGCCCGGAATCTTCCACACACCTATGATGGATTCCTTGCCTCAGGCTGCGCAGGATTCTTTGGGTGCTCAGGTGCCGCACCCATCGAGGTTGGGCCGGCCAGAAGAATATGCAGCGTTGGTGGAGCACATCGTGGCAAACCCGATGCTTAACGGCGAAACCATCCGATTGGATGGCGCCATTCGCATGGCTCCACGCTGAGTAGTTGGGAACGGTGGTCGGCACCAATAATCAAAGTGCTTGCCGTGCTGCGCGCGGTGTTCTGCGTGGCTGATTTGAAACCACCGTTTTCGGCCATCGGTACCGCTAGTAGAGACATCAGAAGACAGATCGCGTTCGCCCAAAGTGGTATCGCATAAGCCCGGCACCCAATGCATCTCTCAACTTTGGGGTGCGCGTATCTGCTGGATTCTGAAGACTACGATCGATGAATCGAGGGACGCGACCCTATTGGGCACCGTGCCTTTGAGCAAGGTCAAGGGAGAGCTGACGGACGCGTTCGCGCGCCGACTGGGGTGCAGGGATCTCGATATTGTTACCAAATTGGAGTAGCTGACGCACCGACTCGATGTCGTGGTAGCGGATGACGGCGGTGCACCAGCCGTTGTCTGCGTCGAAAACCTCGTGAATACGGGTGCCCAAGATACGCCTCGCGAGGTCAAGGCGGTTTTCTTTAAGGCGGACTCGCACGCTAATGTGGCCGAGATTTTCAGTGCGTTCCTTCAGCGCAGCCCACGTTGTCCGCAGGGTCTGCGTTGGCTTCAGAGCCGCAGGCGCGTCGAGTTCCTCGAAGCTTGTCATGCGCTCCAGGGCAAAAAGTCGGGCGGTCCCATGATCATCGGCGATGAGATACCAGCGACCGGACTTCGCCACTATTCCGTAGGGATCCACCACCAGCGTGGAGTCTTGTTCCTCGGTGCTGCGCCGGTACAGAATGCGCATCTGGTGTCGGCCTCGCAACGCTGATGCCAGGTCCGCCACGTCAACACCGGTGTTCGATTCGGAAAACCACGCACTGCCTTCCACTAGCACCAAGTCCGCGAGTGCAGGTTCGTGCCGAGTCTCGATCGTTGTTCCCTGGCGGGCCGCGATCTTGAGCGTCGCAGACTTACGCATCGCAGAAAGTTTCAAGCTCTCTAGCTGTGCGCCGTCCAAGCCGGTGACGGATAAAGCTTCCAGCTCCCCGGGATCTAAGTGCGATGCGTTGAGCCGTGCACCGGGAAGCAGAACGATTCCACCGTTTCGACCGCGTTCGGCGTAAACGGGCACACCGGCAGCGGACAGCGCTTCGACGTCGCGCAGTACGGTGCGCCGTGACACCTCCAAGCGTTCGGCGAGCTCGGTGGTAGTGATGCGCTGACGTGTCTGCAGGAGCAGCAACAGGTGCAATAATCTTGAGGCCTTCACGAGAACTAATTTTTGCAGAAAAGGTGACAGGCTTTGTCGTGATTTGAAGATCAACTGGTGTTGTACCGAGAAAACAAATCACTAAGGAGCGCACTATGCCTGCCCCAAACCTGTTCCTGATCTACGTCCGTGACGCGCAGAATGCTACTGCCTTTTATCGTGACCTATTCGAAATTGAGCCGGTCTTCACCAGTCCACGTTATGTTGCTTTCGAAGTTGCCCCCGGGGTTATGTTCGCGCTGTGGACCGGACGAAATAAAGACGCGACTCCGAGCACGCCTCGTACCAGCGAGGTCGGACTGATGGTGTCGGGCGAAGCACGGGCAGTTGATCAAACCTTCGCAAACTGGGTCGAGAAGGGAGTCCATGTTGTGGAGGAACCATATGATGAAGTTTTCGGCCGCACATTCGTGATCGCGGACCCCGACGGAAATCTCATCAGAGTTTCTCCGGTGGACTGATGTGCAAGGGTCCGCTGACCATGCTGAGCCTTGATGGCTCAGGCAGTACGACTAGGCGACCGGCGCTTCGGCCAGTTGTTGAGCCGAACTGAAACTACGTTCGATCCCGGTCAGCGGATCCGTGAAGGAAATGGTGTGCGCCAGCAGCTGCAGCGGGCGCTGATAATCATCGGGTGCCAGATCCCATAACCGTGGGTAAAACGCGTCATTGATAATACCCAGACCCAGTGATGCTAGGTGCACGCGCAGCTGATGGGTCTTGCCCGAATGAGGTTTCAGATCCATCAAAGCCACCTCTAATCCTGCATGGTGGCCGGCGCTGCGGCCAACGGCTTCAACATCGATGAAGGTCTTCGCATTCGGTGCTCCTTCTTCCACGATAGAACGCAACTGTCCCTTGATTTTGGACATGCGGTTCTCGAAAATCATGGGCATCCGCTCAAGGAGCTCATGCATTTCCGCTGCGTCTTTGACCAGAGTGTGTTCGCCGTTGGGCTGGAGCACGCGACCAGTTTCAAGGCCTTCACCCGGTTGCAGCGCGACGACAGCCTTGTACCGTTTGCTGATCTCACGGCGTTCAAAAAGCATCTGATAGGCGCCGCGGGTTTCTGGGTTGACGGCAAAAAGAATGACTCCGGCGGTAGCCCGATCCAGCCGGTGCATCGGCACCAAATCATCGATGCCGGTTTGGTTGCGAAGACGCACCAGGGCTGATTCCTGGATGAATCGTCCGCCGGGAGTGGTCGGCAAAAAATGCGGCTTATCCACGACCAGTAGATGCTCATCTTGATGCAGAATTTTCGCTTCAAAAGGGATCGGTGTTTCCACCGGCAACGAACGGTAATACCAGATGAATTCGTGTTCACCTATGGGGGTTTGCCGGGTCAGCGGCACGCCGCCAAGCCCAACAATTTCTTGATCGTCGAAGCGGCGCAGGATGCCCTCGGGATCCACATGGCCAAAACGTTCCAGCAAATAATCAGCCACAGTATTCCACGCACCGTCCCGGGGAAGACGCAAACGGGTTGCATTCACGCCGTTGCGAACGGGGAGCGGGGATTCCATAGCCATAAAGGCTATTCTTTCATCTTTGCACTAGGGCTTCAGACCGCTGGTTGGCAACGCGGGCACCAGTAGCAATCCCGCTCGGCGCCTTCCGGTGTGGAAGGGATCTTGAGCAGCTCGATACGTGTACCGCAGCGAAGGCAAGGTTTCCCGGCGCGGCCATAAACCCACAGTGGTTCCCGGGTGCGTTCTTGGCCGGTGGTGACACGACGCACCCGGTCCTTATTAACGTTTAACAGACGATGGGCGATCTGCACTACCGCTGGTAGATCGGCAATCTGCCCGACTTCGGTCAATGGATACAAACGCCTCAGGAACAGGATCTCGCAACGGTACACATTTCCTACGCCTGCCATGATCCGCTGATCCAAGAGCGCTTGACCGATGCCCTGGTGTGGATCGCGGCGCAGGTTTTCTAGGGCCAATGCCGGATCCCAATTCGCACCGAGCAGGTCCGGTCCCAAATGGCCGACGAGATCTGCTTCTTGCTCGGTGGGCACCAACCGCACCTGTGCAATATCAAAGCCCACGGCGCTGACCGCATCGGTTCTGAGTACTACTCGTGCGGTGTGCGCCGGTTTCTTCCAGCGCTCGTTGGGCGAATAGAGATCCCAGCGGCCTTCCATCAATAGATGCGAATGCAAGGTCAGGGGCTTGGCAGGAAACACAGGGGAATCAACCGTCGGAGGATGCAGCCGCATCAGCAGGTGCTTGCCTGCAGGAACGACTTCATGCACCACATAACCCGTAAGGTCTGTTGTGGCCAAGGCTGGAACGCGAAAGTCCGAGGACAGCAGGGACTGACCTGACAGCGCGTGATGAAGCCGGGCCGTGGCACGATAAACGGAATCACCTTCGGGCATGAGCACACTTCCTTCTGCCGGTCACGTTAGCGGCGGAATCTAATGCCTTGCGGCGTTGAATAGAAGCCGGCAGCCAGCAGCGCAGTTCCCACCGGATGGTCCAGGACAGGCTGTCCGTCCACGGTGGCAATAGCGATTTTCTCGACTTTCGCAGTGCGCAAGGCAGCTACCAAGTGCACGGCAATCATGTTCCACGACTCATCGGGAAGCTGGGCAAAGGTCAACACTGTGCGGCCCCCGCGTTCCAGATAGAAGCACAACTGGCCGTCCAACATTCCGACAATGGCTCCAGCTTTGCGTCCGGGCCGATGCCCGGTTTGCGTGGCTGGCCAGCCCAGCGCAGCACCGTATGGGTTGGCCGGGTCGGTGGATGCGAGGACCACCGCCACCGGCTGGCGACGCGGATCCTCGGATATCTGATATCCGCGCAAACGGTCAATGGTGGTGGAGGTGGAGAACTGGGCGGCGCCCAGCTTTTCCACGAAGTATCCGCGCCGGGCATGCCCGGCTTCTTCCAACTTGGATAACACCCGGTATAGCTGGCCAAATCCTCCTGATACCGCTTCAGCCGCGACCGAGCCGCGGGTCAGTACGCCATAACGCTCCAGCATGATTTCTGCGGTGGCGTGTGCGGAAATAGTCGGGTCCGCCACCGGCTGGGGAAGCAAGGACCAACGTGCCGAACCACGAGGACCACGCATCGGGGAGCCGCCCTGATCTTGAGCCAAACGATTCAGGCCCGAGAGTCGATTCAGCCGTGCGGCCCTGGCTCGCGGTGCTGGCTTGGCGATCTTGTGTGCGGTGCTTCCGCCCGCCAAGTACCCACGAATCGGGGCGAGGGTGTCGGGAGAAATATAACCGGCCCAGAAAAGTCGCCAACATGATTCGGAAATATCGGTGGGGCTCATCGAAGGCTTATCGGGATGATGAATACGGGCGGCGAGTTCTTCAGCAAAGTAAGCACCGGTTGATTCAAAGGCTTCAAGTACGCGCAGATCCAGCGCCTGCAGGTCACTCGCGTCAGGGGTGGGCAAGGACAGCGCTGCGTGCTCGGCAGTATGCAAAGACAACCAGCCGTCTTTGCCACCGGACGCGCCGGCCCCGCAAACAAGAACGTCACCGGCACTGCACAGTTCATCGAGCCAAGAGCCCTGATACCCGTTGAGCCGGGCAGGAAGGATGAAGGACTCAAGTGCTGAAGCGGGAACTTCGGCGCCTGCGAGTTGGGAGATTATTTCATATACACCGTCGGCGCCGCTGAGCGTTGAACCTACCAGCTGCCAGGCCGGAAGGAACCGGGCATAGGTATTTTGATCAACAGGTTCCACCTCAGCGCGCAGGGCGGCCAAGGACCTGGTGCGGATGGTGCGCAGCACCTGGACGTCGCAGTATTCATCACCGCTAATGCCTTCGGGGACAATTTCCACCGGACGGAACGCACCGACCGATAGTCGGCCAGCGGTTACCAGCTGGTCGAGTATTGGTCGTAGTACCGCAACACCTAGCGAGAGCTCGGTCGCGATTTCGGTGAGCGTAAAAGGAACGTGGGTTCGGGCGAAGCGCGAAATCAGATCCTGGATAGGGTCAGCCGCCGGCTCCAGGAACGCCGCCGGTATTCCCGTGGGCAATGGGGTGCCCAGGGCATCGCGCAGCTTGCCAGCATCTTCGATCGCCGCGTAGGCCAAGGTCCCATTTTGACGGAGGGTGAAGGCTCGCCGGGTGGCAACCAGCGACTCGGCATGTTCCCGAGCCGTAGCGGGATCCAGCGACTCGCTGTCATCATCCGGATCACGGAGTCGGGCGGCCAGCTGTTCAATGCTCAAAGGTCCCAGAAGGCGCAACAGGTCGGCTGCGCCTTCCATGCCAGCCAAGCGCCGGTTCTCTGCCCGGTACTGCAACTGTTCCTGCAATCCGGTGATGACTTGAGGATCAAGGATTTCACGAACGTCATTGCGTCCCAGCAATTCGCCAAGCAGCACCGGATCCAGGCTCAACGCGGCCGCGCGACGTTCGGCCAGCGGCGCATCAGATTCGTAGAGGAACTGTGCAACATAGCCAAAGAGCAGGGACTGGGCGAAGGGTGAAGGCAACTCGGTAGTGACTTCAACCAGCCGGATAGCGCGCGAAGAGAGTTTGGAAAGGATCGAGGTCAGGGCCGGAAGATCATAAACATCGTTCAGGCACTCGCGTACGGTTTCTAAGATGATTGGGAAGTCGGGGTAATTTCGTGCGACATCCAGTAACTGGCTAGCCCGCTGGCGCTGTTGCCACAATGGCGTGCGTTTGCTCGGATTGATCCGAGGAAGCAACAACGCGCGAGCCGCGCATTCGCGGAAGCGGGAGGCAAACAGCGCAGAATTTGCGACCTGCGAGGTGACTACGTCGATGATTTCATCGGATTCAAAGGCGAAAAGATCCGCACCCGGCGCTTGGTCATCCATGGCTGGAATACGCAGCACGATGCCATCATCTGCAGCCATCGCTGAGGCATCCAGGCCCCAGCGTTCGCGCACGCGCGCACCCACGGCCAGCGCCCACGGGGCGTGGACTGCCAGCCCGAAGGGGGAGTGCAGGATGACTCGCCAGTCGCCGAGCTCATCATGGAACCGTTCGATCACAAAGTTCTGATGATTGGGCACCTGTCCGGTAGCCCTGCGTTGCTCACCCAGATAGTTCAGCAGGTTATTGGCAGCGAAGTCATCGAGCCCGCCGGCACGCAAGAGATCTGACGCTTCGGTGCGTTCGCTGGCCAGAAGGCTGGTGGTGAATTCACCTAGGGCTTCGCCGAGTTCTACCGGGCGGCCCAAACCGTCACCGTGCCAGAAGGGTAGCTTTCCGGGCTGTCCGAAGGCTGGGGTGACCAATACCCGGTCATGGGTGATGTTTTCGATGCGCCAGCTGGTCGCGCCCAGGGCAAAGACGTCACCCACTCGCGACTCGTAGACCATTTCCTCATCCAGCTCGCCCACGCGCTTGGGTGCCTTGTCATCTTCGGCTCCGGCCAGGAACACACCAAAGAGCCCGCGGTCCGGGATGGTGCCGCCGGAAATGACCGCTAGACGTTGGGCTCCGGGGCGCGCAGTGAGCGTGCCGGCATCTCGGTCCCAGATCAGTCGTGGTTTGAGCGTGGCGAATTCATCGGAGGGGTACTTGCCCGAGAGCATGTCCAAGGTGGCTAGATAGGCACTGCGCGGAAGCTGCTGGTAGGGCGCGGACCGGCGTACGGTCTCAAACCACTTCTCGACCTCCAGATCTTCCATGGCCACTGCGGCCAAGGTCTGCTGGGCCAAAACGTCCAGCGGGTTGGCCGGGATGACCATCTTTTCGATGGAACCTTGGCGCATGCGCGTGACCACCAGCGCGGTGGAGAGTAGGTCGGCGCGGTGCTTGGGGAAGAAAATGCCTTGGGAGACAGAACCAACCTGGTGTCCGGCACGGCCCACGCGCTGCAGGCCGGAGGAGACGGAGTTGGGGGATTCGACCTGGATGACCAGGTCAACCAGACCCATGTCGATGCCCAGTTCCAGCGAGCTGGTGGCGACCACGGCACGTAGCTTGCCCAGCTTCAAATCCTCTTCAATCTGGGCGCGTGCATCCTTGGAGACCGAGCCGTGGTGGGCTCGGGCGAGCAGGGGGGCTTCCGGGTTGGAGGCAGCGGTGGATCCGGCCTGAGCCATCATCGCCGCCGGGGTCGAGGTGGAAGTATCTTCGGCGCTGAATCCCTCGCGTTCGGCGTAGATTTCGTTGAGCCGTCCGGTTAAACGTTCAGCCAATCGGCGGGAGTTGGCGAAGATAATTGTGGAGTGGTTTTCCAGCACCAGGTCCACCAACTGGTTTTCCACGTGGGGCCAGATGCTGGCCGAGGCAGCAGGAGAAGACCCCGGCCCAAGATCATGTGCGCCGGCTGCCGAAGGTAGATCGGTCATGTCCTCGACTGGGACGCGCACCGCGAGTTCCCACTTCTTGGTGGATTCAGGGCGCACGATATTCGCCGGTGCAGAACCGGCCAGGAATCGCGCGACTTCCTCGGGTGGCTCAACCGTAGCTGACAGGCCAATGCGTTGGGCCGGAGCGGGAAGCAACGCATCGAGCCGTTCCAAGGACAGTGCCAGGTGGGTGCCACGTTTGGTATTGGCGATGGCGTGGACCTCATCGATGATCACTGTATGTACTTGTGCCAAGGTTTTGCGGGCTTGGCTGGTGAGCATCAAGTACAACGACTCGGGCGTAGTGATCAGGATTTCCGGTGGATCCTTGAGCAGCTTGCGCCGGTCGTTAGCTGGAGTATCGCCGGAGCGTACGCCCACCGAAACCGAAGGCTGAGACAAACCCATTTCATGGGCGGTGGCGCGGATGCCGGCCAGTGGGGAGCGCAGGTTGCGCTCAACGTCCACGCCCAGGGCTTTCAGCGGAGAAATGTAGAGGACCTTGGTGCCGTTGTCTGCCGGATAAACCGCATCGGATTCCAAACCCGGCAAAGCTGGGGTATCCAGCTCCGCGTGGTGCAGCCGGTCCAAAGCCCAAAGGAAGGCCGCCAGTGTCTTGCCCGAACCAGTCGGAGCGATGACCAGGGTGTGCTTGCCATCTGAGATGGATTCCCAAGCTCCGCTCTGCGCAACCGTGGGCGCAGAGAAGACATCGGTGAACCACTTGCGGGTGGCCGCACCAAACCGAGAAAGCACATCACTCATAGAATCGATACTACGTTCTCAAAAGGACAGTTCGGGAACAGGCTAGCGATGACGAGTCTGTCTCCGTCTAGACAGCTCGCCTCGCTACGTTGATTAGGTTCCGAGCCCTTGGGTGGCGGTCTGTGACGTCCCGGATGAATATCTCTGTACTTGGTGTACTTCTGTGTACTTTGGAAGGGTGCGTAGAACAGTCGCGTAGATTCGTTCGACAGAAGCTGATGTCGTCATAATCTGATACAGATTAGCCACAGTTCGACTTTGCGCATGGGTAATACTCTACCCATGAAAGTACTTAAGAGGTAAAATATTACCCATGGGACGACGAGAAGTGGGCCTAACCCGAGTAGCTGAGGACGCGCTTGCCGTTCTTGGGCAGCAAATTCGGATGGCTCGGATTGCACGTGGGATGACCGCCGAGCAACTGGCCGGCTCTGCGGGGATAACGCGGAAAACCTTGGCTGCCATTGAACGTGGAAGCGCGGCCAGCAGTATCGGCAACGTCTTCAATATTGCTTCGATTATTGGAGTTCCCCTCTTCGGCGTTGAAGATCCCAGTGAGTTGATCGCGCTACGGCGTAGGGGCGAGGATCGACTGGCATTGCTTCCTTCACGCGTATCCAACGAACGAAAAGCAGATGACAATGAACTCGACTTCTGATATCTATGTGTGGGTATGGCTACCTAATACAACCGTGCCAGTGCCGGCAGGACGACTGCGAGAGGGTGCAGAGGGTCAGCTCTCGTTTGACTATGGTCGGCGCTATCTTCAGCGGAGCAACGCCGTTTCGCTGGCTCCTACTCTCCCTCTGTCTGATCAAACATTTGGCCCCACGGGATCAATGGGCATCCCTGGAGCCATTCGGGATGCTTCCCCAGACGCATGGGGTCGGCGAGTTGTGCAGTATCAAGTTACCGGCGACCGTGGCAATCAATCTGACACTGGTGATCTGGAGGAAAGCACCTATCTCTTGAACTCCGGTTCTAATCGTTTCGGCGCGATCGATTTCCAGAGATCGGCCACGGACTACGTTCCGCGAAATGTTGGTGCGGCCCCTCTGGAAACCCTGATGAATGCGGCGGACATCGTTGAAGCTGGGGACGATTTACCCTTTGAACTTGAGCGAGCCCTACTGAGCGGCACCGCGATGGGTGGCGCGCGTCCAAAATCGATTATCGTTGACGATGGTCGCGAGTACATCGCGAAATTCACCGCATCCAACGACCACTTCCCCGTGGTTGGGGCCGAGGCAGCCAGCATGTTTCTCGCCGAGAAAGCCGGACTCAATGTTGCATTAACTCGCGTCGAAAAGGTCTTGGGCAGAACAGTCCTATTAGTTGAGCGTTTCGACCGGACAGACGAAGGAGGGCGCATCCTTGCGATGAGTGCCTTGACCCTGACCGGTTTGGATGAATTGCAGGCACGCAGTGGCAGCTATGTAGATTTTCTCGACGCTCTTCGAAACAATGGTGCCCCCGCTGGCACAGCGTCAGAGCTCTTCGCTCGCGTCGCGTTCAACATGATGATCTCCAACTCGGACGACCATCTGCGAAATCATGCCGCACTCTGGAACGGCGTGAGAGCCGCACTTAGCCCCGCCTATGACCTGTCACCCATGCGACGCAGCGGTGAAACTGCTTCACAAGCGATTGCATATGACCGGAACGGGACAAAACGGAACAACCTGAGCGATCTCATTTCCGTATGCAGTCTCTACGATCTAACAAAAAACGAGGCCAACACTATCGTCGCCCGCATCGAAGATGTGATCCGTGAATATTGGACCGAGGCTGCAGATTTTGGCAAGCTCACCAACGCTGACAAGCGTTTGCTGTGGGGGCGACAATTTCTGAATCCCGGAACTTTGTATGGTTTCCAGAGTTGGTGACTTTTGATCAGCAATCTCGAAGAGACGAACAGGCCAGCATCAGCTTGGGCTGTACCTAGCGACCTTAGAAAGCACCTCTTAGGAAACTAGAACTGGCAGCCCCTGCGTGGAATACTGCGATGCATGACCGACCCTAACCTGCTGCATCTTGCCACTGAAGAAGTGGCTGCTGACATCGTTGGACTCCGGGATTCTCTGGCACATTGGCAGCAACAAAAACAAATACAGCAGTGGATACCCGGCGAACTGACGATCGAGCAAGTCGCAGAACAGATTAGTCGCAATGAGTGGTGGATCCTTGAGGAAGAGCGAAGGATCATTGCAACGGTTCGTATCGTTGAGACTGACGAACTGATCTGGCCGGATGATGATCCACAAGCTGCCTACGTTCACGGGCTGATGGTCGACCGTTCTCGAGCTGGGCGGAGTATTGGGAAGCAGGTTCTTGAATGGGCTGAGCAGTCCATTCTTATCAACGGCCATTCGATAGCTCGACTCGATTGTGTCGCCTCAAATGTGGCACTTTGCCAGTACTACATGAGTCGGGGGTACTCAGAACATGGAGTCGTTGACTTCGGGCCTGATTCCACGTGGTTTCCAGTGCGCCGATTTGAAAAGCGAGGGTTGTAGCAAGCTGTTTGCATTCGTTGTGAAGCTGGCACCTGGTCATAATTCGAAGAAAGAACCATGGGCGGATTACGTTGAAGGATGCTCAAACTTGCCCGTGCGACCAACGCCGACATCGTCGAGGTTTCGGAATTCCTCAGCATCGCTGACCTCACCTTGAGCGGGCTTGATTCGCCTAACGTGCATTTATGGATCTCGCGGGATGAAACGACGGGACGCATTTTCGCCACCACGGGATATGAAAGCAGCGAAGACGGTGAGCACGCACTGATTCGAAGTGTCGCGGTAGCGCCCGAGGTACGTGGCGGCGGAACCGGCTTGGATCTTGCGGAATTTGCGATGCACCGAGCTGTCGAGGCTGGAGCAAAACAAGCGTGGCTGTTTAGCCGCAGGTCTGGTCCGTTTTGGCAGAAAGCTGGATTCAGCTCAGCACACACTGATGATCTTGCAGGTGCCCTCGCCTCGACGCACCAGGTTCAGCTATTTACCGAAACCGGTCAACTTGAACATGAAGTCGCTTGGAACAGGAAGCTCTAACCTTCTCTGACATTGGTTGCCGGGCGGGAGTTCTCCATCCATCGCACTCTTAACCTATTGGTCTAGGGCGGCTTCTGCTCGCTCGGGAGAACCCTCGGCCAGCCCGCGATTGATTGCACCCCGCGAGATAACCCATAGAACCAGCCCGATGAGAAGGACCGAAACTTCGGTGGCTGTTAGCGCCCAGATAATCCCAGCGAAACCGAACCAAAGATTGCCCAGAAGCACTGCGGGGATGAATAGGATCCCTTGGGCTGCCGACATGATTGTTGCAGGTACGGCACGTCCGGTGGCTTGGAACAACGAAGTGATCAGTCCGGTGAATGCGTTGGCGATCATCGCTGTTAGTTGCGCTACGAGTACGATGACGCCAATTGACAGTACAGACGGATCAGCAACGAAGAATTGAAAGATCTGGTCTCGGAAAATGAAAACCACGGCCGAACAAACTAACGCGATCCCGCCCACCGCAGTTGCCGATGTACCCAAGGCATTCTGCAGACGGATTTTGTCTCCCTTGCCATAGGAGTAGGCCAGCAGCGGCAAGATTCCGAGGGTAATGCCCATCAAGAAAAATTCTGGGACTTGAGCGATGCGTACCGCAACACCCATGGCCGCAAGTGGCCCCTCACCGTGATTTGCTGCGAGGTTGTTCAGTATCAAAGATGTCACGATCAAGAATGCGGACTGTACAAGCGTTCCGACGCCCACGCCGAGTACCGGCTTGGTAACGGATTTAGCCAAGGTGAACCAGCGAATCGAGAGGTTTGCATGTTCGCTGTTCTTTGCCAGCCACCTCGCAAAGTAAAGAACCAAAACCAGATTCGCCAGGCCGGTGGCCAGTGCAGCGCCAGCTACGCCCCAATGCAAGCCCAAAATGAACAGCACATCGAACAGCAGGTTCGTAACGGTTGAGCAGATCAGCCCATTCATGACCTGGCGAGCGGCGCCTTCGGCACGAACCATCTGTTCAAGACACCCAGCTGCTGCAATGACTGGCACAAAAGCCAGCAGGACACCGACAAATGCGTGGGCAGGAGCTATAACTTCACCACGAGCGCCCAGTACAGAGACAATCGGGTCCAACGCAAGTAGGCCGGCTGCGCCAACGATGGCACCGGTAAAGATCGCACCCCAAAAGGAGAACGATGAGACACGTTTGATTTCGCTGGCGCTAGTTGGATCGTGCTCTGCTGCTCCGAGAAGCCGAGAAATTAATGCGCCTCCGCCCACGCCAAAAAGATTTCCGATCCCCATGACCAATCCCAAGATGGGCGAGCAGAGGGTGACTGCTGCCAGTAGTGCCGTCGTGTTCAGCGAGCCGATGACCCCGGCGTTGATGACGTTGTACACGGCTCCGACGATCATCGCCGCCGCCATAGGAATGCATAGGTGAATCAGTGATTTGAGGATGGGCGCTGAAGAAAGGAGCCAACGGTTTCTTTCGACGCTTCCGGCGGGCGGTGTTTCGATGGTTGTTGTGCTCATCGGTGGCCCCTTTCTGGGCAGGGTGAAGCGCGCGCCGACGAAAGACGGCGCGGCAAAGTATTGGGTATGGGTGTGTATGTTGATGTGGGACCCGAACGGCCCTACATGATTACCGCGTTGGGCGAGGAAGCTGCGCGGTAATTTTGCTTAGGAGGGTGTGGAGTGTGGTCCGCTCTGATTCATCTAGCGGGGCCAGGATCTCTTCCTCTGCGGCGTTCATCGCATCTTCAAAGCCGTCAATCAACGAAGCTCCGGCGGCAGTGGCGTAGACATTTTTTATGCGTTCATTACCAGTGTCACTGCGACGTTCGATCAATTCACGCGTTTCAAGTCCCTGCAAAAGACTTGAGACGCTGGCCGGAGTTGTTCGGGACACCTTGGCAATGTCTCGTTGAATTGCCCCCGGATTTTGCACGAGGTAACCGAGCACAAATCCTTGTGCCTGGCTGAGATTGCGTTCCCGGATCCAGTCTTCGCCACTCTTAGTTAGCGCCCATCCGATCCAGCGGAATAGGTGAAGGGTGCCTGTAGGCATCTCGTTTAACTCGTCCATAGTTAGAACTCTAACAGTTAGACTTCTAACTATCAAGATTTTGTGCGACTTAGTTTTGGATTGGCACTTCCGTGCCTGCAATTTCACGTTGGAAATGCAATGGTGGAGGGGTGAATAGGTGTGCCGTCAATGGTCGCAGTCTTGACGTAGGTCGAGGGTGAATCCGGGATATTCGGGGAAGTCGCCGACAAAATCAGGCTCGAATCCCAACGATTCGTAGAAGGCGACCGATTCAGGTGTTGCCTGCCAATCCAGAATCATTGGGTCTGGGCGTTATCTTGCCCAAGCGAAAGCTGACTCAACCAAGGCACGCCCGGTACCGCTTCGACGAGAACCTGGTGCGACAAAGAGGTCGTGTATGCGGCCGACAGAAAACGAACCCCGTAGACCGCGCCCATAGTCTTGCGCTGCGATATATCCGATGAGCGCATCCTGCACGGTAGCGACAGCTAAGTACCAGCTTGAATTCTGTAACAAGGTCCGAAAGTTTGCTTCGAAATCAGTGTTAGTTGTTCTCAGCGCCGGGGTAAACAGTCCTGCTAAGTCGTTAAGGCGATCTGCATCCGAGGTGACGGCTGCTCTTACGGTTGTTTCGGCGGTAGGCATCTTAGCGACCTTTCATGTGAGCGGTCCGGTTGCCTACGGTGGAACTGCCACCGTGGGCATCAGCCTTGCCCATTAATACCAACGCTTATTGCGCCAAGTATAGGTATGAAAAATCTAGCGATACGTCTGTGGTCTGAACCAATGACGGAGGCAAACATGACGTCGTTGATTCAGATGGGTCTTCAACGACGCAGCTTCCGCTCACCTACCAGCCAGCAAATCAGCGTGGCTTGTTCTTTGGAGGAACTCGATGACTGAATCACGGCTCTTTTCCAGGCAGACGATTCGCTCTTCTACTGCGCGCAGTTCTTCGACAAGATCAACGGCAAGCTCTCGACTGTCTTTTTGGACATCGGGAGATTCGATATTCAATACGATCTTGATCATCCTCGATGACAAGCCAGCGGTAACCAAGGCTCGAACGTGACGGGCATGCTCAATTTGATCAGCCGAGTATTCGCGATACCCATTGGCTGAACGATCCGACTGGATCAGTCCCTGCTGCTCGTAATAGCGCAGCATACGGGGTGGGGCACCGATTTCCTGGGCAGCTTCACCGATTTTCATTGCGGCCATCACACCTATTCACGCGGACTTGACTTTGACACTGATGTCAATGTTTAGGGTATCAAACGTGGCTAAGGGAAACCTCAGAGCACGATTCGAACTAAGGACAATCGGTACCGTCGCCGCTGGTGCAGATATACCAATTTTCCGGTTCACGAAGGCCTAGACCATCAAAGATTTGAGAACAATGAAGGAGAATTCATGAGCAAGGACAAAGCACCTGTAACTTCACGGGACATACTCATTATCGGCGCGGGCGAACTTGGCATGCCGGTGCTACGTAATGTAGTGCGTCGAGCCCAAGGCGTTGAGGACTCCAGTGTGAGCGTTTTGCTTCGAGCCCGCGCTGTGGAATCAACGTCACCGCATAAGCAGCGCGACGTCGCAGAGCTTCGAGATCTCGGCGTTAAAATCATCATGGGTGATCTGGTCGCCAACACCATTGACGAGCTTGCAGAGATCTTCACCAACTACGACACCGTGATCGGATGCACCGGCATCACCGCCGGACTTGAAACTCCCATGAAGGTTGCCAAGGCTGCTCTGCAGGCAAAGCTTCCGCGCTACTTCCCTTGGCAGTTCGGCGTTGACTTTGACGTGATTGGCCGTGGAGGACCGCAGGACATTTTTGATTCTCAGCTCGACGTGCGTGACTTGCTCCGATCGCAAGATGAGATGGAATGGGTGATCATCTCCACCGGCATGTTCATGAACTACCTATTTGAACCGGACTCCGGCATGGTTGATCTTCCCAACAACACGGTTAATGCGCTGGGCAGCTTGGACACTGCTGTTACCGTGACTACGCCAGAAGATATCGGTGTTCTTACCGCCGAGATCCTCTTTGCTGAGCCACGAATTCGCAATGAAATCGTCTACGTCGCCGGCGACACCATCACCTATGGCGAACTGGCGGATACCCTCGAAGCCGTGCTTGACCGGCCGATCGAACGAGTCGTGTGGCCCTTTGAGAACCTCATGGCCGAGCTAGCAGCCGATCCGGATAACATGACGCGCAAGTACCGTGCCTCATTTGCGCAGGGACGTGGAGTTGCTTGGCCGAAGGAACAAACGTACAACGCTCGTAACGCAATTCCAGTCACCGATTTGCGTCAGTGGGTTACCGAGAACCTCGCAAATTAGCAAGAACTTGAAGGGCCTGCTCGCATCAGTGTGAGCAGGTCCTACTTACAGTTTCACAATTGCCGATAAAAGTCGGCGGTCCGGTTAGCGTTCCTTCGCTAGACGCAAGTCCAGCCCGCTACGAACTTGGGGCCACTCTGAGGCGATGATCGAGAAGTAGACGGTGTCTCGAAGTGACCCATCGGCCATCCGGCTAGTTGCACGCAAGACGCCGTCTTGTTTGGCGCCGAGACGGGCAATCGCCGCTCTGGACTGCATATTCATCCAGTGCGTGCTGAAGACCACCGCTACGCAACCCAAAATTTCAAATGCGTGAGCCAAGAGCAATCTCTTGCTATCGGGATTAGTCCCAGTTCCTTGCACACTGGCTGCGTTCCAGGTGTAGCCAATCTCCAAACGTGGCAGCGCAGCGTCAATGTCGCAATAGGTGGTCATTCCGATGATCTTGCCGGGCTCACCACTCACTGGATCGTTCAGACGTGTTGTGAAGGGAAGCATAGATCCGGCTTCTTGCTTGGACAAGCGACGTTGAATTTCGGCGCGCATGTCTTCTGGACGAGGCACCGAGGTGTACCAAAGATTCCAAAGTTCACCGTCGCGGGCAGCATCGACAAGCCCGTCGTGATGTTCCTCGCTCAGAGGTTCGAGTGTGACATATTTTCCGCGCAGGGTTACTGGATTGAGCCTAGCCATAAACTCACTTTAGCTTCCCAGTGGTTGAACTGTACTTGTGCAGTATCTGGGTCCCGCCACTCGGGCGGGGGGCAATTATCCTTTGCCCCTGAACCGGAATATACCCGCAGTACCGTGAGCCAGGTTTCGCAACAGGCAAGACTCCAGGAAGTGTTGATCCTGACTCGAGGCGGATTCGGCCGTCAAACGTGGCCGCTTGGTCGCGGTTGGTGGTGCAACTACTTAATTGCAGTAATTTCACGCAACGCAGCAACATGGCCAACATACGCTCGACGGCCGATCCTGGTCAGTGAAACTCGCACGTGGCTATGGCCTAGTTTCGCGAACCGTTCAATATCAACGTAACCGGCATCGCCCAGCTGCTTCACGTGCTTGCTGAGCACCGAATCCGCAACGCCCAGGTTCTGCTTGAGCTGCGCGAATTCAGCCCATTCAACAGGG